>Ga0314772_1000148_pt1 | contig 39448 bp, 62 predicted proteins | sample MetaGCBIW2018_FD_204520 | JGI IMG/M metagenome (GOLD analysis project Ga0314772, IMG submission 204520) | Cryopeg brine microbial communities from Beaufort Sea near Barrow, Alaska, United States - CBIW 2018 | ecosystem: Environmental > Aquatic > Marine > Coastal | place: USA: Alaska | collected... | reverse complement strand
CCGACACCCGCCACGCCAGCGACCGCTACAGCGGCCACCCGGCGAAGCATGCTATTTTGTGTGTGAAACATGTTCTCTCTTTCGTTTCTGAATGGTCCGGCTGCTACCGGGCCATTCGTCTTTTGGTGGACTGATCGACCTCGGGTGAAGATCAGGCCGCGGCGGATGCGCGCTTCGGCGGGAACCCGCCAGCAGCAACAGCCGCACCGAACGTCTTGTACTGGAGCAGCACCGGGGCGATCGCCCGGTAGGACTTGAACCAGTCCTGATATGAATCCCGAACCGCCTTGTAGTTCCGGTAGCGAACTTCATTCATCGCCACGAGGTCGTCGCTGTTCACATCACGCCACGACTTGCGACGCCCATTGCCGAGCGTCACCACCACATCGAGCACGGCATCCGACAAGTCGAAAGAAGCCTGCCCGATCGCCGCAGCACGAATGATCGTGTCGGCTTTCTTCCCGTCCGACTCGTCGACCTTGATTAGTTCGGACTGGATGAAACTGTCAATCGTGTACGCCAGCCGCCCGGAGCGAACTTCCATCGCCACACGCGCAGCGGCGACCATCAGAACCTCTTGCCGGTCAGCCCCTTCGGGACCTGCCTCCGCGAGCGCCTCCCGATAGATGCGGGTGATGGTGTCCACCCATTCGTTGTCAGACATTCTTTTTCTCCCATTCGTCTGCCAGTTGGTCGAGTGCCACTGCTATGGCGCGGAACATTTCAGGGGACGCGAGTTCTTGCGCGTCAGGTGTTGCCGCTTCCCGTCCAAGGGGCCAGTCCTCGACGACGACAGCGCGGCGGGCGGAGGTCATCAGTCCGGACAGGTTGACTAGGGCGCGCCCGAAATGGATTGCCATTTGCTCGGCGGCATCCTTTGCGGCGGCGTCACCGACCAGAATCGGCTTCGGTGCTTTCGGCGCGGTCTTGTATTCCTTGCCGTCGAGGCCGGTGACGGTCTTCACCGTGTGTGTTTCAGTGATCATCTGGGGGGACGTGTCACCGGCCTCGTAGACCTCACCCGTCTGGGGGTTGGCGGGGAGATCGGGAACATCTGGAGGTGTTACATCTGCAACAGGTGAGGCATGTGCCTCACGTGCAATGTCACGGACGACTGTCTTCTGATCGACGCCGACGACTGGGGCAATTGCCCTCGTGCTCAGGCCAGCGCTCGACAGTTCTTTGACGACCTCGCGCCGCAGCTCAGCACCAAGCTGTGCCAGCGACGTGCCGAACCGGTCTTTGATGTACGCGCCAGGACTCGGGTAGCCGAGAACCTCGTGAGCATTCCGGCTGATGGCCTCACGGATGAGGGGCATCACCGCGACATAGTTCGTCGCGATCGTTTCGAGGCGACCACTGATCCGCTCCGAGAGTCGTTCAGCACCTTCGGGGGTAAGTTCAGGGAGGACCGCGACGAGGCTCACGCTGCACCGTCCTCACGAAAAGAAACCCCCGCCGAGCCAGCATGGGGGGATGCTGAATCGACAGGGGTGGACTCGAAGAATGCGCCGACAGGGACGCCGACGATGCGAGCCGTGACAATCAGCTCATCCGCATTGAAGGCGACTTCACCCTTGAGGCGGCGAGAGACAGCGGCTTGCGAGAGGTGAAGTTGCTGAGCGAGTTTCCCTTGGGTGACTCTGCTACGCGCCATCTCGGCTCGCACCGTGTCAGCTACGTTGGTGTTGATCTCCATGAAGGTCAAGTTACACGCTCAGCGGGCAAATGCAAACCGCCAGTACCCGCGTGTCGTGTAATTTCTCCCACGAACACAGGCAATCTCGCGTTTAGCGTGCGAATAACTCGCATAAGTGATACGCTCAGCGCATGAGAAAACTAGCCCATCTTCCAGAGGTAGACGAATCAAGTGACCGTGCACTCGTGGCGGCAGAGATTCGCGGGCACCTCGCCAAGAAGCGCATCCCCACATACAAACTCAGTGAGTACCTGAAGAGCGAAGAGTCGCGCGGGTACTGGCAGCGGCGCGTCAGCGGGGAGATCGCGCTCGACGTTGACGACCTCGCAAAGCTGGCGACACTGCTCGACGTGAGCATTCCAGACTTCTTTAAATACGAGACCCCCCAGCCGAAAGGGCCAGGGGGATCATCGCTCCTCGACTTGGACTCGAACCAAGAACCTACCGGTTCGATGCCTGCCCCGGAAATACGGGAGATTGCAGACCTCGGAGCCGCACGGGAACGCAAGAACGCCCGCGTCGCAACCGAAATTGCTGGATAACACCCTCCCCTTTCCTCACACACGCTCACCGGTCACATAAGCCCCAGAACTCGGTATAGATGAAAAGCCACCGCTCTGAGATCGTCGCCTTACACCAATTCAAAGGCGACAAAATGCTGCACTTCTATACCAACGCGATGATCGCCGCAGGACTTGCAGAGTCCACGATCAAGCTTCGCATCCACCACATCCGTCGATTCCAAAGAGACAACCCAGACCTGCTCTCAGCAACCGGCGTCGACGTGCAAGCCCACCTTGCACGCATCAAAGACCATTCCGCAGAAACCCGAAAATCCGTGCGCTCATCACTGTGCAAGTTCTACCGGTGGGCACTACGTAACGAACACATAAGCAAAGACCCCACCATCCACCTCGACCCCATCCGCATCCCTCGACTAATCCCCCGGCTCGCACCTGACGACCAAATCCAGCTCTCACTCATCAGCGCCACCGAGAGCGAAACCGGCATGATTCTCCTCGGTCGACTCGCCTGCCTTCGCCTAACGGAACTGAGTACCCTGCACATGAAGCATCGTGAACACGACCTCCTGCGCGTCACGGGCAAGGGGAACAAGCAGCGCATGGTTCCAATTCATCAAGACCTCATGCCTGTACTGCTGCGTCTGGAGCGCGAGCTGGGCGGTGGATACTACTTCCCTGGTCGCTACGGAAGCCACCTGCATCCACAATCAGTGAACAAGATCATGACGAGGCGAACAGGATGGAACCCCCACTCGCTCAGGCACGCGGGCGCAACAGCTGCCTACCGCGCAACCCACGACCTCCGAGCCGTTCAAGAGCTCCTCGGCCACGCATCGCTCGCAACCACCCAGCGCTACCTCCACGTCGGCCTCGATGAAGTCCGCGCAGCAGCAGCCGGAACAAGCATGCGGCCCGTAGTTTCCCCACACTTCCCCGCATTCGAACACGCCGCGTAGGCGTACACGAGGTGCCGGGGCTTGAAATCACTTACGCATAAAGCGAACTCAAACGACAAAAGGGCCTCGTGCCGCATAACCGAAAGGAACATCATGACCACCACAATTCAGCCGACAACAGCCGAAACCATCTCACAACTCAACCGCGTCTCGAACAACCTATCCAACGCGGCCTACTACCTCGAACATCCCGAGACTTACAACGACTCCGCGACAACGCGAGAAACCGTTGGTGCGCTAATCTCGATTGCTCTCTGGCAGGCAGCAGAGTTTGACCTCGCCGGCCAAGCGGAAGCGTTCAAGCAATAGACTCCCCCGCATGGATGACGAACCGCCCAACTGCGCCTACTGCCTCACACCCCTCGAAGTCGCCGGCACGGTGGGGCACCCCTACTGGTGGTGCCCTCAGTGTCGCGTCGCGAAACTCACCTAACGCAAAAGAAGCCCCGCGCCCACTCACGAATGAGTGAAGCGCGGGGCCTCGCCAGATCAACCGGCACAACTAACTACTGGCAGCTATCACACTGCAAAGCTTCTTGCGGATCCACCGGGGGTGAATACGGGTCAGGGTCAATCATTTGACCACCAGATATTCCTTTGGTGCCGAGCCCAGACCAATATATGCAAGGAGCCGGTTCACTGTCTCGTTCGCCATCACACGAGTAATGACACCCTGCACAATGACCGCCTGCGCAAGTACCGCGGTAAGCGCATCCGTTGGCCACGCATCGTTCACGATCGCGAGCAGCTGCGGGACGACGACAGCGCCGGTGAGCACAGCCGAGAAGATGGTGCGCCAGACCCTGCGGTTTTTGTACCAAATCTGGTCAGTCGGTGTTTCGGACATGAGTAACTCCTATCTAATTGGTATATTGAACGTGTGAGTGAAACTGTTGAGTGGCGACCGGTCCCTGGGTTCGATGTCTACGAAGTGAGCGCTGAGGGAGGGGTGCGCCGCTCGTATGCGACGAAGCCGACTCGGGCGCTCAAGCCCATCCGACAAACGTCGGGCCACCTCATCGTCAATCTCAGCGTGGGCAATGTGCGCACGCGGAGCTACATCCACCGTCTCGTCGCGGCGGCGTTCCTCGAAACGGACGGCCCGCTAGTCAGGCACCTCGACGGCGACCCGTCGAACAACCACGTTGCCAACCTCTCGCACGGCACATCTCAGGACAACTGGGACGACATGAAGAGGCACGGGCGGTTCATCGCCAACCACTACCCTGCGCGATCTCACTGCAAGCACGGGCATGAGTTCACCCCCGAAAACACGCGCATCCGCAAAGACTCTGGCAGGGAGTGCAGGACATGCCGCCGCGCCATAGGCGCACGGTGGGAAGCGCGACAACGAGGCTAGAACCAGATCTGATCGGCCGGTGTTTCGGTTACATGTTTCATGCGCGTTCTCCTTAGCGTTGTAGCGCATTGACGATGACGACGACAGCGACACCGCTGATGATGGCCACGAGTAGCGCGGTCACGAGTGCCGGCACCCACCGGGAAGACCAGGATTGCTGCTTCAGCGCTTCGATATCCTTGCCGTGTACGTTGTGGTGGTCCTTCTCCCGCTCGTCAAGATCCGTAATATCTTTACGGATCTGGTAGAGCGCCGGGTCGAGTTTGTCGGCGAGACGGTTGGACGCAGCTTCCGAGTTCCGCGCGGCGGCTCGAGCTTCCTCCACGGTCTGCCACATGATCTGTGGGGTGATGACGTAGGAGCCAGGTGGGTGTGGTGGGGGTGTATCCGTCATGCGGGCCTCTTTCCGAGGGCTAGGGAAGGGGTTAGTTGGCGAGTCGTTTTGCAGCGTCGTCGTTTACTGCTTTAGCGATGGCAGTGATGTCTAACGGAGTGGCAGCATTATTAGATTGGATACTCCGTTGCTGCGCCACCCAGGCCTCGTTGATTACTCGCGCTTCACGTATCAGGACGGGCCACTGTGCTTTAGTCATCTCTTTCCACGGTGCCCCTTCCTCGGTGCCCCAGATTGCACCCCACACTTCTGCTGTGTACACCGAGCGGCTGATGCGGCTACCGCCGGGAACTTTCTCACCGAAAATGCCGTAAGCGGTTTTGCCATCTCCAGCGTCTTTCGTGTAGAGGTATCGGGTTGTCATGGTGTTCTCGCTTTCGTCTGAATCGATGAGTGGTGTTGTGTTGCCACCTGCTGGGGTGAGGGTGGTCACGTTTACCGTGTTGCCACCATTAGTTTTTGACCAACCGAGGAACGGTAAGCGTGCAGAGCTTTGGAAACTCTCGAAGCTGCCGGTGCCCGCATTGCGCGCGACACCGCCGAATTGGGTTTGCACATGGCGTGAGCCGCGCATCCACCTGCCGCCGCCAACGTAGATTGCTACGTCGTCGTCCGGGTCCCACCCCCAGTAACCGAACGCTCCAATAGGAATGTTCGACATGTCTTTACTGAGCGGCCCTGAAGCCAAACGTGCGGCTCGTGCGGTGAGGTAGTCGCGCTTCCAGTTGCCGTCGAACTTGCAGCACCTGGCGACGAACGCCTGACACCACATATTCCACTCTTCACGGCCCCCGCCACTGGGGTTGTAGGTCTCGAAGAACTTATCGAACTCGGTGAGGTTTGCCATTACTTGCTACCCCCATTTGGAGAATAAGGACCGTCAATCTCAGGATCGTAATATCCCGAATCGGTGTCGATTGTGGGATCGTCGTATTCGGGTGCGGGATCGGTAGCCCGATCGATGAGTGCGGCAACCTCTGCTTCGCGTACCTTTTGAGCGTCCATCTCAGCCATCAGTTATCTGCGGGGAATGCGGTGAAATCAGCAAGGGAAGCTGCTGCGGCGGCCGTGCCAACAACTTTGCCAAGGAAGCGAACATTGCCGTTCGCGTAAATCACTGTTCGCGTGCCAGACCCGCCCACGTTCGACCAGTAGTACAGATCCCCAATCGGGCGAAAGGTCGGAGGCAGGGTGCCAATAAAAGAATCAGCAGCAGCCGTACCATCCGCCACACCAGCCAAATAGACGACCCCGTGCAGGCGGCGGTATCGGCAGATTGCTGCCGCATTCGACCACCCCGCAGCAAACGGAAAAGCAATCCAGCCCGTATCTGCTTCCAGTGCGGCAACCCGCGTTTCTGCGGTCAGTTTGCGCAAATCAAATATGGTCACGGCAGTATCTGTGGATCGTACCCACGCCCACGCCAGAGGCTGGTCGTACAGGACACCGGGGGTTGCATCCAATACTGGGTACGAGGTCGGGGCAACCGTGGGCACGGTCGTCCCCGTTACGTCGTGTGCGATCGCCGTAACTGTCACACCGTTCGCAGCCCAGTCAATATGCCGGACGATGAGAAACCACTGCCCGTTAACTGGTGTCGCCAAATTGGTGAGGATCGGTGACGTGTCCTTCGAGAGGACACCCTTCGCGAACGCAAACCCAGACTGTGCGGCAGTGGAAACCTGCCTACCTGTCCCCTGTGTGACAGCCCACGCCGCCGAGTTCTCCACCGCATCAACATCAGTCAACGCAGATATTTGCGCCCACGCCGCCTCCGTAACCGTCCCATCAAAACCACTATTTGTGAGGGCCATTACTACTCCTTATTTGCTTGTAGAAAGACGAATTTGTGCACGGGCAAGAGAGGCAATAGCCTCCGCCAACTGCCGATCAGGATCATCAGTTTTCGTTCCCACCCGTGGAGTCACGGTTAGACCATCGGTTGCATCCCAGCTCAGGGTCGCCTCCGTGATCCGATCAGTGAACGACAACCCCCGTGAGGTGGCCGTGATCGTGTCCCCCAGTTGGATACCGTCCGTGCCGCCGAAATGAAACACCTCAGTTTCGGATAGCTCGAGGGACAGCCCAGACGTGGGGCTACCCTCCGCCAAAGCTTTCGCCCCGGCAGCATCCAAATAGGTGGAGAAGATTGCCTTATCCACCGCCGACACTTCTGGGTGGAGCAAATAATATTTGGCGATCTGCTTGAAATCTGGGATCGTGTCCGGCCAGTTCCGGGTGGCACCGGTCGCATCCCGAAACACTTCAATGACGTCCCCGTATTCGGCTTCCAGTCCGGTCGCATCGTTTATTCCCCAGAATGCTCGTGCACCTAACTCGTCAGGCCCACCAACAATGGTGCGGGTTGCTTCAGGGTCCTCAGTTGACCACGTTCCATCGAGGATGATTCCTGATTCAACGGTGAGTGTTTGCGGCCACATGGCAGGCACGCCCACCTCAAGGTTGACAGTGGGCAGTGTGGGGTCTTGGGCCAGTGTGAGGTGCAGCCCAGACCATTTCAGCAACGCTTCAAGGTTTGTGTCGAGAGAACCAAACCGGACTTGTGGGAGCATTGCTGCTGCTCGTGCGTTACCGCCACGTTCAAGATCAGCACCGATCGTGACCGGGCGTCCGAGGCGTGCAAAGTTGATTTCGGTTAGATGTTTGATCGCAGTCTCAGCAGTATCAATGCTGGGGCCACCCCAAAAAGTTGACCCATCAGGCCACACATAGTAAGCCGCCGTAGGGGCTTTCGAGGAAGTCATGACCCGGTTATCGTAACCAGAGGTGGCGACGGCACAGAAAATGCCCAACTCGGGAGACCACGTAACAGACCACCACCAGCTGTTGTCTGCCGCAGAAGTACGGGCGGTCCAGTTGATGCCGTCCGGTGAGGTCATCACCTGGTTACCGGAACCAGTGCTGGCGACGGCACAAAAAATGCCCAACTCGGGAGACCATGCGACGGAACGCCACTGGTTGTCTGTCGCGCTGGTACGCAAAGTCCACGTGACACCGTTGGGTGAGGTCATCACACGATTACTGGTGCCGGTAGACGCGACGGCACAGAACAAGGACAGCTCGGGAGACCACGCGACCGAGTTCCAGTCATTATCGGCAGGGGTAGTACGTGCAGTCCATGTGATGCCGTCCGGTGAGGTCATCACGCGATTACCGACACCATAATAAGCGACGGCACAGAACAATGAAAGCTGCGGAGACCACGTCACAGCCGTCCAGTTGTTGTATCCCGGGGTAGTTCTGAGCGTCCATGTGACACCATCAGGGCTAGTCATGGCCTGGTCACCGCCAGCGCCGATCTCAGCGACGGCACAGAACAATGAAAGCTGCGGAGACCACGTCACAGCAATCCATGCGTTATCTACCGGGGTAGTACGTGCAGTCCATGTGATCCCATCCGGTGAGGTCATCACACGACTACCCGTACCCGATGAGGCGACGGCACAGAACAAGGACAACTCCGGCGACCACGTTACCGAAAGCCATAGGGAGCCTACAGGTGTCGTGCGTGCAGTCCACACGATGCCGTCAGGGGAAGTCATCACCTTGTTGCTAGGGCCGTTATAAGCGACCGCGCAGAAAATGCCCAACTCGGGAGACCATGCGACGGAACGCCAGCCATTATCTGCCGGGGTAGTACGGGCCGTCCACACACCCTCACCGACTTGTGCTGCGACACGCTCCTGCCCAGAATCCTTCAAACCAGTTGGTACCAAAGCACCAGACGACGCAGTAACCGCAGCAGGGACAACCCACGCCTGCGTCTGCGACAACAACGCCCAATCATCCAACAACTGAACAGTCACAGTCCCAGACGAAACGAACCCACCCTGCCGTGCACGCACCCGCCCAGACATCAAATGTGCACCCAAATATTCCACCCGCAGGCGGGCACCAGCAGCAAGAACGAATTCCAAAATCGGGTCACCCGCATTCAACTGAATTTCGGCAGACCCCTGCGCATTAAACCTTGGAGTGAAACTCGTATAAACAGGGTTAGTGATCCACCCCTGGCGCACAAACGACTTATCGTAAACAGTTATCTGAAAAGGATTATCCATCTCACCACGCCCTAAAGAACCGTGGCATAAACGACACCACTAACGAACCAGTACCAATCAGGGTCACATCCAAAGAAACAGACCCACCAGACGGAACCGGACGCCAATCCACACCCACCAGATCACGAGTCACAGTCGTATCCACACCGTCCACCGTCAGGGTTGCGCGCTGTACAGTCGGGTCCGTATCAATAACCAACACAGCACCCGCAATCACCTCCGTGGTTGCCGACACCATGCCACCCGAAATGGTTGCACTAAACTCCGACACCGGACCCGTGATCGTATACTTCGGCCACGCATCAATATCACCCGGATTTGCTACCGTCGCAGAATCAACTGTTGACGACGACATCAGATTGAAAACACGATCCGTCGTCACCGCAAAAAACGGGAGCACATCACCAACAGGGGCAAACTCCGCCAACACCTGCGGGCTACGCCAATACGGGCTGTCAGCTACCATCTCTAAGACGACCGCATATCCAGTCACGTCGGTCGGATCTAGATTGAACGCCAAGTCGCCGTCACTGACAAAGCGCAGATCCAAAAAGCGCACGACATCCGCCGAGGACGAAACCGTGAGGCGGCAGGTCACATCAGGATTCATAATCTTCCAGAAGGCGCTTTCGGACGCCAACCACTCATCCACTTCTAATCCCATTGGCATGAGTAAAGGAAGGAAAACCGGTCGCGGCCTTGTTCTGTACCCGGTGCGCACCTGCCCATCTCGCGCTGGAGTTTCCCTTGTAAATGACTCAAAGGGTGGCATCGACAGGCCCATGAGCCCGGCACTACTGAGCCGGATGGGACCTCTCTTGATGTCAAATTCCGCTCCATCCGGCCCCGTCAAAATGTATTCGCTCATGCGACACTCACCCCTCGGGTGCTGAACATCATCTGCGCGCGACGCTGGGCAATCTGCAGCTTGCGAATAACGTCGTCAGCGTTCGCGCCAATCGGCCCGTTGAATTCAACCGTGATCCCGGACGCAGGGCGAGGGGCGATACCAGGATTGGACACAGTAATCCCGCCCGTAGCCATCGGCATTACACCCATGCGCCGCATCGTCTCGAGAAGAATCGACATCGACCGGGCCGACCCGTCGATAGGAATGAACGACTCTGGTACGTCACCGCGGTCACCCACAACACGCCACGTCGACGGCGGCACAACCTGTGCGGTGTGCGACATCGGAGTGAGACCGTGCATGCCACCCTGGGCCATGAACTCGAGAATGTTTCCCTGAGCGTTGTAGGCGGCTCTCACCTCTGCCAGTCGTGCACCGGTCTGCCGCCAAACCTGGTTGATAAATACAGTCTTATCAGGCAGACTCACCATACGGTTGCGGAACGACTGCACCTTGGCTTGCTCAGACGTAGCATTCGATCTGATCACAACAGAGCCATCGTCCAGAGTCGTGATCCGGTCGTTGAGCGTCTGCACCTTCGCCTGCTGATCCGCAGCGTTCGACCCGAACTGGGTAGTAGCCGATGCGGGAGTCTCTAGCACAGTGTCAATGAGCGCGCGTGCCTCTTCTTCCGTGAGGCCCATCTGCACCATCTGGCCGACGAGGGCATCCTTCGAAGCGTTATAGCGCGCCGTGAGCTCATCCTGGCTCTCGCCTGCAGTGGCCGCGGCCGTGACCTCTTCGCCCATGGCCGCGATAGAGTTGCGCACCTGATCCTCAAGCAACTTGCCTGAATCGGACGCGCGGATGTTCGCCAGGTCGATGTCGCCAAGGCCATGCTCGAGCCCATCGGCGCTGACACCGACATCGTCGATTGCGCCGGCGAGACGCAATGAGGCGTCGTTGAGGAACCCCATAGCGGTCGCACCGTCCATAAACCCGTTGAACGTGTCAGAAGTCTTATCGAGGGTGCCGTGCAGTCGACGGATGGTGTCCGCAGCGTCCGCTGACTCATCCTTGAACCCGCGCATGTCATCGACTATGTCGCTGATGCCACTGTCGTAGTCGCCGGTGATGATCGCCCTGGTCCGCCCCACGATCTCAAGCACGTCCGCGAGCGGTCCTGACACGAGTACGCCGAAACTTTCTGCCCCATCGGCGGCAGCATCGATCAATGTGTGACCGAAGTCCAGCGCGCCGTTCACCAAATCTTGGAAGAACTGAAGCATCGGCCCCCGGTTCGCCGAGATCCAATCAGCCGCCTCCCCGAGCGGGTCGGCGAACGCAGCAGCTAGCGCACCCTTCATGCCATCGGTCGCGACCTCAATGTTCCGTTGCGCCTGCTCAAGCTTCGACGCGTCGTTATCGGTAAGGGTGTCAAACATTGTTTGCGCTGCCCCGGTGACGCCGTTGAGCTGGTCGACAGCAGTTGTGAGGTCCATTGCGAACAGTGCCTCGCCGAGGTCCTCAGCCTTCGTGCCGAACAGCGCCACAGCGGCCGCGTTGCGCACTACAGGGTCTTCGGTCTCCCGGAGCTTATTGAGGACGAGCTCAAGGCCATCGCGGGCCTCTTCCCCACCACGCGAAATCTTCGCCGTCATTTCCTCGGCGTTCAAACCTAGCGCTGTAAAACCATCAGACGAAGCCTCCGAAGCGTCGGTAGCGCGGATCTGGAATTCTTTCAGTGCGTCCGCGGCGACATCGCTGTTGCGTGCACCCGATTTGAGCCCCTGACTCATCAGCCCGAGAGCTTCCTCACTAGACAGACCAAGCCGTGCGAACACAGCCGGGTACTCAGTGAAGGTATCGAGCAGGTCCTCGCCCCGGTTCACACCCTCACGGGCGCCGGTCGCGAGAAGGTCGAACGCGCTCTTCGCAGATTTTGCCATGCCGGAACTGAGCAAGGTCGTGACCGCCACAGCGATCGGGCGCACGTCCTCGCCGAGAACATCAGCAATACCAGACAAGCCCTCGACAACCTTCTGAGCGCTCCTCGTGGAGGTGTCCGCGTCGATGATGTCGAACTGCAGAGCAAGCCGGGTGGTATCCATATTGGACTCGATGGAATCCCCGAAAGTATTCGAGTACGCCTCACCCGCAGCACGACCCAAACGCAGCGCATCAGCCTCATCGATACCAGTCAGCGCCTGCAACCGGTCGTAATTCTTCTCTTGCGCCAACCCATCATTGAACGCACCGATCAGCGCTTTCCCAGCAGCAACACCGATACCAATGACGGCACCAGCGATCGGGATTGAGACCAGGGCCGCGACGATGTTCTTACCGAACTCATCGCCCGCAGCATCACCAGCATCGCCAGCATCATCGGAGACGCCATCGAGAGCTGCCTCAGCCTGCGACGTGTCCGCCTCAACCTCGATCTGCGTCTTGGCCGTGCGCAGCCCAGTGAGTTGCCGGTCGACCTTCGACAGGGCTGCCTCGGCACGCCGCACATCAGCCGTCACATCCAGCCCGCCGAGCGCACGCACCTCAAGATCCGCGAGACGCTGCTTCGCTCGGTCGAAACTCTTCTCAGCCCGCCCGATATCCGCATCAAGCTTCAGCGACGTGTCCTTCGACACAAGCTTCTTCGCCGCGGATTCAACCCGGTCCATGCCAGCGAGTGCACCCTTTTCATCCGCGTCTATCTTCTTGGTGACTGGCTTCTTCTCGATCCGCTCGCCGGTCGCCTTGACGGTCTTCTCCGCCTTGTCGATATCCGTAGTATTTGCTGTAAAAAGTATTTCGAGTTCGGCGGCGCGCAAGGCCATGAGTTACCTCCGGGTGAGTACCGCACGTAAACGCGTCGGGCTGTCTAATAGGCTGAATATCATCGTGCGAACCCCCGGCCAAGGGCGTACGAGCACAGCCGGATCATAGAGATCCAGACCGAACTCCGACGCGAGATCCGCGACCACTAACTTCCAGTTCGTGACCAGCGCCAAAAGAGAGCCGTCAATCTCTGCGGCGTCAGGCGTCGCCATCACACTTGGGGCGTCTGGCTTCAGGTGGCTAGGGACCGGCCGGTAATCTTGGAACCAGCCGTCAGCGTCAGGCTCACCTATCCCGTACTCGGCCCAATCTTCCGCCGTGACAAGCCTTTTGGGCGAGCACCACCCGACCCCTCAGGGGTCAGGTCGCGGGGCAGCCACAGCAGCTTCGCGAGAGTGTCGGCATACTCACGCCCGCGCGCCCAGTAGAACACCGCGTAGTAGGCCACCCGGTCAATGGTCGCGGCAGGTACCTTGTCAGCAACCATCGCAGCGTGCGCATCGCCCAAAGCGGGGTGCTCATCACCGATACTGTCAAGCATCGCCTGCACCTCTTCGGGGATCTCGCCTGTGACAAGACCCAGATTCACCTCGCCACGCACCGCCGCCGCGAGGATCATCTTCGCGGCCTCGACCGTGGGAGGACGCACCGTATAAGTGCGCCCCCCCAGCTCGAGCTTAAGGTCGGGCGCCACCCACTCGCCGAAGTCGATAGCACCCACGGGTTACGCCACCACGGTGTAGTTGACCGCGGCGGAGATACCCGTCGCGTTGGTGCCGGTGACGGGCTCGACGCCGGCAGATGTCGGCGGGATCGTCGCGACGATTGTCGAATCGCCCACCACTGTGTACGTGTCGACGTCCAGGATGATCGCATCGAACTTGAGCGCGGTGGTGCCGATGAACCCGGTACCAGTGATGGTGACCTGGTCACCGATCGACTTGCCAGCCGGGGTGATCGACGTGATGGTCGGGGCAGCTGCACCCCACCCAGCGAACGGGTTGGTAATCGCGTCGTACGTGCCCTTCCCTGTGAGGGACACCGACAGTATTTCGATCTCACCGTTCGGGCCAGAGTTCTGGCGCGAGTAGGAGACCGTCATGAACCCGCGGCCCGCATCGTTCGGGTTCGGTGTGCCCGACTCTGGCTTGTGATACCAGCGGACGTCAAGTACGGCCGACTCGCCCTTAGCGGTCGGCTTCGTGCGCGCGAGGATCGCCTCAATCTCGGGCAGGTACAAGCCAGTCGCGGTCGACCGGTTCACCTGAACGTTAAACGCGTGAGCGATCGACCAACCGGTCACGTCCGCGTTCGCGGCGCCCAGGTCGTCGTAGCTCTGAGCATCGACAGTGGTCGGTGTCGGCGACGGCTGGAAACCGCTGATCCGACGGACGGGCTGCCAGACAGGCGCGGCGAACGTGCCGAGGTTGACATCGATGCCGTACTCAAAGCTCTTACCGAGCGTCGAGCCAGCGGGAAGGGTAACTGCATTGCTCATGAAAGAGCCTCCAAATTGGGTTGTGAGTTGATCCTCAAGGTGAGGGGGGTTAGGTCAGTGCTTCGGGGTTATCCAGCAAGACCAAATAGTTCTCGGTGCGTTCTTCTCGCCGGTTGTCGTCGGTGCCCGCAGGTGACATGGACTGACGACTGATGCCGCTAATCCCTCCCCTGCGGGAGAATCCCTGTAAGACCTCGAATGCGATGCCCGCGAGTTCGTCGGCACCATCGGGTCGGCCAGGATCACCACGCAGCCGAAGCTGCACGCGCCGCCATCCGAGATGGCGCTCGTCGTTGGTGCCGTACACACGGACACCGACCGCCCGGTCGGGCAGTGGGCCAATCGCGCCGTAGAAGATCCCGACCTCGTCGGCCGTGTACTCCGGGCCGTTCTCGTGCCACGCCCACCCGGCTATGGTGCCGAGCTCGGTGCAGATCAGCTTCGTGAGGGCGACGTCATCCAAGGGATGCCCGCACCTTCTCCGCGACGATACGACCGATATCAATCTCGTCGGCCCCGATCTCGAGGAACTTCGCCATCTCGCCGTTCTCGTGCTGCCAGTCGAGGTTCTCGTGCTGCAGCCGCGATATGTAGGACGTGAACCCAACCTGCAAGGTGAGGTCGTCTATCCTGACAAACCCGGACTTATCCGATTCGCCCGAGTCGGTCGGGCTCAGCTTTCGTGCACGCTTCAACACCGCACGACCAGCCGCCCGTAAACCGACCTGAGCTGCCTTCTCAAGGGTGGAGAGGATCGGCACATTCATTTGCATGGGGGTTTCCTTCCGGTAGCGTGTGTGGACATGCGCAAACTTCTTCTTGTTGCGGCGCTTCTGGGTGCCCTGTCTCTGTCAGCCTGTTCAACTGCCGAGGGGGAAAGGCCACAGTCAGGCGGACCGAGTGCGCCAGATCCCGCGCGTTCCAGCGAGGTCACACCCGAGCCAACGGAGGAGCCTGCAGGCGAGCCGTGCGCAAGCTACTTCCCGGACGAACCACTATTGACTCCTCCGGCTGGAGCTGAAGAAATTATTACGGCGGCACAGAACGCAGAGCTGCCAGAAAACGTCACGCTAAAGATTGAGGTCCAGGTGATTACTTCGACCGATGACCCTGGAACGTTCGAGGTCGTCGTTCGTGTTTGCAGTGATCCCCTGATGCGCGACGAGCTAGTCGCCGTGGGTAACAGAATCGCGAAGGCGATATACGCCGTGCCCACGCACGAGCAAGTGACGCTGCTGATGATCAGCCCCTACGTTCCCGATGGTGACTCGGGAAAGCATGACGATAATCTCAGGGTGATTCAGACCGATTACGAGTTGTTCCTCTGGGACACGACGAACAGGCCGTTGGACTCGAACTGGAAATAATCAGATAAGCGACAGCACCAGGAACGAATCAAGGTCAGCGGCGTCGCTGTTGTCGTTGGCGCTGACCGCGAGTACTTCCGCCTCACGCTCCCGACTGGTGCCAGGCCACACGGTGACGAGCGAGCCGAGGGGAACCATAGGATCAAGCGGTACCGTGACCTGCGACGACGAGACGACCTCAGCCCCGGCGGAGTTGAGCACGAGACGCTGCTCGTCGCGCACCTCAGCCGCGAACGGGACCGCGGCAGCATACGTGCTGCCCATGCCGCCCGAAGATGTGAGAGCACGCACCGAGACCGTGTGCGGCAGGAAAAACCCGCCCCAGGTCACGAGGACGCCACCTCTTCCGGCCAGACGCCGCTGAAGGGCTGCTCAATCGGGAAGCTCCCGATCGGCAGCCCGACAGGCTGAATACTGCACAGCGCGCGCAGTCCAAGGATGTCGTCGCTAGTGAACGCCGCCCCGACGTCGGTGTAGCTCACTGATGTGCCGTTCCGAGAACGGGACCGCACCCGACGTGAGCCCGCGGCGGGAATCTCTGCAACGACACCCGTCAGGATAGCGATCGCGTCGAGACGCGGCTCACCCTCCAGAGTGTCGAGGCAGGGGGCGATAGAGCGGGCACGCACGAGCACACGCCGCGCGAGACTGTCGTCGCTGCTGATTTCGTTTAGCGCGATCACTCCACCACCCCCTTCTTGTTACTTCTTGGTTCTGGCAGCAGCCTGGTCGGCAACGGCCTGGTCGGCAGCAGCCTTCTCTGCAGCAGCCTGGTCGGCAACAGCTTGGTCGGCAGCAGCCTTCTCTGCAGCAGCCTGGTCGGCAACAGCTTGGTCGGCAGCAGCCTTCTCAGCAGCAGCCTTCTCGGCGGATGATGGTGCCTTGACGACAGCGATGAGCCCGAGCGCGAGCGCGTGCTTGATGCCGTCCGCCGTGTACCCGCTGCCGATCGGTGCGCCGCGGTACAGGTACCGCTCGCTGCCTCCTTCGATAGGGAGTACCACGGCCGCACCGGTGACGGTGTACTGCTTCTCAGCCATCAGAGAGTCGTTCCGCTGATGACGAGACCAGCGCGCGGCTCGATGACCACGGGGACCACGACGCGGCGGGCACGAACGGTGTAGCTGTCCGTGTCATTGCGCTTCGAGTAGGTCTCCACGTTGAAGTCACCGGAACGCGTGTAGTCCGGCGATCCGAGATCCTCGTCAGCCATGCCGCCGAGCTGCTCACGGTCGATCAGCAGCGGGTTGGTGCCGACGATATGCGGCGAGGTAACCCACGTGTAGCCGAGCAGGTTCGTCGGGAACTGACCGTTGACGATCGGGTTCCCATCCTCGCGAGGCAGAACACCAGCAGAAGCGAACAGGCCCATGACCTTCGCCCACTGTGCACCGCTGAGCGCGACCGTGTCGAGGTCGAGGCCCAGGGCCAGATCCTCACGGTTCGCCTTCGCAGCAGCAAGCGCGTTGACCACGTTCGCGATCGAAGTCCACGCGCCAGAGGCATACGTGTCGGTGACCTTTGATGCGACGACGGCCATGGCGATGCTGTCAACATCGCGGATGACGCCGTTGACGATCTTGCTCAGCGCACGGTCGACGGCACCCTGCGCGCCACGCTTGATGCGCTCGTCGGTGATGTCCGTCTCAAGACCGCGCTTGTCGGTCTTGGCCGAAGCAAGTTCACCCTCGGTGAGAACCGTCTTCGGGTACTCGGCACCGGGGGCGACCGACTCTGAGCTGTCGGCGGGGAAAATCTGCTCGCCGGTCTCGTAGAAGATACCGCCACCCTCAGCGGAGTAACGACCCCCGAGCAGGTAGTCCGCGATGAAACGCTGGTCGGTGAGAGTATCCACGCGACGTGCGATCAACTGAGGGTTGCGCAGCAGAAGGTGAATCTCTGCTGTGGTAAGCGTGCCCGAGGGCCGCGCTACCGGATAAGTGTAAGACGTCATGTCTTTCTTGCTCCTTAGATGAACAGGACGTCAACGACGTCCAGGTCGGCGGTGGCAGCGGTGAGAGCGATGCCGATTGGGTTGACTCCGGTACCAACGGTCGCGATCTTCCCAGCCGCAGCCGAGATCACGAGAGCACCGGCAGCGATGGCCGCGGAGGCGACGAGCTTCTGCACGCCACCCGATCGCGGGAAGATCGTCACCGGCTCACCGGTGAGAGCGTCGAAGGCCGCGACGCCGACGACGTTTGCAGCGTCAGCCCCGGACGCGGCGACGGTCCCAGCACCGGAGGCGACGAGGACGCGGCCCCCGATCACGTCTGCCGAAGAGGCCAGAGTGAACGGCTTGCCGCTATTAAACTTAGGCAGGTAGTCGGCCATGATTAGGCCCCTTTCGTTTCGTTGTCCCACGCGCGTGCGTAGAGGCTGTCAGCTTCGGACGGCTCGTCAGAGGTACCGATCTCGGCGACCGGCACCAGGTTCTTCGCGAGCGAAGCGATGAGAGCAGTGGTGCCCTCCTCGTTGGCGTTGAGCGATGCGATCCAGGTATCGCGCGAGGCCGGCGCGATACGCCCGTCCTGCACAGCACTGTCCACGATGGCCTCGCGTCGGCTGTTGTCCTGCGCTTCGCTTGCCTTGCGACCCAACGCAGCGGATGCCTGCAGGTCGGTGAGCACAGTGGAGTCGATCAGTACCGTGCCAGCCGGGACGGCGGGGGCGGTGTCGGTGACCTGTTCCGCGAGTACCTCATCAACAGCAGCGAGGAGCTGCTCGTCAGAGATAGCGGCATCGGTTACGCCGAGCCGCTCACGGAGGCCAGCCTTGAGAATGTCACTCATGTCGAGCGGTTCCTTTCGGTTGGGTTGTCCCAGCTCGGACGAGCTCGGGAGATTGTGGGACCGGGCCGCTGCCCGGTCGGGGACCCGAGTGACTCGGGCCAGTGCAAGTGGGTCTTCGTCGGCAGGGACGGTCAGGATCAGGACGTCGTCGCCGAGCGTCTCTGTCTCGCCGGCGTCGGGAATGACAGCGATGCGATCGGCGAGACCAAGCTCGACGGATGCTGTTGCGGTCATCCACGTCTCGTCTGAAAGTAGAGCCGCCCAGTCTTTGTCGCCCGCCTTCTCGGTGTAGATCTCGACCATGGATGCTTCCACGCTGTCGAGCACGTCGGCGGTCTTTCGAAACTCCCCGGCATTGCCATAGGAGAACGACATCGGGGAGTGGATCATCATCTGAGAGCCGGGCGACATAACTGTTTCACCGCACCCCGCAGCCACGAACGATGATGCGGAAGCGGCCAGCCCGTCGACCACCGCGGTCACACTCGCTTTGTGGGCGCGCAGCATATTGAGGATCGACATCGCTTCGAACACTTCGCCGCCGGGGCTGTTGATCCGCAAGACGATCTGCGTCACCGAATCAGGGAGAGCGTCGAGCACGATGCCCATGTCCTTCGTGGAGATGCCCCAGAAGCCGCCGTAGGAATCGATCGGCCCATACATCCGTATCGTCGCCACGGTCCCATCGCCGGTCGATGAGGGCGTGGTAATCGCGTTGAAGAACTCTGCCTTCGACTTCGGCAGGACAGTGTCACCCCAATACCGGGTGTTGTGTTTTACTGTGCTAGTCATGCCGCCTCCTCAGGCTTGTCGTTGTTGGTCACCGCGTCGAGTTCAGCCCCGGAGCGACGCACGAGATCGCGCGCCTCCGACTTTGTGACCACGGTTCCGACACCGAGGTACACCTTCTGAATTACCTCGGCGGCGAACCTTGCGGAATCCGTATCGGTCATTGACCCATCCGAAACGGCGGCGGGACCGGTGGCGTCCTTTACAGGCAGGCTGTACGCCGCCCGCATGAATGCTTCGAGCGTCTCGTCGGGCTGAATCACACCCGCGTCGATGAGGCCCTTGAGTGCTTCCGCAGTGAGCGACCCGCCTGAACCGATGGGCTTGAACACCAGCCGTGGTGCCGGTTCGGTCTCGCCCCAGTTCCAATCGACCAGATCCTCGACAACGTGCGCCTGGGTGGTGTCTCGAATATGCTCTGCAACCGCGTTGAGTGAACTGGTGAAGAAGTCAGCGAACGTCGATCCGAGCGCCCACGACCCGGTCTCGGTACCAAGGTTCAGGAAGTGAGCCAGCACCGCGCGAGCGATCTGCTCATCGTGGTACCGGATCGGCTGATCAGTATCGGGCAGTTTGCCAGTGACACCCATCAGCGTGAGCTTCGAACCGTTCGGTATCGAAGCTCCGGCAGCTTCACCAGCGCGGAACCCCTTGGCGAGGGCGAGACCGGCGACCTTCTCAGACTGTTGCCACGCCTCACGCTCGGCCACGTCCGCGCTGTCCGGCACCGGAGCGCCTTCGTATACGGGCACGCCGAGGCCGTTGCGTTCGACCGTCAACGCCTGAGCACGCAGCATGCGGTCCTTTAGCAGCCAGTTTTTGTAGGCCGTACGCAAGAGGCTCGAACCGATCCAGTTGCCGCCCTCACGATCGTTGACATACGCCACCAACCGGTCGACGGTAATTGGTTCCTTCACGCCGTGCTGCTGAATCGAAATCAGACCACCGTCACGGGCAACCTTCACAGACGAGATGCTGCGCGGCGGACGCCATGCGAGTTTCTTGAGCCGCAGCTTTCCATCTTCCGGCTTGTACACCTGCTCGAAATAAGAATGGCCGTAGACCAACTCGAGTAACGCCAGCCGCAGATGCTCACCCCACTGGAAACGTCCCTTCGTGCGCAGCGGATTCACCGGAGCCTGACCCTTCACCGGCAGACCAAGGTCAGTGGACACAAGATCCACGACCTCATCGCTGGCGCCGGCCGGGTCGATCATCCACTCAGCACCACGAATCGGGAGTGTGACAGCGCGCAGCACAGACCCGATCTGCGAATCCTCGCGGCGCATCTTGTCGAAGACCTCGACCGACAGCGGCCACGTGAGGTCCGGGTTGGTCTCCTGGGACTCTGCGGCCATGCTCGCCCACGACGAGAGGCCGCTTACTTGATAGCCCTGCTCGGCCATGCGGCACCTACTTTCAGAATTGGGCGGTAGCTAAATTCGCGTCGGACGGTGTTACGTCGTCGCGGGTGACCATCTCGGCCTGTGGTGGAGGTGGTGGTGCAGCTTCGACCGGCTCGGGCTTGAGCAGCTCGAGGGCGTACAGCGCGATCGTCTCCGCGATAAGCCCAGAGATATCGATCGGTAGCGACTTCGGACGCGACCACGCCATATTGTCGGCGTACGGAACAACAACACCGCCCTGCACAGCAAGGTCAATGTCAGGCTGAGCGATGACGAGAAGCTTCTCGTCACGCACCGCATCACGGAATCGCCCAGTCGCAATCGCATACTGCGGACCGTCGAACTCATGAACGATAAGACCAAGCTTCTTGAGCGGCTCGATGAACTCCATCGCCGGGCAACCCTTGGCGTTCACAGCGACCTCCCGGTGCCCGGATGCCTCGGCAAGCTCCGCAAGGTACTCGGGCAGCCACATCATCCCGGCACGCGACAGGCGCACCGTGGTGAACGGCCTTCCGTCCTCCGCGAGCACCGCAGCGGAAAGCCACGTCGTCTTGCGGTCATGCGAAACATCGACGCCCCACACCGTGCGGGAACCCTTCGGAATTGAGACCTCATCGACGGGCACCGTCCTAAGACGGAACTCCTTCACGTCAATGAACGAATCCACATCCGCGACAACCCACTGGCACAACACCTCAGTGCGATACCCAGCCTCGGTCATGCCGCGAATATCGGACAGCGCCGACTGAACAGTCATCGCACCATGGCCGATAGACGGATTCGCCTGCAAGATCGCATCGACATCATCGAGCGCACACCCATCGGGCGCCGACCACTCGAACAAGCCAAGAGTGACATCGTGGGAGTTCGCGAAATCCTCAGCCGACATAACGCCGGCCTCGACGTACTCTTCCCACTCCGCTATCGACTCAAGAGCGGCGGTGCGCTGCGTTCGTAGCACGACCGCAGACGAATCACCCGCGTTCGAGATGCACCACATCTGACCGGACCAGAACGACTTCAGCGTCTGAGAGACAGCGTTCCAAGCCGTCCACGTCTTCTGCTCACGCGCCTCATCCATGAGCACACGCGCGGCAGGCTTGCCACGAGCGTTCGCAGCAGCACGGATCTCGTAATGAGCACGCGAACGGGCGTAAATACCTTCCTTGCCGTTCGTGTCCGACACCTTCGCCGTTGCGTTCTGCAAGGCCGGCAACGCGAGCTCGCGCTCCTCGTCCGTGTCCGGCTCAGGATCGCACCACATCTTCACCACGGCCCACGGCTCACGAGCAATGTCGAGATTCTGGGCGACACCCACAACCTTGAACTTCACCGGCGGCACCATGTCCGGGTGACGTTGAGAGTCAACAAACAGCCACCACGCGGCGAGGACGGAGGCAAGAGTGGTCTTACCTTGCTGCCTGGCTACGAGAACGATGACGCGCTTGAACCGATACTGCCCATCGGGCATCAGCTCGAGCGCGCTAATCAGTAGGAACTTCTGCCAGGGGTAGAGGTCGACGCCAAGAAACACCAGCGCGAACTTGATTACCTCGAACCCGCGAGAGGTTTCCGGGGTCAACTCGCGGAGAGGCTTCGTGAAAATGCGGGGTTCGGTGCGCCCTAGGAGCTTCGCAGCCACGTCAACCTCCGGGAAAACTAGGCGATACCGTGCTCCATTCGGAACTCAGCAAGCTCATCCTTGGGAGCGGGCCCCGACTTCTTGCCGGCCGCAAGCTCGCCACGGCCGCCAGGCGTCAAGCCGAGGGACTCGCAGTACTTCAAATAGGTGGGAAGAGAGACGTTGTCCGACGCCGGCGGGCGAATCTTGGACTCCGGGTCCTCCGCGATCATCTCCAGCACATGCTCGAGGACCGTGTCGTAATCGTCTATCTTGCGAGCCAGAGCCAGCAGAGCCGCGATCGCGCCGGCATCCTTGCCCTCACGGTCAAGATGATCAGCCGCAACGACCGAAACGCCCGTGGCCTCAACAACATTGCCCATTTCGCACCCCTCTTCCCGCGCACGCGCACGCGCGACCCCCGGTCAGACGGTCGGGGAGGGAGGAAAGCTCCCCCTGGCTCGTGGCCGGCCCCCGACCCATCGCTGGATTTTATGGCGGTTCCCCCATTCAGGGGGCATTTCCCGGTCAGTATCGGTGGTTCTCGATGTGCTGCCCGTTGATGCTGTGCTCAATAGTGATCGAGGCGTCCATTACTCCGAGCTCAGCACCACAGGTCGGGCAGATAGCGATGGTCTCGGCTACTGCCGTCGGGAGGGTGGCGAGGATCTGGTCTGCCGTGGACCTGAGCGCTTCGGCCATCGCGGTGATGATCGCCTCGTCGGTTGCGGCGGCGAGGTGGTGTATGCCGGTCGCGGCGTCGATGCTCGCGGTGACTGGGATGCTGAACGTTCCGAGAGCTGTCGCTTCGCACCCGTCGAAGGTGACGCTCACAGTTCCAGTAATGGGTAGCAGTGCGGCCATGGTCGGTTCTCCTGTCATTATGTTCACCACCAGTCGGCAACTGCAGCGCCCAGGCCGAGGGCTGGCGTGTTGGCCCCGCGCCCTTGGTTGCATGCTCGATGAGCATGCCGAAAGTTGCTCGGGTCTTCCTGCAACTCTGGGAAGTCGCGGACTACCTTGTAGTGGTCGAGGTTGTGACTGTCTGGCGTGGTGTGTGGGTCGGCGACGTAGTCGATCGGCATCTTGCAAAGCCAGCAGTCGGACAGCGCCCGCACATCTGGATCGGACGACTGCGACTGTGCGCGGGCTGTCTCGAAGAACTCGTCACGCAGGAGGTTCATCCGGCGGGTGTTCGTCCTGGCCATGGCGTCGCCCCTATGTGTGTCGTAGACTCTGAACGTTGACGGGCGCGCAAGCGAGTCGCCTAGCTGTATGCGGCGAAGTGGCTATCTCCCGAGATGTCGAACGAGTTGAGCGGTTGATCACCGTAAGGTTCGCGGCTGACTCTCGGGAGAGGCCCCGATACGAATCAGCGGCCATGTGCACCTCCAACGTAAGAAGCCCCACCGCAACGGCAAGCTCTTACGCTTTCGGTGCGGGGCAGGTGAAGAAGATGTGGCCTTCAGGTACCCATACGGTTGTTCCGTGTAGGGTTTCTTGCTCGTTGTGGGTGATGGTGCGGTTAGCGGCTTCTTGCACAGCACGGGTGAAGTTGATGCGTATTGACCCGGTAGAGAACTCTTCACCATTAGGGCCAACGAAGTCAGTCATTGGTCGTCCTTTGGGCAACGAAACTCATCCGGAACATCGCTGATATAATGACTGCCACATACGCAGCGACGGTTATAGCCGCCGAGAATGCCCCGGAAACCACCTGTGCTGTTGTGCTCTTCACGGTGATCTCCACACTTGTGAATGTCTAGGTCGTGCTCCGCGTATACCTCACGAGGGTTTGGGCTAGATTTCCATCCGCATGAATCGCATACTGCTGTGTAGCGCTTGACCGTCGTTTCGAGGATCATCGGTTGCGCCTTTCACAGTCCCGGGCAATTGATGGAACCACATAACGGTGCCCACAATGAGAACAGATATATGGGTCAGACACGTGCACCTCTCCCTTGAGGTTGCCGACGACAGGATGCCCACGAAGGCAGGCAGACACCCCATCGTCGTCTATGGCAGCGCTCGGCTGCGTTTGTATCCAGCGGTGATGCTGGCCATCCTTCGGGTAGCGACCGAAGAAGGATCCACGCAGGTACGCCAACCGGGAAGTCAGGAACCGGATTGAGGTAGCGCCCTTCACCGAAGTGTTGACGTGGAAGATGAACGGCACATGCGCGAAGCCCGCTGCTATCAGAGAAAGGGTCGGGAGCGAGTGCCGAAGACTAGAAATGCGAAAGCGCCGGTCCCGTCAGAAGAGACGGTGAACCAGCGCACCCACATTCTATTGCCTGTCAGCCGACCTCAGCAACTACATTCGTTGCGGCGTGTCGCCCTCAACCACGGTGTGCCTTCCTAGCTTTCTTTTGAGCTTTTCGCTTGGCCTGGTGTTGAGCACGAACGGCCGCCGAGATTCGGCTCACCGCATCTGGCGTTCCAACTATCTCGACAGGTTCTTCGACCCCCTCAGCACGAGCATGCTCGACAGATGGGTAGAGCCTTCCGTTATTCGGATCCATCGACTTCATCCTTTCTTAGTTGACGACTCGTCGCGGACTCCCGCGAGCGCCGGGGTTGTTGTTGTTTCGGGTTGTGGGGTGAGTGCTGCCCGCAGCCGTTCTTGGATTTGCCCATAGGTGTAGGCCGTTCCGTTAGCGCGGGCTTTGTCCAGGTTGTCGATTTCGGCTTGAGCTGCAGCGAATACTCGATCGCGTGCAGCGAGCGCCTCCTGCAGCTGCTCAGGCACTCTGCTCACCCGTCTCTTCCATGCCCAGGTGGTAATCACCAGTCACATAGCAATACGCGGGCAACGGACCCTTCAGGCTTCGATCACAATCCAGACACGCAATGCGGCGGAAGTTGCGGTGAATGATCTCGTCACCGTGCACGCAACGCGTGTGACGGTGCTTACAAAAAGCCGGAAAGTACCTCATGCGCTATCCCCCTTCCCATCGGCGCTCGCTTCAGGCAGTCGCCAGCCGGGCGATACGAGGACGTCGCGAGCTTTGGCCGGCTGGGTCTCCGGCGCCAATACCCCGAGACGCTCCAACTCGTCCATGATCCGACCCGCCTTCGCAAACCCAACACGAAGCCGACGCTGGATCATCGACCTCGAACCGAACTGAGTCGTCGTGACGAGCTCCACCGCCATAGCGAGCTGCTCACGATCGAATCCGTAAAACCGCGCGAGATGAGGCGGCAATGCAGGCTCCAAGAGACGCTCCACCATCTGATCCTGCTCCCTCAACGCCGCCCGATGCGCTATCCCCTGATCAATGATGAACTTCGCCAAATCATCCGCCGCCAGCGTGTCCAACGTCGACGACATCGCAACACCATTGATCCGAACCGACACCTCCACACTGCCATCACGCTTACCCTCAGCCAACACATTCTCCGACCGCCACTGAAACCCATTCAGCCTCACGAGCGCTCTCCCTTCTCAGGCTGCTGCGAGCGCGGATTGATCCACCCCTGCGGCGGGTTCGGTGGCCACGGCTTATCCGATGGCCAATACACTTCCTCAGCGAAGTCCAACCGATCCCTGTAGGCGATCGCCTCTTCCGTCGACACGAAACACGGACCAGCGGCATACACATGCCACCCCTCACTCTGCAGGCACTTGCCAACGCCCCGGATGTCAACATGTCGTCTACCTCGAGCGACGAATTGCGCACTCACGCGACCCCACCACCCTCGGCGCTCGCAGACTCCCGATCATCCATTGCGATTCTGAGCGCCCGCATCTGACCAACGCCCCGCCACACCCGATTACACGACTTACACATCGCAAACGAATCATCCATGTTCTCCCGCTCAACAGCCGCGAGAACACGGAGCCGCTCAACATCATTCGGATCATCACTGCCGTCCGGAAGCTTCAAACCAACATTCAGCCACTCCACCCCACACACAGGACACGGAGCCGTAATCTCAATCTGCGCCGGCGGATCCAACTTGTCCTTGATCTGCTGAGCCCACCCCTCCAACATGTCCGTGTACCGCTCCACCAACAGCGACCTATGCGGCCCCGCAGACCACAACACGTACCACGCCCGCAACACCGCCTCCGTAGTCAAATCCTTCCCCACACGACCACCCAAATCAGACAACCACGAACGCACCCGCCCATCAATATCCTCAAACAACGCAAACGCCCCCACATCCAACGGAGTCCGCTCACGAGCCTGCTTCCCCCCACCAGACCCACCAATATTGTTATGAATCGCCAACCGCAACTGCACCAACAACGGCTCATCAGTCCGCTTGAAAATAGTGCGCTCACCCACCTCGCCCTGCCACTGCGCCACCACCACAGGCCTCGTCAACGCATCAACCGCCAAAAGAAGCTCACTCAACTCAGAATTCATCACTCCACACCCTTCACATCATGTTCCTGAACACCTTGTATGCCCTGATCCGCCGACACGCGATCCAACCACCTATCGAACGTCGCCCACTGAAACACTGACGGCACGAGCGAATGCATGAACGCTTCATACGCCGCCTGCAGCCCCAGCAAATCTCTGCGCTGAGAATCAGCCTCGACCTGCCACCGACGACGAGCACCACGGACCTTCATCCTCGGGAAATAACGTCGAGTACGCGGCCGGGTGGTCATGAGGTGCCTCTCAAGGTTTTGCTGTTGACGAGACGTGAGAGCAAGCGCCTCCAACGACGGTTCATTTTTCGTTCATGCTTTCGCGCATAATCGGAATGTGACTTCCCTGTGAGGTCTCGGCCATGCGCGAAATAGAGGTTCGAATGCGGACCCTCCCACCCACAACCCTCCGTGACGCAATACGCGAAGGCATGCCAGTCGCCGTAATAGACACGGGCTTCATGCTTGACGACGTGGTTCACTGGGTATCACCCTCACCGTCAACAGGCGACCCCTCAGGCACCACCGGCGGATTGTGATCCCTCACCACATTCAGCACCCGAACAGTGCGACACGGGAACCTCTGCCCATCCTCCACGCAGTCACCAAACAACTCCATCACGTGAATCCCACGCAACACAGCATCCGTCGACTGCATGCGCGCCAACTCACCTGAAAACAGAGTCTCCATCGCTGCGAGCGCCCGCTCTGTCCGAATACAATCCTCAATCGCAACCGTGAGCTGCTCAGCAACATCGTTATTACCCATCAGCTCGTACCCTCCAACTCGTCGGATGCCACAGGTTGCCACTCGCCAGCAGGGACACCCTTCGTACGGCGGACAATGTCAAGCGTTCTCTCAAACCACTTAGATCCCGTGTGCTCAGCCGCCTCGGCAGTCTCAAACGGGATAATCCCGAACGCACGATCAACCACCATCCCACCATCAGCACTAAAGCCGTACTCCCATTCAGGCTCTACCGGGACAGGGAGACGGAAACCAGAAGCAATGATCGACCGTGCTCCGCCTTGAATGTCATAAACCCAACCATTTGAATCAGGATCGCGTGACCAGTTCTCTTCCCGGTCAAGAGCGTCCAATGCAGCCTTTAGTGGCCATTCGTCGTTCTCGGTCGGTACGGCCTGAATCGCAGCCCACTTAGCCTTTGCAGAATCCGTCATACCTATACGGCCATCTGGCTTCGATTCCCAAACATCAGTCTCGGTCGGTACGGTGACAGCCTCCAAAGCGGAAATCTTCGCCTCTAAGCGCTTGATGTAGTCGCGGTCATAATTCAAAGTGTTCTGGTTGTTCTCCAAAGCATCCGCCGCCGTGCTCATCACCACTTCGAGCGAGGCATTGGCAAACAAATTCGACGGCTCGAAATCATGCCGCATCCGCGCAATCAGGTCGGTGATAGAAACATCTTTCGACATCGCATTCTCCCTAGAAAGGTGTTTCGTCGGAGTAGTTGCTTGGGGTGTTCCATACGTCGCCAGAGGCTGTGGGAGCGCTAGCCGCCCACGGCTCTTCGTTTGGCTGTCCGCCACCGTTCTGCTGGGCGCCACGAGGGGCCGAGCTATCACGGGGTGCACGGGTTACCTGCGCCGTTGCATAACGGAGGCTGGGACCGACTTCGTCGATCTCCAGTTCCATGCTCGTGCGCTTCTCCCCCTCCTTGGTTTCGTAGGAACGCTGACGAAGACGACCCTGCGCAACAACACGGGTTCCCTTAGTCAGCGAGCTCGCAACATGCTCCGCGAACTCACGCCAACAAGACGCACGCAAGAACAGAGCCTCACCGTCCTTCCACTCACTCGATGCCCGGTCGAAGTTTCGAGGCGTAGATGCGATCGTGAAGTTCGCCACCGCCAAACCACCCTGCGTATACCGCAACTCAGGATCCGCCGTCAGATTCCCCACAACACAGATCACGGTTTCGCCGGCCATCAGATGCCCTCTTCCTTCTTGTGAGCAAAGTCCGGATGCTGCCCAGACATATGCTTCTCAACGTTCTGGAACGACCGGTTACAGCATGGGCATACGCCGGCCGCGATCCGGTTCTTGATCCGCGTCTTGGCAGCCTTATGGCCAACCAAACTCCGCTCAGTAGCGCCGAGCTGATCGCGCACCGCTGTGAGCGATGCCTCCGACCACCCACGAAGCCGCTTCTCACGCTCAAGCTGCTCGGCTAACCGCTCCGCCTTTGACCTGCCGCCAAAGCAGAGATCGTGCCCTTGAGGGCAATAGAAGTTCTTGTGGTCGTCACGACGCTGCTGCACGAACTCCGGTTTCATCCCGAAGTCCATATGACAGCTCGCGCACTCGATGATCGTGAGCGTTCCCGTGTACTGATGTGTCAATGTCGAACTCATCGCTCTGTCTCCTTGATTGATTCCGCGAGCGCCGCGGGTTTTGTTGTTTGGTTTGGGGTGAGGTTGAAGAGGGCATCAGGTTGATGCAGCTGTACTGAGGTTGGGGTTTCGTTGATTGGTGGATCCGGGACGGTGACACCTGCACGGAATAGCCACGCGCGAGCCGCTACACCATGCACCACATCGTTGGTCATCTCAGTAGCCCACCCCTGGTAGTCGTCACGACTGATGCCCTCATCCGGATCGACCACCCAGTCGAAGACCACAGACGCCAAGCCCTTACACGCCAGGCACGACACCCAGTCGTAAACCGAACCATCAAAGAGATACGTCGAGCGGTCATACCGCTCACCAGGACGAACAGCAACTGCCCCACACGAACCACACAGATGAGGCTTACGTGCCACAGGCGTCAAATGCTTCAACAACTGAGGCATCAGGCACCGCCCGACTCAGAACCGTGCGATTCCATACGGGTAGGTGCTTCACCATTGAGCCGGCCCGGAACCCATCCGTACAACTGACAATCGGGACAACGCTTGTTCACCCACCCGCGGCGTAGGCGAGATCCTGCTGCTTGAGCTGCATCTGTATACCCAGCAGGCAGGGGCCAGTCGTGCAGCGTGTTCGGGCAAGTGTCACGGGGACCAGGACGATCGTCGCCGCCACAGATATAGACCGCATTCTTCCGACTAACCACGCTCGGCCTCCCCAGAATCATGCTGTTTTAGGTAGCCAACTTCGGTTAACCAAGCGTCGCCGTTCCAATCAACGTGCAGCGAGTACACTCCACACGCAGGGGCATCGCCAGCATTGGATGCAAGATCATAGGCGAATTGGAGGCCACACTCGTTGGTCTCGACCATCCATTCACCATCGATGCGCTGGTGCTCAACACCGTGACGATGACGCTCATCGAACGGCGCATAGTCAGGATTCATCCGCTGGCACGCCTGGCGCCCGCAACCACGCCACACCTTGCAACTTTGGTCGCACGTGCCTGATATCTCGTACTCCACGTCATCGCTAGTCTCATCGGCAAGCCGAGTGATCTCTATCGTGTGGCTCATGCGCTCTGTCCTGTCTCTGAATCGTGCGGTTGTGGGTTCGTGTCGTGACGCGGGCACAGGTGGCCTTTGCCGTGCTTCTTCCAACCGTCTTCGCGGGCCTGCCGCCACGCATCCTTGGCGGTGCCGGAGTGGGTCTCAAAAGAAGCGATGCAGATACCTCCGCTATCACCTCGACCGTCGCAGTAGTACGTCTGCACCAAGCTCCTGTAGTGCGTCATTTCTGCACCTCTGAACCGTGCGATTGCGGGACGGTGGGTCGTGCCCACAAGATCGACAGCATCCGGTGCCCGTAGGCGGGCGCTCGGCGCGACCACAGGCGCACGGCAACACCGATCACCTGCGACTCGTAGTAGACGTTTGCGGTCAGTAAGCGTGGGGCGCGCTCGACGGCAGTCACCAAGACCACTTTCGGGATGCGTAGCTTCATGCGCTCTGTCCTGTCCCGGACTCCCGCAACCTACGCTCGATCGCCTCAACCCACGCCACCGCAACCGCAGCAACCTGAGTCAGCTCCTGCACCAACTTCACCGGATCTTCCTCAGCCATCGCCTCGAAAACCTCCTCAAGCAAGATGTCTGCCCACGACACCATCCCTTCCTTTGCGGCGCGGTCTGTCGCCTGCTTCGCCATGAGTGACAGTCCAAACGCAAAGTGATTCGATCCGCTGCGTTCCGAAATTGGGCCATTGTGGACAATTCGATTCAGCGGAACAGATTTCTTACCAGTGCCGTCAGGGTGGTCCTGCATGCCCCAGCGGGCATCCTGACGCGAGCGCTCCTGCGCGACTTCCATCAACGCCTCGAAGACCGACTGCGGAGCTGTAATCAGCCACTGCTCCACAACAGGAACATCCGGGGCAGGGTCTAACGGCCGCTTTGAAGCACCACAAGCGCACTCCAATGTGCCCCCAGGGTTTCTCCAATAGTCATGCTCATGAACGTCCACTGCGAGCGCCTTCTTTCTCTCTAATCGGTTCTTGATCTGCAACGAACTGCACCAAATCATCGGCAGACATTCGCGCTAATGTGCGCTGCGGCGCCAAATAGCGGAATGCTTGGTCGACGGTGGTGAAGTTGAAGCCGGCGACACGAAGGTCAGCCAATGTGCGACGCTCCCACGCAGCATGAGTTTCAAGAATTGAGGTCAACCGTTGAGCCCTAGCCCGCGAGCTGCGGGGAGGTTTCGTGAAGTGTGAGAGCGTCATGCTGTGGCCTCCGCGAGCGCGCCGGCTTCGATCTGCTCGAGGACGTAAGCGAGCGCTGCCGGCTGATCGCGGAACAGGAACTCACCGATGAACAGCTGCGAGATGATGTTGATTGACGGGCTGATTGCTCGCCATACCCACTGCCGTTGGCCGTCGATGGTGACTGGTGAGGACTTGATCCTCCACTTGGCACCCATCAGAGCACCCCCGCGCTGAAGATAGCTAACGATCGTGGTTGGCTGCGTCCTCGGCTAGATCCGCTTTCGCTCGAACGCGACGCTGCCTCTCTACGAGCTTTAGACGAAGGCGGGCGGTGCCACAGTTTCTGCAATCTTCCGTAGTTCCCAGAGGATGCTCTGAACAGAATGGGGACGGGAATAGATCTGGATCGATACCGGAAGGCCCCACACCCACACCCTCGCCCTCGCCCGCACTCCCGCTCGCACTCTCCCCCTCTCTCTCCACAGCCGGAAATCTGTCCAGAGCAAATCTGGAAATATTCTGGAACGCTTCCGGAGGAGGCGGCGGATAGTACGACGGATCCGCGTGAGAAACCTTCCCCCAACGTGCGAGAGCGAACAGCGTCTCCCCCGCCGCGTCGTAAATTACGACATACCCCACCGCGTCCAGCTCCAAGACGTGATCCTCCACCATTGACGTCGTGATGTGTGGATCGCCTGGCCAAATCGCTGACCGCAACAGATGTGGGTCGAGAACCTCCCGACCGTGATCGTCTGCGTACATCCGCAACCCGATCGCGGTCCAACGCACTTCCACAGGCAACGTGCTCAGACGCCGCTCGATCAGAATGTCCGGCGGCAGAGGCCGCATTGAGTTGGTAATCATGACGTGCTATTCCTCTAAAGATTGTCTTAACGGCGTGTTCTAGGTCCGCCACCGCAACCCGGAAACATTCCGTGAAACCGCGACCCCGCGGAAGAATCGAGGACCCTTCCTGCTCCGTGGCAAATGCGCGCACGAACGTCAAGCGCAACTCGGAGAGCGCGGCCTGTTCTTCCCAGAGCGGACAATCTCGCATCAGCAACAACACACGCCCGCCCGTCTCCATCAGGCCACGCAAGCGAGACATCTTCCACGCACGACCGACCTTCAGCACATTGCGCTCAGGCCAATACACGGCGTAGATCATCGTCGTCCCCGGCAAACTCACGACCGCTCCTCCAACTCATTCGACAAAGCCCCAATCAGAAACATGAACTCCTCTGCGTCCAACCGGTGCAACGGCACACGCTGGTCACCCTCAAGACGAAACCAACCATCCGCGTACTGCACCGGCACCAGGCGAGGATCCCGCTTCGCATTCCGCGAGCGCACCAACCCTCTTCCAGTGCAGAAGCGGGCAAAGTCTGCATTCGATGTCGCAAGGGTGTTGTGGCCGTTGCACATGGCGACCAACAGGTCAGGGGTGTCGAAGAGTTTGCTGCCGCCGGCGCCGCGACCAACAGTGTGCTGAATGGTCAAAGGACCCCAGCACTTGTCGAAGCGGTGATCTACCTGCGCGAGTACACACATGTGCCCATCTCGGTTATAGACCGCAGCACGATCTATGGCTTTGACACTCACGCTGCAACCTCCGACGCTTCGCCGGTGTAACTAGCAGCCGCACGCTCGACATCAGACAGGACGTAGCCCCACTTCTCGAGCTGCAACAGGTACGGTTTCGTCGCAGCCTGATCCCAACCCTTGCGGTCAAACTCATAGCCGCCTTCAACGTTGCCGAGGTACGCAGCTAGGCCAATGTGCAGGGCACGCGTTGGCGCATTCTGCAAGTGCTTCTCGACGGTGCCGCGCTGAGAATACGCATCGGCCGGCTCCTTCAATCCAAGAATCGCCAACGTCATCCGCCACGGACCCGAACCACCAATGTTGCTATCCAGCAGACGCGCAATCACGAACGGCTCCCAGCCCTTCGGCAGAGCCTTACGCTTCACGAGATCCTGCAGGAACTCGATGCGCAGCGCTGATGCTGCAACCCACGACTTCGTTGTCTCGCGGGCAGCACGACGGGCATCCTTCTCCGCCTCGACCTCTTCTGGTGTCGTCGCCTTCGACGTGCCGCCCGAAGAGCGAGAAAACAACCCCAGGGATTGCCAACCCTTGATCGCATATCCGATCCTTGGCACACGGTTCTGGCCCTCCCACGCGAAGAACACGAACGCACACAGACCATCACCCGCCAGTGCCACGATCTCCTCGTGCAGGAGCCCGTCCACCTGCTGCGTCATCTTCTCGTCCGTGTATAGACGAGACACGCTCTGAGGATCCGACTGGTTGTAGTCCGGCTGCTGGACGATGGTCAATCCGTTCTCTTCCAGAGCCGTGATCAGTGGGGCAGCCTCAGCAGCATCACGGAATTCCTGTGCGCGAGCGCGCACATCCCACTGGCGCCCATTCGCGATCAACTCAAGCAGCGACTTCTGCTGCTCAGGCTCGTCCTCGAACTCAGCAACAGTCAGAGCCATATCGAACCGGACCGTCTCCGAAGCCAGCAGCTCCTTCGCGGCCGGCGACTTGCCCACAACAACTGACTGCACGATGAAAGCGGCATCGATACCCAGCTTCTTCGCGATCGCCGGCACCTTCATATCGAACAAAGCCAAATCCGAAATCGCATCCCGCGTGTCCTTCTCCGACACATCCTCCCGGTGCATATTCACCACGAGCTGCTCAATGATGCGCTCCTGATCATTCTCCAGCGGCGACGTCACCCACACCGGCACATCCGCAAGCTCGACCTGGACCGCAGCAAGAGTGCGACGCTGACCATCAACAACCTCAAGCCCCGCCCCAGTGCGATCGACAACAATGGGAACCAGAACCCCGTGCTCCTTGATCGACTCAAGAAACGCCGGCAGCAACACAACATCCTTACGAACGTTCGCGCTCACCAACAACGTCGACGGGTCAACCATCTCAATACTCGTACCTGCAGTCATTAGTTACTCCTCGTATTTGGTGGCCTACGCCACGATCAGTTCTTTATCCGCGCCCACAACAGCGGCAAGTTCAAGGTCCTGACGGTTACGCCACACCGTCCGCGCAGCGAGATGCAGCTGCCCCGCAATCCGAGAATCGGACCAGTGCAATGCGTGAAGACGCCGGATCGCCTCTTGCCGCTCAGCATGCGACAACCGAATCCGCTCACCACTGACCGCGAGCTCAACCGCCACCTCATCGATCTGATCCGTGTTGTCGACGAAGCGAGGCTCCCGGTCGGCATCGATGTCGTCCCACGCCAACGGTGACAACCACCGATACTTCACCGCCAACGCTCGAGCGTTATCAGCCCGCGCACCCACCGGGCGCACAGCCCACAACTCAGCAAACGTGGCCACCGCGAGCGCGGCAGTATTCGCCGACACTCGAGGGCGCTTCCCAAAAACAAGTTTGTGGAAGTTTTGAGGGCTCATGTTGAAGCGGCGAGCTAGCTCAGTTTGGGTGTGGCCCATTGCTATGAGTGCCTGGATGCGCCGCGTCGTGCCCAGGTTCGTCAGCATCGCCGGGTCAATGTCGTCCGGATCTAGCGCCAAAATCCGTTCAGCGAATTCGGCTTTAGTCGTGCGAGCAGCCCGCTTCGTCTTCTCATGTTCTCGTGCAGCACCACGTCGTCCGTACATGATGTCCATGACAGAACCGCGAGGGACGTTGGCCGCATCGGCGACACGTTCAAGCCCGAAGCCAGAATCGCGTAGCTCAAGCAACCGCTCACGTACCGGGCCCGCATCAGCACGCTCTCCAACAATCTGATTCTCGCGACCATAAGCACGCAAGCGGTAGCGTCGACGCTGCCGCTCCATATGGCGAGCGTGGGCACAACGTGCACACCGGCAACCGTGCTCAACCCAGCATGTATCCGCATCGTGCGGATGCTCTGGCGGGCAAAGTAGCTTCTGCTTCGCCCTACAACTAGACGCCGGCAACTGCCCACCAGCACGCCACGCGGCGAGATAATGCTTACGGCATAGCCCGCGAGCGATGACCTGCCGCGAGCATTCCGCTTCCGAACACAGTGGAGCCGCCATCAGCTGCTCACCCGCTCAGCACCGTCACGCTCAACACACGCAGCGATCAGATCGTAGATGCCGCCCACACGCTGCAGAGATTCCACAGCATCAGTCAGTTCGGCACGGGCCATCACGACGCGACCACGCTCTCAAGTTGCGAGAAGTCGAGGCGGCCACTCGGTTCGTAATTCATCCAGACCGACTCAGCCACGCTCCTGGTGATCGCATTGTCTGAGCGAGCTCCAATGTCAACTCGGTTCCAATCGGCATAGAGCTCGTCGTAAAGCGCCGAAGGGTAACCAGAAAGCATCACCTTCGCATTGCAGATATCCAGTGCTTCGGCGAGCGCGGTGTGTTCGTTCTCGCCTCCCATTTCGTGGGTGTAGCGTCCTGGTCGTCTTGTAGATGCGAGGTATGGAGGATCGACGTAGAGGAGGTTGTCTTGGAACGCTCCGTACTGCGCGATGACATCGAGTGCTGGCCTGCACTCGAGGGATACTGATCGGATGCGGTCCATTGTTGGGCCGAGCCGGCTCCTGTAGGCATCCATGTACGTCTGGAAGGAAGCGCTTGTGCCGTTCGGATCAGCGTAGAACCTCCACCCTGTACGCTTCATCGTTCGTGAGCGACCTTGAGTAAGTAGAACCCAGACTTGGAGGGCGACGGATATGTCGTCGTCGCCGTCTAGTTCGGCTGCCTCACGGAGTGCTTCACGAGAGTGCGGTGTGAGGTCTGCACGGCGGAGAAGTTCTTCACCGTTGTCGCGGAGTACACGCCAAAAGGTGAGTAGTTGACGGTCGAGGTCGTTGACGATTTCAATTTTGGATGCCGGCTTTGCTAGGAGCACGGAGAGCGAACCTGCGAAGGGCTCAATGTATCCGCGGTGCTCAGGCATCAGCCCTACGAGTTGATCAGCGATGTTTGTCTTGGCGCCGAAGTACTGAATGGGTGACTTCATGACTGCACCACGCCATCAACAAGAACGTGAGCCGATACCGGACGATCACGATCACGCGCAGCCAACACCAGATAGCCATGCTCCTGCGCAAGCTTCTCCAACTCAGCCAACGAATCGTTATCCAACGCCTCGCCATCCTCAACCACCATCAACCGCAGATCCGGATTGGCCATCATCACGACATACGCCGCGATCAACGTCTGCTTACCCTTGTTCACCTGACGGAAAGGAACACCGTCATACGTCAACTCGTCACCCTCGATCGACAACAAGGGATCCGGCAACTTCGCACCCGCGAGCGCCGTGACTTTCTTGGTGTCGTAGTCGTTGATCTTCTTGGTGAGGGTGGTTTCGGTGGTTTCTTTTTCGGTGAGCTCACGCTCGACGTCGGTGTGTTTCGCGCGGACGTTGGTGTTGTCGTGGGCTGCACGGTTCGCGTTCTCGACGTCGCGGAGTTGTTGCTTGAGTTCGTCGGTGTCGATGGGTGATGGTGCTGCGGCGAGTTTCTTCTGGGTGTCTTCGACGTTGGTGTGCGCTGCAGCGCGTTCGATGCGGAGTTGCGTGAGGTGTTCCTCAAGCTTGGTGATTTTCTCGTTGATGTCCTTCAGCTGCTCAGTTGCCCGCCACGCGTCATCATCGAGAGTGTGGCGTTCACGCTCGACATGGTGTGCCTGCTCGAGCTGCTCAACAATGTCTGCAGACGGCTTCTCCACCAACGCCTCATCGACCGCCGGCAGGGACTGCTTCACCGCACGCAGACGCTTCACCTCACGCGACACCTCAGTGCGACCATCGAACGCCGCCTTACGGTCAGCCTCCAACTTCGCCAGATCAAAAGGGAGCTCGATGCGGGTCAGCAACTCATCACGCTGATCCTTCGCATCCATCCGCATAAACGCGGCAGGATCAAACAAAGCACCACCCGTCGCCTCGAGAACAAACTTCGTACCCGACGGATGCTTCGACCCATCCAACGCATACGCATCCAGCTGGCCGGCATCATCCTTCTTCCAGCGCCGCACAATCCGCGCCGTGTCAGTCGTAACCTCCACGAGCGCCTCGTCTTCACCCTTCAACCGTGGAGCTGGTGTCTTACGGATCCCGCCCGGAGCAAACAACTCCGACACCGCATCAATAAACGACGACTTCCCCGCCCCATTCCCACCAGCGATCACAACAAGCGCACGGCCCTCAGGCTCCACCACAATCTCGCGCACACCCTTATACGACTGAACACGAATCTTCTTGATCTCTTGCTTACTCATCACGGGCCTCACACAGTCGGAAGTTGAGAAGGAACAAAAACAGGGGCAACAACGAACAACAATCGCCAAATCAGGAAAGCGACCGCGAGCGCCGCGACGGTTAGCAGGAGGACGAACATGGTTGGGCGCATCAGATGACCACCCGTTCAGGTTTCGGAGTGAGCTCGAGGCCGCGAGCGCGCGCACGGATGTCGTGGAGGATGTGTTTCACAAGGTCTGCCGATACGGAATCTCCGTGGTCCTGCTCGAGAGACTCAAGCCATCCCGTAACAACACTGTCGACTGCGAGGAGTCGCTGCGCTGCCACCCCAGTCAGGTCGACCTCAGTCGGAGTCGAGCGACTCATCGTCAGAATCTGGTCCGTCAGATCAGTCACCAGGACACCCCCGTGATCAGGAGCGCGAACCCAGCCGAGACAGTCACGTTCAACCCCAGCAGGACAGTGCCGACCATGAGGACAGGTGCCATGCGGTAGTACCCCTTTGGTGCCGGGATGAACTCGCCATGCTCACAGGTATACATACGACGCTTCATCACTGTGTGTCTCCGTTGATCGCACGCGCCAATGCGAGATCGCCCGCGCGTTCAATCGCTAATTCCCACTGTCTGGCGTTGCCGTGCTCCTCAAACTCCGTGAACAGGGCGACATCGTGGTTCAGGATCGCCAGTTGCGCGTCAATGGTGCGATGCAGCAGGACGATCAGCTCTGCGTTGCCCCTGTTCTGAGCGAGCGCGACCGGATCCGCATCGTTCTCGGATGCGTTACCCCACAATCTCGGGTGAGTCGATTTCTCGTATGTCAGGAACCACGGCCCCGGCGTGCTCTCCGCCTTGAGTTTGGTCAGCTTCTCGATCGCTGCCTGGATCTCTTCAACGGCACTCATCGTTCGTCTCCCCAATAGATTTCGAGAAGAACCGCAGTCGCTTCCCTCGTGCGGTACACGGTGTCGTCAAAATCAAAGTCGCTACTGTCAATGCGGTAGCTTGCGGCAGTGTTCATGCCGGCCAACCAGCTACGGATTACACGCAACTTCCATCTGCGGATCATCGCTGCACCATCCGTTCGGCACGATCCCGGCGAACCTTGTCACGACGCAGTGAGACCAGTGCTGCCACCGTCACTACGGCGATGATTACCAGCCACCCGGCCAGCTCGGAAACAGTTTGGGTAAACATTTCGGGGCTCATGCGGACACCGCCTTACGCACCAGGAATGCCCCAACCGCCAGAAGCAGCGACGCAAAACCTGCCGGAATAAGAGGTGAAGGCGAACCCGTATATGCGAGCTCAGTCACCGGGAGAGTGGGAAGTTGGCCCATGTCAACAGGTTCGAGCGGGACAGTAGGTGTGACAGGTTCGACGGTCTCTGTTGGTTCCTCGGGAACATCCACAACAGGTGGGTCAATTGGTTCGACAACATCCACCGGGCACGTCTCACCAAAGTCAACCTCTGGGCACGGATTGTCCCCAACACACGAGGTCGGATCGCCCTGCTCATTCAGCCAACCAGGCACTGTACCCTCGCCACAATTGAGCACCGGCTGTACATAAGGTGGCTCAACCGGTGGCTCTTCCACCACGGGTACGGCAACATAGCTGAGCGAGTAGTGCGAAATATCCTTGCCCGATGAGTGCGCAATCATCAACGACGAAACCGGGTCATTGAGAGTGACAGCTTCAGGGCCAAGCCCCTGCTTGATTGAACCAGCTTTGACGCAGTAGCCAGAGATCAGAAACCCCTCAGAGGCATCAACCGTCACCGTCTTGTGATCACCGGTCACATCCGTTTTTCCCGAATCCAACGGCGCACAAACTTGCTCATTCGGTGTTGCCTGGGCGGGGAGGAGTGTGGTGCCGAGCGCGAGGCCGACACCCGCCACGCCAGCGACCGCTACAGCGGCCACCCGGCGAAGCATGCTATTTTGTGTGTGAAACATGTTCTCTCTTTCGTTTCTGAATGGTCCGGCTGCTACCGGGCCATTCGTCTTTTGGT
>Ga0314772_1000147_pt1 | contig 39504 bp, 39 predicted proteins | sample MetaGCBIW2018_FD_204520 | JGI IMG/M metagenome (GOLD analysis project Ga0314772, IMG submission 204520) | Cryopeg brine microbial communities from Beaufort Sea near Barrow, Alaska, United States - CBIW 2018 | ecosystem: Environmental > Aquatic > Marine > Coastal | place: USA: Alaska | collected... | reverse complement strand
TAAAGTCGTCGAGCAGACGCACCGGCACTTTGCCCGCCCGTGATGGGTCGTATTCAAACAGAACCGACGGTTGCCCTGGCGGGCCACCGCGGGTGACCCACATCCACTTATCAGACTGCGCCGTTTTGCCGTCTTCTTTCAGAACGTACATTCGGGATTCATCGGCTTGCAGGTAGTCACTGCTGTTTTGCACTTCGCGCATCAGATTGATGAGCGGTTTGAACACGTCATCCAGGCGGATAACCCAGTGTGCCATGCTGGTGCGGCTGATCTCATGGCCCAGGCGTTTGAGCATGTGCTCCAGACGATACAGAGGCAGGCCATCGGCGTATTTTGAGGTAATGATGTAAGCCAGCAAAGACGTGGTGGCCGTGCACTTGCCCAGCGGATGAACCGGACGGGTGGCTGCCAGGATACGCTCTTCACCATCTTGCTCGAACACGGCTTTTTCCTGCCAGTATTCCAGAACTTTGAGTTGGGCCGGGATGAACTGAAGCTCTTCTTTAACCTTGGTGAAGAAGGTCTTGCTGGCGCCGACCTTCTCTTCGTCGCTGAGGGTCAGTTCGATGCGCTCACGCAGCAGTGTATCCGAGAAGCCACGCTGGCGACGTTTACGGGAGGCCGGTGGTGCACTTATTCTATGAAACCAGGGTAAAAAACGTTTATCGAAGCGGCGGAAAAAGCCGACCGCCTTGAAGTTCTGTCAATAACTGTTCGGACAGCTAATTGGAGCTCACTGAGGCTCCGCCTCCACAGAAACTTTCGAAACGTTGTATTCGCAAACCTGTCGACACGACGTCATCATGGGGTTGAAAAGAGCTATATTCATACCATCACTAACAGAGCTGCGATAAACAACGCCGTCAAAACCACATTTCTTAGCGAATTCACAGAGAAATTGGCTAGGGATGTAATCGATTGCCGCTGCCTTAGGGAGTACAGGGCGGGTCAACTCCTCACCGAGACGCTCAAGGAACATTACATCACCTCTTAAGGTCGCCACATCACTTTCGTCGTCAAGAATGAATGGCGAGACTGTCTTTTTGGGCTCTCTCAGATCTACAAGCTTCAATCCCTCAGGGATAAGAAACTCACCTACTGAAATTTTTTCCCCTGTGTGTGGCCTAATCTCAGATATCGCAGTTAGGACTGTTGAAGCAAGGTACAGATAAGGTATGCCCGCGGGATTAGCGCGGCCATGAGTGGACGAAATCTCTGGAGGGGCACCCATCTCGCTTTTCTCATAAGGTCTAGCTGACTGAATTCTAGCTCTGTAAAACAGCTTGTCAGATGTGAGTTCATCGAATATTAAGTGGGGGAAAAGCTCTCTGAGGCGCTCAAGATCCAAACCCATTTCAGGAAAAAATCGATTTCTGTGTTTGAGCTCTTCTCTCAAACCATCCCACTCCTCTAGGCTATTGGTATGGCAACTCCTTAGAGGCGAGAATGGTTTTCTAACAATGTCGCCATCATCCAATATTTCGGAAAGTAAATCCTTAGCGTGTGCTTTTTCCATTTGAGGTAGGTCAAAAATTGCCCAGTCCTCTTTAAGCCACTCAACAAGGAGCTTTCCCTCCGGATCTGGTGAATAAATACTGAGAAGCAACTCAAAGCGCTCCCGCAGAGCGACCGGTTTAACGAGCTGAACATGATGTGCCTTGCAAAATGAGCAAGTACCTTCGTTTTCTGATATCGAGGGTATTACTTCACGCTTGATATACCGATCACCTATGCAGTTCCCACAACAGAAACGCATTATTGCTCCCGTTTTGCGAAGATTGCCATCGTTTCAAGATGATGTTTCATGGAGAGTTTTTTTGCAGTGCCTAGACCAGGAAAATGTTTTTTTTCATGTAAGCGGATAAACTCTTTAACCGCATCAGTCTTCCAGATTTTTGTATTTGGCTCGTTTACTGCATCAATTAACTTATTGAGAGCTTCTAAGAATTTTCCAGCAGGGTCTGTCGGCGAATCTTGCCTTATTGACTTAAAATGATGGACGTACATGATACTGTCTTCATCTTCATCAATATACGTTAAGTGTATGGCGACCGCATAGGCTGGGCCACCGCCCTCCGAATAGTCATCCCCAACTATAAGAAAATCGCCAAAACCATCCACTCCCTCTTCCGTATAGGTAAGGTGTAGGTCTGAGAACTCTTCCACTTCGGGGTGCTTGCTGTTTGTGCGTTTTTTAAAGCCATCTCGAATCAGTACACGATCATATTTTTTGAAATTTCGACGATAGATCTTTCCGCAATTATTTTCGATGAAAATCTGCCGAGCATCCAACTCATTTTCTGACAACCACGCTGAGAGGTCCTTTGGTCTTTTAAAACCGCTATGTATAAAGGAAATCCTCTTTGCCGAGAAAAGCTTGTAAAGGCGGGCAACTTCTTCAATTGAGGTGGTCTCAAGCAAAAGAATCCCAATCGTAATGTAAGGGGAGTCATTAACATCTTCTGCAATAAAATCCTGCAAATTATCATGCTGATGGGCATGATCACCGTACCGGGGGTTCGCTATCAGAATGCACTCGGCTTTTGCCTCATCTAATGAAGCCAAGCACCTATTCAAACTGCTGAGCGATTCTTTAACAGGTTCGATAATGGGAATAAAGCCAGACCCCACCAGCACATCAGTGGTTTCTCTGATAGTGAGCAGGTCATACTGTTTGCCTCGGAAAAAAGGAAAATACATGCTTAAATCCATTTTTTAGCAGTTTCAATTGGCAGGCCTAAAGTCTCCAGCACCCTTGACCTATCCTTTATTCTCAGGGGCGTAGTAAGCGCATTAACCTTCAAAGAGCTGGGAAGCCCTGAAATAAAATCCTTCAAGTAGCTTTGTGAACGTGAGATTTTCAGTACCTTAACAGATGCCTCATGTACAATTTTACCAGGCAAACTATCAAAAATTTTCGCCAGTTCTGTATATAGCTGGGTATTGGGAACACTTGGAGTTCTGATGCCAAGCTCAATTAAAACTTCAGATGCTTCTCTCAGTGAAAGCGAATTAAAGAGAGCAGATGACAGTATGTTATTTGAGTTATCTTGCCCTTCGCGTACTACGGAAATTTGATTACGCTTGGTTAAACAATGAATGCCAACTATTTCAGGTAAAAGGTTCTCGGCGTCTGCAATGTGCTTTGCAGCAAGAACAACATTCACTCTACCGAAAACTTGTAAATAATCAGAAATTTGACCCGATAACCTACAAAGTTTATCCCGCTCAGACTTAACCTCATATACCGTCGTAGTACCATTAACTACTACGATATCAGCTTTTGAAGATCCTGCTCTATACTCGGAAAGTAGAGCTGCAGTATTCAGATTGTGAATACCAAGAATCGTCTTTTTCGCCAAAGCAGCCTTGTATACATACTCGGATCTGTTTCCCTGCTTCAGCCTTAAAAAGGCATATTCAAACAAATCGCCGATACTGCCGCACCCAACCTGATCAAATAAAGTGCACTGACGAGCCAGTCTAGAAAGGGCTGGCGACCTTCCCTTGGCTGCCAGCTCTTTATAGATTGACGGAGAGAAGATTCTCGCTAATGCGACATCTCTAACCGCTTGGCGTTGTGTCGTTTTTACTTGGTTCATAAAGGCTCAAGTTAATTTGTTCTTGGACCGAGTATAGTTAAAAATCAATGAAAACCAATAGCTACTTAAGACGAGAGAAATTACCAAGTCATGTAGATGGTCGATGCCAGGCGCTTGAAGTCAACTGTCTACATGAAGAAAAAGAACTTGCTTTGCTAACAGGAATATACAGTAACCTATTGAAAAATATGGTGCTCCGAGCCGGAATCGAACCGGCACGACCGTGAGGTCGAGAGATTTTAAGTCTCTTGTGTCTACCTATTCCACCATCGGAGCATTTCGAGGGGATGTTTTTGAGCGAGGAATTGTATAAGGCCGCGTTCGCTAACGCAATTCGGATTGTCCTCTATTTTCAACGATCTGTTTTGAGTGCACCGCAACACCCCGATAAATGTAGCCGGCAATGCGCGGCGCATTTGCTAGATAGAAGGTGTCTAGCTCAACGATTTCAAAGTCTGCACTGCGGATCAGTTCGGCAATGGGTCTGTTCAGGTGGCAGCCGCCGCCAATGCGCTTCCAGGCCGGCGTTATTCGGTGTTGCCAGCGCTGAACCCTGGCATCCGGTGATTCGCCGTGCTCCAGAAACAGCAATTTGCCATCGGCGCGCAAAACTCTTTTCATTTGGATCAGTGCTTTTTCCCAGCCGGCGATGCTGCACAGAGTAAACGTCAGCACGATTGTATCCACGCTGGCGTCTGCAAGCGGAATTTCCTCGCCCGGCAAATCCAGCCACTCTAGGGGCACTGGTGACCGGTTGGCATTTTCGATGGCTTTGTGACGCATACCCGCCGACGGCTCCAGCCCGTATACTTGTGTAACGTCGCCGGGCTTATAAAGCGCCAGGTTGATGCCCGAACCCATTCCCACTTCCAGCACAACACCTTTGGCCCTGGGCACCAGGCTCTGGCGCAACGCCATCAGGTCGTTACTGGCGCACACTTTGGCAACCAGGTGCGGCAGTATTTTTTCTTGGTAAAATCCCATTCGTAACACGCTCGTAAGTTGTTAATTTATCTCGCTAAGCTATAGTTTTTGTAAGTCGCAACCTCAGGCTCTTAATGTATGTCAAGAGTGCGACAATCTGTCCGAGGCGCGCGGCTGTATAAGATAGTAGGATGCAATCTTCTGCTGGTAATAACAACACGAAAGATACCAAAGGCAGCCGCCGCCAAGAGCATAAGCTTCTTGGTTCTGTGTGAGAAGTTACCGGAGGTTCTATGGAACTCGATCCCGTCTTGTTGTCGCGAATACAGTTCGCGTTCGTGGTGTCATTCCACGCTATTTTCCCAGTATTCACTGTGGGTCTTGCTTCTTATATTGCTGTGCTGGAAGGCCTGGCCTTTAAAACTGGCAATCAATCATGGGTTCGCCTGTCCTCGTTCTGGACCAAAGTTTTTGCCGTGGTTTTTGGCATGGGCGTGGTCTCCGGGATCGTTATGTCGTTTCAGTTTGGTACAAACTGGAGCAACTTTTCCCAAGCGACTGCCAACTTTCTAGGGCCAATGCTGAGTTATGAGGTGATAACGGCCTTCTTCCTGGAAGCTGCGTTTCTGGGCGTTTTGCTGTTTGGCCGTAATAAAGTTCCGCCCGGTGTGCATCTGTTCGCCGCCATTATGGTGGCTACCGGAACATTTATATCGACCTTCTGGATTCTATCGGCCAACAGCTGGATGCACACACCGGCAGGCGTCGAACTGCGTGACGGCATTTTTTACGTGACGTCTTGGACCGAAGCGATTTTCAACCCTTCTTTCCCCTACCGCTTTACCCACATGGTGCTGGCATCATTCCTCACAGGTGGCTTTGTTGTGGCCGGCGTGAGCGCTTGGTATCTACTCAAGGGCCGCGAAGTAGAGGCCAACCGGAAAGCGCTGTCTATGTGCCTTTGGCTGCTGTTGATAGTGGCGCCGACTCAGGCGGTGGTTGGTGATTTTCACGGTTTGAATACGCTTGAACACCAGCCCATGAAAGTGGCCGCTATGGAAGGCCACTGGGAAACCGGGACCAACGTTCCTCTGTTGCTGTTTGCTATGCCAGATCAGGAAAACCAGACCAACCATTTTGAAATTGGTATCCCTGGCCTGGCGTCCTTAGTGCTCACTCACGACTGGAATGGCGAAATCCTGGGCTTGAACGAAGTTGCTGTCGAAGAACAGCCACCGGTTGCGATTGTGTTCTGGTCTTTCCGCGTTATGGTGGCCCTTGGTTTGCTGATGATTCTGTTTGCCCTGACAGGTTTAGTCCTGCGCCGTGGCGACAAATTTTGGCGCACCAAGTGGTTCCTGCAGGGTCTGCGCGTCATGAGTATTACGCCGTTTATTGCGGTATTGGCAGGTTGGTTTGTGACCGAAATTGGGCGTTCACCGTGGCTGGTCTATGGCATGCTCGATTACTCGGCGGCCATTACACCGTCACTCACCGGCGGCATGGCGCTGTTCACCCTGATTGGTTATGTGGTGGTGTATTCGATGGTGTTCTCGGCCGGTGTTTACTATCTGATGAGGGTTTTGTTTGAGGGTCTTGAGGCGGACTATGAAGAGCCTGAGTCACAAACCGAACGGCCGAAGCGTCCCTTGTCTGCGGCACACACTAAATTTGAAATTGGTAAAACCAATGGGCAACCAGCTGGCCAGGGAGGACATTAATTATGGGAATGATTGATCTAGCATTAGTCTGGGCGTTCATTATTGGTTTCGGCATAATTATGTATGTGATGATGGACGGCTTCGATCTGGGCGTGGGGATTCTGTTCCCCTTCGCGCCCTCGGAGCAAGATCGCGACACCATGATGAATTCGGTGGCTCCGGTTTGGGACGGTAATGAAACCTGGCTAGTGCTTGGCGGCGCCGGGCTGCTTGCCGCATTCCCTCTGGTTTACTCCATATTGCTGCCCGCTCTGTACATCGGGGTGTTCCTGATGCTGGCGGGGCTTATTTTTCGCGGCATTGCGTTCGAGTTCCGTTTTAAGGCGCGCACCTCGCGCTATTTGTGGAACTGGGCGTTCGCCGGCGGCTCAACCGTGGCAGCGTTTGCACAGGGTGTGGTGGTTGGCAGTTACATTCAGGGCTATGAAACCGCCAATCGGGTTTACGTTGGTGGCGCGCTGGATTGGTTAACTCCGTTTACCGTAATGACGGGCCTTGGCTTAATTGCCGGCTATGCGCTTTTGGGCTCCACCTGGCTAATCATGAAAACCGAAGGCCGGCTGCAGGAATGGGCGTATAAGATCAGCCTGCCTCTGCTTACAGCGGTTTTAGTGGTGTTCGGCATTATTGGTGTGTGGACGCCCTTCGTTGACGACATGGTACGTGACCGCTGGTTCGACAACCTGAGCATAATCTGGGTGTTGCCGGTTCTGACCTTGCTGTTTGCCTTTCAGATTTTCCGTTCCGTGCGCAACCGGCTCGAGGGCATGCCGTTCGTCGCGACCATCGGACTTTTCATCACGACGTATTTTGGGCTGATTGTTAGCCGCTGGCCCTACGTGATACCGCCCAACTACACCCTGTGGGACGCAGCATCGGCGTACAATTCACAACTGTTCCTGTTAATAGGTCTGCTGATTGTGATTCCCTTTGTACTGGTGTACACCGCTTGGACCTACTGGGTATTCCGCGGCAAAGTGCGCGCCGGCGAGGGATACCACTAGGTGGCTGAGCCCGAAGCGCGAAACGCCAAGGCCATGAATAACGGTGGTACCGGCGATTTATCGGCGGTACCACCGGGTTCAGAGGTAAAGCAATGGTTAAAAGGCTTAGCCAAAGCACACAACAAAGGCGTTAACGGCACGGCGGTGGCAGGTTTGCTTGCAGGCCTTGCCACCATCGTACAGATGACCTTGTTGGCCACGATTATTCACCAGGGTTTGGTGGAAAAAGTCGACTTGGCTGCACTAACACCCTATTTTTTGGGCTTGTTGGCCACGTTAGGGATTCGGGCGCTGGCCCAAGGTTGGCAAACCACTCTGGCGTCACGTTGCAGCCAACAGGTGCGCCATCAGGTGCGTCAGCAACTTAACGATTGCTGGGAAGCTTCCGGTCCGGTGAACCTGAACCAGTCCTCTGCTGGCACGCACAGCCGCGAATGGCTTGACCACGTGGATGCCCTGCACGGCTACTTCGCACGTTTTCTTCCGCAAATGCTGATTGCCACCCTGCTACCGCTAATGATTCTGGCGTTTGTCTTCTGGCTAGATTGGCTGGCGGGACTTTTCTTACTGTTTGCAGCGCCACTGATTCCGTTGTTCATGGCTTTGGTGGGTATGGGCGCTGAATCATTGAACCAACAGCACTTTCAAACCGTCAGTCGCCTGTCTGGCCAGTTTCTGGATAAGGTACGCGGGCTGACCACTTTGCAACTGTTTCAGCAAACCGGCCCTGCGGCCGAGGTTCTGCAACAGCGCTCGGACCAATACCGGTTTATTACCATGAAAACCCTGCGGTTGGCGTTTTTGTCGTCAGCCGTGCTGGAGTTCTTTTCGTCTGTGGCCATCGCCGTTGTGGCCATGTATGTGGGCTTCGGCCTGCTGGGCTCCATCGCCTTTGGCCCGGCACCGGATTTAACGCTGTTTTCCGGTTTGCTGGTGTTACTGCTGGCTCCAGAGTTTTTTCAACCCTTACGCACGCTGTCACAGCACTATCACGATCGTGCATCCGCCCTGGGTGCCGGCGCTGAAATCCTTAGTCGGCTTAACTCGTCCGGCACGATTGGCTCGCGGGTTCGCCCTACCCCCTCGCAGGACAGCATCGGGATAATGGTTCACGATGTCAGCTTTGGCTTTGGCAAAAACAAGCTGTTGTTTGACCGGGTGTCGTTCAGCGTCGGCCGCGGGCAAGCACTTGCGCTAACGGGGCCCTCTGGAGGGGGTAAAAGCACCTTACTGAATATGATAGCGGGATTTATTGCCCCACAAAGCGGTGCCATTACCATTTTTGACAAGGCCCCCGGCCAGCAAGCGTTTGGCTGGTTAGGGCAAAAAGGCTTTTTGGTTGACGGCACCTGGGCCGACAACCTGCGTTTAACCGCACCACAGGCCAGCGATAGCGATGTAGCAGCAGCGCTGGAACAGGTTGGCCTGGGGCCCTTGCTTGCCCTGCGTTCGGATGGCATTCACAGCAAAGTAATGGAGGATGGCCAGGGCCTGTCGGGTGGGCAGTCACGGCGCCTGAGCCTGGCGCGCATTCTGGTGGCAGATTATGACCTAATCTTACTGGATGAGCCCACCGCAGCGCTGGATGCCGACAGCGAACAACACATTGTGCAAACGCTGTCCAAATTGAAGCAGCAAGGCAAAACTCTGGTATTTTCCAGCCATCACACGGCGTTGCTCACACTGGCTGATCGGGTGCTGCAGGTGGTGGATGGCAGGTTACAGGCCGCGCCTGAAGGAGGTCACGATGATTAATGCCCTGCGCCCTTGGTTGCGGCTGATTTTTCACCGTCGTAACCGCTTGCTGATCGGTGCTTTGCTGATTTTGCTAACGCTGCTTGCAGGTATTGCTTTGTTGGCGGTGTCTGGCTGGTTTATTACCAAAACCGCTTTGGTTGGCCTGTTGATCGCCATGGGAGTTCAGGCCACGATTGAGCTGTATATGCCCGGCTCGGCCATTCGCCTGTTTGCGGTTTCGCGTACGGTATTCCGCTACCTGGAACGAATTTACAATCACGAAACCGTGCTACGACTGTTGGCCGACATTCGGGTAACCCTGTTTAAACGCCTGGCACTCGTGCCCCGCAGCCAGCGCTCCCCAATGACAGGCGCACAATGGCTGTCACGCTTGCTCACCGATGTGGACGCGCTGGATACTCTTTATCTGCGCCTACTTGCCCCTGCGGCCCTAGCGGCCCTGGTAAGTGTTGGGGTTATTATCTTGTCCGCCGCGATTTTTAGTGTGCAAACCGGCGCGTTGGTAGCTGCCTGCCTGGGCCTTTCCTTTGTGCTGGCAACGGGCGCTGTCTACATGCGCACCCATAGCTTGGCTCAGGCCCAAAGTGAGCGCCAGGACACGCTACGAAGCCAGCTGGTTCAGCACATTGAAGGTTACGCAGAGCTTACCGCCGCTGGCCGTGCCCGTAACCACAGCGCCTTGCTGATGCAGCAGGCCGAGCAGTTAACCAGCGAGCAATGCATTATCGAAACTCGGGCTGGCTGGCACCTTGCCGGCTCAAGCCTGTTGATAAACCTGGCAGTAGTGGTGGCTCTGTGGATGGGTTTTAGCCTGTACCAGCAGCAAATGCTGTCTGGCCCGGTGCTGGTCTTACTGCCCATCGCTTTATTAGGATTGGGCGAGGTGTATGGTATGTTGCCCGACGCATTTTCCCGCCTTGGCGGCACTGTGGCATCTGCCCGGCGCCTGAACCGCGATACAGCAGAAAGCGCCGAGCACCGCAATGTCACCTTGGCGAAGACGACTGGCTTGGAAGCGCTTGAAAACGGCGATTTTGCGGTCGCGGTTTATGATCTGCAGCTGCGCCACGGCAACAGTCAGCCTTTGCTGGCCAGCTCTCTCAGCTTCAAACTCAAGCCCGGGGAGTGGCTAGGCTTTACCGGCCGGTCAGGTAGCGGAAAATCGTCCCTGGCAGACGCTCTGAGCGGGCTGATAAAGCCATCAGGCGGCAGCGTTAGCAGCCTTCCGGTTGCTTACCTGACTCAGCAAACCTATCTGTTTGACGACACCTTGAGAATGAACCTGCAAATGGCCAACCCGCAGGCCAGCGATGCCGATCTATGGCAAGTGCTGGATCTCGTCGAGATGGGAGACCGCTTTGCCGATGAGCCAGCCCAGCTGGATACTTGGCTGGGCAGTGGCGGCAATGTGCTGTCTGGCGGCGAAGCCCGTCGCATCGCATTAGCGCGAGTGCTGCTAAGTCCTGCGACCGTGTTCGTGTTGGACGAACCATTCACCGGTGTCGACAACGCCCTGCGTGACCGCATACGCTGTCGCTTAGCACAACGATTGGTGGGCCGTACGGTGATCAGCCTGGCTCACAGTACGGATGCACTGGCCGGTGGCGCTGCTACAATTGCGCTTTAATATAAATACAAAAATTTCGGGAATTACTATGTCCTCGCAAATAATACTTCCACGCATCCTGCAGGTTGGCGCCGGCGCTAGCGAAGAATTACCCAATGTACTTGCCAGCCTGAATTGCAGCCGACCGCTGATTATTACCGATAAGATGATGGTCGAACTGGGCTATGCAGACTCGCTCAAGGCGCGCCTTCTGAAGCATTCGATCGGTGCTGACGTGTTCAGCGATACCGTCCCGGAACCCACAGTGGGCTCTATTCAGGCAGGCGTTGAGCAGGTTCGCAACGGCGATTACGATTGTATTGTCGCTCTTGGCGGTGGCAGCCCGATTGACAGTGCCAAAGCGATTTCGATATTGGCCCGCTTCGGTGGGGTGATGAGCGATTACAAATTTCCGCGCATCGTCAATGAAAGCGGAATTCCGGTGATTGCGGTGCCAACCACCGCCGGTACAGGTTCGGAAGCCACCCGCTTTACCATCATCACGGATGAAACCAGTGATGAAAAAATGCTCTGTGTGGGCATTGGCTTTATGCCGGTCGCGGCGCTGGTGGACTACAACCTGACCCTCACCGTACCTGCCCGAACCACCGCAGATACCGGCATAGACGCCCTGACTCACGCGATGGAGGCTTACGTCAGTCAGAAAGCGAATCCGTACAGCGACTCCCAGGCGCTGGCCGCCATGCGCTTGCTGGGGCCAAACTTGCGTACCAGCTATAAAGACGGAGCCAACAAGCCAGCCCGTGAGGCCATGATGCTGGGTTCAACCCTGGCGGGTATCGCATTTTCCGCTGCGTCCGTGGCGTTGGTGCATGGCATGAGCCGCCCTATTGGCGCTGCGTTTCATGTGCCGCACGGTTTGTCGAACGCCATGCTGTTGCCGGCCGTTACCGAGTTCTCCATCCCCTCAGCGCCCGAACGCTACGCGGACTGCGCTCGGGCAATGGGCGTTGCTGACGAGGCCGACAACACCAACAGCGCCAATCAGAAACTGCTGAAAGAACTCTATGCGCTGAATGAAGAGCTTCAGGTACCCACCCCTGGCGGCTTTGGTATTGATCGCGCCAAATTCTTTGAGTTAATACCAACAATGGCTCAACAGGCTCTTGCGTCAGGGTCCCCCGGCAACAATCCGCGAGTGCCAACGGCACAGCAGATTGCCGAGCTTTACGAGAAACTCTGGTAAGCCGGCAACATGCCGTTGACTGGAGCCCCGTTTTAGCGGGTTTCCAGCACGTCAAAGCTCAAACCGGCACGGCTGGTCAAGCGCTCCAGCAACGGCTGGCCTAGCAACGATGCAGGGGTCCAGAAACCACCGTCCCGGTTTTTCGGAATATCGAATGCCAGGCAGCTTGCTGCTTCGCCAAGCATGCGACTAGTAGCACCGTAACCCGGGTCGCGATCACCTTTAACTCGGGTAATGATCGTGCGCCCGTCAGCCGTTTTTCCGACAAATCGGATGTCAAAAAAACCAGCTTTCTGGGCATCCGGGCTGGGACCCTCGCCTGGCTGCGGCACGAATTTTTCAATAGCCCAGCGCGTGGGTTTCACCGCAGAACCCATAAAAAACCCTGCCAATGCTGCAGTGATACCGTAGGCAACCAACCGGCCCTTCACACCGCGGCCGGTCATAACCGCTTCGTCGTAAGTAAATTCCTGGCCGTAGCGGGTATCTTGCAGAGCGTTGGAACGGTGAATGACACGGGTGTTGATAGCGCCCATCACAAACGGTGCCAGCCAGCTGTTCAGGGTTTTATCAAACTGCGGGCCTTTCAGCGAAGGCTGGCGGGTTTTTGAACGGTGGCCCGCTGGGCTGATGGAGAACGGATTCGCCATAGAGCGACGCAGCTCAGGATCGGCGGCCATTTCTTTGGCGATATTAATCATTGATGCGACTGTGCCGCCGGAGAGTGTTCCCTTGGCCGCTTTCACTCGCATACGGACATCCTGGCACACGCTGCCAAAAGCGCTCTGTGCCTGTTGCTGAAGGAACCAGACACCCATATCTGAAGGTATAGAGTCGAAACCGCAGCAATGAACGATGCGTGCGCCGGATTCTTTCGCTCCCGCTTCATAGCGCGACACCATTTTACCAATCCATTGTACCTCGCCGGTAAGGTCACAGTAGTCTGTACCGGTTTCAACGCAGGCTTTGATCAATGCTTCGCCGTAAAGTGCGTAAGGGCCAACCGTAGAAATAATAACCCGGGTGCGCATGCACAGTGCCTGCAGTGCCGGCTCGTCGGTGGCATCGGCGACCAATAGAGGCAAATCGGCAGCGCCTGACCCTAGCTTGCTTCTGAGTGCTTCAAGCTTTGACTGGGAGCGGCCGGCTATGGCCCAGGAAACATCGCCGCCCACGCCATGGGTGTCGTACAAATACTGGGTCAGAATCTGACCGACAAAACTGGTGGCGCCGAACACCAACAGATCGTAAGGGGGCTTTTTGCTTGCACTCATCACTTTTCCTGCCTGCGTTTTCAATGGTATTTTTCATAAAAAAAGGCACCAGAGAAGGTGCCTTTTTCAATAGAACCAGAAGCTTATTACGCCTTCTTAAGTTCTTCTTCAAGTTGCGGTATCGCTTCAAACAGATCCGCAACCAAGCCGTAGTCGGCTACCTGGAAGATAGGCGCTTCTTCGTCCTTGTTGATCGCGACGATCACTTTGGAGTCAGACATACCCGCCAGATGCTGAATAGCACCGGAGATACCAACGGCAATGTACAACTGGGGTGCAACGATTTTGCCGGTTTGACCGACCTGCATGTCGTTGGGCACGAAGCCGGCGTCAACAGCGGCTCGGGATGCACCAACAGCGGCACCCATCAAGTCGGCGATCTGCTCCAGCATTTTGAAGTTTTCGCCGTTCTGCATGCCGCGGCCACCAGAGACGACAATCCCGGCGCTGGCAAGATCAGGGCGGTCCGATTTCGCTTTTTGCTCACTGACAAACGTGGACAAACCTGCATCTTTTACCACGTCCAGCTGTTCCACCGATGCGGAGCCACCTTCTGCTGCTACCGGGTCGAAGCCGGTTGGGCGCACGGTGATTACCTTAACGCTATCGCTGGATTTTATAGTGGCGATGGCGTTACCCGCATAAATCGGGCGAACAAAGGTGTCTGGGGCTTCAACTCGAATGATGTCAGAAATCTGGGCCACATCCAGCAATGCCGCTACGCGGGGCATGGTGTCTTTGCCCGTGCTGCCGGCCGCTGCCAGGATGTGGGTGTAACCCTCGGCCAGCTCAACAATCAACTGGCTCAGGTTTTCACCCAAAAAATGGCCATAAACCGCGTTATCAGCAACCATCACCTTATTAACGCCGTCAGCTTTTGCTGCGGCTTCCGCAATGGCGCCCACGTTTTCACCAGCGACCAACACATCGATGTTGCCACCGATAACCTTGGCGGCTGCAATAACACTCAGGGTCGCCTGCTTCAGGCTGCTGTTGTCATGTTCAGCAATTACAAGGATGCTCATCAGATCACCTTCGCTTCATTCTTCAATTTGTTAACCAGCTCTGCCACGTCTGCCACTTTGATACCTGCCTGGCGTGAAGCCGGGGCTTCCACGTTGACAGTTGTCAGGCGCGGAGTGACATCAACACCCAGATCGGCCGGGCTGATGGACTCTAGAGGCTTTTTCTTCGCTTTCATAATGTTAGGCAACGACGCGTAACGCGGTTCGTTCAAACGCAAGTCCGTGGTAACAACCGCGGGCAACGTCAGTGAAACGGTCATCATGCCGCCATCTACTTCACGAGTTACGTTTACTTTGTCACCGTCGATCACAACTTCAGACGCGAATGTGCCTAGGCTCATACCTGCCAGCGCGGCCAACATCTGGCCAGTTTGGTTGTTGTCTGAGTCGATAGCCTGCTTGCCCAGAATAACCAGATTGGGTTGCTCTTTATCGACCACAGCTTTCAACAGCTTGGCAACCTGCAAAGACTGAATCTCTGCGTCTGTTTCAATGTGAATGCCACGGTCTGCGCCCAATGCCAGAGCGGTGCGAATCTGTTCCTGACAGGCCTTGGGGCCAATAGAAACCACCACAATTTCGCTCACAACGCCCTTTTCTTTCAGCCGAACCGCTTCTTCAACAGCGATTTCGCAGAATGGGTTCATTGCCATTTTTACGTTAGCGAGATCAACGCCGGAGTTGTCCGGCTTTACGCGCACTTTTACGTTGTAGTCAACTACTCGTTTTACAGCGACCAGAACCTTCATAGATTCCTCGTTCTTCTACGATGTGTTTAAAGACGTATCAGCAAATTCAATCGGAGTATCTGCTGCGGGAGTGCACCAATACTGCCGATAAAGCGAAAGCGGGTCAATACAAATGGCGCCGTTTAGGTCATGCCGGTACAGCCGTAGCGGCTTGAGAACAGGGAGAAAATCCCCACACATCAATTAAAACAAACGTTTGTTTGGCATGTCAGGAAGAAGCAAGAAGAGTTACTATGGTTACAAAGCTAGCTTAACTTTAGCCGTAGACAGTCGTCTGCAGCGTTTTTTACACGTATAATTGCGCACAGATTTTGACGGGTCCGGTTCAGCCGTGGCTGTCCAACATTTAAAAAATATGGTTGAGGAGACTAACGTGGAACGCGAATCGATGGAGTTTGATGTTCTGATCGTCGGTGGTGGTCCTGCCGGCCTTTCAGCAGCCTGTCGCATGATGCAGCTTGCCCGGGATGCAAGCCAGGAACTAACGGTTTGTGTGGTGGAAAAAGGCTCCGAAATTGGCGCCCATATCTTGGCCGGTACCGTTTTTGAGCCAACCGCTTTGAACGAGCTGTTTCCAAATTGGAAAGAGCTGGGCGCACCGTTGAATACTCCGGTCACCCGTGATGATATTTTCCTGCTGAAAGATCAGGAAAAGGCGACCAAAATACCCAATGCTTTTGTGCCAAAGAACATGCACAACCACGGCAACTACATTATCAGCCTGGGTAATTTCTGCCGCTGGCTGGGTGAGCGTGCCGAAGAGCTCGGTGTCGAGGTCTATCCCGGTTTCGCAGCGTCGGAAACGATTGTGGAAGACGGCCAGGTCAAAGGCATTATTACCGGCGATATGGGCGTAGCCCGTGATGGCAGCCATAAAGATAGCTACATGCCCGGCATGGAACTGCGCGCCAAATACACTCTGTTCACAGAAGGTAGCCGCGGCCACCTGGGCAAGCGCCTGATCAACGAATTCAAGCTGGACGCGGGTAAAGACCCTCAGCATTACGGCCTGGGTATTAAAGAGTTGTGGGACGTTGACCCAGCCAAACACGAACCGGGTCTGGTTGTGCACACCACGGGCTGGCCGCTGAGCGAAAGTAACTCGACCGGTGGCTCGTTCCTGTATCACCTTGAAGGTGGACAGGTATATGTAGGCCTGATTACCGATTTGAGCTATAGCAATCCACACCTAAGCCCGTTTGATGAAATGCAACGGCTCAAGCACCATCCGGAAATCAAAAAACATCTGGAAGGCGGCAAACGCGTGTCTTACGGCGCCCGTGCCATTACCAAGGGTGGCTTTAACTGCTTGCCGAAAATGAGTTTCCCGGGCGGACTGCTGCTGGGCTGTAACGCCGGCACTCTGACCTTCTCCAAGATTAAGGGCACCCACACTGCCATGAAATCTGGAATGATGGGTGCAGAAGCAGTATTTGAAGCGCTGAATGCGGGTAAAACTGGCGAAGAGATCACCAGCTTTGAAGACCGTTTCAAAGACAGCTGGTTATACAGAGAACTGTACAAAGACCGCAACTTTGGGCCCAGCATTCACAAGTTTGGCCCAATCATTGGTGGTGGTCTGGCTTATTTGGAACAGAATATTCTGGGCCGCAGCCTGCCTTTCACGTTGCACGACACTGTGGCCGATCACAATACGATGAAACCGGCTGCTGACTGCAAGTCGATCAGCTATCCGAAACCGGACAATCGACTAACCTTCGACAAACTGACGTCGGTGTTTATCTCTAACACCAACCATGAAGAAGACCAGCCGGTTCACCTGCAGCTGAAAGATCCAAGCATTCCGATAGAGCACAACCTGCCGATGTACAACGAAGCGGCTCAGCGGTACTGCCCCGCCGGTGTATATGAGGTGGTTGAAGCGGAAGATGGCAGCGGCAAACGCTTCCAGATTAACGCGCAGAACTGCGTGCACTGCAAAACTTGCGACATTAAAGACCCTTCCCAGAATATTACCTGGGTAACGCCAGAAGGCGGCGGCGGTCCAAACTACCCCAACATGTAATAGTAACAGGCAAAAAAAAGGCTCCCGAGGGAGCCTTTTTTACGAGCAGTCCACAGTCATTTAATGAGCGTGCCCGTGTTCCTGTTCTTCGTCTGTTGCGTCGCGAACTTCAACAACTTCAACATCAAAGTGCAGGGTCTCGCCAGCCAGAGGATGGTTCGCGTCAATAGTAACGGTCTCGTCACCTACTTCAATAACGCGCACCACTTGGGGGCCGTTCGGCGTCTCCGCCTGGAACTGCATACCCGGTTCGATGGACTCTACGCCTTCGAACGCGCTGAGAGGAACCGGCTGAACCAGCTCGTCGTTCTTTTCGCCATACGCTTCAGCAGGAGCCACTGAAACTTTCATGGCTTCACCGGCGACTTTTTCATTCAGTGCGCTTTCCAGCCCAACGACGATGTTCTGTGCGCCTTCCAGGTAAGACAGCGGCTCCCGACCTTCTACGCGGGAGGAATCCAGTTCTTCTCCCTGGTCATTGGTGAGCGTGTAATGGATGGATACAACGCGGGGTTGTGCCATGTGATCTCCTTGCGTGTCTAAAATGACTGTATTGAATTCGTGTATACCCAGCTTAACAACGACTAAACCGCGATATTCATTATTTTTTGGGGCGCAGACAGAGTTTTCAACCGTTGCCGGTCAATTTATAGAAATTTCCTTCGCTGAGCACGCCAACCACGGTTTCGCCGCCTATTAAACGCTCAACGGCCAAATCCGCCAATTCGTAGTAAGCTGCCGTTACCAATCGTGCCTGCACACCATGGCGTACCGTTATTAGTGGCCGGGGTTCACCAGTACCAGGGTAAGTGTCCATCTGCAGCGGGTGGTCGGCGCCAATATTGAGATTTTCTCCCACATTGGTGGTTAGCGTTATCACCTGTTGTTCGCCCTGCCCGCTTACCGTTAGTGAGTGCGCCAGTAGCGGTGTGTCTTCCACTTGAATTCGCCATTTCTCAACCGGTGAAACCAGGTAGTACTCGCCGTCATCTTCTAGCCGCAATATGGTGGAAAACAGCTTCACCAGCGCCTCGCGCCCAATAATATTGCCTTTAAACCACCAATCGCCGGCGCGATCTATGCGCATCTCCATATCGCCAGAGAGCGGCGGATGCCAGTCTTGCAGTGGCGGTAAACCTTTGGCAGGAACAGACTTTGCAAGCTGCTCCAGGTCTGTCGACTGTTTGCTCATAGACGCCTCCCTTAATGGATAGCTACGGTGAAGGTCAGGGAAAAAACTGGTTTTTCAAGTCAGCGCAGCCGGGGCCGACGATGGGCATGCTCAGCAGCACGGCTTGGGCCGTCATGAACGCCGCGCCGCGCCGGTGGCCGTCTGTCAGCAGGCTGGTAAGCACGCCGACCAGTGGCATGTGCGATACCAGCAACAAAGGTGAGGCCGTACTGGCCAATAACGCGTCCAGACAGCGGGCCGGATCGTCGTCTGGCGTAATGAACAGTTTTTCTTTAACCGGACAGTTCAATCTTTCGGCCACTATCGCAGCGGTTTGACGGGCACGAACCAGGGGGCTGCACCAGATAAGCTCAGGGCGGCTATCACTTTCCGCCAGCTGGGCGGCCACTCGGGCAACCTGTTGCCGACCCACGTCGGTAAGCTCGCGCTGATCATCTTGTGCGTGCCGGCCTGCTTCGCCGTGGCGCATTATAAAAAGCTTCATCAATAACCTCTAAGCGTATGATTAACTTGAAAAACAAGTCGCGATAGAATCGCTATGCAACCGCTATGAAATCGTTATTGAACAATGGTACGCGGCAGAATGAACTCCACGTCGGAGTTCTGCGCGGCTGTCATCAAACCGTTGATAACCGCTTTTACAGACGCATTGCCGTATAAAATGTCGTGTAAGCCCCGCACCAGCGGCATTTGAATACCCATGGCCTCGGATTTGTCGCGCACCAGTTTCAAGGTGTAAATACCCTCTGCAACCTGCCCCAGCTCTGCCGCAGCTTCATCAAGCAGCTTACCTTTGCCAATCGCGTAACCAATACGGAAATTCCGGCTTTTGGCCGATGTACAAGTAACAATCAAATCACCAACGCCGGCCAACCCCAAGAAGGTCATAGGATTCGCCCCCAAACTGACCGCAAAGCGGCTCATTTCCGCCATGCCCCGTGTAATCAGCATGGCTTTGGCATTTTCACCCATCCCCAGAGCCGAGCCCAACCCTGCAACGATGGCATAAATGTTTTTCAATGCACCCGCCAGTTCCACGCCGTACATATCCACGTTGGCGTAAACCCGAAAATACTCACAGCCCAGCAAGTTTTGAACGCTGGTGCGCACCTCCGGGTCTTCTGACGCAATGACGGTGGCGGTCAGATCGCGATTTACAATCTCCGCTGCCAAATTGGGGCCGCTGAGCACACCAATACGGCATTGAGGAATTTCCTCCTGCAGTATCTCGCTCATTAGCTTGAAACCTTGCGTTTCAATACCTTTGGTCAGGCTAACGACTATCTGGCCGTCGCGAAAACAGTTTGCGTGCTGGTGAATTACGTCACGGAAGGCTTTTGATGGAATGGCAACAAAGACAATTTCAGCGTTGGCAACGGCGCCAGGCAAATCTGTGGTGGGCTCTATATCACCGGCCAGCATAATGCCGGGCATGTAGCGCTCATTCTGACCGGTTTCACGGATGCTGTCGGCTTGAGCTTGGCCACGCATCCAAAAGTGCACGCGATGACCATTTTCAGCCAGCACCTTGACCATAGCCGTGCCAAAACTGCCGCCGCCGAGCACGGCCACATCATGGCGGGCGGGTACATTGGAAGCGTTACCTTGCGCGGGCGCTGCTGTATTTTCGGGCATAGTGTCTTCACTTTTCAGGAATAGTCATTCCGTTTTTCGCTCAGCCGGTTTCTTCGCATTCCAGGGCGTGAACCAGATTTTTGAATTCTTCCCGATTCCGGCTGTTCATACCCATCAGTATTTTGTGGGCTTCCAGCACTTTGTCGCGAACCTGTTGCTCACTGGCTTTCAGCTCCGGAATTTCTTCCAGGCGCTCCATGCTGGAGACCGGCTCGCTGACAATAATAAAAATACTGTCGAAACCCATCGAACCGATGATGCGTGTGATATCCGGGTGGGTAGAAATCAGGCTGGGCGTGCAGCCGCTCTGTTTTTTGGCCGCCAGTGCTATTTTTGCCAAGAGCCCCAGGGTGGTGCTATCAATGACTTCAGTTTCAGACAGGTCGATAACCACGGTTCTGAAATTGGGATCCTGAGTGATGGATTCAACCAGGTTGTCCAGCGTCGAGCACAGATTCAGGCGTATTTCACCAACAAACTTTAAGACATAAATGCCTTTTTCTTCCGCTTGCAGAATTTTATAACCAACCATTTTCCATACTGCCACTGTTTAGGACGACGGGCTTTCTGAATCGTGTAAGGCGTCAGTGACCGACACCATAGCGATATCGTCGGGCAATTCCGTCATCTCATCGAGATTCAAGGCCTCGCTCAAAGAGGCGATAGTGTGACTACCTCCTGATACGAGTTCAAGTAGTGTTCGCTCCTTTTCATCCAGCTTTTTAGCCGGTATGACCTCCAGAATGCCGTCTGAAAACATCAGCAACCGGAACGGCGCCGTCAACGGCAACTGAAACACTTGCCATTCCGGCTCTTCAAACAACCCGACTGGTGGCCCGCTGCCTTTCAAAAACTCTGCAGGCTGATCGTCAAACGCGATAATAGGCATTGGCAAATGAGCGCCTACCGTGTAGCTCAAGATTCGTTTTTTCACGTCAATGATGCCCATGAAAATAGTAACGTGCTTGCCCAAACCGGTGTCTAGGAGTTCTGAATTTATACGTTGTAAAAAGAGTTCAGGATGCATGATTTCATCATTAAACCCCCGCCTTAAGTCACGCCGCAGCCTGCTGGTCAGATTTTTCAGTAATACCGTAACAAACGCAGAGCTGGCGCCGTGGCCAGACACATCCGCGATGTACACCATGACTTTGTCATCGTTTAACTTGAAATAGTCCAGAAAATCGCCGCTCAGAAACAATGATGGCTTGATCAGGTGATCAATAACCACGCCGTTCACCTTCATGTTGTGCTCTGGCAGCATTTTCATCTGCACTTTACGGCCGGCCCGGTGATCCGCGCTAAGCTCAGACATGCCCGATCGCAGTTCCCGGTTGGCGTCTTCCAGTTCTTGACGGTATAGCTGATTCAAGCGGTTGATCCGCGCTCGCTCAAGCAGCTTTGAAATCACATCGTCCAGAGCATTACGGTCTGAAATGCAGGGTTTTAGCAGAAAATCTGAGGCACCGGCTCGCATGAGCGCTACAACGTCAGCACCTGTGGCCTGTTCTGCACAAGCCACAATCGGTATAAAATGTTCGCTGTCGTCAAGCCGGTTTGCCACTTTCTGAATGGCGTCTGGCGGCAAATCCGCAAATATAATGTCTGGTGCTTGCCCCTCGTAAAGCGCACTGGCCGCTGACGGGTCTGCATACCCCAGCGCGTAAAAGCCGCGAACTTCCAGGTAACGGGACAGTTCAGCACGCGCATTTGCGTCGGAATCAATGATCAGAATGCGCTGAGTACGCGAAATCATAGCAGCTGCCCTAAACGACTGACGAGAAGCGGAAAACAGAGAGGACAAGGCTTATTCTGGCACTCCTCTGTGATATAACAACCAGTATAAAACCGGTACGAGATCATTACAAAACCATTACGAAACTATTACGTAACCAAGAGTATCATCAATTTTAGGGAAAGCCGATCATGAGGCGCGCCGTAAACGACTTGCTCGGAGCCTACGACAAACTGATTATGGACCCGGTTCACGGGGCCATCCCCCTGTACCGCCATGAAATACAGGTTATAGACCACCCGCTGTTCCAGCGCCTGCGCAATATCTGCCAGAACGACATTCTCAGCTTGGTGTTTCCCGGCGCCACCCACTCGCGATTTTTGCACAGCATCGGCGTGATGCACGTGGGCACACGCATGTTTCGTGCGATGATCGACGCCTATCTGCGCGAGCGCCAACTCAGTGAACAAAACGACCTGACCCTAAGCCAACTTGACGCTATCGACTTCCTGGCCAAGACCATTCGCTTGGGCTGCCTACTTCACGACAGCGGCCACTCCAGTTTTTCTCACCAGTTCACCCAGGCCCGGCACATTCGCGAACTGATGTCGCGGCCCGGAAGATTTGAGGATTTGTGGGCCGATGTGGACTTTACCCAGTACCACCCGCAGCCACCGGAGGAACTGGAGCACGAGCATTATTCTGTGCGCGTGGCCCACGATGTGCTGTGGGCTACAGATCTGGCCGCCGCCGGGCTGAACGCGGCCGACGTTATCGGCATTATGGAAACCACAGAGGTAAAGCCAAGCCCCACTTTCTGCAAGCACGCAGTGACTTTCTGGGAATTTATCGCCGGGGCCGATGCTCACGGCGGCGCGATTGTGGAAGACGATATTCCGGGGATGGTCATGAACCTGCTGTCGTCTATCGTATCCGGCGAAATCGATGCTGACAGGGCCGATTACATGCTGCGAGACGGTTTTCACTCGTCTGTCACCATCGGCGGCTTCAATCTGGACCATCTGTTGAGCAACCTGCGCTTTGGCTGGAACCCTCACGAGCCCTGGCTGGGACTGGCCATCACCCAGAAAGGCCTGGGCGCGCTGGAGGATTTCGTTTACAGCCGTTATCAGATGTACCGCAAGGTGTATGCCCACAAAACAGCGCTGGGTTTTGACTGGCTGCTGCGCGAGGCCATCAACGAAGTATTGGATGACGAAGAAAGTTTCCACTGGATTGATACGTGCCTGAGCAATATGCAGTGGTTTGCAGAGCTAACGGACAACTTCTTTTGGGAAGCGTTTCGTAAAGTGGCGCGGCGCCAGCCGGAAAGCTTTTCATTCTGCATCGTGAACCGGGTAAAGCTGCAACATCTGGATACCCGGGAAGATTTGAACCCAGACGCCATCGCCCAGCACAGTCACTGGCTGGCCGGGCAGTTGGCGCTAAACCCGGCCAATGTGGTGACCTGTTCGATGTATGCACGTTTTTCCAACATTCAGGACAATTTCAACGGCATAAAAGTGCTTATGCGCAACCCCGTCAACCGACGCCGGTCACTGCAGAAAATCACCGACGTAAGCGCTTTTTTCAGTAAGTTTGGCGATGGCATCATCACCCATTTTTACACACGGCCGTTTACGCCTGCTCCGATCCACCAATAGCGTTCACAAGGCCTACGGCGCTGTTATAGGCGCCTTCAATACGCCCCCCTGACAGCCAATCGCCGGCCAACCCCAATTGCTCGCTGGCGAACCAGAGGTGGCCTGGCTGAGGTTCACCACCGGCATCCGAACGGGCATACAGCCAGCGGTGGGTTAAGGTTTCAAGCGCCGGCTCAGCGTTGCCACTCAGCTCGGTAAAGGCCGCCATTAACGCGTCTACCACTTGTTGGGGGGCGTCATCCACGTGGGCATTTGTCCATTCAGGCGTTGCGTGCAGCACCCACCAATGGCCCGCAGCAGGTTCATCAGATACGTTCTCGCGACCCGGCTTGCTGGTGTTATCCGCTACCCAGAACAGGGGTGAATTAGCGACCCGGGCACCCTGGAAGCGCGGCCAGGGATTAGTGCTGAACTTCACGGCTACCGCCCAACACGGCAAAACCTGTGATACCGCCGTGTTCAGTTCCGGGGCAAGTTGCGCCGCGCTGCTGTCCGCCAGCAGCTCACGGGCCTGGGCCGGCGGAGCGGTGATGATAACTTGGTCAAATGCACCGAGATTCTGGCCATCAACGTCCTGCAAATGCCATTTCTTAACCCGTGAGTCACGGTTTAGCCGTGCTACCCGGGTGTGCGCCTTAACATTCAAGCCTTTGGATAAACCCCGGCTAATGGCGGTCATTCTGGGCGCCCCAACGTAACGCGGCTCGGCGGGAAATTCTGACCAGTCACCGTTATCCTGCTGATAGCCAAGCTGCCCTTGCCAGGGAACAACGGTTTGCTCGCCGGCATGCTGGCGTAGAAACGGCAGAAAATTCGGATTCCGCACTGTAAAATACTGGCCGCCCATGTCCACAGATGTTCCGGCAACCCGTTTTGCAGATAGTCGGCCACCGGGGCCTCGGCTTTTCTCGAACAGGGTCACATTGTGACCTTGAGCCTGTAGCAAAACGCCTGCGGTCAACCCCGCCACGCCTGAACCAACAATGGCAACAGAGCGTATAGTGTCGTTAACAGCGCTTACGGTTCCGTCAGAAGAGTTGTTCTGGTACATAGTGTTGCAGCTTCCATCAGTAATTAAAGGCTTAAAGGGTATGACCCCAGTTCGACATTGGTTCTTAAATATCGTTCGATGGTTTGATTCCGACGCAGGCGCGGACAACCTCGACAGTGATTCACGGGCGTTCAACCTGATTCGGGTTATACCATTTATTGCCCTGCATCTGGCATGCCTGCTGGTATATTTTACCGGCACCAGCACGTTTGCTGTGATGTTCGCGCTGGCATTTTTCTGGCTGCGAATGTTTGCGATTACCGGGTTTTATCACCGCTACTTCGCCCACAAAACGTTCAAAACAAGTAGAAAAGCCCAATTTGTTTTTGGGGTACTGGGTGCCAGTTCGGCACAGCGTGGGCCCCTTTGGTGGGCGGCACATCACCGCCATCATCACCAGCATTCAGACCAGGAGAAAGACTTGCACTCGCCCCACCAAGGCGGTTTTTGGTGGGCCCATGCGGGGTGGTTTACGTGTGACGCCGGTTTTGCGATGAACGAACGCAAAGTACGGGATTGGTTGAAATTCCCCGAGTTGCTTTTTATCAATCGGTTTGACGCTCTGGTGCCGGCTATCGCAGCGCTGATTATTTACGGCATTGGTGAAGGTTTGGCAGCTTGGGCGCCCGGGCTGGGAACGAATGGCCTTCAGTTGTTGGTTTGGGGCTTCTTCATTTCTACGATGGTGTTGTTTCACGCCACGGTATCTATCAACTCACTCTCTCATGTGTGGGGCAAGCGGCGTTTTGAAACCGGCGACGACAGCCGCAACAACTTTTGGCTGGCCTTGCTTACTTTAGGTGAGGGTTGGCACAACAACCACCATCGCTGGCCGCAGTCTGTACGCCAGGGTTTTCGCTGGTACGAAATTGACATTACCTGGTATGGCCTGTGGTTAATGGCCCGATTGGGCATTATCTGGGATTTGAACCCAATTCCGAAAAACGTTCAGGAAGAAACCCGCAAGTTAGATTCCATCAAGAGGATGCAGTCATGACCATCGCGTCAACAGTCGAGGTCGGCTCACAACATGCGGCCACGCCTCACGTTATTAATCGCTTTCGAGAGCTGTTTAACACATTAGACAAAGGCAACCTGAATAAGCTCGCCGGAGTTTATGGTGAACATATCCACTTCAAAGATCCTCTGGGCGAAGTCAATGGCCTGGATGAGCTGACTCGCTATTTTGCGGGCTCGTACCAGAACGTCATCGCCTGTCACTTTGCATTTGACCAAGAAGCCGTTGACGAAGGCACCGTTACCCTGCCCTGGACTATGTACCTGCGCCACAAGCGCATCAATGGGGGCAAAGAAATTCAAGTAGAAGGCATTAGCCACTTGCACATTGAGGGTGGCAAAGTGAATTATCATCGCGATTACTTTGATGCCGGCCAGATGCTCTATGAAAATTTGCCACTGCTGGGCGGTATTATTCGCAAAATCAAGGAGCACGCCGGATGAAAAACGTGCTTCAAAAAAGCAGTAATATCTGGCTGACAGGCGCAAGCTCCGGCATTGGTGAGGCGCTCACCCGTGCGCTTGTGGCTGACGGCCACAAGCTGGTGCTTACCGGCCGCCGCCCGGAGCCACTGCAAAGCCTGCAACAATTGGCTTCAGACCGCATCAGCGTTGCCGCCGCCGACACCACCAGTAGCGATGATCTGGTTACAATTGCGCCGATTTTAGAAAGCCACGGTCCGCTAAACATGGCTATTTTGAACGCAGGTACCTGTGACTACGTCGACATTGCCAACTACAGCAGCGACGTTATTGGTAACAACATCATAACGAACGTGATGGGAACCGCCCGCAGCCTGGACATCGCATTGCCTGCGCTGCGCCGGGCTCGAGCCAAAGGCGAGTCGGCAACTCTGGTCATCGTGAGTTCGTCAGCCTGGTGGCTGCCGTTCACGCGGGCAGAAGGCTATGGTGCTTCTAAGGCGGCCCTCAGCTATTTGGGCCATTGCCTGCGAGCCGATTTGGCACCAGAAGGCATTGATGTCGTCGTCGTATCGCCCGGCTTTGTGAAAACGCCCCTGACCGACCTCAACGATTTCCCCATGCCCTTTATTGTGACCGCCGAACAAGCCGCAGAGCGCATTGTCAGCGGTTTGAAGAAAGGCCATCGCGATATTGCCTTCCCCAAACGGTTCACTTGGGCAATGAAGGTTTTGGGCGCAATGCCACAACCGGTTATTGACCGAATGGCGGCCGCCATGGCGCGGCAATCAGCCGCTAAAGCGTCCAAATAATCTGACATAATCTTGGCATAAGGCGAATATTTAATGAGTTTTCAGCGTCAGCGAATTGCTGTCATTGGTGCCGGTGTGTCCGGCCTCACAGCAGCCTGGCTGCTGGCAGAACACCACGACATCGAAGTTTTCGAGGCAGCGGATTACGCCGGAGGTCACACCAATACCGAGCGAGTCTCCTTGGGAGGTCGTTTCTGGCCGGTAAACACCGGATTTATTGTATACAACGACTGGACCTACCCGAACTTCATCAAACTGATGGATCGGTTAGGCGTTGCGTCAGAAGTTAGCAACATGAGTTTCAGTGTCGACAGCCGCCGCACGGGCCTGCAGTACAACGGCACGAACCTCAACACCCTGTTTGCCCAGCGCCGCAACCTGCTAAACCCTCGATTCCTCAAAATGATTCGCGAAATCTTGCGCTTCAACAAGGAAACCCAGCAGCAGTTGGCCGATCAAAGCATCGACGACAGCGAAACCCTGGGTAGCTACCTGGACCGTAACGGCTACTCGGCATACTTCCGACATTTCTACATCGTGCCTATGGGGTCCGCCATTTGGTCGGCGCCCGAAGTGGTACTTGAGCAGTTCCCAATACGTTTCTTTCTGCAATTTTTCAGTAATCACGGCATGTTGTCGGTTGATGACAGGCCAACCTGGCGAGTGATAACCGGCGGTTCTGCGCAATACGTGGGCAAAATGATGGAACGCCTGGACGGCCGCCTGCGATTGAGTACCCCGGTGCAACGAGTGGAACGTGACGCAGACGGGGTTACCGTGGTGTGTACGGGCGACGAGCAACGTTTTGACCAGGTTGTATTTGCTTGCCACAGCGACCAGGCGTTGGCCATGCTGGCACAGCCCACCGAATCTGAACAACAGATCCTTGGCGCCATCGCGTACCAGAATAACGATGTGGTGTTGCACACTGACGCCAGTGTGCTGCCGTCAAATCGCCGGGCGTGGGCGGCGTGGAATTACCTGATTCCTGCAAGCAGTCACGAGCCGGTTTCGGTAACCTACAACATGAATGTTCTACAGAATTTCCACAGCGCGGAAGAGACTTTTTGCGTTACCTTGAATCGTAGCCACGACATAGCGCCCGACAAGGTTATCAAAAAGTTCGAATACGCCCACCCGGTGTTCACTCTGGAGGCTGTCGCGGCGCAAAAGCGCTACGATCATATTGGCAACCAAAACCGTAGCCACTTTTGCGGCGCCTACTGGTTTAATGGCTTCCACGAAGACGGCGTAAACAGCGCGTTGCGGGTAACCCGTGCCTTTGGTGTGGAGCTCTGACCATGAGTAATCGCCATGAGCAGTGATTGGCTGGAAGGCAGCATACGCCACCGGCGCCAACACCCAGTGCAACATGAGTTCAGCTACCACACCGGTATGCTGGCACTGGATGTTGACAACTGGCAGTTGGCCACCACGGTTAGCCCGTTGTTTTCGGTGGAACGGTTTAACTGGCTGTCGTTGTATCGGAAAGACTACTTCAAGCCAGACCACGGCCGTTTAGGCCAGGCACTGCGGGACTATGTTTGTGAGGCGACAGGCTGGACCCCCGATGGCAAAATCGAGCTGATCACCCACCCGCGCTACTTTGGTTATGTGTTCAATCCGGTCAGCTTCTATTTCTGTTACACCAAGGGTGATAACCCTGCAACCGGCGCAGTACCGCGGGTAATTATCGCGCAGATTACCAACACCCCCTGGCATGATCGCCACGCTTACTGCTTGGAAACCGTGGGACACGCGGCTAATAAAGCAGGCTGGCGCAGCGAGCAATTCGAGTTCGAAAAACGCTTCCACGTGTCACCGTTCAACGGCATGCATCAGAATTACCGCTGGACCTTCAGCTTTCGTGGGCCGCAATTGCGCGTTCACATGAGCGTGATGGAAGAGAATACCCGTCAATTTGATGCCACCCTAGTGGTCCAACGGAAGCCGCTCAGTCGTAAGATACTGCATACCAGCTTGCGCCAGTTTCCGCTGGAAGCATTAAAAGTCAGCGCCAGAATATATTGGCATGCGCTGAAACTGAAACTGAAAGGTGCACCGTTTTACAGTCATCCGGACAAGTTGGAACCCAACGACCCGGCGTTCAGGCTGGGGCAAGAGGATTGCGGTTTGGATCTTGTACTAGAGCAATCCAATGATCAATCTCAAGGAACAAGTGGAAAGGTAAGCTCATGGAGAATATGAATACGTCCTCAGCGGTTTCGGCGAAAATAACAGCCGCGCGGCAGCCTTCTTCAATGGCGAGCCGGGTGGCGCGTTCACTGGTAATGCAGCAGCTGACCCGCCTGCAACAAGGCACACTGGTTATTCGTGAAGCCGGCGCCAGCGATGTCACCGTAGGAGACGGCAACAGCGCTTACCCTGTTGCCGAGTTGGTCATCCACAATCACAGCACCTGGCGCGATCTACTCACCGGCGGCAGCATAGGGGCAGCTGAAGCCTATGTAGCCGGCGACTGGAACTCCCCGAACCTGGTGTACCTGCTGCGTTTTTTCAGCCGCAACATTGATTTGATGAATCGATTTGAAGACCGTTTCAGCTGGGTAACGAAGCCCACCCTGAAAGGCCTGCATTGGCTTAATCGCAATACGCCAGAAGGGTCGCGTAAAAATATCAGTGCCCATTACGATCTCGGCAATGACCTGTTCGAGCTGTTTCTAGACCCTTCCCTGATGTATTCGTCGGCCATCTATCAGGCGCCGGAAAGTACTCTGGACGAAGCGTCAGCCTATAAACTCAATGTTATCTGCCGCAAGCTGGAACTCAAACCTAGCGACCAAGTCCTTGAAATCGGTACTGGTTGGGGCGGTTTCGCTATCCACGCTGCCAAGCATTACGGCTGCCACGTGACCACCACCACCATTTCGGCTGAACAACTGGCGCTGGCAAAACAAAGGGTTGAAGCAGAAGGCCTGCAAGACCGCATTACATTGCTATTTGATGACTACCGCGACCTAAGCGGCCAGTACGACAAACTGGTGTCTATTGAAATGATTGAAGCCGTTGGCCCACAGTTTCTGCCTAGTTACTTCGGCCAAATCAGCCAGTTGTTAAAACCTGAAGGCCTTGCGCTTATACAAGCCATCAACATGCCTGAACAGCGTTATCAGCGAGCCTTAAAAAACGTTGATTTCATCCAGCGCTACATCTTCCCCGGCAGCTTTATTCCATCGTTCGGAGCCATGGTGGGCGCCGTGCGCGAGCAAACGGACCTGGTGCTTGCCCACGTTGAAGACTTAGGGTTTCACTACGCCCGCACTCTTAATGACTGGTGTCAGCGCTTCCAGGCTCACAGCCAAAATCTTCACCAACGGGGCTATGACGACGCATTTCAGCGCCTTTGGCACTTCTATTTTGCGTATTGCGAAGCGGGGTTCAGTGAACGGGCCATTGGCGTAGCGCAAATTGTGATGGCGAAACCCGGCCACAAACATGCACCCATTCATAGCGTATGATTGCCTCACAAACCTATCGTAACATTCTGAATTTCATCATGTTCGAGCTTGGTTGGCTGGCTTGCGTTATGCTGTCGCAAGCCTGGGCGCTAGCCATTGTGGCGATATTCTTGATGCTGCATTTTGTTCTGGTCAGCCAGTACAAAATGGACGAACTGAAATTTATTGTTATAGGTACTCTGGCAGGTTCTTTACTGGATGGCCTGTGGCTGCGCACCGGCATTCTTGCCGACACCAGTGGCGCTGCTGTCATAACGCCACCCTGGCTGATTGCGCTTTGGGCAATTTTTATGACCTCGCTTAATCATTCCCTGAAGTGGCTAGGCCGCAACCGGCTACTGATGTTCCTGATAGTGCCCATTGCCGGGCCTTTTGCTTACTGGTCCGCCAGCGCACTAGGAGCCGTGACCCTACCCAATTTGCTGCCGTCTTTACTGGCGCTGGCCGTGGGATGGCTGGTGCTGTTTCCGGCGCTGCTGGCTCTGCGCGACTTTCTATACCCAAGGCTTGCGCCATGAACGCCCGCCAAGCTAAGTCAAAACTTGGGTTGTGTGCGACGGCTGCCCTTGCTGCAACGTTGGTCTGGGCGCCTGCTATGGCCGACGCCAGCGCTGAGTTCCGCTTCACCGGCAGCGCTCGCCCCCTGGGCAGCACAAACGCTGGCAGCGAGCTTTACCGCGAACAACATACAATACAGGGCGTCTGCCTCGGTAATCAGTTCAAACCGCAGAGCCACAGCGTTGAATATTTTGACGCCAGCTCTGATACCCCGTTCGCTTCCAAGCAGCTTCGCTATGACCGCGGCGACCCGCCCAGTCTGTTGCGCCCTGAAATGGAGTTCGTTCAACCCCGATTCAACGAGCGCCTGACAGTCCGCTATGATTCAGGGAGTGTTGCTATCGAATGGCAAGCACCCGCCCAAGAAATTGAACAGTTTCGCCTAGACAGTAGTAACAGCCTGGTGGTGGATGCTGGCTTTGACAATCTGGTCCGACAAAACTGGCAGACCGTGGTTGAGGGCGGCTCTGTAAACTTCGAGTTTCTGGCGCCAACCCGCGGCAGTTACTATGGTTTTGTAATGGAGCCGACCGATAATAAGAGCGACAGCGACCGCATTCGCGCCGATCATCTGATTCAGATTCGCCCGACCAGCCTGTTTCTACGATTGTTAGTGGAACCCATTTTGCTTGGCTATAACCAGCAAGGTGCCCTAACCCACTATTCCGGCCTGACCAATATCCGTCGCAACCAGCAAGAAAATATTCAAGCGGATATCGTCTATAGCGTAACGGAATACCCCCCCTGTCCGCTGCTGGCATCGTAGGCCATTCCCCAAGCGAAAACCAAGCGCCATTCCCTCGCGGTTTCAATGTGTTAAACTTCCATTAAACTTGTGCCGGAGAACTGTCCCCCATGATGTTTGTGTCATTCAACGTCAACAGCATTCGTACACGCCTGCATCAACTTGCCGCGGTTATTGAGCAGCTGGAGCCGGATTTTATTGGCTTGCAGGAAACAAAAGTCAGCGATGAAGATTTTCCGCTGGCAGACATTGAAGCGCTGGGTTACCACGTGCATTTTCACGGCCAAAAAACCCATTACGGCGTGGCGCTTATGTCAAAAATGGAGCCCGACGCGGTATACAAAGGCTTTCCTGACGACCTGGACAACGCCCAGCGCCGACTGATTACCGCAGACTTCACTGTGAATGGTGAAACCTTGACCATTATCAACGGCTACTTTCCCCAAGGCGAAAGTCGCGATCACCCGGTGAAGTTTCCAGCAAAGCAGAAGTTCTATGCAGATCTGATGAGCTACCTGGATGAATTGAAGCTGCGCAACACCAAAGTGGTGGTGATGGGCGATGTGAACATCTCCCCGACTGACAAAGATATCGGCATCGGCGCAGATAACGCCAAGCGCTGGCTGCGTAGCGGTAAGTGCAGTTTTCTGCCAGAGGAACGCCAATGGCTGGGTGAAGTTGAAAGCCGTGGCTATACCGATGTGTTCCGCCACCTTCACCCCCACGAAGCGGATACGTTCAGCTGGTTTGACTACCGCAGCAAAGGTTTCGATCGCGAGCCGAAACGCGGGCTGCGCATTGATTTGATCATGGCCAGTGACAACTTGCTGCCCCAGGCGAAAAGCGCCGGCGTCAGCTATGATGTTCGGGCGATGGATCGCCCTTCTGATCACGCTCCGGTATGGGCTAGATTCACGCTCTGATTCTTTCTTCGCCAACCAAGGAGGTGGTCGCGCGTTATGGCAAAGATCAAAACTCGCGATCGCATTCTCGATACCAGCCTGGCGTTATTCAACGCGTTGGGTGAGCCGAATGTAACCACGCTGCTGATATCCGATGAACTGGACATCAGCCCGGGCAACCTTTACTACCACTTCAACAACAAAAGCGACATTGTCAGTGAACTGTTTGAAGGCTTCGAGCTTCAGATGCACGACCTGCTGGCCGTGCCTGCAGACGTCAGCATAAGCCTGGACCAGCAAAATTTCTTTTTGCACCTGTTGTTCGAAGCGGTAGCCCGCTACCGTTTTCTGTATCAGGATCTTGTCAATGTGCTGTCGCGCCATCCCCGGCTACAGCCAAAATTTCGCAAAATATTGAAGCTGAAAAATACCGCGTTCCACACCATTTGCACCAGTTTCAGTGCCCAGGGATTGATGACCATCGGCACCGAAGAGTTAGCGACTTTATGTGACCAGTTAACGCTAACTACTTGTTATTGGAGCAGTTTTGATACGCTTTCACATCTTGATGATCGTAATGCGGTGGACCCCGGTCGCGGCGTATACCAGACCATGTGCCTGATGTTGCCTTACCTGGCCGAAGAAGAAAAAGAGCAGGCTTTGCTGATCAGCAGAAGCTATCTATAAAACAGTGGGGCTCTCTATAAAACAGTGGCGCTCTGGTGAGAGTGTCACTCTTCCTCATTATAGCCCGGCGTTAATTTCTTCAGGCGATCGAGTTCTGCTTCCAGACGCTCAACCCGCTTTTCCAACGTCATGACGTCTTCCTGCCGATACATCCCCAGGCGACGCAGAGCGCCAGATACCCGCTGATCGAACAAATGCTCGAGCTTATCCCAGGTGCCTGTGGCGCGCTCACGTACGCCCTCTACCCGGTCTTCCACCGACTTCAATTGTTTCTCGACCACACCGCGGGTGCGGTTTTCCATCTGTTCGCCTTCCTGCACCAGGCGTTCGAAAAAACGACCTGTATCTTCTTCGGCCTTGTTGAAGGCGCCTAACCCTGCCAACCAGATCTGTCGTGCCGAATCCTTTATTCTGCCCGGCAGTTGGGCATCGGAATCCTTTATTTTGTCCGGCAGTTGGGCGTCCGCGTCCGTATCTTTGTCGTGTTCATCGGTCATGGCAAAACCTCCAGGCAGGCGCCGAAGCGCGAGTTACAGCAAGGCTCCCATTGTATTACAGCCGGCGCCCGATTGCAGTGGAGGCTTTCTTTTGCATGTTCGCCGCGGTATGCGATTATGTGGGCTTGTTTCCAAACTCGATTCCGGGAGATAAAGCGATGGACCTCAGAAAAATTAATGACCGTATTTCGGTAGCACCTCAGATTCAGATAGCCGACTTACCCGCCATAGCTGGCCTGGGTTTCAAAACCCTGGTCGCCAATCGCCCGGATGGCGAAGAACCTGGCCAGCCGCTTATGGCGGACATCGAAAAAGCCGCGAGTGAACATGGCCTAAAGTGGGTATACATGCCGGTAGCCTCTGGCGACATCAGCGATGATGACGTGGAACGCTTTGGCGAAATGATCCACACAGCCGACGCCCCCGTACTGGCTTTCTGCCGTTCCGGAACTCGCTGTACTGTTCTGTGGGCGCTCAGTTCGGCTGGTGAGACCCCGGCAAAGGAAATATTCGAAAAGGCCCGAAGCGCTGGCTACGACATCAGCGGAATTGCGCCGCGGCTGGCTCAGCAGGCTCAGAAAAAGAGCTAATAAGCCGACACCCCCAATCGCACAGGCAATCAGTCAGGATTCATTCATGCAATTTAAAGGTTCCGAAAACTTCCGCCACAACCAGCCGGAACGCCTGGGCGTGCTGGTTACCAATTTGGGAACACCCGATGCCCCAACCCCCTCGGCGCTGCGGCGCTATCTGGGGGAATTTCTGTGGGACCCTCGCGTAGTGGAAGTGCCCCGTCCTTTATGGTGGCTGATTTTGCACGGCGTTATCCTGCGCATTCGCCCGTCACGCAGTGCCAAAGCCTACGCCGGCGTGTGGCAGCCAGAAGGCTCGCCGTTAATGATACACACGGCCAACCAGGCCAGCGCCATTAGCGAAGAGCTCAAAGCCCGTTATGGCGACAATGTGGTGGTGGAGTTTGCCATGCGCTATGGCAACCCATCCGTGGCCAGCGCACTGGACGAAATGCAACGGCAAGGCGTGCGCAAAATGCTGGTACTGCCCCTGTACCCGCAATACTCCGCGTCGACGTCAGCCTCCACCTTTGACGCCATCGCCCAGGATTTTGCCAAGCGCCGCTGGCTGCCAGATTTTCGTTTTATCTCTCACTACCACGATTTTCCGCCGTACATTGAAGCCATGGCTGAGCTTATCGAAGCCCATTGGGCAGAGCACGGGCGCAAACAGAAGCTGATGCTGTCTTACCACGGCGTGCCGAAGAAATACCTGACCAAAGGCGACCCTTACCACTGCGAATGCCACAAAACATCGCGTTTGCTGGCTGAGCGTCTGGGCCTGGCAAAAGATGACTACATGACCACCTTCCAGTCAAGATTTGGCCGTGAAGAGTGGCTGAAGCCCTATACCGACGAAACCCTGAAGTCGCTTCCCGGTCAGGGTGTCAAATCCGTGGATGTATTCTGCCCGGGCTTTTCTTCAGATTGTCTGGAAACGGTAGAAGAAATCGACGAAGAAAACCGCGAATACTTTATGGAATCCGGCGGAGAAGCGTTTAATTACGTTACGGCATTGAACGCAACGCAGGGACACATTGATGCGTTGGTCGCCCTGATCGAGCAGAATATTCAAGGCTGGCAAATACCGCAGAACAACCCGGAACAGCTGGCTCAGCGCCAGGCCCTGGCCGATGCGCAGCAGGCAGCTGTGTACCCCCACGAAACGACAAAACTGTAGAGTTTGTAGCGCTAGGCTTCCGTTATACCCGGGGACAGATTTCAAATCTGTCCCCTTATTCCTATTCAACTGTTCCCGTCATTTTACCTGTGGCAGAATCTTCAGCATATGCTAAGAGAACTACACCATGGTATCCGTCAAATCGCTACACGGTTCAGCCCAACTGCTTCTGGATGTGGCTGGTGGCGTTACCCGCATAGCCGAGCGGACACATCGCACCATTGTCCGCGAGATAAACCCGTTAAACCGGTTGCGTGACGTTGCAGGCGTGCCCTCTAAGGAACGGGAGGGCCATACATATCAGTTTATCCAGTCAACCATGTCTTCATTGCAACAAGGCTTGCATCGATCCCTTGACGGGTTCTCAGCGGATGACGAACTCCCACACTCGGCACAAAGCGAGAAAGTCGCAGCTGCGTTGAATGGTGTCTGCGGTGATCACCTGGAAGCCAGTAACAATCCCCTGGCGATTACCATGCATTTCAGAGATAGCCAGGGCACAAAACTGAGGCCTGACTCAGACAGCGTGGGCGCCCTGCTTCCCGACGCCAGTCCGCGCATCTTGGTACTGGTTCACGGCTTATGCCTGTCACACGAGTACTGGAAGGGCCACGACAAAGTGGATTTGGGTATCGAACTGCAGCGAGCCCATGGCTTCACGCCGCTGTATCTCAACTACAACACGGGCCGGCATATTTCCAGTAACGGCAGGGAATTAAGCGAACATCTTCAGGTATTAATAGATGCCTGGCCGGTCGAAGTTGAAGAGCTGGTTCTGATTGGCCACAGCATGGGCGGGCTGGTTATCCGCAGCGCCTGCTGGTATGGCAGCGAGCTGACATTACCCTGGACCAATCTGGTCAAAAAAGCGCTTTACCTCGGCTCACCCCATCACGGCGCCGCTCTGGCCAAAGCCGGGCATTTACTCACCTTCATCATGCATAAGTTCCGCTACGCCAGCCCCTTTGCGCTTGCGCAACATACCAGCGCCGGCATCAAAGACCTGCGCTATGGAAATTTGCTTGACGATGACTGGGAAGGTATCGATCAGGATGAGTTTCACCCAGACATCCGCAAGCCAGTTCCGCTTCTAAAGGGCGCCCGGCACTATTTCCTGGCCGCCACCATTGGCGATCACCCAACAGACTTTTCCAGCATCATGGTGGGAGACCTTCTGGTGCGGCTGGATAGCGCAAAGGGGCATCATTCTGATGATTTGAAGAAGTTGCGAATACACCCCGAAGACTGCCGGGTGTTTGAAAAATTGAATCATCTGGCGTTGCTCGACAACAAAGTCGTGCATGACCAGATATTGGAATGGCTGGCCTGATGAAACGGGGATAGATTCAGGAAAACATCGACACCGGGGACGGATTTCAAATCCGTCCTCTTTCTTTAAATTTGGGGACAGATTTTAAATCTGTCCCCTTTCTTTAAATCTGTCCCCTCACCCCTACTCTTCGTAAATCATCTTGCGCACCATGCCGCCATCCACCACGATATTTTGCCCAGTGATGAACCCGGCTTGAGGGGAAATCAGATAATGCACCATCGCCGCGATATCGTCGGGTTTACCGACTCTGCCTGCGGGATGCTGGGCGTGGTCCCGTGCGCTTAGGGGCTCGGGTTCCTTGCCTGCCTCTGGCTCGCGGGTATCTATCCACCCCGGGCTGATGCAGTTGACTCGTATTTCCGGCCCCAGGCTGACAGCAAGAGCGTGGGTAAGGGCCACCAATCCGCCCTTGGTGGCAGCGTAAGCTTCGGTATTGGCTTCAGACTGCACAGCCCTAGTAGAGGCAATGTTGATGATAGCTCCCCGGGTAAGGCGCAGGTGCGGCACTGAGTGTTTCGCCATTAGAAAGGGACCGGTCAGGTTTACATCCAGTCGTTTCTGCCATTCCGCCAACGACAGATCTTCCACCGCGCCGGTCACAGGGTCGGCCAGGCCGGCGTTATTCACCAGCGCATCCAGCCGACTTCCCCAGCTTATAAGCTGACGCAACGCCAACTTGACGTCGCCCTCATCTGCCACATTGCAGCGCACGTAAAGCAGATTAGTGGGATCCCCAAACGCTGCGGAAATATCATTCGCGGCAGTGTCATCCAGATCGAAAAAAGCGACGCGCCAATTCTGTTTCAGCAGATACGCCACTATGCCCCGGCCAATGCCATGAGCTCCACCGGTCACCAAGGCAACATTTCGATTATCGGACATCGGCCAGACTCCTTCGGAAACATAAGCGGAATACCCTGGCAGGGGCTAATAGATCTGTCCAGTTCACGTCCAGTGTATAACCGCATCGCTGTAAGACAGCCGAAAAAATAAGAAAACCAGGGCAGAAATTCAAACGTATTTACAGGATAGGTCGCAATTATAGACCAAAGGAATCTTTTTTCGGGGAATATAGGCTTGGGAAGAAAGTGGCGGTGGGTCAGGGATTCGAACCCCGGGAAGGCTATTAACCTTCGGCGGTTTTCAAGACCGCTGCATTAAACCACTCTGCCAACCCACCATATTCTTCCACTGCTGCCTAACGACAGCCGGGGGAATGATACCGGAATTCTTATCTCTGTCAACGCTCTGCACAAAATTCAGCGCTAGAAACTGAAAAAATCAGCTCCAAAGTTAGACCAAAGCTACGACAGACTTAAACCAGATTTACGAAATTAGTTAAACAAGCGTTACGTCAACTTAATGAAATTTTTCAAGCTTGCGATTGTCACAGTAGTTACCGAAAAACCCGACAAAATTAACCGCTTAATGATTGAAAGTTGTGAAATCGACATTATTATAGACTACAGTATGCAATCTTTTGACATAGCACTTAACCATTTTGAATAACACAGTTGGTTTGGAAAGCACCCAGTCGCTTTAAACGGAGATGACAATGGAAAACAGACAGTACAACGTTAAGCAGAGCACTGGCGACAAGATTGCCCGTGGGTCCGCGACCGCACCTATCAGTGCTTCAGCGACCAAGGTTCTGCGCAACACTTACACGCTGCTGGCAATGACGCTGGCGTTCAGTGCGGTGATGGCAGCCGTTGCAATGTCGATCGGTCTGGGTCGGGGCGCAAGCCTTATGTGTAGCCTTGGCGCGCTGGGGCTGATTTGGTTTGTGTTACCACGCACCGCTAACAGCTCTGCGGGTATTGCGGTCGTATTCGCTTTCACCGGGTTGCTTGGCCTCTCACTCGGCCCAACTTTGCTGTACTACCTCCAGTTCTCTAATGGCGGGCAGATTGTTACCCAGGCTCTTGGCGGAACCGCGCTGGTGTTCTTCGCTCTTTCTGGCTACGTTCTGACCACCAAAAAAGATTTCAGCTTCATGCGTGGCATGTTGGTCGCGGGCTTGGTTGTGGTACTTATCGCGATGGTAGGTGGCATAGTAGCCAGCATGTTTGGCGTTGAGATAACGGCCTTCAGCCTCGCTCTTAGCGCTGCTATCGTGCTGCTGATGTCAGGCTTCATTCTGTACGACACAAGCCGTATCGTTAACGGTGGCGAAACCAACTACATCATGGCAACTACCGGGCTGTACCTGAACATCTACAACCTGTTTTTGGCCTTGCTGCACCTGCTGGGCGCATTCGGTGGTAACGACTGATTTAATCTGGTTTTAACGTAACCCGAAGCCCCGGCACTTGCCGGGGTTTTTGTTTTCAGACAAGATTCCCAACATGACTGACATTTCTCTGCAAACCTACACACTGGTTATAACTGGAGCCCCCTACTCATCCCAGGCCCCTCAAACTGCGCTGGACTTTGCCCGTGCGGCCGTCGCCGCAGGCCACCAGATTGATCGTGTCTTTCTCTACGGCGATGGCGTTCACCTTGCCTCGGCCCTGATATGCCCGCCCTCTGACGAGCCCCACTGGCCTCGCCTGTGGTCTGAGTTCCTGGCGGAGCACCGGATCCCAGCCCTAGCCTGTGTCGCCTCGGCGCTACGCCGTGGCCTCATCGACAGCGGCGAGCAACAGCGTTACGAGTTATCCGCACACAACATAAGGGCACCGTTTGAAATCACCGGGCTGGGCGAATGGGTGGAAGCCGGCACTTGCAGTAAAGTTATCTACTTTCACAGTGGGACCTGACCATGACGGTGTTGATTGTGATTGACCAGGCGCCTTACGGCAGCTGGAGCGGACGCGAAGGCCTGGATATGGCGTTCTCACTTGCGGCTTTTGACCAAAGCTGCGCTCTGTTGTTCAGCGGTGCCGGTGTAAACTGGCTTCGCACGGGGCAGCAACCCGACGGCCTTGGCCAAAAGTCCGTCGCACAAAATCTGGGCGCGGCGGCCACTTTTGGCGTTGAGGCTCTGTATGCCGATGCCCAGGCTTGCCAACGTTACGGTCTGGCAGATGACGTTATAATTGCTGGCGTAACCCTGATAGCACCTGACCAGGCGTTCATGAAGGGCTTCGAAAAAGTGACTTTCGCCGGCTGACGGGCGGCGAC
>Ga0314772_1000136_pt1 | contig 40283 bp, 25 predicted proteins | sample MetaGCBIW2018_FD_204520 | JGI IMG/M metagenome (GOLD analysis project Ga0314772, IMG submission 204520) | Cryopeg brine microbial communities from Beaufort Sea near Barrow, Alaska, United States - CBIW 2018 | ecosystem: Environmental > Aquatic > Marine > Coastal | place: USA: Alaska | collected... | reverse complement strand
CGCCAGCTTCCTTCAGATTCGCAGTCGCCCACGACACCCTTGCTATTGGCTAACGATAAGTACTGCAACTCTCGTTTGGGACTTTCACCCTAGAGCGTTATGATCATGCCTGACACACCAAAAAAGGCAGTCGAAAGCTGCCTTTTTTCTAGTAATAAATTTAAAAACAAACACTTAATTCTCATTCAATTCTGGGTATTCTACCCGAAAAGGAACGGCGGGTAAACCAATGTCATTCACCAAATTGATGGCTGGGTTATCTGCCCAAGCATACCTCACTTCACCACTTTTAGAATTCTCCGGCAAGGATATTTTAACGGTGGCACTATCAAGCAATTGGGCTTCGGCGCTATGATATTTCCCCCTACTATCTGAAAAAATAAAGCTCATGGGCTGATCTCCTTCGGTAAGTTGCATGCCTTTTCCTATTGATTTAAATCGCAAAAGCAGCTCGCTTCCACTCCTGATTAAGGTGTCCAATTGAGGACCAGAAGCCAGTACTTTTTCTCCATAAGCCACGTTTTTAGCCTGAAGCCACAGACGATCTCCCACATCCTTTTTGTTTTTTGGATGAATATCATTCTCCTCTCCAATGTCAATTATCACTGCCATTCCGGTATGCGGTAATGCTAAGGTTTGGGTTTGCGCATCCCTTAAAAATGCCCAATCACTATCCGGTTGCACTTCCTCTGGCTTCATAAAATTTGCCAGTTGAACAAACAGAAATGGCAAATTTGGCTGCTTCCACTGCTCTCTCCAGCTCTTGATCATCGAAGTAAATAGGGAATAATATTCAGCATGTCTTCCTGCATTGCTTTCGCCCTGATACCAGATAACTCCTTTTATCCCATAGTTTGTCAGAGGGTGAATCATGGCATTATACATCATCCCAGGTTTCCAGTTAAACCATTCTACAGAAGGCACATGTGCCTCTACCATTGAGTTGGAGTAAGTCCAAGATCCTTCTAATGAATTCTTTTTTCCATTCTGAAGTAGATACATTTCATCCTTAGCGCCAATGCTAGGTTTATTGTCCCAACTATTGATCGCTCGAATGGAAAGGACATTGTCTCCTTTGTGCAAATCTTGTGCAAGTAGGGTTAAGTCAGGAACATCAGTTCCCCAATTCTTGTAATAAATCTGCTTACCATTTAGATAGAGATAAGCCATCTGTTGGATAGTTGGAAGATGCAGAATTACCTCCTCTGATACCTCATCAAGCTGAAAATGCTTTCTTGTCCATGCGATTTGCGTCAAAGGATTATTGGTGGGAAGATTAATTTTTTGCCAATTTGAATCATTGAAATCTAGGCTAGCTACTTTCAATGCTTCCAGAGAATCAGGTTTACTATACATTGAATCTCTTATCTCCCTATTGCGTTGATTTTTGGCAATGGTGGCAATCCATTTTTCTTGATTAGTTTGTATGTCCTTTACGTCTTTTTCAAAAGATCCTTTGAGGTTAGCCATTACATTGATATCCATCCAACCTTCTACCGGGGTACCGCCCCAGTTTGATTCGATGATCCCAACAGGCACCTTTTTTTCGAGGTGATTTCGCTTCGCAAAAAACCATGCTATGGCTGAAAAGTCTTTCATATTCACCGAATCTGCAAGTTTCCAACTTCCTCCTATTACATCATCCTCAGGGCTGACACTTAGGGAATTAGGGACCTTAAAAAATCTAATTTCCTTAAAACCATTTGTTTCAAATTCTTCCTCCGCTCCAATCACAGATGATTTAAGGGTCCATTCCATATTTGACTGGCCCCCTGCCAGCCAAACATCGCCGACATACACATCTTGAAATTTTTGTTTATTCACTTGCAATGCAAATGGTCCACCGGCCTGAAGACTGGGCATTTGAAAATTCCATGAGCTATCCGCTTCCACCGTGCCAGAGGAAATCGCTCCTGCGAGGCTCACCCGTATATTTTCCCCCGGAATACCTTTCCCCCAAATCACAATAGGCTTGTCCCTTTGCACGACCATCCCATCAGAAAAAATCTTTGACATCCATACTTCGGAATCAAATTTATTTGCAGAGCCACAGCTAAGCAATATAAGAGTGACCAAAAAGGTCCATGCAATCTTCATGAGGCTTACTATTAAGTAGTGGGAAATTGCCTAAAAATTATCAAACTTCTAAAAAATTAACCAAGTCATTTTAGACTTTCTTAATAATCATTGGTGAATCGCTTCCAAGGCATTGACTAAATAAGCAAATGGCGCATTCCAATTGATTGCAATCTCATTAGATGCATAGCTGCAATCGGTATCCGAATAAGACTCATCGGGAATAGCACTCAGGTACTCACATTTATCTTGCTGACCAGGATTTGGCCCTCCCACGATGAACCCTGGCAAGGGAGGTAAATCCGGTTTTGACACCGCTAATCGTTGATGAGGATGGCGAGGCGTTTTATCTCCGAAGCCTGTCACGTAACTGAAGCCTGTTGCATTCCTTCCCAATATATAATCTAAATTGTGCTGAGCAGAATTAAGAAACGCATGCTCTGAACTAAATTTATATGCATATAATAGAAGTATTCCTTGATTAGAAGCGACCGCATTGCTACCCCAAATAAAATCCTTGGAATTACTTCCCATAGGAACCTGAAAAGCATTTCCACATTCTGCAGTCACCAGTTTTCGAGCGGCCTGAAGAAGGTTAATTTTCACGGTAGACAGCCATTCATTGGGAATCTGAGAAAGTTGTTGTTGATGCCTAAGGAGTGAATAAAATCCCAACCAGGAAACTTCATTCCATGAAGGAAGTTGAAAATTCAAATCTGCATCTTTCAAATGCTCCCAATACCGAAGGTTGTGAGAAGTAATATAAAGTTCTGAAGCAGCCCAAACCCACTCATCTTCCAAAACCTGATCGCCATAAGCTCCGGTAGAAATGTCCGGGTCAAACGTTGCATTCAATTCTTCTTGATTATAAACTATAGGTGGATTCGCAATCGCCCAATTCCATGCTTTCTCTGCTGCTTTGAGATAAATAATAGATTTCTCAGGGGAGATAAATTTGTAAACTCTAGAAGCTTGTGCCATTACTGCGGAAAAATCCAAGGTAGCTGAAGTGCTTTTAGCCACGACATACCTTTGCGAAATTGCCAAATCCGGACTTACCATTCCTTCAAATTTTGCTGTGGTAAGCTTATGATAAACCCCGCCATCCTCAGGATCCTGCATCGCTATCATCCAATCTAGATTCCACCTTACTTCATCGAGAATATCTGCAATTTGATTTTTTGACTCTGGAATATTCAGGTTTTGAGTGAGAAAAAAAGACTCATAATCTTCGTAAAGAGATAAAAGCGTGCCCACGGTGATTCCAGAATTGACGATATATTTATTGTAATCTCCTGCGTCATACCAACCAAAAGGTGCAGAGATAATCGTTCCTTTAGGATAATTAGTTGACCCTGCGGAAGGATGAATTTGCACATTATCGTCTCGATGAGCAATTACCCTACTCCACTCACCAGCAAACTCTGCCTCTAAGGCGGTACTTGCTCGCTGGAAATAAAATGCTTTTAAACTCGCTTTTGCCAAGGCATTATTAATTGATGGACCAATCTGAAAAGGGTAAGATTTCCCACGCTGATTTACTATCAAAACATATTCGCCAGAGACATCGAAATCAGAAAAATCTGCTTGGCTGACGCTTTTTCCAGATAGTGTTTTTTCATCAATACTGGTGGTAACTCCATGATAAACTGTTTCCTTTTGAGCCTTGTCCCAAAGAGAAAATTCTACTGGACTCTGCTTTCCTACTATGATTGCCAGCTTTTGCTGATCTGGGTAAAAACCTATTTGATTGAGGCGAATTGAATCATCAGAAGGTAGGTTTTCATCAATCATTGGAGTTTTGCATGCCCACAGGGTCAGGAATAAACTAATGATTAACGTATTTTTCGCTTTACTTAACTTGCTGTATTTCAAAATTTTAAAAGCCATTAGTTCGATCGATATCCATATTTGTAAACTCCTTCATTTGAAACCCCAATCCAAACCACTTGGTCAATAGTGAGTGAGCTGGAAACATTTTTTCTAAGCTTCAATTCATTAGAGAAAGGCCTTAAAATCTCCCAAACCGCATTTTCATTTTTGCGTAGCACCCAACCTGGGTTTGCATCAATTCTTCCAAGTTTCAATCGACTGTTTTCTTGGTTACCGAGTAACAGTAGATCAAAACCTTTCGGGGATTTCAGGGCAGATATGGCCTGAATTGGGGAAGACTGCACGAGCGTTGGCAATACTATTTCTTCAAAAGCTCCATTTTTAAAAGTATACATTTTCGTTTCAAGCGATTGAGCTTCGAGCACCTGAGCTATTTTCAATTCTTCAGTTGTTAGAATATCTTGGATTTTAGCGTTTGAGAAATCTTCATTCGTTGGGAAAAGCGCCTTTTTTTTGTACATCTGAACAGCTAGCTCATCTCTGGAAAAGAACGGATACTCTTCGCCCATCACCGGGAAAGTCATCATCGGGTCAATGGATCCGTTACTATCAAAGTCTTCAAAATAAATCCGAACTGGATTATTGTCATCAGTTTGAAGTCTCGAATTCAATCCCCAATTTCCTACGATCAACTCAGGATTTCCATCTTCGTCCAGATCCTGAATTAGAATCGATGACCAAAGTCCCGATTTTCCTCCAGGAAAAAACTCCTCTGAGCAATCTACTACTTTTCCATCTACCAGGTTGAGAACTCGAATTCGATCAAACTCCGAGGCAATAATCAACTCATCCAATCCATCTTGGTCTAGATCATAACTTTGTGAACCTTTGACACGGGAAACATTATCCAACGAAATATGTGTAAAAGTACCATCACCTTTATTGATCCAAACTTGGCTTGAAACAGATTCCGGCCATCGACCGGCGACATACCCTGACCCTACAAACAGATCTGCTAATCCATCTCCATTTGCATCCCACCTGCTGACATGCTCAGAGAGAAATACTCCAAAATCCATCTTAGATTCTGAATATCCTCCACTTCCATCGTTGATCAAAAGCACGTCTTTCCCTCTGGCATCTCCTTCTATCAAATCAAAATATCCGCCTTTTGCCACATAAACATCTAAATCGGCATCTGCGTCAACATCCAAAGCCGCAATGGAAGTTATAGTTGGGTCATTGGATGAATAGAGAAGCTCATAGTTATCTTTAAATCCACCAGCCTGTTTTGCAAATGACTTGACCGCTGATCCATCCGAGATTACTATTTCTGCAACACCATCGCCGTTTAGATCTGCCCCTATAATAGAGACCTTATATTCTGACAAGCTGTATAACAACTGACTTTGGCGCTTGAAATCAGTGGGCAAAACAGAGTTGTTATCAATTAAATATTTACCTAAAGCAGTGAAATATGGCTTTACTTTATACTCTGTTCTATTTTCTATTTCAGCATCAGCTTCAGAAAAATTAAGAAGTTGATTGATTGCAGGATTCTTGATTCTATTGATTTTGCTGTTTTTCCATCGCACCTCAATTGAATCAATCTTATCTTCTCCCAAACCGAAATGCATAACAGCGCTGACATTTCCCTGATAGCCTTTATAGATCTGCTGCTCCTGATAGTTGGATTGACCATTTTGATAGACCGTCACCTGGGCACCTACACCGTCAGGATTTCCAGCCAATCCTTTCAATCGTATCTGGAGAAAATTTGTCTTTGAAAACTCAGAAATCATGTTTCTAAATATCTGAGCCGGTTCATTTAAGTTATTCAGTACCAAATCCAAATCACCATCCTGATCCAAATCTGCATAAACAGCTCCATTGGAATTCCCCGGAGTATTTAATCCCCAGCTTTCAGACTGATTTTTAAATTGCGTTCCGTTGATATTTTTGAAGGCATAATTCCCAATTTTCGTAGCGGGCATTTTGGCAATCAATTCATTAATTCCAACTGCAGATACCTTGGAGTTTTGTAAATATTCGTTTCTATAATTGATAAAGTCCAGATTGGTAAAATCCTTTAAGAAACCATTGCTAACGAAAAGATCTGTAAAGCCATCGTTGTCAAAATCCGCAAATAACGGCGCCCAGCTCCAGTCCGTGGCGCTAATTCCTGCCAGTTGTCCAATTTCAGAGAATGTTCCATCGCCTTGGTTAAGTTGAAGCATATTTCGCATCAACTGATGTCCCAATCCTGCTTTGAGAAATAAGTTGTAATGCTCGTAGTTTTCAGGAGAGAAAAGCAACTTTTGTCGCGCATTATCCTCTGGAAGCATATCTAGACTAATCAAATCAAGTTTGCCATCCCGATTGATATCTGCAGCATCCACACCCATAGTATAAAGACTGGTGTGTCCAATCGCTTCATTTATCTTATTGACAAAAGTGCCATCCCCTTCATTGATGTAGAGGTAGTCTGGAGCAGAGTAATCATTACCCAGATAAATATCCGGAAATCCATCCCCATTGAAATCTGCAATGGAAGCCCCTAAGCCATAGCTCAATCCAGTTTCAGTCAATCCTGATTCTTTGGTAGCATTTCTAAAAACGCCATTTTCATTTCTATAAATCTTGGTGCTGCTCATCGAATCTACTGTGGAAAGCATCGCTGCGAAGGCAGTACTGTTGAGGTTACTAAAAAGTATTGGATTATGGTTGAGCAAAAGCATATCCAGATCTCCGTCTGTATCCAAATCTGAAAAATAAACCGAAGTGCTAAATCCGGCATCGTCCAACCCATATTCAGGAGCCATCTCTTGGAAAAAAGGAATGCCATCTTTGTCTAAACCTTGATTTACAAACAATTGATTTCTTCGCTTATTTTCTGGCAAATCACCAGAATAGCATACGTAAATATCTTTTAGACCGTCCGCGTTGATATCAACAATCGCTGTACCTGTGGTCCATGAGTTATCACGTCCTGCAGTTCGGGTAGCCAGAGTGATATCTCTAAATTTCAGATTGCCCTGATTTAAAAATAGCTTGTTTTGTCCTTGATTGGCTGTAAAATAAACATCTTCTAACCCATCATTATTTACATCCCCAACAGCTACTCCGCCACCGTTATAAAAATATTGATAGGTCAATATATTCACCTGAGCAGTTTCTTTGATTTGATTGATGAAATTGAGGTGGGTAGAGTCAGCACTGACCACCTGGAAAAGAGTAGCTGTGAATTCTTCCCTTTTTTGCTGACATGCCGAAAAGAAGCATAGTGCTCCCAGCGCAATGACCTGGAGTGATTGTGATACCGGTTTGATTAGGTATTTGAGTTGGGGATTCAAGCTCAAAGGTGATTAGGGTTTTAGAAAAGTATTATGAATATGTGTATCACTTGTAGGGTAAGCACAGTATATAACTCGCTCTTTTAGACTTTAAAGAATTGGATTGCATTCTATCTTACCCAACCCGTTAGGCTTGGGAGTGATGGGGATGTCTTTGAGCATAATTTCTCTGGAATAGACGAATATTAAATAGCTGCGTTCTCTGCGAAAAACTTGGTGGTTTTCTCATCAAACTACTGTGATCTCTGAGGTTAAAATTGTTTTAGAAAAAATCTCCGAGGCAGAACACTCTGCCCCGGAGATTGAGTAATAAACCCCTTATTCTATGCTCTTAATATACAGCTCTTACTACTCGTACATTGTCTACCCCTAATACTGCGGTTATATCTTTGGATGTAGTATTGATAACTACCAATCTTAGTTGCTTTTCACCTTTTGAGTCCCCTTTTAAGAAATCACCATAGGTACTCAGTCTGGTAGATCCATTCGTAAGTCTGGTCATATTAGTAGATAGGCTGTACCAACTTCCATCAGTTTTGGTGACAAAATCGCTTATAGGAATATTGTAGCTTAATTCATTCCCTTGGCTATCTGGATACCATATTTGCATCATCAGGCCGTTAATGCTTTCTTCAGAGTTGACAGCTAGTTCAAACCGCAAATCAAAATCAGTGGCCGGTGTGTTGGATTCGTAACCTTCTCCCTGAGGGAAAATCTGTTGGCTGTTTGATATATTAATAACCTTGTCATTATTCCATCCATAGCCTGCAGGAAAAGCTTGATCCATGCCTGCGAAATTACCTTCAAGTGCGGTAATTCCCAACTGAGAAGGGAGGATCATTTCTCCAGAGATTCCCCAGCCCCAACCCCATGGCCATTGCAATACTCCATTTGTATCAAAGTCAGCAATCATTCCATTCTCTGCATAAATCTGTGTGTTTCTATTCACCGCAGATCCTCCACTTTTAGTTACCACGCGAATGCTTTGACCTTCTGAGAAATCCATGTTTTCCGGCACTTTCACCTTAAGTATAGAGCCCGAAGAATTAGTCTCTACTCCGGTGGTCACGTACACGTCCTCTCCAGGAAAGTAAACCGAATCAACAAAATAAAAGTACTTGCCATACAAGCTCAATTCATCTCCAGATTTGACATATTGGTTTTTGACCTGAGTTATTTGAGGAGCTGGTGGTAGTGTCTGAAACTCAATGATAGCCTCACCACTCTTGTTAACTAATCTCAAGGTATTGGAAACGTTAGGATCGGTGGCAACTGTCGGTACCGAATCTGCTACCTGCACAATAACCGTGTTATTTGTGACATAAGCAGTATTGATACCTACAGGGTAATCGTTGAGATAAACTTGCTGCGTTCCCAGAAGGTTATTTCCAATAATAGCCAAGGTACTTCCCAGCGTAGCATAGGTAAAGGAACTATCTGCGGTATTGGGATCCGTATTACGTACCCGCTCAATAGAGGGCGGACCTACGCTTATTTCTTCCTCATCCTTACAAGCACCCAGGAAAATCACCATAATCAATGCTGAGGCTACTATGAGAGAATGTGAGGATCTTAATTTAGTTATGATTTTCATATTTTTAGGTTTCGATAGAAGTCCACAATTAGTTTTTTTCGGAGAAATCATACGGTACTGCTGGCTTTCTCAGATTTGGAGCCCTTGACAATTCAGATGAAGGAATTGGGATCAAGAAATTTGACGCATTAACATCATAGAATCGAGGAGAAGTATCACCCTCAGGAATCTCAATTTCCCATAAGGTGGGATCTGGGATTTTGTCTGGATAAATTCTAAAAGTGCCTCTATCCTGATTTGAAAGTAGTTCATATGCTTTTTCAGGAGCATAGTAATGAAGCTTTGTAAACTCATACCAAGCTTGCCCTTCCATGGCGAATTCTATAATTCTTTCTTTAAATATATCTTCCCAAGTGATTGAACTAAGAGCATTCACTCCCGCACGTTGTCTTACCCTATTTAGGTATTTCAATGCGTCGGCAGGATTTTTGTTGAGAATAGCCTCAGAATAAACAAGGTAAACGTCTGAAAGTCTAAGAATATAGGTATTGATTTCTGTGCCTTGCTGCACTACTTTTCCATTATTATCTTCTGGACGACCTACTACATATTTTTTGACCCAAGCCCTTGTATTGTAATCTCTACTGCCGTCATTACTTCTGGCAGGCACTCTCAATTCTTGAGCAGATCCTCCAGCAGGAACCTGAGTGATGTAAGAATAATGATCTCCAGGAAACATGTAAGTTGCCTTACGTCTTTGATCAAAAATCAAATCATCATAAAGATCCAGCATCCATTTTGAAGCGCCAATATCTCCACCCCATCCGTCCCCGAAACCGGTGATTTCAGAACCGAAAGCCAAAAATGCCTGAACGGAATTCTGAGCTCCATAGCTACCAGCCTGTGCTGCATTATATACCCATTGCAAAGCAGCTAGGGTTTCCTTATTGTTATTATTCTCAGTCTTGAATAGATCTTCGTAGTTATCCATCAGGGAAGCATCGGAGTTATCTATCACTCGCTTGGCAAAGTAAGCAGCAGAATCAAGGAAAACCTGATCTCTAGTTCCTCCAACGCCTGCTCGAGTCAGATACATTTTGGCAAGCATTCCCTCAGCCCCCCATTTAGTTAACCTTCCCTTGAGTACAGCGCTTTCCGGTAAATTTTCGGAAGCAAATCTGAAATCTTTTATAATAAACTGCCATACTGACTCCTGCGTATTTCTAGCAATAGTAGTATCCTGAAGTAGTGCGGTATTATTGGTGATGATCGGAACAGGACCCCAGTTTTGTACCAAATATGAATAGGCCAATCCTCTCATAAACCTGCCTTCTGCAAGTCCGTGGTTCTTGATTCGCTCGGTCACACTCTCACCAGCATAGGCATTGATATTGTTAATTAGTGAATTGGATTGAGCCACTACGTTGTAGAAAGCACGCCATGAAGCACCATTTTCAGCGGTTTCTCCAGTCGTATTAAAGGTTACATTTTCTTTCTGATAGGAATTTGAAGTTAATACTCCACCTCTTGCATCACCTATTCCGTGACTTGCCTTATCATTATAGGCAAACCAAACAAGGTTATATAAAGGTGCCGAAGCTGCCAGAATTTGATCATCTGATTTATAAAAGTTGGCATCTACAACTGCATCTAATGGGGGTCTATCCAAGAAATCTTCAGAACAGCCCACCATCCCTACTAGGATCAAAATAGTCCCTAAGACTAAATTTTGGAATTTCGTGTTTGTTTTCATGTGTTTTTGATTTTTGGATTAGAAATTAACACCTAAGCTGAATGTGTACATTCTAGTCTGAGGATATCTGCCGTAATCCACACCGATTAATTGGTTGGATGCAGAGACATTGTTGCCCACAGAAGCTCCTACCTCGGGGTCATACCCTTTATACGGTGTTAGTGTAAACGCATTCTGTACCCCAAAAGCCAGTTTCAGACCTCTAACTACATTTTGCTTACCCAGCACGTTAGTTGGAACGATGTAGGAAAGAGTTACATTCTTCAACCTTAAATAGGAGCCATCCTCTACAAATTTGTCAGATATTCTATTTCCATTTCCATTCAGGTCATTGGCTGTGATTCTAGGAATATCTGTAGCTGAATTAACTATGAATGGATTTCCTGATTCATCCATTTCGATTCTAGCATAGTCGTATGTTTCTAAAAGCATATTTCTACCCAAGTTGGCGTTGACTGGATTGGTATTTAAGAAGCTATTGTAGTTATATATATCGACTCCCAGAGCTCCAGTAAACAATAGGTCTAAAGAAAATCCCTTGTAGCCAAACTGCTGAGTCATACCAAAAGTGAATTTAGGCCATGGATTGCCAATAAAGGTCTGATCACGCTCATCGATAATACCATCTTCATTCAAGTCTTTATACTTAACATCACCCACATAAATCCCGTTATCACGATCTACTTTAATGGGATTTCCCGAATTGTCCGCTGGTCTAGGGCTTGACTCTACTTCTTCAATAGACTGGAACAAGCCATCGTATTGATATCCGTAGAATAGCCAAGGTGCTTGACCAGGAATAGCTCTGGCAGTAAAATTATTTAACCACCATGCTGTCCGGTCTATGAAGGCAGTTTCAGAGAAGAATTTGGTTACCTTAGTTTTGAAGCCAGAGAAGTTGTAATTAGAATTCCAGGAAAATCCAGATGCTCTATTATCGATATTAATCGTATTGATAGTGATGCCGTACCCTCTGTTTTCCAGCGCTCCAATGTTTACTGTAGGAGTTCCAATACTTCCTTCTGCGGACGTACCCATATACCAGGGTAGCGGGTTAGGTAAAAGTAAGTTGTCGGTTTTCTTCAAGTAGAAATCACCTTCGATTTGGATTCTGTTGTTCAAAATATTCAAATTGAAACCAAGGTTAATGGTAGAGGTCTCTTCCCATTTCAAATTTGGATTGCCAAATCTAGACACCAAGAAACCACCACCCCAAGGGGTGGGAATACTTGGTGAACTCAGCGGCGCATATATCGCATTAGCATCACCTTGGTTACCTGTAAGCCCTGTTTCAAAACGTATTTTGAATTCATCCAGCCATGTAGCTCCCTGTAAAAAGCGTTCTTCAGACACTCTCCAAGCGGCCGAAAGTGACGGGAAATATCCCCACCTATTCTCAGGACCAAAGTTGGCAGAACCATCAGCTCTAAAGGCACCTAACAAAATGTATTTCTCATCAAAGGTGTAATTTGCTCTGGCAAAGAACGACTCCATCGCCCAATGATTTGCACCTCCGCTATTTGTCGCACCTTGAGCAGAACCAAGTCCCAATTGCTGAAGATCATTAGATGGAAAATTCACTCTAGCTCCATTCAGGTATTCATACTGAGATTCTTGTGCTTCGTGACTGGCCATTACATCGAGCGCATGTTTTCCCCAGACTGCATTGTAAGTAAGCATTTGGTTCCAGTTCCAATAGAAACTATTACTTGACTCTGCTGACATCATATTGGTATCATTAGTCACTACACCCAATGTGTAGGTAGGAGTAAAGAAGTGTCCATTGTTATAGTTGATGCTTGAATTGACCATAGTTCTAAACTTCAACCCTTTTAAGAGGTCAATTTCAATATTGAATCCTCCCTGAGCTCCCCTTCTCTTGTAAGATCTGTCTAGCAAATTCGCCAGAGCAATAGGGTTTGCAGGAGTAAATTGTAAACTAGATCCATTTGCAGGATCGGCCCCACCCCAAGATCCATCAGGATTTTTCACCGGAACATTCGGAGCCATCTGGATTGCATTATTAATAACATCAGAGCTTCCTGTCGCCAGTTGCTCGTCGGTATGGAAAAGCTGCAGATTCATTCCTATTTTTAGCCATTTTCTAGTTTGGTTGTCAATGTTGGTTCTTAAAGAATACCTGTCAAATGAAGACCCAATGGCTACACCCTCCTGATTAAAATACTCACCTGAGATATAAAACTTGGTTTTCTCATCTCCACCGGTGAGTGTAATGTTATGCTTATTTAAAGGAGCTGATTTGAAAAGTGCATCCTGCCAATTGGTACCTTTCCCCAAAATAGCTGGATCAAGAAAAGCTGCCGGTGGGTCGCCACCTGAAATTTCACGTATCTCATTGACCATCGTCGCATATTGGCTCAAATTCATCACATCGAGATTTTCAGGTTTATCCTGAAGCGTATATAAATAATTATAGGTGATTTTGGTCTCACCTGCCTTACCCCGCTTAGTGGTAATCATAATTACGCCATTGGTACCTCTAGAGCCATAAATAGCTGTAGCGGAAGGACCTTGAAGTACTTCCATTGACTCAATATCACTTGGGTTTAGTCCTGCCAGTGGATTGGTTGCTGCGGTATTGCCATAGGACACCACGGATGGCTGAACCTGTACTCCATCAATTACGTAGAGAGGTTGATTTGTGCCCCCAATCGAGTTGACCCCACGGATGTTTACCGAGATTCCTCCTCCCGGAGCGCCTGTGTTTTGAGTGACATACACACCAGCTGCACGACCTTGTAAGGCCTGCTCAACAGTGGTATTGACTGTACGCTCAATGTCCTGCGAAGTCACAGAAACCTGTGCACTGGACATATCACGCTTTTTCATGGTTCCATAACCAATCACAACAACCTCATCCAAAGAAGACATATCTTCTTCCAAATTTACATTGATAGTAGATTGATTTGCTACCATGATCTCCTGAGCCTTATAGCCAATAAAGCTATAAACCAGGGTCGAGTTGGAACTCGGTGCCGTAATTGAATACGTACCGTCTCCATTCGTCGCCACTCCGGTGGTGGTTCCTTTCACCAGCACCGTAACTCCAGGAAGAGTCAGTCCATCGCCTGAAGAAGTCACAGTTCCTTTCACTGTAACTTGAGCATGAACCACTCCCGCCAGAAGCATAAGCAATAGGGGTAATAGTTTTTTCATTATTTTGGGGTTAAAATTTAGAAATTGAATAGGTAGGTTTGAGTAGGAAAAGGATTTCCAATTATTTTATTCTTTCCAATATATTGAGTTGTAATCAGATATGAATTAGTTTTTTGGGTTAAGAAAAATTGCAATTAAACCCCCAATCACCATGTTTAACTAAGCTTTATTGAAAAATAATTTCAAATAAAACTGAAGAGCATAAATATACTCACTTAGGAAATAATGGGTTTACTACTTTTACTTCTCTAAATATAGAAACGACATTATTTCTTGAGGGTATCCAAATGTTTTCAATAAGGGTATCAAATGTTAACTACCCCAAAATCGATCGCAAACACCTGTTTGTGAATACTTAAGGAATCGTTTTTTTTGCATCGATATAAAGAAAACTCAATTACTGTAGGTTTTTTAGAAGTGCTTTTTTGACAACTTCTCCCCAAAGTTTGATCTCATCTTTTGTCCAATTCCCCTCAGAACTAGCAGAGGGAAACAGCATAGAGCACGTCTCATTCTTGTCTGCTACAGACCAAGCAGTCCAAGAAATTTTGTTTTTCTCCATCCAAGCTAACCAAGTATTCCATGAAGCACTATCAATAGGCCCATCGCCTGTGGCTTCCATCCCTGCACACTCTGTGACAAAAAGTGGTATTCCTTTTTCAAAGACCTGCTGAGCTCTTTCGCGCAAAAAGTCTTTGTGACTCGCGGCATAAAAGTGAAGCACGTACATGATGTTTTCTTGTCCCAGGATTGGATCTGCCGCCACCTTATCAATATCCTGACTCCAAGTCGGTGAGCCAACCAGAATGAGATTATCTGCGTCGTACTTACGAATCTCCTTGATTATATCCTCACTGTAGGCTTTTACCTCTGCCCATGTCTCATAGTCGGGCTCATTGAAAAGTTCATAGATCACATTGGGTTTATCTCCGTACGCTTTTGCCATTTCCACAAAAAACTCCTTTGCTTGATCTGGATATAAATCGTGGCTGTGCCAGTCAATAATGACATAAATATCTTCCTGGATGGCTGCCTGTATTACTGCTTTTATTTTTTCCTTGGCAAAGTCAGGCTTATCAAGATATGCTCCTTCGGGGTCCACCCCCATAGCTGCACGAACGACATTGACATTCCAGTCTTCCTTTAACCATTTGACAGCCCGATCATTGTAAAATCTCGGCCACCAGTTATGCCAGCCGAAACTTACTCCTCGCAGCATCACCAACTCGCCATCAGCATCTGAAAGCCTTCCTTGTGAAACTTTCAATTGACCAAAAAATTTATTTTCCTTGATCTCCTCTGGTGTCCTGGAAGGCAACCTATCAGGTGGCGAGGCTTCAGTACATGCCGACAAAATGAATAGTCCGAAGATTAATAATTTTCTCATGGGTTTGAATACGTTAATTGACTGCTCAATTATACCTACACTTTTACTTTCCCATAGGTATCAATTGTTGCCAATGTGGGTGCCCTTTGTTAACTGTCCATTAAGAAGAATGAAATTAAGAGAATTTTGCTGCAAAATCAGACGGAGTCATATTAAACTCCAGCTTGAAATGTTTGGTAAAATACTTGGCATTGTTGTATCCCACAGCATATGCTACTTCAGAGACGTTTTTTTGTGTCTTTTCAAAAAGTTGAGCAGCTCGCTTCATCCTGATCAATCTTATGAATTCGATCGGACTTTTCCCGGTGAGAGAATGTAGTTTTTTGTAAAGATGGACTCTGCTCATGGCCAATTTTTTACTTAAAAACTCTACCGAAAGTTGGGTGTCTTCTATGTGCTCTTCCACAATTGCAATTGCTTTCTGGATCAATTGATCATCTAATGAAACAGCTTCTATTTCCGAACCGCTAATTTCTATTTTACTCCTGTTTTTCTCTTGGATTTTACTTCTTTCCTTCAACAGATTCTTCACGCTGAGTTGAAGGATTTCTAGATTAAAAGGTTTAGTCAGGTAAAGATTGCAGCCACTTCCCAAGCCTTCAACAATTGCTTCTTCAGATTTTTTGGCAGTGAGCAAAATAATGGGAATGTGTGAGGTAGTGATTTCGCCTTTCACATGTTGACAAAGTTCTTTTCCATCCATCTTTGGCATCATCAGATCGGTAATAATCAGATCAGGAATATGCTGCTGAGCTAAATTCCAAGCTTCTTCTCCATTTTTTGCAAGGAGTACCTGGTAGGTTTCTGAGAGGCAATCCTTAATGTATGTTCTAAATTCAGAATGGTCGTCCGCCACCAATATCAGGTCTCGCTGAGGATAATTCCCCGTAGCTGGCACTATGTCTTCCACTTCATCGCGCGCTATGAGTACTAATGGAAGTTGAAGTGTAAAGGTAGATCCTTCTCCTTTTTCACTTTCAACGGTGAGTACTCCCTCCATCATTTTAGCAAAATCTTGGGCTAAGGACAACCCGATTCCACTTCCTTGATTGATCTGCCCACTGTCACCTTCTGTGGTATAAAACCGATCAAATATCCGGGTTTGCAAGTCTGAAGAAATCCCAATGCCACTATCAGAAACTGAGAGTGTAAGCCTTCCCTGCTCATCACTTTGTTTATGAATATCCAAAATCACTGAAATCTGTCCTGCTTGCGGAGTGAATTTAAACGCGTTTGAAAGCAAATTGAAGAGGATCTTTTCGATCTTATCTGGATCAAAAATAGCTTGCTGGCTATTGATATTACTTTCAAAACTTAAATTGATGTGCTTATTTTCAGACAGTTCATAAAAATCTGAGATGCATTCTCGAATATATTGTACCACATCTCCCTCCAACGGTTGATAAGATATCCCTCCTTTTTCCAAATTCTTTACATCCAACAATTGATTGATCAATTTCAACAACCGTCGAGCATTTCTCTGAATGATGTGATACTGATTTAGCATCAATGGATTTTGAGTTTGGGACATCAAATGTTCTGTTGGAGTTAAAATCAACGAAAGCGGGGTTCGAAACTCATGACTTAGATTAGTAAAAAATTGAGTCTTCATCGTGTCCAAGTCCTGAATTCTCTTTGCCTCACGCTCTGCCTGCCGAAGTTCAAATCGCTCTTGCTGTCTTTTGATCAACTGATTTCTCGAATAGGCTATACTGGCAATTACAGTCATCAAATAAATAAAATAGGCAACTGGAGTTTGCCAGAATGGTGCAAGAATTCTTATATCCAACGTGTAAACATCTGGACTCCATCCATCCAAACCCGAGCCTGGTTGCACCGATAGGGTATAATCTCCAGGATCCAAATTGGTGAACGTTACCTTAGCAAGATCGTCATTGAGATAAATCCAGTCTTCATTAAAGCCCAGAAGCTTGTATCTGTATTTGCTCTTTTCCGGATATAGAAAGTTCAATGCGCTGAATCCAACTGAAAATATATTCTCATCGTGTCTGAGAACTATCTTTTCCATATTCATAAGAGACTGTGTCAACAGTACTCGCTCTCCTATCTTCTCACCTATACTCACCTCTTGGTTGAAAAGTTGAAAATCTGTAAATATTACAGGTGGTCTTTTCCTTTCAAACGCAAAATTCTCTGACTTAAAAATATTATATCCATTAGGACCTCCAAATATAAATTCGTTTTGAGTAGTTTTTAAGGCAGAATTTTTGTTGAACAACGAAGCTTGTAATCCGTCACGCTGATCAAAATTTTGGAAAACTATCGAAAAAGGTGAGTCGGTTCTAGTTATCTCAGCGTAACTGATACCGCTTTGAGAACTTATCCAAAGATTGCCACTATTGTCCTCCAGCATATCTACCAGGTAGGATGTGGGCAATCCTTCAGATTCTCCATAGGCTACAAACAAACTATCCTGTGGATCAAAATAATGCAATCCATTTAAGGTGGTCACCCAAAGCACGTCCTGTTTATCGGTAAATAAATCTGTGATGTTTGAACTGCTCAACCCTGAGCTTTGGTCAGCGGTATAAAACTTACTTTTTTTGGATTTAAGATTGACATAATTCAATCCACTTCCTCCAGAAATCCAGATATTTCCAGCTAAATCCTCTTCAAACCCTGTGATGTACTGATTGTGAATATAAAAAGGAGGAGCTCCAGCAGAATAATTTTGAAAGCTATTTCTGGATGTATTTAAAATTGAAATTCCTGACCTCAGCGAACCGATCCATATATTATGTTGGCTATCTTCAAAAAGCTTCCAGATACTTGGCCCAGGTAGTCCATTCTCAACCTTAGGATCAAAGAGGTAATTGGTAAATTTCTTGCCATCAAAAGAACTCAACCCAGTAAGGTAAGTTCCTATCCATAGTATGCCTTCATGATCAATTATCATGTCTACGATCACATCTCCAACTATGGTATTTTGATCATCAGGATGATGTTTAAACTGCTTGTAGGTATTGTTCTTACGGTTGTAATAGAACATTCCTCCGCCATTTGTGCCAATGTATAGATTCCCCAGACTGTCTTCGGCAAATGCATTTACATCGTTATATGGCAAAGAGTTAGGATCGCTAAAATTCTTTCTAATATGAGAAAAACGCAATAATCCTTGATGATAATAAGAAACCCCCTGCTTGTGACTTCCTATCCAGATAATATCTTCATCGTCTTTGAGTAGGGAGTAAACCACATTGTGTAGCATACCTTCACTTTTAGAATCGCTACTGGAGAGATATCTAATGGTTTTAGCGTTCTTATCTATCACGTTGATTCCACCATGGTCTGTCCCAAGCCAGATTTCACCCTTCTTCGCCTCTATGATGGTTTTCACCATATTGTTGTTAAGTGGAAAAGAGGTAGAGTTTTCTGAATAATGGAAAATTTTATGTGAAAATGCCTCTACTCTGAATACTCCTAGATCTCTTTCTGGATTGAAAATCCAGGTATCTCCATCGGAGTCTATGACCAATTCGTATATCGCCTCATCAGGAATCTCATTAACAGGAAGTCGTAAACTTTGAGTGACAACCAGGCTATTAGGATCTAAAATATCTATAATTCCAGATTGACCTATTACCCAAATTAATCCATTTGGCGCCTCAGCGATTCCATTGATTTTATTAGAAGAGAGACTGCCTGAATGCTCCGAATGCCTCAGGTAAATAGTTTCAGTATTTTTTTCAGAAAAAATACTTATTCCCTTATCTGGATGAGTAAACCAAAATCTGTCTTGCCTATCCTTAATCAGCATGCCTACGGAATCAGAAGCCAAGTGAAATTTCTTTTTAAATAAACTCACTCCCCTACTGAATATCTCCGTCTTCGGATCGTAGATATCAAAGATGTTGTTCACATTTTTCACCCAAACACCCTGATATGGGCCTAAGAAAAGTTTGATGACGTTGTGGTTGGAAATTGAGGTGGAGTCGTTGGTATTAAAAAATATTTTAGTGTGGGTACCGTCATATCGATAAAGGCCGTAAGCAGTAGCAAACCACATCATACCGTCTGCGTCACGAATCATACTCAGCACGTTGGAATTGGATATTCCTAGATCTTCATCCAAGCTTCTAAATATAAGTTTATCCGTCTCCCCCTGACCATTTGCTATATTTGAATACAGCAAAGCCATAGCGATCAACACACCAAACAACCTGCTTTTCATACCAACTAATGATGAATTTTAGAGATCAGAAATTAACGAAAACTTCCAGTATACTCATAATTTATTGAATATATCGCTAGAGATAATTAAAAAAAAAGTCCGATCGAAATTAATCAACCGGACTTTAAAGAAATTTTTATAAAACTTATATGATTATCCGTTACTGTGCCACTAGCCGTAGATTCTTTGATTAACTGGCTACAAGACCAGAGAGGATGACCGAAGTGGCCTCAATCGCTAAGTTTTCCAACTCTTTTAAAGCTTTTGACTCATTACTGGCAGAAAAGTGGAGATCCCCAAAAACGTATAGGTATTTCCCAATTGCACAAGTAAAAGACAAAAGGCGAGGTAATTAATGTAGCCAAAGAAAATAAGGGTACTGACATGATTTCAGCTAATCAGAAAAACTTATTATACAAATCTGTTGACTAGATTTTCGAAGTATTCCTGCTTCCCACTAGTTAGTATTGGCTGACCAACTTGCGAGGCATAATTTCTTAAATCTTCCAAGGTCAATTTGCCTGATTCAAATTCTTTACCTTTTCCAGAATCAAAGCTATCATAACGGTTTTTCCTACGTTCCAGGTAATCAGATTTATCCAAGATATCCTGAGCGATCAACATTCCTCGTGCAAATGCGTCCATGGATCCAATATGAGCGTGAAACAAGTCGTCCATATCAGTGGAATTTCTTCTGATTTTAGCATCAAAATTCACTCCACCACCTTGAATTCCAGCAGAGGACAAGATCACAAGCATAGCTTCTGATAGCTCCTGAATGTTCAAGGCAAACTGATCGGTATCCCATCCATTTTGATAGTCCCCTCTATTGGCATCAATACTTCCGAGCATTCCGGCATCTGCGCAAACTTGAAGTTCATGCTGAAAGGTATGTCCGGCAAGTGTGGCATGATTTACCTCGATGTTCAATTTAAAATCATTCTCCAACCCATGCTGTTTCAAAAATCCAATTACCGTGGCTGCATCGTAATCGTATTGATGCTTAGTTGGCTCCATTGGTTTTGGTTCGATGAAAAAAGTACCCTTAAATCCGTTTTTTCGAGCATAATCTCTAGCCATGGTTAAAAATTGACCCAAATGCTCGGTCTCTCGTTTCATGTCCGTGTTGAGCAAAGACATATACCCTTCTCTTCCTCCCCAGAAGACGTAATTTTCACCGTCTAATTTAATAGTAGCGTCAATGGCAGTTTTCACCTGAGCTCCAGCCCACGCAACTACGTTCATGTCAGGATTTGTCGAAGCACCATTCATATATCTTGGGTTGCTGAAGACATTCGCGGTACCCCAAAGTAATTTCACTCCAGTTTCAGCCTGCTTATCCTTAGCATACTCAGTGATGATTTCCATGTTTTTCTCATAGTGACCCAACGTTGGTCCTTCATCGACCAAATCAATATCATGGAAGCAATAATAGGGAGCTCCTATTTTGGTGATAAATTCAAAAGCAGCATCCATTTTGTCCTTAGCTCGCTGGATAGGGTCTCCCGAGGCATCCCAGGGATGTACGATAGTTCCCGGTCCAAATGGATCTCCGCCGGTACCACAGAAAGAATGCCAGTAAGCTATTGAAAACTTAAAGTGCTCTTTCATGGTCTTACCTGCTATAATACGATTCTCATCGTAATATCTAAAGGCAAGAGGATTGTCGCTGTCTTTTCCTTCGAAAGGAATTTTATCAATAGTTGAAAAATAGGATTTTGACATTTTTAGTGAGTTTTAAGGGGATAAATAGGTTTCAAATATATTATAAATTTATTTTCTGAATCGCCTCAAGTCTGTCTTTCCAAAGGGAATAAACTTCTTGATAGGTCTCATAGAAATTTTCATTTGGCTCAATGGTCTCCAGCAGTGCCAGCCCAGCAAAGGCTTCAGCTTCATTTGCAAATACTCCTGCTCCAATGCCCGCTCCTCTTGCAGCACCTTGAGCTCCGTCGGTATCATAAAGTTCCAACACTACCTTATTCATGTGTACGAATGTTTTCCTGAAAATCGGGCTAAGGAACATATTAGCTTTCCCAGCTTTGACCGTCTTTAGATCAAGACCCATATCCTGCATGATTCGAAATCCAAAAGTAAGTGCACATACAATCCCTTCCTGAGCAGCACGAATCATGTGTTTTTTATCATGTTTGAGCAAGTCAAGGCCTAACAGATGAGCACCAACTGATTTATTTTGCATGATTCTTTCCGTTCCGTTACCGAAGGGAATAAACGTCAATCCATCAGATCCAATGGGCGCGGAAGCTCCAATATTGTTCATCTCATCGTATTGAATTCTTGATGCTCCCAACAGTTTTTTGATCCAGCTATTGAGAATACCAGTTCCATTTACACAAAGCAACACTCCATAGGAAGGATTTTCTTTGGTGTGATTGACATGGACAAAAGTATTGACTCGGGATAGAGGATCATAAAGTGGTTTATCTGCCACTCCATATACCGTTCCTGAAGTTCCGGCGGTGGTAGCTAGTTCTCCGGGTTTTAGCACTTGCAGAGAAAAGGCGTTGTTTGGTTGATCCCCTGCACGGTAAGAAATAGGAATTCCTTGTTCTAATCCTGTAATTTCTGAGGCTTTGGCAGAGATTCTACCTTGGATAGAGTAAGAAGGTAAAACTTCCGGAATCCATGATTTGGCAATTCCATAGTTGGCAAGCACTTTATCGCTAAGACCATTTTTCTGAAAATCCCAAAAAATCCCTTCTGACAGTCCTGTCTCAGAGGTGCATATCTCTCCGGAAAGCTTCATGGCGATGAAATCACCAGGCAACATGATCTTATCTATTTTGGCCGCTAATGCAGGTTCATTCTCGATAACCCACCTAAGTTTGGAAGCCGTAAAATTGCCCGGGGAATTAAGTAAATTCTTCAGACAGTATTCTTCACCCAGTTCTTCGAATGCTTTCTGTCCGATATCCACCGCCCTACTGTCGCACCAGATGATCGAGGGCCTAAGTACATTTTGATCCTTATCTACCACGACCAATCCGTGCATTTGATAGGCTATTCCTATTGCTTTGACTTCTCCGTTTTTTACCGATTGCTCAGAAAGCACAAACCGGATTGAATGCTGAACATATTTCCACCACATCTCTGGGTCTTGTTCTGCCCAGCCTTTTTGTGGAGCTTGTATGATCATTTCCTGTTCAGGGAAAGCTTTTGATATAATCGATTTACCAGTGTCAGCATCCAAAAGAGATGTTTTAACCGATGAACTTCCAATATCAATTCCTAATAATAATTTTCTCATCTAAAATTTAATTTTTACCAGAATACAGTGTAAAGTGCTGCAGTAATGCCTAAGATCAATATCGCTCCGATTTTAAAAGCAGTACTTGTAACGAAAAGATCTTTAGTAATTTCAATACTGTTGGGGCTGTCTTTCCCTTTACCCTCTACCAAACTGATGGTGATCATCAATGCAGCCAAAATCAAGAATACAACTCCCATCCTATCGATGAACGGAAGGTTTGGCATGGCTATCTTCAGTGCCACAGACAAGGGAATACTTAGTGCCGCGCTAGTAAGTGCTGCGTTGGAGGTGGTTTTTTTCCAGAAAACTCCAAAGAAGAAAATTGCAAAAACACCTGGGCTTATGAATCCTGTATATTCTTGGATAAACTGAAATGCCTGATCAAGTTGTCCCAACGCGGGAGCAACAATTGAGGCGACAACAAAAGCTACGACGGCTGTAATTCTTCCAACTCGCACTTGCTTAGTCTCACTTGCATTGGTATCAAAATGCTTGTTGAAAATATCCATTGTGAAGATTGTCGAGGTGCTATTTGCCATGGAGGCAAGTGAAGAAACGATCGCTGCAGTCAATGCTGCGAAGGCAAGTCCTTTTAATCCTACTGGCAAAAGATGCAATAAGGTAGGGTAGGCTCTGTCCGGCTTGATGATCCCAGTAATTGGGTCCTTCATAGATTCTACAAAACCGACATCTATTCCGGTGGTCACAATCATATAAGCCGCTATACCTGGAATAACAACGATCAACGGCATAAGTAATTTCAAAAAGCCTGCGAAAATCATCCCTTTCTGTGCTTCATCCAAACTCCTCGCCGCTAATGCCCGCTGAGTGATGTACTGATTGAAACCCCAGTAACTCAAATTAGTAATCCACATTCCACCAACTAACACACTGATTCCCGGCAGATCCAAATAAGCATCTCTTGTACCTCCTGATCCATCAGGAATCATCATCTCACCTTTGGAAAGTATCATAGAGAAATGACCCGGAACTTCATCTCTTAGCAAGGTAAGTCCAGCCCAGACATCTCCTCCGCCTACCATCTGCAAGGAAATATAGGTAGTAGCTAGGCCACCTGCAATCAAAAACACCACTTGAATCACATCGGTCCAGGCGACAGCTTTCAGTCCTCCATAGATGGAATAGACCATTGCAAAAATAGCCAAGCCTGCAATGCCATACCCAAGCGGAATATTCATAATCGTATTCAGACTCAACGCTCCTAAATAAAGCACCGAGGTAAGATTAACAAAAACATAAAGCAACAGCCAGAAAACAGCCATTGTAGTTCTCACTCTGGAATCGTAGCGATCGGCAAGAAAACCTGGCATCGTGTAGATACCTTTTTTAATATAGATTGGAAGGAAAAAGATGGCAACTACCAACAGTGTCACAGCTGCCATCCATTCATAGGTGGATATGGCCAACCCGAGTGCAAACCCAGAGCCTGACATCCCTATAAATTGCTCAGCAGAAATATTTGAAGCGATGAGTGAAGCCCCTACCGCCCACCATGGAAGGGCTTTTGAAGCCAAAAAATAATCTGAGGAGTTTTTTACATGTCCCTTCTTTTCTCTGGAAACGTATAGACCCATCCCCACGATGAGCAGACAATAGCCGACGAATACAGCTAAATCTAATGGTTCTAAAAGCATAAATAAATAGGTTTAGGTTTTTGGGTTAAAAATTTTGGAAATATCTCTATTTCCCTAAAATAGGTCGTTAAAGATAATATTTTCATTTTAAGCTCAACACAAAATAAATTCTTATTAAAAATCAATCAACTAATTTGGACAAAATTACCTGTAAATCAGAGGTATAAATATCGTCACCTAGCTGCTGCACACTGCTAATTCCTGTGACGTTGGACACTGCAATTGAATTGGCTTTTAACAAACTTCCAACTTTAAATTCTCCCTCCAGGACAGGGTTGTTAGAAGTAACAAATTTATTAAGGATTACTCGACGGCTTATTCCATTGATACAGCTACAGGATAGAGAGGGTGTAAATATTCTTCCTTCCACCTCCCAAAAAATATTGGAGGCTCCAGCTTCCGAGACAAAACCTCTATTATCGAGAAGGACTATTTCATCCCAATTTTTTGCAACACGCTCCTGACTTGCAAGTATATATGGAAGTGCATTCAAGGTTTTGCAGTTTGCCCAAAGAGAGGGATAAAGATGAACTTCAGAAGATATTCCTGCACGTTTTTTAAGTGATGGAGCCTGTTGAAAAGCAGACACTTCCAGTGATTGACTTATCGCGTCTGAGCAGGAAGTATACTTTCCTTTTCCAGCTCTAAATACATTCCACCTGATTCTATACTTTCCTGTGGGGAAATCAGTTTTAATGAGTTCCGCCAACTCTTCAACTTGGATCAGCCTGTGGTTAAGTTTAAGAATATTCATTCCATGAGTAAGTCTTGAAATGTGCTCCTCTAAAAATCGAATGGTACCATTGCTGGTGAGCATAGTTTCAAATAATCCATCACCAAAGTTCATGGCTCTATTTGGAACAGGCCAATGATTTTGCAAGGACCAAGACTCCCAGGCAAGTTGTTTTTGATATATTGTATCAATATCGATCATAAAAATGTTCGTAATCGTTCACTTTGTAAGGTTGTATATTCTCAAAGTTGTTAATGAATACAAAGAGTTGCAAAATTAATTGGGTATGATGGCAATAAAGAGCATTTTTAACGGGAAATAAAATGTTTGATTTTACTTTAGCACCAAAATTGAAAGTTTATAAAGACAAATGGCAAATAAAAGCAGCATTTTCGATATGATTGGTCCAGTGATGATCGGACCATCTTCTTCGCATACTGCAGGAGTAGTAAGGATTGCCAGAGCAGCCTACCGTATTTTGGGTGGAAGACCTGATCAAACTTCTGTTACCTTTTACAATTCTTTTGCTCGAACCTATGAAGGTCACGGAAGTGATCGAGCTATTGTGGGAGGTCTGATGGATTTCAAAACAGACGATGACCGTTTAAAAAACTCGTTAGAGATTGCTAAAAATGAAGGATTTGAATACAAGTTCAAATCTATAGCAAACTCCTCAATTCATCATCCCAATACCATCAAACTAAATCTCCGAAAAGGAGAAAAAGAGATTGAAATAGTAGGTGAAAGTTTGGGAGGAGGAATAATTAATATTGCAGAGTACGATGGTTTTGTGGCAAATTTCTCAGCAAATGATCATACTTTAATTATCAAGGCAAAAGATATTTCGGGAGCTATCGCTTTTATTTCCGCCGTCATCGCACAGGAAAGGGCAAACATCGCTACGATGTCAGTTTCCAGAAAAGGGAAAAATGATTTAGCTTGCCACGTAATTGAAATGGATTCTGGCATTAATGAGATCACCATTTCTTACCTCAACTCATTACCATGGATTATAGAATTAATTTACATACCTGATATTGACCTTTAATTACTTCATGAAAAAAATTCTACTAGGTATCATCTTAGTCAGCAGTATTAATTTTTCATCTTTTGCGCAAGACCCTATTATTCCTACCAGTCCTATCGACTTGGAAACAGCGGTTAACATTGCAGTGGAAAATAACCTCACGCTAAGAAGAAGCCAACTCAATCAGTTAAGCAACGAAGCAAACCTCCTCGAATCTCAAGGACAACGACTTCCCTCCCTTAACGTAGGAGGATCTTCCAATTTTAATTGGGGTAGATCAATTAACCCTGCTACCAACCTTTTCGAAACACAAAGAATCGGGAACGTCAATCTTTTTGGAAGTTCGAATGTCACCTTATATGCAGGTGGAAGAATTAATAATTCTGTCAAACAGTCCAAAGCACTTATTGAACAAGGAGAGTATAATGTCGAAGCAACCAGAAATGATATTATACTTAATGTGGTCAACCTTTTTGTAAATGTTATTTTCAACCGTGAACAGGTGAAAATCGCTGAAAGTCAATCAAAAACAACGAATGATCAATTGGAGAGAACAACAAAGCTTGTAAATGCCGGTTCTATCCCTTTTTCTGATCAACTTGATTTGCAGTCACAAAACGCCACCAATCAGGTAGATATGATCAATGCCAAAACTACCTTGAAAATCTCCATGTTAAATTTGGCGCAAGCTTTACAAGTTCCATTTACTGATGATTTTGAAATCGTCACCCCTGAATTAGAAGTGGATGATACGTTTATGGTCAGTGAATCATCTGGAACTATTTTCGATATAGCAAAGGATAACATGCCGCAGATAAAAGCGGCAGAGGCTGGATTGGAAAGTGCTGAATATGGAGTGAAAATTGCAAAAAGCGGCTACCTCCCGACAGTTGGGATAGGGGCAAATCTAAATACCAACTATGTAGATCTTTATGATGAGATTTTCGGAAAACAGCTGGGATCCAATTTCTCACAATCGGCTGGGCTACAGGTAAACTTACCTTTATTCTCCAGATTCAGTAATAAAGCGGCAGTTCAGCGTGCACGAGTACAGCAAAGATTGGCAGAAGTGTCACAAACTGAAGCAAGCAATCTGCTTCGCCAAGATATTGAAAGCGCTTATACCAATGCTCAGGCATCTCAGGAGTCTTTTCAGGCATCGTTGATACGAGTTGAGAGTTTGAAAGAATCATTCCGTATTGCTCAGCAAAGATTCGATGTTGGCGCACTCAATTCAGTAGATTTTCAAATTGCACTAAACAATCTTTTCAGTGCACAATCTCAGTTAGTATTTGATAAGTACACCTATATTTTCAGAGTAAAAGTGCTTGATTTTTATTTGGGTAACCCTATTAATTTAAACTAAACCATGGCTAATAAGAAATCGAATAAGCTATTATATTATCTATTAGGAGCAATTGTAGTCCTCGTACTATTTGCAATCATCGCCAAAAATGCCGGATGGGTAGGTGGCCCAAGTGAGACCGAAGTAGAAGTATCTGAGGTTAAGCGCACTCAAATCATTGAAAAAGTCAGTGCCTCTGGAGAAATACAACCCGAAGTAGAAGTGAAACTAAGTCCGGATGTGGCAGGTGAGATTATTGGACTTTATGTAAAAGAAGGTGATTCGGTTGAGATGAATAGACTTCTGGTTAAAATTAGACCTGATAATTTCATATCTGCATTGGATCGTACTAAAGCAAATTTCAATCAGCAGCAGGCAAACCTTGCCCAATCAAAAGCTTCTTTACAACGTGCCGAAGCTCAGACGAATCAAGCTGAATTAAATTTCAACAGACAGCAAACTCTTTATGATCAAAAAGCAATTTCTGATGCTGAATTTGAACAATCAAGAGTAGATTATATAAGTTCTCAAAAAGACCTGGAAGCAGCGAAGCAAAATGTGCTCGCATCTGAATTTGTAGTCAAAAGCTCTAATGCATCTGTGAGCGAAGCTGAAGAGAATCTACGTTTGACAAATGTCTATTCTCCAATGAGTGGAATTGTTTCTAGTTTATTGGTTGAGCAAGGAGAGCGAGTAGTTGGTACTCAGCAGATGGCCGGAACAGAAATGCTTACTATAGCGGATCTTTCGAAAATGGAAGTGAGAGTAGATGTGAATGAAAATGATATTGTCAGATTAAGTATGGGTGACACCACCATCATAGATGTGGACTCCTATGCCTTCACAGGAAAAACGTTCAAAGGTGTAGTAACTAGCATAGCCAACAGTGCAAACACCAAAGTATCGGCTGATGCGGTGACAGAATTTAAAGTGAAGATAAGAATCTTGAATGACTCCTATAAAGACCTTGTTGAGCAGGGGAAGAAATATCCTTTTAGACCGGGAATGACTGCTTCTGTAGAAATTCTAACCAATAAAAAAGACAATGCTCTTTCGGTGCCACTCGCCGCGGTGACTACCAGAGAAAACATGCAAGACACCTTAGTGGCAGGCTCTACCAGATCCAAAGAATTAGTGTTTGTCAATAAAGATGGAGTTGCAACCCTGAAAGAAATTCAAACAGGAATTTCTGATTTTCAAAATATTGAGGTGCTAGGTGGCTTAGAAGAAGGAGAGCAGATCATCTCTGGTCCTTATTTTATAGTAAGTAAAGAGTTGAAAGAAGGTGATAAAGTAAAACCTGTAGAAGGTAAAATAACTGTCAACAAGAAAGACTAATAGAGAGATGTAGGAACGAAGATTTTTCGTCTCTACTAACCTATCTATAGTTAAAAAGCCTTGGAATAGTAACTTTCCAAGGCTTTTTATATTTTTTTCAGTCAAAGAAACTCACCATTTCTTGAGTTGTTGATATATCAGGTGTAGTGGAAAACCCATCACGGTATAATACGAACCATTAATCTTTTCGACACCCATAAATCCAATCCATTCCTGAATACCATAGGCACCCGCTTTATCAAAAGGTTGATATTTTTTGATGTAGTGCCAAATTTCATTGTCCTCCAAAAATCGAAAGGTCACCTCTGTCTGATCCTCTAGGGTAACACTTCTAGCAAGGTCTCTGATGGTCACCGCGGTGATCACCGTATGTGTGGCAGAGGATAGACTTTTGATCATATCATACGCCTGATCCTCGGAAGTCGGCTTTCCCAAAATGTAGCCATCTCTTAATACCGCAGTGTCGGAGGTGATGACTAGTTCATTTGCCGAAAGTGTATCCACATAAGCATCGGACTTTAGCTTTGAAAGGTAGGCAGCAACATATTCTGGGGCCAGATCTTTCGGGATAATTTCATTGACTTCATTCACACGAACCTCAAAATCAATTTCTAACCCCTTTAGCAATTCCTGTCTCCGTGGTGACTTAGATGCTAAAATTATTTTTTTATTGGATAAATTACTCAGTAAAGAGGCCATAGTCGTAGTCAAATTCTTCCTGTTTTATACTTGCAAACAAAAGTCCGCTGAGAGCTTTTGGGTAAAAATATGTTGATTTTTGGGGCATTACTTCTCCGCTTTTGCACACCTCCATCACTTGGGCAAGCTCCACTTCTCGGGTAATGACCGCAAAGCTAGCTTTTCCAGAACGCACTTCTTGAATACATCTGGAAAAATTTCGCTCATAGCTAATCTGTTCAGAATTTCGCTGCTCTTCCAATGGAATTTTTAAAATTCGATCAAAGAGAACTTCGTGCAATAGGGCTAAATCCAACTTTCTAATTGATTCGGGAAACTGCTTGTTTATTTCTGAAAACCTACTCTCTTTAAACTGCAACAAATAACTCTCCTCCCCCATCACCAACCCAAAGGTGTGAACTTTGTAAAAAGCATAAGCTTCAAAGTCAGTTGAATCGGCGATTACCTTGATCTCAAACCAATCTGCAAGTTGGGTCAAAAGCTGATGTGCAGACAATTCCAATCCATAGAATAACCTGTGAGTAGGAAGTATCTTCAGATGATTGCCCATGGTATTTGTGAGATACATCAAATGATAATCGAAGCCTTTCCAGGGCTGATCTGACAATTTCCCTTTCATGGATTTTCTATAGGAAATAGCTCCTTGCAATCGATGATGACCATCTGCAAGAATCACATTTTTGTTTTTCAAAACCTCTACAAACCTCCTGATCACCTCTGGCTGGGTGATCATTGCCAGCACTTCTGTTACACCTTGATAATCCTCCAGCTCATAGAGAGGCGTTTTAATCGCCTGGTCCATGTATGGCTCTAACTGCTCCTGGGGGTCTTCATAAAGACCGTGGGTGGGACTTGCCTGGATCTGTGTAGCTCCGAGTAGCTCCATTCTATCATTCACCGAAGAGAGTATGGTATTTTCATGATGAAAAATCACCTCTTCATCCCAGTCATATGCTTTTATTTGTGCAATAAATCCTTTTCTACAGCGCTCTTGCTTTTCTCCGGGTAGCCTGAAATATTGATAGTACACATAGATTGAAGGATAATCATCCTGAATGATAACTCTCTCAGATTTCCATTTTGCCAGGATTTTGCTGGCCTCGAGGTGGGGTTGGTCACCGTTAGGCACTGCCAAATGAATACTATTTAATGGATTCGCATACAGTAATCCCCTCTGCTTAGGGGATACTACATCAAATAAGGGGGAGGTCAATTTATCTATTTGGTCAGCTAGTTCAGGTGAGTATCGCCATGCCTTCAGTGGTAAAATATCTGCCATATTATGCTAATCTTTTTCTCCAAGATAAGTTGGACTGTTTGGCAGTGGGAGTAGGTGATTTGGTAGAAGTAATGGATCGCTCGAAAAACTCCACCGCTAAAGCTGCAAGTAAAAGCTCTTCGTTTTCATCGAGTGACTCTGTTAATACCTCTGGAAGAAAATAATTTTCCACGAACTTGGTATCGAAATCTCCACTGACAAATGCTTCATGTGTTATCGCAAATTTACAGAAACCTAAAGTAGTCTGGATTCCGGTGATTTTGTATTCATCAATAGCTCTTACCATCCTGGCAATAGCTGCAGCTCTATTGTGGCCATGGGTAATCAACTTTGCTATCATTGGGTCATAGTAAATCGGAATATCCATCCCCTCTTCAAACCCATCATCTACACGAACTCCTGGACCCTGAGGTCTTATATAGGTTTCTAACCTTCCTATATCGGGCAGGAAGTTATTCGCTGGATCCTCTGCATACACCCGAACTTCGATGGCATGACCATGAATAATTAATTCTTCTTGTGTAAATGAAATCGCTTTACCTTCAGCTATTAGTAGTTGCTCTCTTACCAGATCTTTGCCAGTGATCATCTCGGTCACAGGATGCTCTACCTGCAACCGCGTGTTCATCTCTAAAAAATAAAAATCGAGTTTTTCATCCACAATGAATTCTACTGTTCCTGCACCATAGTAGTTACATGCCTTTGCCACTCCAACAGCAGCTTCACCCATTTCTTTTCTCATCTTAACAGACACCACTGCAGAAGGCGCTTCTTCGATTACTTTTTGATGCCTTCTTTGAATGGAGCATTCCCGCTCAAACAGATAAAGAATATTTCCATGTTGGTCTCCTAATATTTGTATTTCTATATGTCGAGGTGAAGTGATGTATTTTTCTATGAACACAGCACTGTCACCAAAGGATGATTGTGCCTCCGACACTGCCCGTTGCATCTGTCCCTCAAATTCCTCCTCATTTTCAACCACTCTCATCCCCTTTCCTCCTCCTCCCGCACTGGCTTTGATCAGAATCGGATAGCCAATTTCTAAAGCTCTTTGCTTTGCAATGGATACATCACTTATGGCCTCCTGAGTACCCGGTACTAAGGGGATATTATATTTTGCAACAGCTTGTTTGGCTGCCAATTTACTTCCCATCACTTCAATAGCTTCAGCAGAAGGGCCGATAAAAATCAGACCAGCTTCTTTCACACGCTTGGCAAAAGCAGCATTTTCTGAAAGAAATCCATAGCCTGGATGAATGGCATCCACCTGCAGTTCCTTACAGACAGCTATAATTTTATCACCCAATAAATATGATTTGGAAGATGCTGGAGGGCCTAAACAAACGGCTTCATCCGCAAAAATCACGTGTGGAGATAATCGATCTGCTTCACTATACACTGCAACGGTGGCAATGCCCATTTCCTTTGCAGTTCTCATGATACGTAGGCTGATTTCTCCGCGGTTGGCAACTAATAGCTTCTTGATTTTAGACATATTTCCTTGTACTTGAATTATTCCTTGATTTAGGCGAAATAAAGAAAATATTCCGAAGAATTTTTACAATCACAGTATTCACGCGCTGAATTTTGCTTGGGAGGCATTTAAGTTTTATTTTTGTTGGATTTTAATGAATAGATCATTAATTAAATATCACATTAATTCATAAAGCTTTGGATATATTTTCGAAATTAAAGATGAATATGGGCCCTCTGGGCAAGCATTCTAAGTTTGCAGATGGCTATTTCTCATTTCCTAAACTGGAAGGGGAAATTTCCCCGAGGATGACATTCCAAGGTAAAGAAGTCCTTACCTGGAGTCTTAACAATTATTTAGGACTGGCTAACCACCCTGAAGTACGTAAAGCTGACAGTGATGCTGCTGCCAAATATGGCGCTGCTTATCCTATGGGAGCACGAATGATGTCTGGACAAACCACTCTTCATGAGCAATTGGAAGATGAATTGGCAGCCTTTGTAAAAAAAGATAAAGCATACCTTTTAAACTACGGTTACCAAGGCATTATGTCTGTAATCGATTCACTTCTTGACAGAAAAGATGTGGTTGTGTATGATTCAGAATGCCATGCATGTATCATCGATGCACTGCGAATGCACTTGGGGAAAAGATATGTTTTTCCTCATAATGATATAAACAACTGCGCAATTCAACTTGAGAGAGCCACCAAACTGGCAAAGGAAACCGGCGGAGGAATTCTGGTCATCACTGAAGGTGTTTTTGGAATGACTGGTGATCAGAGTAAGCTGAAAGAGATTGTCGAGTTGAAGAAAAAATTTGATTTTAGATTGCTGATCGACGATGCACATGGGTTTGGTACGATGGGCAAAACAGGTGCAGGTACTGACGAGGAGCAGGGAGTTCAGGATCAAGTGGATTTATACTTCTCAACGTTTGCCAAATCTATGGCAAGCATAGGTGCATTTATAGCAGGTAGCGAAGAAGTAATTCTTTATTTGAGATACAATATGAGGTCTCAAATCTTTGCCAAATCACTTCCAATGATTTTCGTAGCTGGCGCGTTGAAGCGTCTTGAATTACTTAGAACAAAACCTGAGTTGAAGGATAATCTGTGGAAAATCGTTCATGCGCTGCGTGAAGGGCTTCATGAGAATGGTTTCAGCACAGGGGAGTCCAATACTCCAGTGACTCCAGTGGTTTTAAATGGCACTGTGGGCGAAGCAGCAGCTTTAACTAGAGATCTACGTGAAAACTACGGTATTTTCTGTTCAGTAGTCATTTATCCAGTGATACCTAAAGGGATGATTATCTTGAGGTTGATTCCAACTTCTGTACACAGCATTGAAGATGTCAACGAAACGATAGCTGCTTTTGCTTCAATCAAGGAAAAACTTACGAGCGGATTTTACAAAAATTCAGAATATGCAATTTCTGTAGGGGAGTAAAAAAATAAGTAAAAAAAATAGCCTCACGATTGAATTAGCAAGTATTTGGGGTATATTGAGTCTTTATAAACATATCATCAACCTAATATAAACACTTTTACTATGAGCAAATTTAGTGAAGTAAGAGATTTAGTAATGAGCCTAGAGGGCGATTTCGACAAATTCTACGACAAGAAAAATCAAGCTGCAGGAACAAGAGTTCGAAAAGGCATGCAAGATTTGAAAAACATGGCCCAGGATATCCGTAAGGAAGTTCAGGACAAGAAAAACGCTGAGTAATCAGTCTGAAATAAAAAAAGGTGACCATTTCGGCCACCTTTTTTTATGTTTAAATCTCAGTAGTGTTATAACTCTACTTTGTTATTATCTTGATTTATATCTGCCATTCTCTTAGATGGATCTATCTCCACAGATTTAATAGACTTTATATTTTTATTCAATGTAATAGTCTTAATAGTATTCGTCCAAGGCCAATCCTGAGTAAGTATTCGGGTTGGCATACCTTTTTCAGAACTTTTATTTCCTCTCATTATTTCTAGAGGTAGATATACCATTTCTTTACCACCATCGGAATAAGTGATCACTAGATCTATAGGCATAGGCATTAATCCAATGCGCTCTAATTCAATTTTAGTGGATTCTCCATCAGCTTTAATACTCTTTACTGCGTAATCAATAGTCTTAGTAGTATAAACAAAATACTCTTTATACCAGTCGAGCTCCAAGCCACTTTCTTTCTCCATCACACGAATAATATCATTATCATTAGGATGCTTAAACTTCCAGGTATCCCAATATCGAAGTAGTCCTTTATCTCTCACCTCTTCACCGATCACGTATCCTAGTTGAGCCATAAATACTGCCCCTTTGGAATAAGAAGCTGAGCTGTAGGCTGCATTGGTGTTATAGTGATCAGCATGAGTGCTCATAGGCTCTTCCAAGCCGGACTTTACTAATTTATAATATCCATTATAAGAGCCTGCTGTAGGATTGTCATTCTTTTTATAAATATCCGACATCACCAGACTTGAAGCATAGCTGGTAAACCCCTCGTCCATCCATGGATAAAGAGATTCATTGTATCCTAATACGCCCTGAAACCAGCTGTGTGCCAATTCGTGGGCCATTACTCCTACTAAACTTCCTAGATTTCTGCCCCCAGTAACCAGGGTGGACATTGGATATTCCATTCCGCCATCGCCACCTTGTATGACAGAAAACTGCTTAAATGGATACTGACCGAAATGTGTAGACATATACTCAATAGCCTTTGGAGTGTATTCCATTAATTTCTGCCAGTTCTCAGTAGTCTCCGCACTTGGAATATATAAGTGGTGAACTGTTACGCCGCTTTCCATAAAAAATTTGTCATGGGTATACTTGGGATCAGCAGCCCACATGAAGTCATGAACCATGGGTGCTTTGAAATGCCAAGTCAGTTTATCACTTTTTGGAGCAGGTACCTTCACTCCCTCATCTTGATATCCATGACCAATTTCATTTGGATTTTGAAGATATCCGGTACCGCCCAGAACATAGGTTTTATCAATGGAGATCTTTACATCAAAGTCACCCCAAACACCATAAAATTCACGGCCAATATATGGATTGGCATGCCATCCCTGCTCATCATATTCGGAAAGCTTTGGATACCACTGGGACATAGAATATCTAACTCCCTCTTTACTGTCTCTTCCTGATCTTCTGATTTGGATTGGAACTTGTCCATCAAATGATAACTTGAATGTCACAGAAGAATTTGGAAGAATTGGTGTTGGAAGGGTCACTTCCAGAATAGTACCTACTTCGTAAAACTTAACTTTAGCGCCATCCATAGTCAAATCTTTAACGTGTAGATAACCTATTTCTTCAGGAGAAAGCTTGCTGATTCTATCTGCAACTCTACGGTCTGGATCTGCAATACTTCTAGATCTCTCATCCATCATACTTCCCGGTTGAAAAGCATTATAGTACAAATGATAAAATACCTTTTCTAAAGTATCAGCAGAGTTGTTGGTGTATTTCAACACCTGTGTTCCGTGGTATTGGTTGTTGTTTACGTTCATGTCAACTTCCATTTTGTAATCCACCGCCTGCTGAAATCTACCCGTTTGGGCAAAGGCAGAAACTCCGGTGATCACAAAAAGAAAAAGCCCTGACATAGGCTTGATCCATGTAATTCTCATAGGGTTTATATTTTTTTACAAAGGAAATGAAATGTAGATCAGGGCGCAAACCACCTATAAAAAACAATAGCACTCAGAAAAACCCGAGTGCTAAAGTTGCTGATATTCCTAATTGAATTGACTTATGATCAATTGTCGTAGTGTTTATGGTAATATTCCTGATACGCCCCCGAGGTCACATGATCCAACCATTCCTGATTGTTCAAATACCAGTCTATGGTTATTTCTATTCCTTCCTCAAATTGTAAACTTGGCTCCCAGCCCAATTCCTCCTTGATTTTGGTCGCATCAATTGCATATCGCATATCATGACCTGCTCTGTCTTTTACGTAAGTGATTAACTTCTCAGAAGTTCCTGCTTCGCGACCTAGTTTTTCATCCATTTTGGAACATAGAAGTTGAACGATATCAATATTTTTCCACTCATTGAAGCCACCGATATTATAGGTCTCCCCTTCTCTTCCTTTGTGGAAAACTGTATCTATTGCTCTGGCATGATCTTTTACAAATAGCCAATCGCGGATGTTATCCCCTTTGCCATAAATAGGCAATGGCTTATTGTTTCTGATGTTATGAATGCATAGAGGAATCAATTTTTCAGGAAAATGATTCGGACCATAATTATTCGAACAGTTAGAGATTACCGTCCTCATTTTATAGGTATTCGCATAGGCTCTGACGAAATGATCAGAGGAAGCTTTAGATGCTGAGTAGGGTGACTGAGGATCGTAGGAGGTATCTTCTAAAAAGAACCCTCCGTCATGCAAGGATCCATAAACCTCATCTGTGGATACGTGGTAGAAAAGGTGATCAGATAAATCTTCTTTCCAGTATTCTTTTGCAACGTTAAGTAAGTTCACCGTGCCGAATACATTGGTTTTTACAAAAGCTAACGGATCAGTGATGGATCGATCCACATGAGATTCGGCAGCCAGATGTATCACATCGGTGATTTTGTGCTTTTCGAAAATCACTTTTAGTCCATTCTCATCCTGAATATCAGCTTTTTCAAAAATGTAGTTGAAAGCTCCTTCTACTGCTTTGAGATTTTCCAGATTCCCTGCATAAGTGAGGGCATCGAGATTGACAATTTTATATTTGGGATATTTTTTTACGAAAAGATGTATCACATGGCTGCCAATAAAACCTGCTCCGCCTGTGATCAATATTGTTTTGCTCATAGTATTATTTATAGTAGTCTAGGTACCATTTTGTGAACTTGCTCACTCCATCTTCAATGCTAGTTTCAGGTTTATAGCCAGTATCTCTCACTAAGTCCGTGACATCTGCATGGGATGCGGGCACATCTCCTGGCTGCATAGGAAGCATATTCATAATGGCACTCTTATTTAATCCTTTCTCAATAGCTTTGATGTAATCCATCAATAAAACCGGTGAGGAGTTTCCAATGTTATACACTTTGTAGGGCACCTTACCACTTCCGGGATCGGGATTTTGACTATCAAACTCAGGGTTTGGGGAAGCGGGTCGGTCGGCGACTTTAATTACGCCTTGAACAATATCGTCTATGTAGGTGAAGTCACGTTTCATATTCCCGTGATTGAATACCTGAATTGGTTCACCTTTCAAGATAGCCTCAGTGAACAGAAACAATGCCATATCCGGTCTTCCCCATGGACCATAAACAGTGAAAAAGCGCAATCCTGTCGTAGGAACACCAAATAAATGACTGTAAGTATGCGCCATCAATTCGTTGGATTTCTTGGATGCCGCATACAAACTGATGGGATGATCTACAGAATCTGAGGTAGAAAAGGGCATTTTCTCATTTGATCCATATACAGAACTTGAAGAGGCATATACCAGATGCTTGACTGGATGAAATCTGCATGCTTCAAGAATGTTCAGAAAAGCTACGATATTGCTTTGTATGTAAACTTCAGGATGAGACAATGAATAGCGTACACCGGCCTGAGCTGCCAAGTGAATCACAACATCAAATTTATGATTTTCGAAAAGCTCCATTAAAGCGTTTTTTTCGGACAAATCAAGCTGGATAAACTGATAAGCTGGCATTGATACCGACTGTACCAATTCCCCTATTTTCACTGAGTCCCTCTCAATCCCCATGGATTCTAGTCGGGCGTATTTAAGATCAATATCGTAGTAATCATTGACCACATCCAGACCAACTACCTGATCTCCTCGGTTCAATAATTCTTTTGCAACGTGAAATCCAATAAATCCGGCTGTTCCAGTGACTAGGTACTTCATATAGAAAAATTCAAATGTTGAGGTAAGACCAAATATAAGTTATTCTTGGGTATTGGCGGTTTCCAATAGTGACTGGTACTTGGAATAAATTTTCTCTTGAATGGCTTTCCGCTGATAATTGTTTACCACCAGATTGTGTAGATTGGCTGCCAATTCTGCCATCTTTTCCCGTTTGACAAAAGCAAATTCCATCGCTTCTTTCATCACTTCCACATTTTTAACAGGAAATATTAGGCCAGTTTTCTGTTGGGTGATAAGATCTGTATTGCCTACTATATCGGAGCAAATCACGGGCAACTCCATAGCCCCCGCTTCTAATAGTACATTTGGAAAACCTTCGCGATGAGAAGGGTGTATAAGAACATCTGCCAACGCCATATAGTGAGCCACATGGTCTGACCAATCGATCTGAACAATTCGGGGATGATCGGTAATAGTTTTAATGGTCTCTGGAGAAAGAGGATTTAGATCCTGCTCAAAACTTCCCAATAATACCAATTTAGCTTTTGAAACAATTTTTGAACCTAGGAAGGCTTTTACCAATTCTTCTATTCCTTTGTCTAAAACCAATCTTCCTACAGAAAGAAGAATGTAATCGTTTTCACCGGGAAGAATCCTCATAGTAGCAGCTATGAGATGATTTTCTTTTAAAACTCCCCTATTGAATTTCACCAAATCAACTCCATTTGATGACCCACTTCCTATGATGCTCAATTTCTCCGTAAGACATAAGTTGTTGTTTACGACTACCCTTTTTAAGCCTTCGGAATTTGGCCATACCTCAGTTGCATTGTTATAGGTAGTTTTCTCCAAGTACTCTAGCAAGCTCCTTTTATTTCCAGTTGCTGACATGTATGGAAGACCGGAAATAGTATGTATCCTAACCTTCACTCCAGCCAATTTTGCGGCTACCATTCCTAGCAAACCAGCCTTTGGATTGTGCGTGTGTACGATATCCGGCTGCTCCTTTTTGAATAGGTTGTATAATTGCCAGAGACACTTTAAATCTTGGATAGGTGTAATTTTGCGAGTGAAAGGGATTACCGCGTGATTGACTCCCTCTGCTCGTTCTATTTGATGTACCGTGTTATCATCAGCGCTTACCATGAGCACATCCCAACCTTTATCCTTCATAAATTTCATCTGTCCTGAAAGCAACAGTTTCAAAGAAAGGGGGACTGTAGTAATTCGAATAAGTTTGGGCATGAAAAAGGAATTCTATATAAAAGGCAAAGTTAAGCTTTTTGAGTCTTTTATTCCTGTGAAAAAGCAAATGGTATTCCAAAAAGGCTTTTAAGGCTAATTTACACTAATTCTTATGGATTGAAATCTTTATAGAATCGTATCATTCTCTCAGATACTTAGAAGAATTTTGGACTCCACCGAGCATAAAGATCCATAGGGCATAAGTGAGATGGGTGAAGTGTTAAAAATAGTCAACACCATCTGTAAGATTTGGATAAAATAAAAACTATTCTACATTTGTAGAATATAATTAACATCTGTAGAAATGAAATTATCAAAATCTGAAGAAAAACTCATGGAGTTGATTTGGTCCAATCAACCCATCTTCATGAAAGACCTACTCGAAATGCATCCAGACCCAAAACCAGCTGCAAGTACAGTGGCGACTCTTCTTAAGCGAATGCAGCAAAAAGGATTTGTGGGGTATAGCGTATTTGGCAATTCGCGAGAATATCATCCTCTAGTCGAAAAACCAGACTATTTCATTGGAAAATTCAAAATCATCATAAAAGATTTCTTCTCTAATTCACCTTTAAAATTCGCCTCTTTTTTCACCAAAGAAGCAGATCTGTCCATCAAGGAGTTAGAGGGAATTAAGAAGTTGGTTGAAACGGAAATTAAACGACGAAAAGAATAATACTCTACCTAGTAAAATTTGTTTTGTGCTCAGCCGCATTGTTTATGCTGTTCAAGTTGTTCTTATCAAGAGAGAAAATCTTTCAATTCAACCGCTTTGCACTTTTGCTACTACTATCACTAGCAGCATTAGCACCGCTTTTTTCAATTCCAATTGAGATCGCTTCGACCGCGCAACCTATTTTTTTTTTACAATCATATATTCCAATCCCTCAAATCGAAATTTCGGAGCCTACAACCACTTCAAAAGCAACCTCTCCCGTCAATTGGATATTCTTAACCTGAGTTCGACTTTAAAATAGCGTTATTTGGGAGGTGATCACGTGATCATATTTGATACTTGGTTTTTTGGGGAAGAAAGAATAGGCAATCAATCCTGAGATCAGGTTGGTTATGAAATTTCC
>Ga0314772_1000133_pt1 | contig 40480 bp, 39 predicted proteins | sample MetaGCBIW2018_FD_204520 | JGI IMG/M metagenome (GOLD analysis project Ga0314772, IMG submission 204520) | Cryopeg brine microbial communities from Beaufort Sea near Barrow, Alaska, United States - CBIW 2018 | ecosystem: Environmental > Aquatic > Marine > Coastal | place: USA: Alaska | collected... | reverse complement strand
TTTCATTGGAGTTCTGATCTGTATCGGCATGGTTGGTGTAACAGGCGTCACATCCCATAGAGATACCGGTCAGCTTGCCCATAAAATGATCTTCCAGCCCGGCCCGGGTAATTTGCTGGTGATTGAACAGATACTCTGGCCCTATAAAACCCACCACGGTGTTTACCAGGTGCGGTTTGTAACGCCTGGCAAGGCCGTAGTTGCGGGCCTCTACGGTTACCTGGTCGGCACCATGGTGGGCGTTGGCAGACAGCGCTGAGCCCTGCCCGGTTTCAAAGTACATCATGCTGGAACCGGCCAGCTTGCAGTAGTGCTTGCCCATCTCATAGGCTTCGTCGAGCAGGTCTACCGTCACGCCAAACTCGTTCAGCCCTTTCTCGGTGCCAGACAAGCTCTGAAACAGCAAACCGCAGGGCGCGCCTTTTTCAAGCGCCGCCATCTGATTCGAGATGTGGGAAAGTACGCAGCCCTGGGTAGGAACGTTCCATTTGTCAGTCACTTCTTTGATGGCGCTGAGAATGCGGATGGTGTTCTCCACCGATTCGGTCACCGGGTTCACGCCAATCACCGCATCACCGCAGCCGTAGCTCAGGCCCTCGTAGGTCTGAACGATGATGCTGTCGATGTCATCACGGGTGTCGTTGGGCTGTAGCCGCGACGAGAATCGCCCGGGTATCCCAACGGTGCAGTTTGCCTTGGAGATCACGTAGAGCTTTTTGGCACCCACCATCAGATCGCCGTTAGAGCAGATTTTACAGACTGCCGCGACCATTTCCGAGGTAAGCCCTCGGCGCATGCGTTCGTAATCCTCGCGAGTGGGCACATCAGAGAGTATGTATTCCCGCAGTTCACTGACGGTCCAGTTTTTCATCTCATCGTAAATCGTGGTGTTAATCCCGTCCTGAATCACCCGGGTTACCGCGTCTTCCTCGTAGGGAACAATTGGGTTCTCCCGCAGTGTTTGCAGGCTCATTTCGCTCAATACCTGCTTGGCCGCCACGCGCTGTTGGGCGCTTTCGGCCGCAACGCCGGCAAGCACATCGCCGGAACGAAGCTCGTTTGCTTTCGCGAGTACGTCCTTTACGTCACGGAACTGATAAACCTTTCCGAACAGTGTTGTTTTCAAGTTCATGAAAAACCTCCCCTCTATGCAGGAAATGCCAGCGATTTTATGGTCAGTGGCACAACTTCCCCACCAAAAAAGCTCTCACCAATGTCAAGGTAGTCACCGGCAACGGCGCGCACTTCGTCAATAACCAAAAGCCTTTGTGGCTCAATAAGCGGTTGTAACTCCATCCCCAGAACCTTGCCAAGATCGTTCTCCGTTACAATGATTGCCGCAGACTGGTTATTGCCATATTGTTGATAGTATTTTGCTATTTCTTTTGCTGTGTGGCTTACAATGCGGTAGGTCATGGGCATATCCTTGCCCAGCGCGATGGCGTATTTGTCCTCGCGCAGACGCAAATCCATTCGCTTTGCGGCTTCGATAACCTGCTGGCAGACCGGTGGCTGGTCATTCGCTTGCCAGTCAATCTGCGGCTGCACCACCGGTATATTGCGAATTGGCAGAGTATCAACATTCAGCCAGATCGAACTTCCGGAAAGCGACATGGAGTATGCTCCTGCACCGATGACCGTCGCCTGCTGGGTCTGCAGTGGCTTTTTAACGTTCATGGCGGCAAGTATCGGATGCTTTAGCAGCGCACCAGCCAGCAATACGCCCATGTCTTCCCACTGGAATGAGTCGATCTCTTCGGTTCTGAGGCGGTAGTAACTGGTACCCACACCTCCGCTTATAAATATTGCGTCAAACTCGCCAGCACCTTTCAAACCAGGCGTCATCATAAGCTTGCCCCCGAGTTCGGAACCTTTGCCAACAATGACATCTACAACCAGCTCGGCCATGCAGTTCGCAATTTTTTTGAGGTGATCAACGCTTAACCGGGCTTCCGGCAGCACCTCTCCGAACATAGACTCGATAACCTGTTTTGCCGGCTCCCGGATTCTGGTTACAAAGCCTGTGCGGTCGGTTTTAATGAGGTTCCCTCCGATGTTGAGGCATGCGGTATCCTCAACATCGCCGCTGTTGAAAACCACATAATTGCTGGTACCTCCGCCGATATCGATGTTCAGTACCAGTGCGTGATTTCGCTTCGAGTATTCCCCGGCACCACTGCCCCTGCCGGCAATCACGGACTCAAGATTTGGCCCCGCAGTTGCTACCACAAAATCACCCAGACGCTCAGCCAGGCCCATCACGGTATCTTTGGCGTTCTTAGCCTTGGAGGTTTCGCCGGTGATGATAATGGCACCGGTTTCAATATCACTGAGGGTCAGTCCGGCTGCCGCAAACTGTTCGTCGATAAACCGCTGCAGCATGGGCACATCCACCGCTCCATCTTCCTGCAAAGGCGTAGGCCTGACGGGGCTCTGGAAAAAGATTTCCCGTTCCACAAACTCATACCGGGGCACCTGCGTAACAGGCGCCCGATTGACCATGGTGAGCCGTGAAAAGATCACCTGGGTTGTGGTGGTGCCGATGTCGATACCGACACTGTGTACGGTTTTTCTGTTCACAGCTGTCCTTCCGCTTCCTCAGAGGTGGATAGGTCCGCGCCTGGCTTACCGTTCTTTTCGATAGACGCAATCATCTTGTCGGCCAACAGCATGGCGAACAGAACTGCGGTGATACCACCAACGAGCTTGCCGATGATGACCGCCATGATCATGTCTGGCTTGTTGGCTGCGGTGAAACCCAGGTGGTCGCCAAAGGTGAACGCGGCGCTGACAGCAAAGGCAGAACAAAGAATTTTGCCGCGGCTGTCCATGTCTTTCATTACCTGGAACATTGGGATGTTGTTGGCCAGAGTGGCAATCAGTCCTGTGGCGGCTGTCGGGTTTACATTCAGTACACCGCCCATCTTCAGCAATGGCTTTTCAAACCAGCGGGTCAGCAGCAGCACCATGGGGTAGGCACCCAACAGGATGATGGCGATGGAACCGATGACTTCGATGGCCCGCATATCGATACCTGGCTCGTCCCCCGGCACCATGAAAATCGGATCCATTCCGGGAATCAGGGTAATTCCCAGGGTGTGCTTCAGCACCGCAGCCGCAAGGCCGATGGTGATAAACGCAACCAGAAATTTCGCGAAAATTGCAAAACCGCGGATCATCCGATCTGGCATGAACCACAAGCCGGCTGCGATCAAAGCAGACACGATAATTACCGGGATCAGGTTCATGAAAATAAGAGGCAAGTTGAACTGTATCGCCTCATCTGTGCCCGGTATCAGAACCGTTGAGGCCATGGCCGCAAGCCCGCCGGCAATGCAGCCGATAGGAATGGTCACAATGCCCGCAAGCACCCCGGAGGCCAGATAGGGGCGATCCTGTTCTTTGATAATGCCGACGGCAACGGGAATGGTGAATACGATGGTCGGGCCCATCATGGCGCCGAGAATCAGGCCGGCGTACATCCAGGCACCGTAATTGATCGTGCCGTCCACGGCGGTGGCCATTTCTTTCGCAAGAAAGTAACCGCCCATGTCATTGGCGAGCAGCGTGGTGGCAAACATGGCGGGGTCGGCCCCCAGGAATGTGTAGATGGGAACCACAACCGGTGACAGTATTTTGGCTAGCACCGGCGCCATGGCGATAATGCCGACCATCGCCAACGCAAGCGCGCCCATAGCCTGGAAGCCCTCTTCGAACTGACTGCCTGCTCCGGAGATATTTCGGCCGACGGTCCCCAGCCCCACTTTGCCCAAAATTGGCTCCGAGCCGCCAAATTGCATGAATATGCGATCCAGGGCGCCGATGACCATAAACGTCATCATGATATATAGAATGATCTGGTTTAACATTTCCATAGTCTGCTCTCCGCCTTCTAGCACAGGGTTGAATCACACGTTGTCTTTCGTACCGCAGGCCTCTTCAAGTAATTGCACGATGTCCGCTTCAGTAACATCTCTGGGATTGTCCCGGATGCACACATCCGCCAGTGCTTCAGCCGCAATGGCTGTAAATTCATCCCGGCGGATGCTGGTCCCTGCAAGGCTTCCGGGTAATCCAACATCGGAAAGCAGTTGCCTGACGGCATCAATTGACGCCATACACTGCTCCCTCTGCGTCATTCCAGTGCGGGTAACTCCAAGCATGTGCGCAATGGCGGCGTACTCCCGCTGGCACACCAAAGCATTAAATCGCATCACGTAAGGGAGAAGGATTCCGTTGGCAATACCGTGCGCCAGGCTATAGCGGGCGCCTATCTGGTGCGATATGGCATGAACAAGGCCAAGCCCCGAATTGCTGAACGCGAGCCCCGCTTTGTAGGCAGCGGTCGCCATGGTAAGACGGGCTGCGATGTCTCCTCCGTTACCCACTACAATGGGCAGCGCCTCAGCGATGCTCTGAACCGCGCAGATAGCCAATGCCTTTGCCAGTGGGTGCGAGCTGCGTGCAGCGTATGCTTCGATGGCGTGCGTGAGCGCATCAATACCGGTGGCCGCCGTCACCAACGGTGGCAAGCTCAGCATCAGACCCGGGTCGACGATGGCGAGATCCGGCATCAAATCGACCTGCTTGATCACGTATTTGTGCTTCCGGTCCGCGCGCATGATCACGCTGATGTCGGTTACTTCCGATCCTGTGCCGGCGGTTGTCGGCACGGCACCCAGCCCAATTGTCCGGCGACCGTTGAAACCTGGCTCTGCCAGTTGCTGCAAGCTGCTCTGGCAACTTCCCGCCAGGGCGATGGCCTTGGCGGCATCAAGTGCAGACCCGCCGCCAAAACCCAGTACAAAATCTGCGTGATTGCGTGTAAGCAGTTCTGTGGCGGTAGCGACCACCGTTTCATCGGGCTCTTGGGTAATACCGGGATAAATCGTGAACTCAATGCCTGCTCGCTCAAGGCTTCTCTCCATGCTTCGCATCAGACCTTGTTCATGAACCACACGGTCAGCGACCACCAGCACATGAGATACACCCAGTTGGCCAAGCATCTCGCCAATTCTGAGAATCGCACCCTCGCCCATTAATGTCTGACGGGGCGCATTGAAGTTGAACAGGCCACGGGGCGTCAATTCGTCTACCGTGTGAGTGACGATGTTTTCGATCAACGCGTTATCGAGCGACTGTTCACGTGTTTTCATATCATCCGACCCTCTCTTTCCTGGCCTCAAGAACGTGCGAATACGTAGCTATGGCAAGGGGCGTGAGGTACAGGGGGTGCGATGGCATTACAATCTCAGTACCAGGAAACTCTGCTGCGAACACCTCCAGAAACCCGGGCAGTGCACAGGAACCGCCGGTGAGATAGATGGCCGGCACCTTGTGGCCAGCGATATGGCCATGAACGATATCCGCCATTTTTGCAATCACCGGGGTTGCCAGCCCACACAGTGCGAGATCTTTGCTGGTGCGCTTCATCTCTTCGGCTTCTTCATAAGGCATACCGAAGTGCCCCGCGAGGGCCAGCGTGATATGCCGGCCACCGGTGGCATCATCCTTGGAGCAGACAACCTGGCCCTGCTCAATAATGGCTGTTCCTGTGGTTCCGCCACCAATATCCACCACGGCGGCATGCTCGAGCTGCAGAAGCTGAGCAACGCTGCTTGGCTCATCAATAACGCCAGCCACTTCCAGGCCAGCGGCTTCAATAACGTTGGTCGAGATACGTGAATCGGTACCGGGAGGAAAAGACGTGGTGACCTGTTCGATATGAATGCCAAGCTTTGCACTCGCGCGCCGGATCTGATCCCGGACAATCTGGCTGGCACCAAAGAAATCCACCACCACACCGTCGCGGACGACATTGGCCCAATCCATGAAGCCAGCCAGAGGGTTACCGGCCGCATCCAGCACAATCGTCTGAATGTCAGCGGTACCCAGGTCGACACCCACTCTGAACTCCCCCTGAAAGGGGCTGGCGGTGTCCTTGTTGATCAGGCCGGCAGTCTTCTTCAGCAATCGGTTAACCTCGGCCATTGTCCTGCTCATTACGATCTCCTTGTCAGGCTATCTTCAGACTATCCGGAACGAATCCACCAGGGTGCAGCGCCGTTTGCGCACAAACGTGCTGGCGTTGGTAACACCTTCTCCGGTGGGCGTTGATATCGTCATGGATGCCCACCCTTCTCCCCCCGCTCCAAGCCCGGCAAGGCAAGGGCCATTTTTTACAAACAGGCTGCAGTTGATTTCCAGGGCCATGCGGGAAAGGTTGTCGATATTCCGGGAATGCATGGCTGCGGTATGGCGATTGCCGGCTTCCAGTTCCACACCCCAGTCAATAGCCTGGTCTGCGTCCCGGGCGCGTATCAGCGATATAACCGGGAGCATCATTTCGGTTGTGGCGAAAGCATGATCCCGTTCGGTTTCCGCGACGAGCAGACGAGTTCCCGCCGGGACACTGAAGCCCGCTGCTGCGGCGATTTTTTCAGCATCGCGCCCCACCCATTCCGGTTTCGGGCGCGGATTCGGGCCGGGGTAACCCGCCAAAACGAGTCTGGCCACTGCGTCAGCCTGATCCGCATTGATCTCCGCGGCACCATGCCGGCACATAGCCTCTTTCAACTCAGTCGCAATCGACTCTACGGCAACGATTTCTTTCTCATCGACGCAGATGATGTTGTTGTCAAACGAGGCACCCTGAACAATACTGATGGCCGCCCGCTCTATATCAGCGGTTTCATCCACCACCACCGGTGGATTACCCGGCCCCGCGGCAATCAGGCGTTTGTCGGTTACTTTGCGGGCAGCATTTACCACCGCCTCACCGCCGGTAATGGTAAGTAGTTGGATGCCAGGAAAACTGAACAACCGGGTGGCCGCTTCAATCGTGGGCTCTTCAACACAGGTTACGAGGTTTGCAGGCCCGCCTGCGCTTACCGATGCACGATTAATCAACTGAATGGCGCGATGGGAGACGGCCTTGGCCGAGGGGTGCGGTGAGAACACAACAGAATTGCCGGCCGCAATCATGCTGATGCTGTTATTCAGAATGGTTGCGGACGGGTTAGTTGAGGGCGTCACGGACGCTATGACACCCCAGGGTGCGTTCTCAATAAGTGACAGCCCGTGATCACCAGTGACGGCCATGGGCACGATCGCCTCTATGCCGGGCGTTTTATCAAGAACCAGTTGATGTTTGCGTATTTTATCCTCTACCCGGCCATACCCCGTCTCCTGGACAGCAAGCTCGGACAACTCCCGCACATGCTCGCCCCCGATGCGTCGGATAGCGGCGATGATCGCTTCTCTCTGCGCCATCGACCTTATCTTTTCATGAGCACCCTGAGCTGCCCCTACGGCATCATCAAGGGTCCTGAATACACCGTAGCTTTCGCCGTCACGCTGCGGCGAGTGCAATTGCTCAATAACGCGGCGTACGATGGACTCAATTTGCTGTTCATCCATTTGCATCTTCCATCTCCCCCCCAGGCTGCCTGAAAACCAGTGACAGCCCGGTAACGGTGGTCTACTAATAGTTTCGCTGGTATTTCTTAAACCAGGTTTCTGTACCCCCGGTAACTTCGTCGATAATACCCACGATACTCAGATCAACAGGTGTCTGGCCGGTGCCATCTACAGACATCCGGGCGGAGCTGCCACCGACCACCAGCACCCACTCACCTTCCCCCGCACCCAGCCTGTCAGCTGCCACCAAGACTGAGCTTTCTTCTTTTCCGTCCTGATCGATAAACTTGACCAAGGCCAGTTTATCCATCCCCAAACGCTCGCTGCGGACAGTTGCAACGACTTGACCGATAACCTTTGCAAGTCTCATGGGATATCTTCCAGATCAGTTAGCCGTAGCCCTATGCTTTCTTCCCCTGGTTTGGCTTTCCCGACTCTGCCGTCTTTTTCAGCACAATCGGGAAAATGGCTTCCAGATCCGCGTGTGGTCGTGGAATAACATGGACTGCTATCAGCTCTCCAAGCCTTTGTGCTGCCGCCGCTCCTGCGTCCGTAGCAGCTTTACAGGCGGCTACGTCGCCCCTGACGAAAGCAGTGACGTAGCCATGACCGATTTGCTCATAGCCCACCAGCTGTACTCTGGCAGCCTTAACCATGGCGTCGGAGGCTTCTATCAGAGCCGTCAGACCTTTCGTTTCGATAATACCCAGTGCTTCCATCATGCTTGTACCCTCATGCCTTGTGGCTTGTTCTGAAGCCTGCTTCCAGACTGCGTTCATCTGAATACACCTTTTTCAGGGTCGCCTGATTGCCTCAGGAACCAGATGAAGGCGGCACGGAAAGATTGATCGGGAAAATAGCTTCCAGATCTCCGTGTGGGCGCGGGATCACGTGTACAGCGACCAGTTCGCCCAGCCTTTGTGCCGCCGCTGCGCCGGCATCCGTTGCTGCCTTACAAGCGGCTACATCACCTCGCACCATGGCAGACACCAGACCACTGCCAATCTGCTTGTAGCCAACAAGTTCAACCCTGGCCGCCTTGACCATCGCGTCAGAAGCTTCAATCAGAGCTGTCAGGCCTTTTGTTTCAATAATTCCAAGTGCTTCGTTCATGGGTAATTCTCCTCGGGGTGTCACTACTCTTTGTTTACCAGGCATGACGCCACAATGGCGACGTCGACAATATCGTCGGCGGTGCATCCACGTGACAAGTCATGCATAGGTTTCGCTAAACCTTCCAACATCGGCCCCAGTGCTGTGTAGTTACACAGGCGCTGGGCAACCTTGTAAGCGATATTCCCGGCATCCAGTGAAGGAAATATCAGAACATTCGAGTTACCTTTCAGCGGGCTTTGGGGTGCCTTTTTCAGTGCAACCGAGGGCACCACAGCCGCGTCAAACTGCAATTCACCATCAATAATCAGTGACGGATCCCGGGTGCGCGCCAGCTCAAATGCTTCCCTTACCCGCTGGGCTGCCGGATGCTGCGAACTGCCCTTGGTAGAGAATGACAGGAGCGCAACCCTCGCTTTCTCGCCGGTAAGTGCCTCGAAGCTGCGAGCCGAATCGATGGCGATGTCCGAGAGCTGCTCTACAGTGGGCTCGGGTATCACACCAGCGTCTGCGAACAGCCGGAAATCACTGCCATCGGCAGAGGACATCAGAAAAAACGAGGACACGGTTTTATGACCACCTGCAACACCAATGACTCTGATCGCTGCCCTGATAACTTCACCACTGGTGGATACGTTTCCGGCGATGCAGATATCCGCCTGTGCGCGCTTAACCATCATGGCGCCAAAATACAGCGGATCGCTCAGGAGCTTGCGGGCTTCATCGCTGTCCATTCCCTTGTTTTCATCAAGGTACGCACTGACAAAAGAATCCAGCCAAGGCGAGCGCAGCGGATCCACAATGGAAAAGCACGGTACGGCCACGCCTGCATTATGAGCGTAATCACGAAGTTCAAACGGGTTACACAGAAAAATGGGTTTAGCCAGCCCTCTCTGTTGCAGTTCGTTTGCCGCATGCAGAACCCGCACATCGAGCGCATCAGGAAAAACGATGCGTTTGGGTGCTTCGCGACATGCGTTCCGGCACTGTTCCATCATCCGGATCATGAAATCCCTCCAAGCTCGGGAAGTGATCCGGTTGATTCAACCACCAGGGTCATAAGCATCAGAACGTAAATGGCGCTGCTCAGCCGGTTCAGCCCCTGCACGATATCCGGCCGCGTGAGATCAAAACTATCCGTCTGGAATGTCCGGCAGGCCTCTACTTCCGCCTCCCGGGCCATGGCCCTGAGTACGTTCAGCAATGACACATTCGCACCGTGCTTCAGCTCCGGAACGATATGATCATGACCGAGATATTTCAGGGGATTGTGGGAGATGCGGTGGATAGTTTCGTCACCGAGATCGCCCATGCTGATCTCTGCCTGAGCCTCGCCGGTAACTTCGCTGCGCAGGAGGTTGCCCATGAACGAACGCAGGTCTGCCAGCGCGTGACGCAGCAACGGATATTTCTCGAAACTGACTTCAAACTGGGTCTGTACCCACACCGTCTGGGAGATAAGCGTGTCGAGCTTGCCACGCAATGCGATTCTTGGGTGCGTCTTGGGTACCAATTGCTCGCCATCCAGCAGCGTCAGCAACTCGGTTTTCTTTTCGACCTGGCTGTGGCAAACCGCACAACGATTACCGGGGCGTTTGTTCGCGCTGGTGAGTGGGTGAACAGAAGCCTTCTGGCTGGCGCCAGCCTCAGCTTCATCGGGAAGAAAAACCCGGCCGTCATCGCCGATGTATTTAACGCGGATTTTGCGCTCTGCAAGGAGTTGGCTCGCAGACGGGGTTAGCCTGGCCCCCTCAGGCAGATGCACTTCGCTGCCATGGGCCAGACCATGCTCGGCACGCAAACTGGTTTCCGTAATCCACAATGGCATCGATACAACCCCTTTTATTGAGCTGACCAGTCCGCCGGGTAGGTCACATACACGAAACGCACTTTCCCGGGAGATCCAAATTCGATAGCCGCACCCTTGGGTATAAAAAACACATCACCCGGTTTGCCTATGTGAGTCTTGTTGCCGCACGTAATGTGCAGTTCGCCTTCCAGAACCACATCAATCTCGTCGTAGTTCAGGGTCCATGGGAAACTGCAGTTCTCCCATTGCATATAACCGGCCGCGATGGAGCTGTTATCAGCGGAACCAATCACATCGGTCAGCCCTATGGGTTTGCCGCCCGCACCGTCGAACTTTCCGGGTTTAACGGAACTGCCACGCACAAGAACAACGCCATTGGGTGCTTTCTCGCGCTCGCATGAGGGGCCCGCCGCATCCTGGTGCTGCAACTCTTTCAGGGCCTTTTCGATCAACTGATCAAGCAAGCTGGAATTCTGATGCGCAGCGGGCAGCTTTGCCCTGACGGCCGTTTTAATCGCCTGCAGGCTGTCAGGGCGGCCGTCCGCCAACGCTGTGCTGTCCTTGTGGCGTTCGCTGCCAACCGGCACATCAACGATTTTTAGCCCCAGCTTTCTGGCTACGTCACGTGCTTCAGGCGTAATGATTGTGCGCTGTGGCGTAAACTCCACCGATGTTTGTCCGCTCTTGTGAAGCTCCTTTATCATCTCAGCCGTTATCAGAGATTTCATATTCCGGCCCCTATCAGATTCGTATCAAAACTCGCTTTCGCCAACGCTCGCCCGTTCAGCGCGCTTTTCGTTGGCACCCATACTGGCGTCTGTTGTTTGCAAACTGATCAGAAAGGATCTCAAGGCAGCAACACCTTCACCAGTTGCTGTAGAAGTCATAAAATACGGCGGTGGAATTTTGTGATCCGCCAATACCCGGCAGGCCATTTCTGTGTCGGCATCTGGCACGTCAACTTTACTGACCACGCCAACAATCCGTTTCCCGGGATAGACCTGCAGAAGTCCTGGAGGTAACAAGAATGCCCTGCTGTTAGCGGGTTGCAGGTAAACAATCGTGCTGATATCAGAGAGGGTGGAAAGCAAAGCCCCATAGTATGAGGGGCGACTGGTGAACTCACCTGGAGTATCGACAACGTGGCTGGGATGAAATACGACAGCCTGGGTTTTTAACACCTGATCACCGGATTCGAGCAATGCCAGAGTAAGTGCTGTTTTTCCGCTCCCGACATCACCCACCAGCACGAAATCCGCCAGATCCGGATGCAGCCCCTTTGCATTTACGTTCGAGTGGCCTGACATACTCTGTATCCCAATGACGACTCCAGCGTAGACAGAATGGCGCTCAATGCCTCCTCTACCGAACCGATGCTGCCGGTAAGGACGAGCGCGCCCGAAAACCGATCCAGAAATCCTATTTCTACCGATGCGAACTTGGTTGCCACGTCTCCAGCAATTATGGCCGTTTCTCCCGGCGTGAGCGTAAGAATGCCAATCGCCTCTGCGTGCTCAACCCCAACCTTGTGGCATAAATCCTCAGTAGGATTGGCCAGCAAATGCGCAAGAGTTACCTGCTTACCCGGAACATACTCCTGGATAATGCGTTCAATATCGGCTGACTCTCCAGAGCTCGCAGACACTATGAAATGCTCCGCTTCATTAGGCGTTCGAATGGCCTATCCGATCAGGATAAAATTTGAACATATGTCCATGCTAGACGGTTATTGTTTAAATTCCAGCCAACTCTCAGCTAATGTGCTGAGGAATTGATACTGGTCAATAGATAGCTGCAGGCTGCAAGAGCTTTTGCGGACGTGGGAGATGCGTGATTCAGACGCTAAAAAGGAAGAACTAGAGGGGTGTATCGACCAAAAAAAAGGACTGCATTTCTGCAGCCCTTTAAGCTTCAACTTTCCAACTTTTCAAATCGCAAGATATGGTGGGTCGTGATGGATTCGAACCATCGACCAATTGGTTAAAAGCCAACTGCTCTACCAACTGAGCTAACGACCCCAAAACTTGTGATCAGCGCCTGGACCCTGATCGATTCCGAAGCGGCTCAAGAATGCCCCGGAGTATCGAATATGGTGGGTCGTGATGGATTCGAACCATCGACCAATTGGTTAAAAGCCAACTGCTCTACCAACTGAGCTAACGACCCAAGCGAGGCGCATATAGTAATGATTTTTCCCCGACGATCAACCCTTTCGCGCCATGTTTTTTAATATTTCTCTAATTCCCTGTTCTCAGCCTTGACCAGAGTCCAGAAATTTTTTGGCTAAGCGGGCGGCTTCGCTCTTGGGATAGTCATTAACAACCTGCTCCATCTGGCGACGAGCTTCGGTTTTTTTGTCGAGCTGATCCAGCGTTATACCCAACTTGTAGACGGCATCCGACGCCTTGCGATGATCTGCATAACGGGTTGCGACAATGGAGAACGCCTGACGGGCCTGCTCAAGCTGAGGCTTTACCAGATAGACCTCTCCCAGCCAGTAGTAAGCATTCACCGTGAGATCACCTTCGGGGTACTTGTCTATAAACTCATAAAGCCCACTGATGGCTTCATCGTATTTTTTCTGGCTGTGGATGAGATCCTGAATGGCTTGGTATGCCTTTCGCTCCTCGGCCTCAGGCTGACGATACTCACGCATCTCAGCTGCCCCCTGACCCTTTGCTCCGGCTTCTCCGCCTGTACCCTCAGTGGCCTGAGGCTGGGCTGAGACCTTCTCCGAAAGATCGAGGATACGTTGATCCAGATCTATGTAGCGGTCCCTTCCCTGATCCTGCAGACGCTTTATGAGGTGCAGCTGCTCTTCGGATTCACCCTGAAGCCGCCGGACCTCGCCCTGAAGCTGCTGAATCATGTAGAACAACTCAGACGTGGCCTGGCTGGTATTGGCCTTGCGCTGGGCTTCTGAGGCATTGCTCTGGAATGCGGGCGTAGATGATTGCGCCAGCGTTATTCCCGCCTGCCCAAAGGCAAGCGGGAAAACAACTGCCGCCATGAGCTGCTTTCTCATGGGGTTAACCTGATGTTGTGGGTGCGTTTACTAGAATACGAGTTCCACACGGCGGTTCTGCGCCCATGCGCTCTCTGACGAGCCCATAACTGCCGGCTTCTCTTCACCATAGCTTACGGTTTCCATCTGACCCCGTGAAGCACCATTCACAACGAGGAAGCGCTGAACGGCGTTGGCACGACGCTCACCCAGTGCCAGGTTGTATTCCTTGGAGCCACGTTCGTCACCGTGGCCTTCAAGGCGAACGTTCTGGCCAGGGTTACTTGACAGATAGCGAGCGTGCGCCACCAGTACGTCGCGAGCTTCTGGCTTGATTTCGGAGGTGTCAAAATCAAAATAGAACGTGGTGATCTCACGCAGAGCTTGTTGTTCAGCTTGCTGCTGAACTTCCATCCGCTCTTCTTCAGTCATTGAAGACGAAGAAATACCGCCCTGATCGCCGCCGCCATAAACGGTGGAGCCACCATCCTGATCAATGGCCGCAACGTCGGAGTCATAGCCCCCTTCTTCCATGTTTTCACCGGTAGTGCTACAGCCGGCGAAGAGGCCTGCGGAGAATAAAAGAGCGAGTACTTTGGTTTGAACTGACAACTTCATGTTTATTTCCTTTCCATTAATTGAATTAAACTTCTGCCTTTCGGGTGAGCACCTTCGCACTCACCGACTACCGAACAATAGGCCCCCAGGCCGGGTCGCGGACATCACCTTCCGAGGCGGGAAGACTGTACGCGGCACCGCCATCAGCGGAGATGACCGTCAGTACGCTTTCACCACTTTGTTTGGTGGCATAGATCAGCATGCGGCCATTTGGCGACACGCTGGGGGACTCATCGGATTCTGTACGAGTGAGGACCGTTTCCTCATCGTTTTTAAGATTGGTACGGGCAATGGTGAATGCCCGCTCACGCTGGTGAACGTAATACACATAATTGCCGGTGCTGTCCGGGCGTGGCCTTGCATTGTAACGACTACCGAAAGTAATCCGTCGCGGCTCAGCACCCGGCTTTGCCATGTAATAGATCTGCGGGCCGCCTGAGCGGTCTGAGGTGAAAAATATCCCATCACCTGAACTATCCCAGGTTGCCTCGGTATCAATCGCCCAATGATTGGTCAGCTTTGTTACTTTGCGCGACTGCAAATTCATCTGATAGATTTCAGCGTTACCATCCTTCGATAGTGTCATCAGCATGGATTGCCCGTCTGCTGACCACGCCGGGGCCGAATTCAGGCCCGGGAAATCAGCCACCTTGGTACGCTTGCCGGAGCCGAGTTCATGAACAAAAATGACTGGCTTGTCGGTTTCAAACGAGACATACGCCAGCTTTTTGCCATCAGGTGACCAGGCTGGTGACAGAATCGGTTCTTTGCTCTCCAGCCGGATTCGGGCGCGCTTTCCGTCGATATCACTCACCTGTAGCCGATAACGGGGTTGCCCGCTAGTCCTGTCGAGCGTTACATACGCCAGTTTGGTAGAGAAGGCACCGGGAACTCCTGTGATGGCTTCATACACTTTATCGCTGATGTGGTGGGCCAGTGAGCGCATATTCGACGCTGGCGCTCCAGCCGTCTCACCCAGTATCCGTTCTTCACGGTTGACATCAAACAGCTCGTAGCGGGCCTGTACCCGGTCGCCGCTACGGGTGAGCTCGCCTACCAACACATAACGCTGCCCAAGCAGGCGCCAATCCCGGAAAAACACGTCGGCCCGTTTTGACGGAAGGCTCAGCATTTTCTCAGGGGGCAATGCGCGAAACTCGCCACTCATGGCCAGGTCGGCTTGCACAATGCTGCTCACCTTATCCCCCGCAGGCATGCTGCCGTTTTCTGCAAACGGCACTACCGATACTGGAATAGCTGAGTCGGCACCTTCGGTAACCCGAATCAACAATTCGGCCCGGGCGCTGGTCGCCACCAGAAGCATCAGGGCCACCGCTGCAAACAGCGCCTTTGATGGCCTGAACGAAATTCTATGTATCATGGTGTTACCCGCTTCCTTATCGCAATCTTCGAGGATTGAATTCGATCGTAAACTGGCGGAAATAGGTTTCAAACGTATCCCGCTCACTCGGCACCGGATACCGGCTTAATGACTTTACTGCGCCCAGCGCTGAGTTATCAAACGCTGTATTTCCGCTACTGGCGACAAGTTTTACGCCCGCCAGCTCACCGGTCGGAAGCAATGTAATCTGCAGGCGCGCTGTCATGTCTTCTGTTGCCGACGAAGGCGGATACCAGGCCTGGCTGAGGCGCTCACGGATCAGTGCCTGATATTTCTGGCTCTCCGACAGCATCTGCGTTTCTCTGGCTTTGGCAGCAGCAGCCTGCTCTTGACGCCGCGCTTCATCCACCCGAGCTTTTCTGGCCTGCTCCGCCTGGGCTCCCAGTTGCTGTTCCTGCAGGCGCCGCTCTGCGTCAAGCCGCTTACGCTCGGCTTCCTGTCGCGCCTGCTCCTCTTTTTCCTTACGCTCGGCCTCTTCTCGTTTGCGCTGCTCTTCCTGGCGCCGCTTTTCCTCTTCAGCCTTACGCTTGGCTTCTTGCTGCCGCTGTTTTTCAGCGTCGGCTTCTGCCTTACGGCGCTCACGTTCTTTCGCCTCAGCCGCCGCTTTCTGGCTCGCCGCTTCCGCTTCACGGGTCTTTTGGACCTTCAGTTCTTCTGCCTTTGCCTGCTCACGTTTGCGTACTTGTTCCTCGGCTTTACGCTTGGCGTCTTCGAGCTTCTTTTGCTCCGCGGCCTTGCGTGTCTCTTCTTCTTTCTGGCGCTTTTGAACTTCCGCCTGTTTCTGTTTCTCGAGTTCCTTTTGCTCCCGCTCTCGATCTGGCTGATCTACTGGCTCAACGATCGGGCTAGGTTCCGGCTTCTGCTGGGTAATAAGGCGAGCGGAAATACTGCTGGGAGGAGGCTCATGGATAGTTGAAGACCACGACCAACCTGCAAGGGCAACGCCGGCGACAAGCAGGTGCAAGGCAACCGACAGCGCGACGGGCGACTTCCACGGCGGCACGCCGGTACTGGTGAGTTCCCGTTCTTGACCTGTCACAACAATTCCGCCTGCCCTGATCTCACGTTTCGTCCGGGAGCGTGTCGGTAATCAGACCAATGCTGGTTGCCCCCGCACCCTGAAGAGCTGCCATCAAACGAACCACCGTGCCGTACTCCACATTCTCGTCACCGCGCACGAGTATGTCGCTGGATGTTCTCTGAGACAGGATTTTGGCCACTTGCTCACGAACTTCCGCAAGAGGCATGGGGTCGCTGCCCTTGTCGCCAACTTCAACGTAATAAGCACCGTTGGCATCCACAGACACAATGATGGATTCCACATTTTTGTCTGCCTGAATCGGGTCGGATGCGGTCTCCGGGAGGTCTACTTTCACGCCCTGAACCAGCATGGGCGCCGTGACCATAAAAATAATCAACAGCACCAGCATCACGTCGATGTATGGAACGACGTTAATTTCCGACATCGGCTTACGCCGATTTTCGGGCATCATTCCGATACCTTTCATAGCCATAGCGCTGTACTCCGGCGGCTAACAGTAAATATCATCAGGCTGCGCCCTTCTCGGCACTGTTATTGGCACTATGTACCCGACGATGCAGAATGCTGGAAAACTCTTCGGCAAAGGTTTCGTAATTCTTCAGAAGCGCATCCGACTTGGTCGAGAAGCGGTTGTAGGCAATGACCGCTGGAATAGCCGCAAACAGGCCCATGGCGGTCGCAATCAGTGCTTCTGAAATGCCCGGCGCCACAGTGGCCAGTGTAGCCTGCTGAACCTGAGCCAGACCGCGAAACGAATTCATGATGCCCCAGACGGTGCCGAACAGCCCGATATACGGACTTGTGGAGCCCACGGTGGCAAGAAACGGCAGATGAGCTTCCAGGCGTTCCTGCTCGCGGGAAAACGCGACTCGCATGGCTCGCTGAGTCCCTTCCATAACGGCATCTGCATCGCGGCTTTGCTGGCGCAGCCGGGAAAACTCTTTGAAGCCGGCACGAAATAACGACTCCAAACCAGAGAAAGGTGTCGGCTCAGCGGTCACTTCGCGATAGAGCTGCCCCAAGTCCATGCCGGACCAGAAACGCTCTTCAAACGCGAGCTGCGCCTGCCGGGCCTTACGAAACACTTGAAAGCGCTGAAAAATAAGCGCCCAGGACATCACCGATGCGGCTGCAAGTAACAACATGACCAGTTGCACCAGCACACCGGCGTTTGAGACCAGACTCCAGACTGACAATTCCGAATCCACCGCTTACTCCTGGCTTGTTCCGTGTTCTGTTTCAGGGTGCGGCCTGCTCTGCTCAAGCAAACCCCGCATATTTTCCGGTAAACGTATTGGCCGCCCGCTGTCGAGGGCTACGCACGCTACTTTTACATCTGCCTCGCACAACTGTTTTCGATCGTGCACTCGCACAACCCGTTGCCTGAACTCCATCCAGACCCGGCCAAAGGCCACAGGCTCTGCCGTTACGATGAGCTCGTCATCGAGCCTGCCCGGCGCGGCATAGTGAATTGACAGACGCTGAACAACGTAACTTATGTTGTCTGCCATCCCTGCCCTGAGCCCTACTCCGCAACTGCGGACCCACTCTGTGCGGGCACGCTCCATGTAGTGCAGGTAGCGGGCATGAAAGACAATGCCACCGGCATCTGTATCTTCAATATAAACGCGGATTGGCCAGCCGAACTTTGCTGCCACTTCGCAGTCACTCAAAGGAGCCTCCTTCCGAACCTGAACTCTCCCTCACAATCCCGAAATGCTGATAAGCGTGGGATGTCACCATACGACCACGGGGCGTGCGCATTATATAGCCCTGTTGAATCAGAAAAGGCTCAATCACATCCTCTATCGTGCCGCGCTCTTCACTGATCGCTGCTGCCAGGCTTTCAACGCCCACTGGGCCGCCATCGAACTTTTCAATCATCGCCAACAACAGCCGCCTGTCCATGTGATCGAAGCCCTGGCTGTCCACTTTCAGCATATTCAACGCCTGGTCTGCTATCCCTGCGTTGATGTGGCCATCTGCCCGCACTTCCGCATAGTCTCTTACCCGTCGCAACAGCCGATTGGCTATCCGTGGCGTTCCTCTTGAGCGGCGCGCTATCTCATAGGCGCCCTCTTCATCAATATCAACACCTGAAAGCCGCGCGGAACGCACGATGATATGGGTGAGGTCCGCAGTATTATAAAACTCCAGGCGCTGTACTATGCCGAACCGATCCCGCAGAGGCGACGTCAGCAAACCAGCACGAGTGGTTGCACCGACCAGGGTAAAGGCTGGCAGATCCAGCTTGATCGAGCGTGCCGCCGGCCCCTCGCCGATCATGATATCCAACTGGTAGTCTTCCATCGCCGGATACAGTATTTCTTCCACCACAGCGCTGAGGCGATGTATCTCATCAATAAAGAGAACATCGCCCTCTTCAAGATTGGTAAGCATCGCGGCCAAATCCCCTGCTTTTTCAAGAACCGGCCCCGAGGTGGTCTTTATCGCCACCCCCATTTCATTGGCAATGATGTTAGCAAGCGTGGTTTTGCCAAGCCCGGGCGGCCCGAAAATGAGAACATGATCCAACGCTTCGCGGCGACCCCGGGCGGCCGACATGAAGATGTCCATCTGCTCCCGCACCGCAGGCTGTCCCACATACTCGGAGAGCAACGCGGGCCGGATAGCGCGATCCTGAACCTCTTCGTTGTCACCGGCCCGGGCTGAGATCAGTCGGTCGGATTCAATCATTTACTCGTCCGTTTATCGGGGATCAATAGCCTGCCGCTCGAAACCAAAAGTAAGCCAGAAGTAGGCAAGAGCTGCACCAATTGTACAAACAGCCCTGCGCGTGTCACGTTACGCTCTCTACAGGTTTGGTGCTACATAAGCGACACATTAAAGTCACGTCATCAAGCAGGAATCATATTTCTCAGGGCAAGGCGAATCAGGGCCTCACTGGATAGACCGTCTTCTGCCACTCTGGTGATCGCCCGGGCAGCCTCTTGGGGCTTGTACCCAAGTGCGACGAGTGCTGCTTCGGCTTCGTCTGCTGGGTTGTGCGCGGTAAACGACAGCCCGGGCGCATCGGTTACGGAACCTGCCATGCCTGCCGACGCAGGTGTAAACTGCCCTTCCAGCTGGCTTATGCGGTCTGCCATCTCAATAAGCAGGCGCTCGGCTGTCTTCTTGCCAACACCCGGGAGCTTTACCAGAGACTTGATATCGCGCCCTTCCACACAGCGAATAAACTGCTGTGCATCCAGACCGGACAAAATGCCGGCGGCCATCTTTGGGCCCACACCGTTCACCTTGATCAGCAACCGAAACAGATTACGATCAAGACGTGAAGCAAAGCCATAGAGGCTTTGAACGTCTTCGCGAACTACGAAATGTGTATGAAGGGTAACTTCCTGCCCGGCTTCCGGCAGGTGAAAGAACGTGGTGTAGGGAATGTCAACTTCGTAACCCAGGCCGCCGCATTCAACCAGCGCCTGCCCGGGTGTCTTTTCGACCAGAATACCTCGGATACGACCTATCACGGAATGCCTCCTGCCGCTCCGCAGAGCAGTTTATTGTTGTCGCACGCGCCCGCTGCGCACCTTGCCCGCACCGCCTGCTACTCTCTGAATGCTTTGATTCATATGCGCGTGGCACAGCGCGATAGCCAACGCATCGGCAGCGTCAGCCTGGGGTTTGCGGGAGAGTGACAGCAACACCTGAACCATATGCTGCACTTGGGTTTTGTCGGCACTGCCCTTACCTACCACAGCTTGCTTGACCTGCCGCGCAGAGTATTCATGCACCTCCAGACCGCTGGTGGCTGCGCCAACAATGGCAGCACCACGAGCCTGCCCGAGCTTGAGAGCAGAATCGGGGTTGCGCGCCATAAAAACCTGCTCAATGGCAAATTCCTGAGGCCGGTATTCGCCGATCAGGCTCACGAGGCTCTGAAAAATGATTCGCAGGCGCTCCGCCATGGGCTTTTCCCCCACGCGGATGCACCCGCTGTCGATGTATTCTATGTGCCGGCCCTCGACGCGGATAATACCGTAACCGGTGATCCTTGAGCCGGGGTCAACACCCAGAATAATCGCCACATCAGTGCCCTGTTATTTCCCTGTTAGCTCTTCGCCAGTGTCTGACGTGTTGCCCTCAACCGCTTTTACCGGCTTGCGCAGGCGGATGTGCAGTTCACGCAGCTGCTTTTCATCCACTTCACCCGGCGCCTGAGTCATCAGGCAGGTGGCGCTCTGGGTTTTCGGGAACGCAATCACATCGCGAATCGAGCTGGCACCGGTCATCAGCATCAGCAGACGATCCAGTCCGAAGGCCAGACCACCGTGCGGCGGACACCCGTATTTGAGTGCGTCGAGCAGGAACCCGAACTTGGCGCGAGACTCTTCCTCACCAATACCCAGAATGCGGAACACCTCCTGCTGCATCTTGTCGCTGTGGATACGAATTGAACCGCCGCCCAGCTCGGTGCCATTAAGAACCATATCATAGGCGCGGGACAAAGCCGTTGCCGGGCTCGCAGCCAACTCTTCCGGGCTGCAGCTGGGCGCTGTGAACGGGTGGTGAATGGCGGTAAAGCCGCCATCTGGCAACTCTTCGAACATGGGGAAGTCTACCACCCACATCGGAGCCCAATCGCAGGTCAGCATCTTCAGATCATGGCCAACCCGGATACGCAGCGCGCCCAGGGCCTCGTTAACAACCGTGGTTTTGTCGGCCCCAAAAAACACGATGTCGCCGTCTTCAGCGCCTGTGCGTTCAATAATTGCCATGGCAACATCATCACCAAGGAACTTGACGATTGGCGACTGCAGGCCTTCCACGCCTTTGGCCAGGTCATTCACTTTGATGGACGCCAGGCCTTTGGCACCGTAAATGCCCACAAACTTGGTATATTCATCAATCTGCTTGCGGCTAAGCGTGCCGCCCTTAGGGACGCGCAGGGCAGACACGCGGCCTTTCGGATCCTTGGCAGGCCCGGCAAAGACCTTGAAATCGACACCGGCGACCAGGTCACCCACATCCTGAAGCTCCAGGGGAATACGCAGATCCGGCTTGTCGCTGCCGAAACGATCCATGGCTTCAGAGTAAGGCATGCGCGGGAAAGCCGGCAGCTCGACATCCATGACGTCTTTGAACAGGGCGCGGATCATGTCCTCGTTCAGGCTCATCAGGTCTTCTTCGTTAATGAACGACGCCTCGATATCTACCTGAGTAAACTCAGGCTGGCGATCTGCCCGCAAATCTTCATCACGGAAGCACTTGGCAATCTGGTAGTAACGATCCACACCCGACACCATCAGCATTTGCTTGAAGAGCTGAGGCGATTGCGGAAGCGCGAAGAAGGAACCCTCGTGGGTACGGCTAGGCACCAGATAGTCACGGGCCCCTTCCGGTGTTGCACGGGTCAGGATGGGTGTTTCCACATCCATAAAGCCGTTGCTGTCGAGGTAGTTACGAATATAGCTGGTCACCCGCGAACGGAAGCGCAGGCGGTTCAGCATTTCTGGCCGACGCAAATCGATAAAACGATAACGCAGGCGTACGTCTTCGCCCACATCCACATGCTCGTCCAGCGGGAACGGAGGCGTGGCGGAGGTGTTAAGAATGCTTACGTCTTTGGCCAACATTTCCACCTGGCCAGTGGACATACTGCTATTTTCGGTGCCAGCAGGGCGACGACGTACCAACCCGGTTATTTTAACCACAAACTCGCTACGCACTTTTTCGGCAAGCGCAAAGCTTTCGGGGGTATCCGGGTCTACCACGACCTGAGATATGCCATCCCGATCACGCAGATCCAGGAAGATAACCCCACCATGGTCACGGCGGCGATGTACCCATCCGCAGAGTGTAACTTCCTGATCAATGTGAGATTCGTTGATCCCACCGCAATAATGACTGCGCATACCGGTTCCCGTTGAGTCTGGTGTCTGAGATTAATGTTGATTTCTGGCCCGCCAAATCAGGCAGGAACCATACTGGAAAAGCGCATCATTATAAACATAATGGCGCCGGAAATCAGGCGTGTTTGCCCCGGAATGAAAGGGTTCGGGTGACTCACGGCAGGCAGATCGCTAGAATGCAGCGTCAATGAGTCTTTGGAGCCGATACCTTGTCAACGAGAGCCGAGCAGAAACTTCTCACCCGGCGCACCCTGATGGACGCTGCGCTTGGCCAGTTGAGCCCGGATCGTGGCTTCGGGAGCCTGAGCCTGCGGGAAGTGGCGCGCGAGGCTGGAATCGCACCAACGTCGTTCTATCGCCACTTCACGGACCTCGATGAGTTGGGGCTAGTACTGGTTGATGAAGGCGGCGTCGCCTTAAGGCAGTTGATGCGCCAGGCCCGCAAAAGGATTGCCCGTGACGGCAGTGCCATCTCCACCTCCGTAGAAACTTTTATGGAGTATCTTGGCAACAACGCCAACCTGTTCCGATTAATGCTCCGGGAACGTACCGGTGGATCTAAACCCTTCCGAACAGCTATTAAAGCCGAGATTGATCATTTCGTGGCGGAGCTTGCCGACGATCTTCGGCGCCTTGCTGAAGAGCAACGCAAGCCTTTGTCTGATGCTCGATTGGTTGCAGAGGCAATGGTAACATTGGTGTTCAATCAGGGAGCGGATGCGCTGGATGCAACACCGAAAGAGCTGGAAGAGCTGAAAGCCAAGCTTAAAACCGAACTCAGGATGATTCTGATCGGCTCCCAAAGGCTTGCCAAACATGCGTCGACCCGGTAGCCAGCGGTAGCAGGCTCAGGCGCCAACCAATTGTGACAGCACAGGCGCCAAAGATCTCCTGACCTCCGCCAGCCGTTCTTCATCATAGGGAACCGGTGGCTGCTTTCCCCATACTGGGCCAGGCCAGGCCGGATCACCCTCAAAGCGAACAATGTGATGCAGATGCAACTGGGGAACCATGTTTCCGAGTGCCGCCACATTCATCTTGTCGCCGCCGAATGCTTCCATCATGCCACGACTGAGCGCAGAGGATTCCTGCATCAGCACGTGTTGCTGCTCCGGGCTTAATTCGTAGATTTCACGAATGCCGGTAAGTGCCGGCACCAGTAATACCCAAGGCCAGGTTTGATCGTTCATCAGCCGAATTTCGCATAAGCTGGTCCGGCCGAGGCTGATGGTATCCGCAGCCAACCGCCCGTGAAGACAGTATTCCTGCCCCTGAGTCATTATCGCGCCCTATGTTAATTCATCAGGAATGAAACTGGTTGCGGCCCCGGCCAATGGCATAATAAATCAGGCCGTGACGCTCCAGCATTTCCGGCTCATAAAGGTTACGGCCATCAAATACAACGGGCTCGCGCAACGCCGAGGCAATAGCTGCAAAATCCGGTGAGCGGAACTCTTTCCATTCGGTGCAGATCGTCAACACATCTGCGCCTCGCAGCGCCTGCTCTTTCGTGCCACACAGCGCCAGACCTTCATGGTCGCCGTAGATACGCTGAGCCTCTTCCATGGCTTCCGGGTCAAACGCCTGAACGGTAGCGCCAGCATTCCAGAGATCTTCCATTAACGTGCGCGCTGAAGCTTCGCGCATGTCGTCGGTGTTTGGCTTGAACGCAAGCCCCCAGATCGCCACTACCTTGCCCTTCAGATCGCCGCCAAAATAGTGGCTGATCTTATCGAAAAGTACGTGTTTCTGCGCGTAGTTAACCGCCTCTACGGCATTGAGCAAACGCGCATCGTAGCCGCAATCACTCGCCGTGCGAGCTAACGCCTGCACATCTTTGGGGAAACAGGAGCCACCGTAGCCGCAACCCGGATAGATAAAGTGGTAGCCAATGCGCGGATCCGAGCCTATGCCGCGGCGAACCGCTTCGATATCTGCACCCAAACGCTCAGCCAGGTTGGCAATCTCGTTCATGAAGCTGATTTTGGTGGCCAGCAGAGAGTTAGCAGCGTACTTGGTCAGCTCCGCAGACCGGATGTCCATGAAAATCATACGATCATGATTGCGGTTAAACGGGTAATACACTTCCCGAAGCACATCGGCCGCTTTATCGCTGTCGGTCCCGATGATGATGCGATCCGGCTTCATGAAATCGTTGATCGCCGCGCCTTCCTTCAGAAACTCCGGGTTGGAGACCACATCGAAATCAAGCTCCAGGCCACGGCTGTCGAGCTGCGCCCTAACCGCAGCTTTCACTTTGTCGCCGGTGCCAACCGGCACCGTGGACTTGTCCACAATGACTTTGTAGTCGTCCATGTACTGCCCGATAGACTTGGCAACAGCCGTTACATATTGCAGATCTGCTGAACCGTCTTCATCCGGCGGCGTGCCCACTGCGATGAACTGGAGAGTGCCGTGCTGCACGGCTTCCTGTGCATCTGTGGTAAACGCCAGGCGCCCGGCTTCGACCGTGTGTTTTACGATGTCTTCAAGACCCGGCTCATAGATGGGTATCTGACCATTCTTGAGCTTGTCGATCTTTGCCTGATCAACGTCCATGCAAAGTACATCGTGGCCGACATCGGCCATACAGGCTCCGGTAACAAGCCCGACATAACCGGTACCAAAAATCGTTATTTTCATCCGTCAAATCCCGATATTTTTAATATTTCAAAGAGGTTTTTACTGGCTAGCCGCAGCTTTCTTTTTCTGCCAGATTGCTTCCCAGGCCAGAGCGGTGCCAACGATCGTTTCCAGATCATCGTAGGCAGGCTGCCAGCCCAGGGTTTTTTTAATCAGTGCATTGTCTGCCATCAGCGCAGCTGGGTCACCGGCACGGCGGCCCACTTCGGTCACCGGAAAGTCGACACCGGACTGTTTGCGTACCACGTCGATCACTTCACGCACCGTAAAGCCGCGGCCATAGCCGCAGTTCATGATTTTTGACTCGCCACCACCGGCCATATAATCCAGAGCCATTACGTGCGCACTGGCGAGATCTTCCACGTGAATGTAATCGCGGACACAGGTGCCGTCGCTGGTATCGTAATCCGTACCAAAAATGCTCATTCCATCACGCTGCCCGGTTACACACTCACAGGCTACCTTGATCAGATGGGTTGCCTCCGGTGTTGCCTGGCCCAGCAGACCCTCCGGGTTGGCACCCGCTACGTTGAAGTAGCGCAGGATGACGTAATTGAGATCGGAAGCGGCCGCGAGATCCGTGATCATCCGCTCACTCATCATCTTGGATGCGCCATAGGGGTTGATTGGAGCAAGTGGGAGATCTTCCGTAAGAACCGTTTGCTCCGGCATTCCATAAACCGCGGCGGTTGAGGAAAACACCATGTACGGCACTTTGTGCTTATCGACAGCCTTGAGAAGATTCAGTGTATTACGGGTGTTATTGCTGTAGTACTTGAGCGGGTTGGTAACAGACTCCGGAACCACAATATTGGCAGCAAAGTGCAGGACCGCCTCGAAACGGTGATCGGAGAAAACCTGATCAATTTCGGCTTCGTTGGCCAGATCGCCTATCACCAGCTCACCGGCGGTCACAGCCCAGCGGTAACCGGTCGAGAGATTATCGAAAACGACGATATCATGGCCGGCCTCAGCCAGTTGGCGTACCACATGGCTGCCGATGTACCCGGCCCCGCCCGTCACTAGTACTTTCATGCAGAGCTACTCCTTCCCTGAATTCTGTTGGCGCCGCAGCCGGATCTCGGCCCGTCGGCGGCTGAAAAAATCACTGATCACCTGGCTGCAATCATCCTGCAGGATGCCACCCACCGACTCTACTTGCCAGTTCAGGTGGGGTTCATCCAGTGTGCGCCGGGCAGATTCGACAGCACCGGATTTGGGCTCGCGCGCGCCGTAAACGAGCCGACTTATACGGCTGTGCACAATGGCGCCAACACACATGGTGCAAGGCTCCAGAGTGACGTAAAGGGTTGCTCCGGTCAGCCGGTAATTCCCTTCTCTCGTCGCCGCGTCACGCAGCGCACATATCTCAGCGTGGGCAGTAGGGTCACACCCGGTAATTGGCGCATTAAAGCCCGTACCGAGTTCCTTTCCATCACGAACGATAACGGCGCCGACGGGAACCTCACCTATGGAAGCAGCCCTGGCTGCCAAGGTAAGCGCGCGGGCCATCCAGTATTCGTCAATGTTCTGTATATCCGGCATAAACGCGACTCTGCTGATAGCGCCCTATACAAATACGACACTGGGTACACCAAGAAGCGCCACGAAAATACCATTGTTCGCTTTTTTTACCAAGCATTCGACATGGACAGCGATCCAGATATTTCATTGCGCATTTTAGATCGCCCATATAAGATAGTGATCAATTACTATCTTATATGGGCGTGAGGACTGTAGCTATGCCCAAGAACGCCGAAGATCTCGATAGTGTTGCACACATCTTCGTGAGCTTGGCGCTAGCGTGCACAATGCTGTGCCCCGCCCCCAGCCGCGCAGAACAGTGGCAGGACCATCAGGGACAGTGTGCACCTGAGCGCGAATTGCACTGGCGCGGCGGTACGTTACGGCTGGAAAATGATCTTTTTGCCGGCACCGATAGTAATTATACAAATGGCGTGGCGCTGACTCTGGTATCTCATGACATGGAGGGCCGACTTGACCCAGGGTGTCTGCCTTGGGCGCTTGGTCTTTACACCCGGTTTCTTGGCTGGGCTGACCCAGAATTTTGGCACAGAGCCGGCGCGGAATCGGCCTCGCAGAACGTCGTGGTGCGTGCAGGACAATCAATGTATACGCCCGAAGATAAGGCCCCCACCGACTTAATCCACGATGACCGCCCCTATGCAGGGCTGCTATATCTCAGCCTGGCGTGGAACCGCAGGGTGCAACCTGAAAGTGCCGGTTACGAGATGCTCGACGTACGCGAGTTGTCACTCGGTGTTATCGGCCCATGGTCGTTAGCTGAGCAGTCACAAAATTTCGTTCACAGTATGCGTGGCATTGAGCGCTTCAATGGTTGGGATAATCAACTGCACAATGAGCCCGCTTTCCAGCTCGCCTTAGAGCGCAAGTTCAAGGCCTATGCCAGCGGAGCCGTCCAACCAGGCTGGGGCAGCGACATGATTGGCAACTATGGCTTACGCCTGGGTAATATCGAGACTGCCGCCAGTACCGGGATAGAGCTGCGTGCGGGCTGGTATATCCCCAATGATTTCGGCAGTTATGCGATTCGGCCCGGGGTTGAAAACAGGCCGCCATCGGCTACGGCGGATCTTCGTAATGTGCAATCACCATCCGTTACTGCCCCGCGTCCCGGAGTACACGCCTTCGCCAATCTGGAAGGAAAAGCCGTGGCCTGGGACTTCTCCCTCGACGGCAATATGTTTCGCAGCAGTCACAGTGTCAGCCGGCGACCATGGGTCGCTCAGGCGGCAATCGGTATCAGTAGCCAGTGGCTTGTTTCCGGGCATGGCGTCCGACTGGCACTGATGCGGATCTGGCGAACCCGCGAGTTTGACGAGCAACTCGGCAGTCATGCCTTTGGCTCGATCGCATTGAGTTTTGAAATTTGAACAGGACAACGGCGTTTGGTCAGAAAATACCAGTCACTTAGCAGTAAAAGGAGTACTAATGAATAATTCACAGTTCCTTTCAGTTTCCGTTATGACAGTGATTCTACTTACCGCTGCTACAACCTTGCACGCTGAGTCTGAGGAGTCCATCAAACCTTTAGTTTTGCAGGGTGTGATGCAACAGCTTGGGCATGATATGCAAGACGTGACCTGGGCAATCGCCACGGAAAACTGGAGTACTGTGGCAGAACTCTCACCCAAAATTGCTCGCCATGCCCAGCCACCAATAATGGAAAAACTACGGATACTTAGCTGGCTTGGTAGTGATGCCGGCAAGTTCCGCGAACTTGATGGTGATGTTCACGATGCGGCAATGGCCATGAGGGAAGCTGCAATGCGCGGCGAAGGCCAAGCGGTTATTAGTGCATTTTCCGAGGTGCAGCTAAGCTGTATGGGGTGTCACCTGAATTTCCGTGAACCGTTCATTAAGCATTTTTATGACCAACGCTGAAGAAGACAGCGCAACCGTAAAGCGAGGAGTACATATATGAGTAGATGTGCGATAACGAGCAACAACACCATGATGAGCGCCCAATTACGAAGCCGTGGACGGCGATTTCGAACCATCGCATCGGCCGCTCTGCTGGCGAGCCTGGCACTGTACGGCAGCGCCGTAGCTGCGGAGCCGGTAGGTCCCGATCTGACCGAGAAGCTGCGTGGGCTGTTGGCTAAGGAGATGATCGAAATAGAGACGGCGATGAAGGCGACGTACAGCGCCATCATCCAGGGCAGGCATGATGAGGTGGCGCAGAAAGGACAAGCCATTCACGACAGTTTCATCCTCGAACAGTCCCTGACCAAGCAAGACAAGCAGGATCTGAAAGCGGCGGTGCCCGATGAGTTCCTACAAATGGACAAGTACTTCCACCAGTTGGCAGCGGCGCTGGCTGAGGCGGGGAAGCAGCAGGATACCCAGGCCCAGGCCGAAACCTTCAACCGTATGACTGAATCCTGCGTGGCTTGCCATAGTCGTTATGTGACGGATCGATTCAAGGGACTGGAAGAGCAAACGATTCCTCAGGGGTGGGGTCACACCACTGAATAGTGTTCCTGGGCGTCGGGCGAGCCTCCAGCTAACCAGAAAGGCTCATGGACCTGCGGAACAGCGCCAGACTGGCGGCGAAAAATCCGATGCCCAAGCCGGCCATCATCGACAACTCGAACCATACGGTATCCGGACCCGCACCGCGGAACACCACGGCCTTGGCAAACGCGAGAAAGTGTCGCGAAGGCAGTGCCAATGTCAGGCGCTGGACAATATCTGGCTGGCTTTCGATCGCGCCCATACCGCCGGAAAGCATGATGATCGGAATGATTACCATGATCACCAACAGCGCAAACTGAGCCATGCTACGCGCCATGGTGCCAAGGAACATCCCGATGGCAGCGGCGGCGGCCAGATACACGGTCGTGCCGGCCAGCAACAGCGGCACAGATCCGGCCACAGGCACTTGCAGAATCTGCTGAACGACAAAGACAAGCGACAAGGTGAACGCCCCCAACACCACCACAACGTTGGCCAGTACTTTGGAAAGTGCGATTTCGAACGGCGTGAGCGGCATGACCATCAGATGTTCGATGGTGCCCTGCTCGCGCTCACGCAGCATCGCCGCACCTGTCAGCGCGATGGTGAGCAGCGATAACTGATTGAGCAGCGACGAGACTGCCTTGAACCAGACAGGATCGCCATTGGGGTTAAAGGCCCTGCGCAGTTCAAGCCGCAACGCCGGTTCAGGCTCATTGGGACTGCCCGATAAAAATTCCCGACTTTCGGATAGCAGAATGTTGGAAATGTAATCAGTACCAAGTTGCGCCTGTGACACTGCGGTCGCATCTACCTCAAGCTGGGCGGCCGGCATCAGGCCAGCGATCACGTCGGCTTCAAATCCAGGCGGGAAGCTGAGCACAAACATGATACGCCCGGCGTCCATTTCGGGCGCCACCTGATCGGCTGAGATCAGAACGGGGGGCTGAAACCACGGAGGCCCCAAAGCCTCCGTTACTTGCCGGCTAAGCGACGATTGGTCTTCATCGACAATGGCAATAGCAGCGTTGTAAACCGTATCACCCGCCCCACTGGCCTCCAGAATTACGGCTGCCACGAACGACCACAGAATCAGAATAACCATGACCGGATCACCGAGAACGCTTTTCAGTTCCTTGCCCGCGAGCCAGAAGATGTTGGCGAGACGTTTCATTCTTATTTCTCCTGCTTGCGCAAAGCCAACACGGCCAATCCCGTCAGGATTGGCCCGAATGCAGCAAGACGCCAGAGGTGACCCGACAGATCCGACAGGCCCAGCCCTTTAGTAAAGGTGCCGACGCTGATTCCCATGTACCACGTTGTTGGCCAGAAGGTGCCAACCATCTGTGCTGCTCCCTCCAGCGAGGAAACCGGGGTAATCATTCCGGAAAACTGAAGGGTTGGCATAACCGACAAAATAGCGGCAGCAAAAACCGCCGTTACCTGCGTTTTGGCAATCATGGATACGATCAGGCCGTACCCTGTTGCTGCAACGGCATAGAGCAACGCTCCCAACACCAGCACGAGCGGCGAGCCCTTCAGCGGAATCCCCAGAACCGTTACCAGCAGCACCGTCAGGATCACAAAGTTCAAAAGCGTGATGACGATATAAACCAGTTGTTTGCCGATCAGGAATTCGGCACGACTGGTGGGCGTAACGTAAAAATTGGTGATTGTTCCGATCTCTTTTTCACGTGCCACGCTGACCGCCATCAGGATCGCCGGGAACAGCAACAACAAAAGCGGTGGAATCGACGGGCCGATTGACGGCAGGCTTTCCATCGACGGGTTGTAGTGAAAACGCGGGATCAAGGCTGCCGGCGGAGCCGAATCCGGTGACCTGGGTATTGTCAGATCTGCCAACGCCAGTGCCGATTGCGCGCCAATACCCATTACATGGGCGTGAGCACCCTTGACGTAGCTTTCCACGGTGCCGGCCCGGTTGGTATCTGCGCCGTCAATCAGCGCGGCTATCTCGGTTATTTCTGCTCCCCGCACCGATCTTCCGAAATCTGGCGGTATCTGGATGGCCAGCGCCAGTTCGCCGCTTTCGAGGCGTTGCTCAAGTTCTTCCACACTACTGATAGGCGGGCGCTTCAGAAACCATTGCGAGTCTTCAAATCCTGAAAGGTAAGCCCGGCTCTCGGGGCTTTGATCCTGGTCCAGGACGGCGAACGGGATGTTGCGCACCTCTTGTGAGATACCAAAAGACATGATCAGCAACAGCAACGCGCTACCCACGAAGGAAAACACCAATCGCACAGGGTCGCGTCTTACCTGCATTGCCTCCCGTGTGGTGAAAGCAAACATACGCTGTAGGCTGAAGCGTGGCGCGGTTGGGCCTGGCTCATGAGCGCTGTTTGCGCCAAGCAGATTTCTGCCTTCGGCTGTTTCAGCTGACTGAGACGGCCCTTGAGTCAGCTCTTTAACCTGGCCCGGCTGCGCCGGTGCTGAAGCATCAAGCATGTAGGCTATGAAAGCCTCTTCCAGCGTCTCGGCACCTCGCGCCTCAATCAGCGCTGTGGGTACATCCGATACCAGCACCTTGCCCGCGTGCATCAGCGAAATCCGGTCGCAGCGCATGCCCTCATCCATAAAATGCGTCGAGATAAAAATCGTCACACCGTCCCGGTGCGCAAGCTCCAGCAACATATCCCAGAACACATCCCGCGCCTGCGGATCGACGCCGGAGGTCGGCTCGTCGAGAATCAGGATGGTGGGCGCGTGGATCACCGCCACCGCCAGTGAAAGGCGTTGGCGCACCCCCAGGGGCAAGGACGCGGCCCCCTGATCAAGATAGGGCTCAAGCCCGAAACGCGGAACCAGCTCTGCCATCCGTTCAGCGGTCAGAGCTCGGCCCAGGTGAAACAGCCGCGCGTGTAACAGCAGGTTCTCACGCACCGTCAGTTCGCCATAAAGCGAAAACGACTGGGACATAAAGCCGACCTGCCGACGCGCGTCGAGATTTTGCGCATCCACCGGCTCACCGAAAATCCATGCCTCGCCCTCGGTTGCAGGCGTGAGCCCGGTCAGCATTTTCATGGTGGTGGTTTTGCCGCAGCCATTCGACCCCAGAAAACCGAAAATCTCACCCCGGGCGATCTCGAAACTCACGGAGTCCACAGCGGTAAAATCGCCGAACCGCTTGGTCAGATTGTGTGCCTTGATGGCAGGCTGTTCTGCCTCCCCTTGCGCTGCAACCGGCGCAGCTGGAGCCCGGTGAGCCTCGGAAATCGATGCAGGTTCGCCGCCCAGCAATGTCACGTAGGCCGCTTCAACGGTCTCCGTTCCTGTCTGGGTCAGCAGCTCTTCTGGGCTTCCAACGGCCAGAATGCGCCCGTCGTTCATCGCCACAAGATGCTCAAAACGTGCGGCCTCCTCCATGTAGGCGGTAGAGACCAGAACACTCATCTGTGGTCGATCAGCGCGGATGGTATCAATCAGATCCCAGAACTGACTTCGTGACAGTGGATCCACACCCGTTGTCGGTTCGTCCAGCAACAGAAAATCCGGATCGTGAATCAGTGCTGCACAGAGTCCCAGTTTCTGTTTCATACCACCCGAGAGCTTACCCGCAGGCCGGTTCATAAAAGCGTCCAGTCCCGTGGCCTGGGTCAGCCGGGCAATCCGTGCCTTGCGCTCAGCCTTGTTCTGGCCAAACAGCTTGCCGAAGAAATCGAGATTCTCCTGTAAAGTAAGATCGTGATACAGATTGCGCCCGAGCCCTTGGGGCATGAAGGCGATCCGGCTCCCGGCATCCGCCCGGTGGCGTTTTTTTGACATATCGCCGCCCAGGGCCTCAATGTGTCCGGTCTGCAAGCGTTTGGCGCCGGCGATCAGCCCCATCAGGGTGGATTTACCCACGCCATCCGGCCCGATCAAACCGATCATACGCCCGGCAGGCAGATCCAGGGTTACCTTGTTGAGCGCACACACCTTGCCGTAGCGATGACTCACATTCGCGACCTGTGCAACCAGCGCGTTTGAGCTGTCGGCGGCTTTCATTTGTCAGCTTCCTCAGCCACCTCACCGGCTGAAGTAGAGGCCCCGGTTGGCCCAGGCAGAACTTTGGCTACCGGTGGCGTCAGCCCCTTGGGCCAGTCAGGCAGGGTTCCATCCGATCCCACCAGCCGAACCCAGGCTACGCCGCGCACACCGGTTTTTACCTGCGCGAGTCGGGCCATAATCATCTCAGGGGGAATGCGCACACGGATGCGGAACATCAGGCTCTCGCGTTCATCCATAGTCTCAACCTGTTTGGGTGTGAACTGCGCCTGTGGCGCGACGAAGCTCACAACCGCTGGTATCGCCATATCCGGCATGATATCAGCCACAATCCGCGCCTCATCACCCAACCGCACCTTTGGCGCGGAATTTGCGGGCAAGAAAAACTCCATATAAACATCACCAAGGCTGACCAGTGTCAGCACTTTGCCACCGCTACCCAGAACCTCACCGGGCTGGGCAAGGCGATAGAGTACCCGCCCCGCTTGCGTTGCATAGAGTGTGCTGTCGGCAATGCGCGCCTCAATTTCCTGCAAGGCAGCGCTTTCCGCATCAACAACCCGCTGTTTCGCAACCGCTTCTGCATGCGCTGCAACTAGCACAGACTCGGCCACTTTGGCTTCCATCCGACGGATATCCAGTTCCTCGCGGGTTACGACACCTCGCTCGCTCAAGGTTTCTGCACGGGCCAGATTGCTCTGCGACAAGGCCAGTCTGGCTTTGGCCTGCGTAATGCCAGCGTTCGCCACAGCCACGGCTGCCTCCGCGCTCGCCACCGCCGCCTGCGCTCGCCTCTGTTGCGCCACCAGTTCGGTGGTATCCATCACGGCCAGAACGTCACCAGGCCGAACCAGATCACCTTCGCGTACCGCGATATCCGAAACCCGGGCGGCCAGACGCGTCGAAACGTCAACCAGATCAGCCTCAATACGCCCATTCCCGCGGGCAAATCCGTCGGGTGGCCGATTATCCGGCGCCAGCATCACCTTCCAGATGGCGTAGCCCAAAAATACCGCCAGGGCGGCCACAACAAGAACAGTGGAAATTTTGCGCGACATGATTACTCTCCTCGGTCTCCCGGTTCTGCGCAGGTAATTCCGCGCCGGTAAATGGTAAACACCCCTGGCGCCGCCCGACGCATTTGCTCCATGTCTCCCGAAATCAAAGACTGCATGACCAAGCCCTGAATTGTGCCAATAAACAGCGTGGCAGCAGCCTGATTATCTAGCTCATGGGGAAGTTCACCGCAGGATTTCGCCGTCTTGATAAGCTCATTCAGGCGCTCCGCGTACTGTATCAGCAAGGCATGCGCCAGACGCTTTGCCGGTGTTGCCTTGGCGCCCTGAAGCTCGCCGAACAACATGCGCGGCGCTCCGGGATGCTCAGAAACAAAAGCGATATGGGCCAGAAACATAGCCTGCATTGCTTCAAGAGGTGACTCAATACCTTCCGCAGCTTTCTCGATCCGCGACATCAGGCGTTCCGCCACCCATTTCATAACCGACTTCCAGATTGCTTCTTTGTTCGGGAAATGTCTGAACAGCGCGCCTTGCGTCAGTTTCATATGTTTGGCGATGGCCGCCGTTGTTATGTCGCTCGGGTTTGTCGTCGCGGCAAGGTCAATCACTGCTTCAACGGTGACATTCCGACGCTCTTCGGCCGGAAGGTTCTTTTGTCTGACTTTTTCCATCTCGCCCTCTCAAAAAAATTGCAAACTATTCGGCCTTGGCCGGCGGCTCCACTCGAGTCCAGCCGCAGTCATCAAACAATACGTATACCGCCGGAATCATCACCAGCACCAGCACGGTCGTGGCCAACAAGCCGAACACGACGGAAATCACCAGAGGCTTGATGGCCGCTGACTGCACGCTGGTTTCTGCCAGCAGGGGCAACAATCCGGCGATAGTCGTGGTAGAGGTAATGAGGATGGCGCGAAGCCTGTCGCGACTGGCCTGCCCTGCAGCCACGACTGCGCTCATGCCCTTGCTGCGATTTTCCTTGATGAACTGAACCAGCAGGATGGAATCGTTCACCACAATGCCCGCCAGAGACGCGGCACCGATCATTGATGGCATGGAAATGTACCAGCCCAGCAGAACATGCCCCCAAAGCGCGCCGACAAAGGCCAATGGAATTGCCAGCATGACGATTAACGGCTCCGCATAACTACGAAACTGGAAGGACAGGATCACAAATATCCCCAACAGACCAATCACCAGCCCGCGCGCGATCGAGCCGCCGGTTTCTGCCGAGCGGGCCACCTGGCCTTCAAAGCTGACCTCGACAGCCGGGTGGCGCTGCTCAAACCCCACTACCCAACTGGCTTTCATATCGTTAACAATGGCTTGCGCGCTGGCCTGCCGCGCATCCACATTAGCCTGAACCGTGACGGTGCGCTGGCCGCCAACGCGGGTGATCATGGCCCAGTCGCGCCGGTCGTGCATGTCTGCCACAACGTCCAACGGCATCTGACGCCCATCGGGCAGCAGAATGGTCTGGTCGGCAAGATCGTCCAGGCTGGATCTGTCGCGTTCAGCCTGGCGCACCAGGATGTCCACATCACGCTGGTCTATGCGCTGCGTATCAGCAATCTCCCCAAGAAAGGCCGCACGCAACTGGGATGCGACCATTTCCGCCGTTAATCCGGATGCCAGGGCGCCGTCTGCCAGTGTGAAGGTTCGCTGCGGTTTACCGGGGCGCAGATCGTCGATGATGTTGTATACCGCCTCATAACCCATAAGATGATCGCTCGCATCAAGCGCCGCCGCTTTCAGTTCGTCCAGATCCTCCCCCTGCAGACGCACTTCGATAGGTATGCCCGCCGGGCCGAAGCCCGGTTCCTGAATAATCAGACTTGAAAGCCCCGGGATATCACCTATCTGTTTGCGCCAGGCAACCGTCAACTCATCTAGGGTCATGGTCCGGCGCTCGGCACTCAACAGATCGACCATTACCGTTGCGACGTGGGCGCCCGACTCCTGTGCACTGGGGTTGTAATTGAAGCGTACCTGAATGGCGTCGACCAAGGGGGACTCATCGGGCTGTTCCTGCGTAAGAACATCATTGAGATGCCACATAGCGTCTGCAATCTGCGCCGCGGCCACCTCTGTGCGCGCCAGCGGAGTTCCTTGGGGCAGCAGAAGCCGGGCCTCTAACGTATCGCCGTCGAGATCGGGCATGGCTTCTGTGCTGACATGGCCACCTGCCATAAAGCCCGCCGTGCCCAGCAATATCAGCAACACTCCTCCTAACACGGCATAACGCCAACTCACTGCCCTGTCTGCGAGCCTGCCAACGCTTTCCTGAAACACGCCAAAATACCGGTCAAAAGCTGTGTGAAAACGGGATTGGGTGCCTGCCTGCAACGACGGAACACTGCCCTTGAGGTGATGCGGCAGGATCCAGAGTGCTTCTATAAGGCTCGCGAACAAGGCTGCAATCAACACCACCGGCAACACTTCAAGCACGGCACCCAACTCGCCGGCAAGAAACGCCAGCGGAGCAAACACCCACACGGTTGTTAGGAAAGACGAAACAACTCCCGGCAACACCTGTCGAGTGCCCTCTACTACGGCGTCTAAGGGCGATGCGCCGTTCCGGGCCTGGACGGCGATGTTTTCGGCTATCACAACCGCATCGTCCATGACGATACCGATCGCCATCAACAGTGCCACCAGGGTGATCATATTCAACGACAGGCCAGTCAGGCTCATCACAAAAAAGGCGCCCATAAACGCAACGGGTAAGCCGAGCACGGCCCAAAGCGCGAGACGCGGGCGAAAGAACAGGCCCATTACCACGATCAGCAACGCCAGCCCTGCTATGCCGTTGCTTACCAGCATTTCCAACCGATCGCGGACGATGCTGGTCATATTCTGCGTCAGAGTCAGCTGCAGTGGCCCGTCGATACTCTGGCGCTCAGCGTCTATTAATACTGTCAGCTCCTCCAGCACATTCAACGAGTCATCACGAAGCGTCTTGCTAACTTCCAGCACTACCGCGCGCTGGTTATTGAAATAGATCTGCGCCTCGGGTTGCTCGCCGGTTTCCCGCAGCGTTGCGATCTGGCCGAGGGTAAGCTCGCCTCCGCCGCTGCCCGAAACCACCACCAGATCCGCAAGCTCCTGCAGGCTGCGCCGCTGGTCGGTAAAACGCAGCAAAATATCGCGATCCGGAGTTTCCAGGGTACCCAGAGGTACATCAATGCTCTGCTGTCTGAGCCGCAACGCCAGATCGCCGGCGGACAATCCATACTGGGCCAGCACAGCCCGCGGTACCTCGACCTGCCACTGGCGCTGGGAAAGCCCCTGCAGAGTTACCTGGGCCACGCCCGGCAGCGCCATGATGCGTTCTTCCAGTTGCAACGCGTAGTTTTCAAGCTGGTTCGGTGCCATGTCGCCATAGACTGCAACGGCCGCCACCAGATCACTGCGGTGCAGCTGCCGCACCACTGGTCTTTCCGCCCGTGCCGGCAGGTCGGTGAGTGCATTAACCTCAGTGTCGATATCGTTCAGAAAGCGGATAGAGTCTCCGGCAGCCAGCATGGTGGCTGTGGCGCGAGCCAGATTGTCCTGTGCCACACACTCTATTTCGTCGAGGTAATCAACACCTTTAACGGCATCGTATAAACGGCGACAGACCGCATCTTCCACGTCTGCCGCACTGGCGCCGCGATAGACCACCTCGATACTGACCTCAACAGGTCGGTAATCAGGAAAGGTTTCGCGCTTCAGATCCGGCGCCGCAAATAAACCCGCCGCCAGCAACAGTATCAGCAGCAGGTTAGCCGCTGTCGGATGGCCTGCAAACCAGCGGATCATTGCGCAGCACCCAGTGCAAGTTGCTGCAGGTGTTGTTCAAGATCCTCGTTGCGATGTGGCGTTACTTTCATGCCTGCGATGGCAGGCACAGGATCATCCGTGATCAGCAGCTCGCCGGCCACCAACCCACTTTCAATCACCGCCAGACCATTCTGCTCAAAGGCGACCGTCACGGGACGCCGCTGCAGAAGGTTATCCTCTCCCAGCAGGTAAATCTCGCCCTGATGCACCGCCGAAGAAGGCACCGCCAGCAAGGGTTTGGGGCTGTCGGCGGCAAAATTGACCTGAACATGCATATCACGCTGCAATGCGGGGCGCTCTGGCAATCGTGCAAGGCTATATGGCTGGTCCACGGTAACGACCACCCGCCCGCTGCGCGTGCCGGGGTCCAGGCCGCTGGCAACCCGGCTTACGCTTGCAGGCCAGCGCACGGCCGGAAAGCCGGTCAGCTCTACCTCGCTACGAATGGCCGAAAAATCAAGCCGCTCGGTAATATCCAGCGCGGATCGCTGCGAATCAACAGGCCTCGACACGGCCTTCATGAGCCTGCGCAACATGGTCAGAGGTACCTGCGCTTCAACTTCAGCCTGTTCAATACCGTCCGCAAGAAACAGCGGTTGCCCGATGCCCGCGTACTGGTGCTCTTCTACTTCGACAGTGCGGATGCGCAGATCATAGGGAGCAATAAAGCGGGTATCCGCAAGATCCTGACGCCCCTGTTCCAGACGCGTATTAGCGCGCTGTATCTGAGCATCAAGATACTGCTGCTTCGACGGTAACAGTGATAGCTGGTTATCCAGCGACTGTACAAGCTGACGCTGCGCAAGCGTTGCGCGCCGCTGTTCATCAAGTCGCGAGCGAGATACAGCGCCGGTTTTGAGGAGGCGCTCGATTCGGCTGAGCTCGTCTTCAGACAACTGCAGCCGTTCACTTTCCAGCTGTAACAGGTGGCGGGTATTTTGTGTTTCTGCTTCAAGCTGGGCTTGCTCGGCCGCCAGGGAGGCCAGCTCGGCTTCGGTCTCGGCAATCGCCAACTGATAGCGCCCCGGGTCCAGCGCCAGCAACAATGTGCCTGCCGGCAGTAATGTGCCGCTGTTGAGGTCCGGATGACGTTGAACAACGCGCCCGGCGACGTTGGCCACAGCCTGCCAGGCTTGTACCGGACGCGTAATGCCAAAGCCCCGCGCAGCCAGAACAAACGGCATGGGCTGAACTTCAATTACCGTCATGTGCAGAGGGCGGGAGTTTGTCTCGTTGTGCGCCGGCCCCTCGCCCAAGAAAATAAGAAGCGCAACCAAGAGAACGCCTCCCACCAAGCCGACTAAAGCCAATACCTTTCTATTGCAGAACTGTCGCAGAGCCATTGGATGTTCTCTTGTGGAAATTACCTGACAGAAAAGATAGTAAGCAGTTACTTTCTTTTCTGCAACCAACAAGGAGAGCAGTTTTGTTTTAAGGGATTGGGACAATTGTTTTTTGGGGAGAGAGGGGGGGATGTAAAAAACCGGTTCGCCGAGGAACCGGTTAATAATGCCGATCAGTTCAGGGCGAGTTGGCCATCGTTGCGGTCACATCACAGCTCAGGAATTCTGAGCTGGCCAGCCATTCCGAGTCCGGATAGTAGGTAAACAGGTACTGATTTTCTTTCAGGCTGTCGACCAGTTTCCCGGCGATCTCCTGACGAACTGCAGGGCAGCCATGGCTGCGGCCCAGGCGACCGGTTTTTTCAATAAAGCTCTCGCTGACATAATCCGCACCGTGAATCACGATAGCGCGCTGATACGCGAGATCATTGACGCCGGATTCCAGCCCCTCAAGGCGCAAGGAATAACCGTTCCTGCCGTGATAACTGTTGAGCGTGCGAAACAGACCAATGCTGGACTGATGGCTCTCCGGCACATTGGAGAACTGGCTGGCCATGGCATTGCCCGATCCCTGGCCGTGAGATACAAGTTCCTTAAACAGCAGCTTCTGGTCTATGAGATCAAACACCCACATCCGGGGCTCTGTTGAAGGCAGCGAGAAATCGATAACCGCGAGGCGCTCAGCATCAGGAGCTGCGCAAGACAAGGCACGGGCCGCCAGATGCAAGACTTCCGGGTTGGCACGGGGCGCAAGTTTCGCCAGAGTCTTATCCAGGCGTGCCGCCTGGACTGTGATTGAATCTGCACTTTTCGCCGTAGGGCGATCACCAGCGAATGCCGGTAAGGTACCCAGTATAAACTGGCTGCAAAGAACTGCACAAAGGAGGCATCGGCCCAGATAGTTCTTCAGCATTCAGGAAAACCTGTTTTGAAGCACGATCTTGCCGGATAGAGGCTCTTTTTCGCCGGAGTTGACAAGACCACGCAATGCTGGAGAACGAGGAATCTAATATCCCTACGCAGCTTCGTATTATAACCATAGGCAGCATAATGAAAAGGCTTTGCGGGCATCAACGTCAGCTGCTGCCCACTCATAATCGTCTCAGCCCTGGCCCAACTCCACTACGACATAATGTTCCTGATGGTCGTCGACCAGAGGGATTACCCCCTGCGCCAGGTGTCCGCCGCTGAACTGTACAGTGATGTGATAAACCGTCTCACGATAGCGGTAACGAATGGTGAACTCATCCCAATGGGCCGGGACGCAGGGTGCAATGATCAGATGATCCTTTTCCAGTTTCAGACCCAGCAGACTTTCCAGCGCCAGCCGATACATCCAGCCCGCCGCCCCGGTGTACCAGGTCCAACCGC
>Ga0314772_1000128_pt1 | contig 41491 bp, 28 predicted proteins | sample MetaGCBIW2018_FD_204520 | JGI IMG/M metagenome (GOLD analysis project Ga0314772, IMG submission 204520) | Cryopeg brine microbial communities from Beaufort Sea near Barrow, Alaska, United States - CBIW 2018 | ecosystem: Environmental > Aquatic > Marine > Coastal | place: USA: Alaska | collected... | reverse complement strand
TAAAAGTGTATTTTATTTTTAAATAATTTTAAATAAAGTGGGATTCCTCCTTTATAAGGTGATTATAGTTGATGAAAGTTGGATTGATTGGGAAGTTTACAATAAGGAGTTACTGCTTTCGTGGTCTTTACTGCTATCTTATATACTAATTAGTGGTTGAAAAGGAAGCAGCGTGACTAGTTCTCTTAAAACCATACCAGGACAATCCCATAATCGCATACTTTATTTTAAGAATCAATAGAAGCCCCTATTATTTTCAAATCTTGGATTATCTTCGGCTAGAATTTATTAAATTAGGTGCTTAAATAACTTGACACGTTTTTCACAACTAGTCATTGATAATATTATAAAACGATAAAATATGATAATTGAACCAAGAACTCGCGGATTTATCTGTACAACAGCTCACCCAGAAGGATGCGAGCAAGGTGTATTAAATCAGATTGAATATATAAAATCAAAAGGGAAAATCGATAGTCCAAAAAAAGTCTTAGTAATAGGTGCCTCAACAGGATTTGGTATAGCTTCAAGAATTACGAGTGCTTTTGGCTCAGACGCTTCCACTATTGGAGTGTTTTTTGAAAAACCGCCTTCTGAAGGAAGAACAGCTTCTTCTGGTTGGTACAACACAGCAGCTTTCGAAAAAGCAGCGCATAAGGCTGGTTTGTATGCAAAAAGTATTAATGGTGACGCTTTTTCAAATGAAATTAAAGAGCAAACAATTGCATTAATCAAGAAAGACCTTGGTCAAATTGACTTGGTTGTTTATAGTCTAGCTTCACCAGTTAGAACTCATCCTGTAACGGGAGTTAAATATAAATCTTCTCTAAAACCAATCGGTGATATCTACACAAACAAAACGGTAGACTTCCATACTGGAGAAGTTAAAGAAATTAGTATTGATCCTTCAGTAGAAGGGGATATTGAAAATACTGTCGCTGTAATGGGCGGTGAAGATTGGGAAATGTGGATTGATGCTTTGAAAAAAGAGAATTTGCTTTCTGATGATTTTAAAACTGTTGCCTATTCATATATAGGACCAAAATTAACCGAACCTGTTTACAGAAACGGAACAATTGGCAGAGCAAAAGACCATTTAGAAGCAACTGCTTTTAAGATTACAGATAAACTTAAAGACATTAGTGGAAAAGCATACATTTCTGTTAACAAAGCGCTTGTAACTCAATCTAGCTCTGCGATTCCGGTTATTCCTTTGTACATGTCTTTATTGTACAGAGTTATGAAAGACCACAATGTTCATGAAGGTTGTATTGAACAAATACAAAGATTGTACACTGAAAGATTATTCTTGGATGAAGTTCCAACGGATAATGAAGGAAGAATACGCATCGATGATTTAGAAATGCGTGCTGACATTCAAGAAAAAGTAGCTGAACTTTGGGGAAAAGTTACTACTGAAAATTTAATGTCAATTGGAGATTTACAAGGATATAGAAATGAATTCTTTCATCTTTTCGGATTTAATTATAATGAAATAGATTATACAAAAGAAACGGAAGAAGTAGTTGACATTGCTGGATTACAAGATTAATTACGAATTATAAATTACGAATTGGGAATTTTCCACTTTAACAGCAAGCAATTTGGTAACTTCGAAATTGAAGATAATTTTAAAGGGATTTAATCAATTGACCAACGGTAATTTCAGAAAAGCACCTTTATTCATCATTTTGGTGCTTTTTTATTTTTCATTGTGTTTTTTAAAGTTCAATCAATCAGTTTTCATATATTTATATGTTTATACCATTAAATTTATCAGAACTTAAATATAAAACCTAACTTTTGAATAATATCAATGCATACAAATTTCAAGTTTTAAATAAAGATTCATTAAGCACTCAATTTATTTTTGAAAGTAAAGGTGAGAGAACTATCGTGAAAGCCATAGAATATAGCTTTATTAGAAATATTTCAGGTAGAAAAGTTTACAATTTAGGATTTGGAGATTTCAATGAAAAAAATGGCATGCTAATAGATGACATTAATAGTAATAATGGAGACATGCGAAAAGTATTCAATACTGTATTAAATACGATTCCAAAATTTTTCGCACTTAATAATGAAGCTGCAATTTGGGTACAAGGAAGCGACAGTGCAGAGGACTTTAGAGCTAAATGTGAAATTAAATGCAAAAAGAAATGTGATGAAATTTGTAAAAATCATAACAGGAGAATAAAAGCATATAAATATTATGTCGACAAAAATTTCGTTCAATTGAGTAAAGAGTACATCTTTTTTGGTTTCACAAGTGGAAAAAATCCTGACTTTGTGCAGTATATTCCCAATAGTGAATATATAGGAATTTTGGTGTATAAGAAAAAATGAATTATCTTTGTCTAGTTGAATGTTTAATGAATTTATACATTATTCAAATTTAACTTTTGAAAAAAAATGGAACAAGAAAAACAAATACGTAAATCTCAAAAAGCTATTTCAATGTCAAAAGCGACTAAAGAAAGACTAGCTAAAGTTGCCTTAGAATTAAAAGGAAAAGAGTTGTTTCCACAAAAAGTAGAACAAGCAAAGAGAACATTGAGTAAAATTAAATCACTTCCTATTTAATAACGACTATTATTTCATTCTTATTAAATCTTAATCATGAAAAAAAATATAGAATGAATTTAATTAAATATTTTCTACTATTTCTCTTTCATCTTTTCGGATTTAATTATGATGAAATAGATTATACAAAAGAAACGGAAGAAGTAGTTGACATTGCTGGATTGCAATAGATAATATTGAACTAAAAATATATTAAAAAAAGTGCTTAAGGAAATACATTCTTTAAGCACTTTTATTAATTTAACGGAATTAGTAAGTTATATAGACAACTTGCTTAGTAATCGAAATTATAATAAGAAATCATCTTGTTTTTATAAATTAGTACAGATAGTCTGCCTGCTTCATTTTTCAAAACGTTGAATGATTCAACTTTTTTAATTTTCCCCATTTCTGATTCAATTGGCTCTGATTCTGTGATTAACGCTTCTGTTGTAATATCCGCAATTCCAACCCTTACTTTATTTCTATAACCTTCAATAATTGTATAAACCATAGCTGGATTTCCATCACTATTTTCTACCCAGAACTGATAATTACTGATATTTTCACTTTTAAACTTACTTGCATACGTATTAACATTAGTAACCATTCCTTCCACAACAATTTTGTTTTCCTCTTTGGTTACAAATTTAATTTTAGGGTTACCCCTTTAAATCGCAGGACGTAATTATTTTATGATCTGAGATTGTTTCTTTGTTTAAAAATAGAACAAATGAAAATACTTAAGGAATTATCAAGGAAAGAATTTAGGGCTAAATATGGGACAAAAGATCAGTGTTTGGCATATTTGTCAGAGATAAAATGGGGTGATGAATATAGTTGTAGAAAATGCGATAATAAGCGATCGAGTGCAGGAAAAAAGAAGTACAATAAACGTTGTTCTCGATGTGGTTATGATGAGTCACCAACTTCTCACACATTGTTTCACAAGATTAAATTTGGTATCGAAAATGGTTTTGAAATGGCCTACGATATTGTTACCAGTAAGAAAGGCGCAAATAGCATTTGGTTAGCGGAACGGTTTGGTGTAAAGCAAACTACGGCTTGGCTGTTTCGGAGAAAAGTACAAGAAGCAATGAAAAGTAGTGAGAAATTCCCTCTTGAAGACGAAGTGCATGTTGATGAATTTGAAATAGGTACTCCTCAAAAAGGTGAGCAAGGAAGGAGTAAATCAGACAATAAAATTAGAATCGTAATTGCATTGGAACACCGTAACGGAAAACCAGGTCGAGGTTATGCAAAAGTAATAGAAGACTACAGTTCAAAATCACTAAAACCTATTTTTGATGCTCATATTGATAAGAAGGCAAAAATTACAACTGATGGATGGACAGGATACATTCCTTTAAAGAAAGCTTATCCTCATTTCGAGCAAAAATTATCTGATAAAGGACGAAATTTTAAGATGCTACATATTCAAATCAGAAATTTCAAAAATTGGTTAAGAGGAGTTCACTCATATTGTCATGAAGCCTATATAAATCAGTACATCCAAGAGTATTTCTATAGGTTTAATAGATTGAATTTTAGAACAACAATTCTCGAGAAGCTATTAAACAGAATGATTGCCTATCCTCCAATCAGTTACAAATCAATTAAATACAATGCGACTTAGAGGGGTAACCTTATTTATGAATTAACCAAAGAGCAATTTGAAAACATTCTAAAATCTACAAAACATAAATCTCCATATAAATACATTCCACGAGAAAACCCTGAAGCTGAAGATGCTAAAAAAGACGATAAAATTAGTGGATGGTTTATTGCACTTGGCTTTGCAGCAATGGTATTGGTTTGGTTCGTTAGAAAATACGCAAGAAACAAGTGAACAATTGATAATTACGATTGTGGAAATATCGTTTAAGCCATCGTTAATTATAAAGCTCCTTATCTCAACAATTTAGAATTACGTTACCACGAGTTTTAGACCCATATATCTAATTCTTAATTATTTACTCTTCTTTGCGTCCATTGCGATTCCTTAGCGTCTTCGCGGTTAAAAACCCCTTAATCACTGCGCAGCAGAGATTCCTATAATTCTTAATTCTTATAATTTTTCTTCGAAAAACTAAAATCTATTTTATAATAAAAAATCGGCAAGAATCCCAATTGATAACGCTGTGCAATAGGCTCTGCTGTTGGGTCAGTTAAACTAGGTGCATAACTCAACGCTAAAATATTTTCAGTATTCAAAATATTCACCAAATCCAAACCAATCTCATGTGTCAACTTTTCAGTATTCAGCACATACGTTAACTTCAAATCCAATCTGAAATAATCTTTAAATTGACGCGTGTTGAAAAGAGAATCTTTAAACACCAATTCGCTATTGATTTCTGTTTGTGTAACATCAATATAACCATATCTTCTTCCTCCAGCAGCAGTGACTTTAAACCCTGCAGAAATCATATTTCTATCATTGATTTTAAACTCTTTTCCCGCCAAGAAATTCACAGCATAATTTCCGTTGAAATCTGTATTTCGCTCAACTCCGTCACTTCCCTTGTATTTAGATTCGAAAAGTGAACCCGTAGCTAAAAAATAGAAAGATTTATTGAAATATTTCTGCACAGTTAATTCTACACCATAGTTTTTACCTGTTCCTTTATTGACTAATTCGTCAGGGAAGAATCTTTGGAATCCGGATCCTTGATTAATCAAGCTGAAAGACGAAGAATACATATTCACTGGAATATTATACAAATGCTGGTAATAAACTTCTGTCTTTAAAGTCAGACTATTCTTGAAGTTCTTTTGATATCCAACTGCACTGTGAAAACTCTTCGTGAAATCCATGTCTTCATTCAATCTGCGTAAATCTCCATCCGTATCCACTTGCTGATAAGTATATTGATAAGTTGGTTGTATTTGTGAGTGTAAACCAGCTCCAGCGCTAAATTGGTTACCGTTTTTTAATCTCAGTTGCCAACCCAAACGCGGTTCAACATAACTCCAACTGTCACTTAAAGAATAGTATTGACTGTGAACACCAGCCGTGAAATCCATTCTTTCGTTAATTTTCCATTTGTATTGAACAAAAGGTTGAATTAATGCACTAAAACCTTCAAAATCATGTCTGTTTATGAAATAAGTATGAGAAACATCTAATGCGGAATCAACATTTTTCATTAAATATCCGTCCACATTAATTCCTGCTCTTATAATATTTCTGTTGTTCATTTTGTGATTTACACTCGCATAAAGCGCCGTTTTATAAGTTTGGAATTTATATCCCATCAACTGATAAATAGAATCTGTTCGAATTTCGTAATTCTCAACACCACCAACTATACTTGTATCTATGCTTCTCTCCAAAAAGTCATGACGAGACCTCTGTTGATCATAAGTTTGAGCAATTGTCGCTTTAAAGAAAGTGTTTCGAGAAATAGGCTTTTTATAGCTCACTCCTAAAACACCCATCGCAGTTCCAAAATATTGATCTCTGTCTCCCTCTCCAAATGCTTCTTCTGAGATTTCTTTCTGATCTGAAATTTTAATCGCTATATCAGATGCACCACCTATCGCAAAAACTCCAATGTGTCCGCCTTTTTTCAATGGAAATGACAATTTTACTGCTCCATCACCATAAGTAGGCACTGCATCAGTTCCAATTCGAATATTCATCGCTTGAAAAATACTTAAAGTACTGTATCGTCCCATCACCAAATAACTAGAACGTTTGTCACGGTTGATTGGGCCTTCAGCTAGAACTTCTGTTCCTAGAAACCCAAACTGACCTGTAAATTCATGTTTATCTGGATTTCCATTTCTTAAACGTAAATCAAAAACTCCAGAAATTGAATTCCCATAATCTGCTGGAAATGCCGACATAAAAAAGTCAGAATTAGCCAGTATTTTATTGTTTAAAATAGCAACTGGTCCACCTGTAGAACCTGACGTAGCAAAGTGATTTGGATTTGGTAAATCAATTCCTTCAACTTTCCATAATAATCCAATTGGAGAATTTCCTCTCACTACGATATCGTTTCTTGAGTCATCAGCCCCTTGAACTCCAGCAAAATTACTCGCCATTCTTGCGGGATCACCTCTAGAACCTGCATAACGTTCTGTTTCCTCAACACTGAATTGACGAGCCGAAATAGTCGCCATTTCATTGTTTACTTGACCCACTTTTTTACCAATAATATTCACTTCTTCAGTGGTTACAATATCTTCATTCAACTTAACATTAACAATACTTTCTCTTCCAGAGTTTACGGTAACCGTGCTTGAAGTATTTAAATATGAAATATAACTAGCCGTTAATTCATATTTTCCAATTGGAACGTTTTGAAAGTTATATAAACCATTCAAATCCGTTATGTTTCGCAGAATAATACTAGAATCAGATGATATCAAGACTAATTTAGCTCCAATTAATGGATATTGTGATTCAGAATCAACAACGCTACCTTTTAGAGTTTGCGAAATTTGACCAAATAGTGGCAGTGAAACCAGAGCGAGTATTAAGAGTAGATACTTTATCATAGTATTTTATTTGTGAGTAAAAATAGACAAATTATTGTTTTTCTTTGGTTTCCCATTCTTTTTTTGACCAATCCTTTAGGTATACATTTTTGAATGAGTAACTATTCATTTTGTTGAGCTTTAGGTTGCGCACTTTAGAATAAATGATTTTTATAGTTTCCTCATACCATAAAATAATGAAAGGTGAATCGTCCATTAAAATCGTTTCAGCTTCAGCAAAAAATCGATAACGCTCAACTATTTCTGGACTTATTTTTCCCTGTTCAAATAAAGCATCGAAATTATCATTCTGATAACGTGAATAATTTGTCATGGATGGTTGTGAAGAATCTCCAGGAACCGTTTTCCCATAAGCAGTCATTAAAAAGCTTTCTGGACTATTGTACTCAGCAAACCAAGAAGAACGAAATAAATCTCCTTTTGCAAACTTTTGATCTTCTAATTTCTCTTCAAAAGTTACGCCTTCCAATTTTATATCAATATTTAAAGTCTGTTTCAATTGGCTTGCAATTTCTATTGCTACATCAGAATGTATTGTTCCTAAATTATATTTCAAATGTATAATTGGAAAATCTTTACCGTTAGGATAACCTGCTTGGGCCAGTAATCTTTTTGCTTTTTCAGGTTCAAATGTATATCCATGTTGACCTACATTTTCAGATTTATAACCATTAAATGCCATTGGTGGAATTATTCCTCCATCACCTTTCTTGAAAGCTTGGTAATTTAAAATGTTCGAAATTATTGCTCCACGATCAATTGCGTAATTAAAAGCTTTTCTTACCCGAACGTCTTTAAATTCAGGTTTCAATAAGTTGAAATAGTAATATTGAGTTGCCAATAAAGGCTTTCTAACTAAAATGAATTTTGGAGGCGTGCCATTGAAATCTTCAATTTGTCCTTCGCCCAACATTTTAGACACTTTTTCTGGCGGTAACCCTTCAATTAGATGAATTTCTCCACGTTCAAACATTTCTAGTTGTTCAGTTCTTTGCCCTTCAACTTTCATTATTAAAGTGTCTAAATAAGGCAAGGCAAGGCCATTGTCATCTTTGCCGTAATAATTTTCATTCCTAGCCAAGACAATTTCTTCTCGGTTATTCTTTATGCGGGTTCCTGAATAAGTAAAAGGTCCAGTGCCAATCAATTCGTTTTCTAATCCAGCCTCAATAGCTTTTTTTGAAACAATTAAAGCAGCAGTTTGAGTAAGTTTATTTACAAAATTAACATCGCGTTCAAGTAATTTCATTTCTAAAGTATTCCCGCGAAATTTCAATCCTGAAATGTGATCTGCTTCCTTGTTGTAAAATTCGTCAGCACCTTCTAAAAGTCCTCTAAAGATTGAATAATATGCGCTGCTGGCCTCGGTTTTGTTTTGTTTACAGGCCAATTCAATACTGTAAACTACATCTTCTGCAGTAAACTTGTTTTTTCCTTCAATGGAAGGATGTTTATGGAAATACACATTGTCTCGCAATTCAAAACTTATTGTTTTACCATCAGCCGAAATTGTCCAATCTTTTGCTAATCCAGCTCTTGTTTCTAAAGATTTTGGATCGAGTTCCACCAATCCTTCATAAACTTGATTAAGTAAAGTGGAAGAATAAAGATCCGTCACATACCTGGGAATTAAAGTGGATGGAGCGTTGTTTATTGCAAAATTGAATGTTCCACCTGCATATTTGAACTTCTTTTTCTTAGAAATATCACCGCAAGAACTAAAAGCAATAAGCAATAAGATAATTAGTAAATTCCTCATTTGAAAATAAGTAATGTGTGTTTTATTTGGTTTAAGCAAAGGATTATAAAAATAAATACAACACCGAATTTAAAATAATAATTTCATTTCCTACCCCATAAAGGCTTTATTTAATCTACAAACGACTATTTAAATTGAGCCAGTCCCAACGAAACCAGTTAGCCAGCCACCAAACCACCGAACCATTCATCCAACTAACTCCACCAACCAAACCAGCCATCCACCCAAAACAAATCTGCGAAAACCACACCCCACCTCAGCCCAACCACCTCCACCCAACCACCTCCACCCAAAAAACTAATCTGCGAAATCCGCGAAATCTGCGGAAAAACCAACCCCACTACCACCAACCCAACTCAACCCACCCACCTCCACCCCAAAACAAATCTGCGAAATCCGCGAAAATCTGCGGGAAACATATTAACTTAGAAACCAAATATCTCAATTCACAACATGAACAAAATAGAACACATAGGCATCGCAATTAAAGACATGGACAGTGCCATCAAAATATACGAGCAATTACTAAACACAAAATGTTATAAAGTAGAAAACGTGGAATCAGAAGGAGTGAAGACGGCTTTCTTCAAGATCGGAGACTCTAAAATAGAACTCCTAGAAGCAACAAACCCTGAAAGTCCAATTGCAAAATTTATAGAAAAAAGAGGCGTTGGAATGCACCATATCGCTTTTGATGTAACGGACATCGAAGCAGAAATTGAAAGACTTTTATCACAAGATTTCCAACTGATTCAGAAAACACCAAAAAATGGAGCTGATAATAAAAAAATAGCCTTTTTACATCCAAAATCAACAGCTGGACTATTAGTTGAATTATGCCAAGAGCGATCGGACTAATCTTATTACATTATCGTTTTTTACATCCAAATGATGCGCTTGAATTCCAATAGACTTTGCGCCTTCAATATGCTGCATTGAATCGTCGATAAATAAAGTCTCCTTCGGATCAAAACCTTCTTTTTTACAGAGTGTTTCAAAAATCTCTGCATCTGGTTTTCTCATGCCCATTGCGCAACTAAAATACAATTCTTTAAAGTAATTAGAAAGCGATGATTCTCCATAAACTTCATTGAGTTGCTTATGGAAAAATTCTAAATGAATAGTGTTCGTATTGCTTAACAAAACAGTATTGTATTTTGATTTAAGCTCCATCAAGAAATCTAATCTTTCTTTGGGTAAATCCAATAACATTGCGTTCCAAGCATTAATAATAACTTCATCTGTTGTTGATTCAGGTAAATAGTTTTTTATTCCACTAATAAATTCCTCACCACTAATCTCTCCTTTTTCTAGTTGATTAAACAAGTCCGTTTGATTGGCTTGTGTGTATAGACTTTGAAAATCTTGATTTCCCAGTTCAGTAAATGCATCAATAGTGAGTTGGTAATTTAAATTCAATAAAACTCCGCCTAAGTCGAATATGATATTCTTAATTTTCATGTTGTTTGTTTAAAAGACAAATGGTGCAAATACAATTATAAACAAAAAAAGAGCAAACATTTTACTGCTTGCCCTTTTCAATATTTTAATAATCAAAGATTATTTCTTCATTAACTCAGCATGAAGTTTGAATTCTATTTCTGTTGAAACAGCTCCTTCTTCAGGTTTCTCTGGATTAACTGTCATTCCTTTCATTTCTACATCACCGAAATCAATAGAGAAATCACCTTTCATAGTCATACCTTTGTCGTTAGTTTCAATTTTAATTGGAACTGTTCTGATCATTTCAACACCACCAACAATAAGCATTAACTTAGCGTTTCCTTCAATATACTCCATTACTTTTACATCAGTAACAGCATATTTATCAATGTTGAAGAAGTCTTCATTTGCAAGGTGACCTTGTAATTTTGGTTTTCCACTTGCTTCGTCAAGATCTTGTACATCAATAGTTTTCATATCAACTGTGAAGTGACCATTAAATTTTTCACCATCTTGAAGCATTGTTCCATCAGTGATTTTTACAACACCATTGTGGCTATTTCCATCGTTTTGTCCTCCTATCCATGAACCAGCCCATTCAATTTTGCTGTTTTCTTGGTCAAGTTGGTACTCTGCAACAACTACTTCTTCTTTTTTATCTGCATCGATAGCACCATCAGTACTTTCTGCTCCTCCACATGACGTAAAAGTTAATGCTGCAAAAGCCAATACTCCGTAAATTACTTTTTTCATATTCTCTCTTTTAATAAATTTAATTTGCAAATGTAATAAAATTTTAGGTACCAAGGTATGTAAATTGTTAAGCGTATCGTTATCAGTTGTTAATATTTCAAAATTGTGAATTAGTTTCAGTAATTCGCTTAATAATTAAGTTGTTATTATAGAAAATAATTATAAAAATGAACGCATATTCTAAAGAATTGAATGTTTAATGCGTTTTTTAGAAGAGTTTATCACTTCACTATTATATGATTTCTGAAAAATCTTCCTAAATTCGTGGGTTAAATGGGAAAAGATATTGAAAAATATGGGAGAAGAGGTCTGCAGACAGGCTATCTCTCCGTGGTAGTCGGAATTTCACTAGTACTCTTTATGCTGGGACTTGTTTTGGGTGCCTACTTTGGATTGGAGCATACTCAAAATGCGGCCAAAGAAAATATTGAAATTGATTTGTTTTTCAACCCTGAGTTGAACGATTCTGATATTAAACTCATTGAACAAGAACTTAAAGGTTGGGAAAATATCAAATCTGTTTGGTTTGTTTCGCCAGAACGTGCGTTGGAGGTTTTTCAATCAAACGAAGTGGAAGCCAATGAAATTAAAGCAATCTTCAATGACAAAAGTCCTTTTCCCCCTTCTGTTTCTTTCAATCCTATTGGAAGTATAGTTGATAAACAAGGATTAGATGCAATCAAGCAAAAAATTCTTTCCACTTACCCTGAACAGGTTGCTGAGGTGAATTATGATGAAAACAGAGTTGCACAAGTAAATCTTGGATTTCTACAATGGATTTATTTATTCGTTGCAATTGGAGTTTTACTTACTGTTATTGCTTTTGCAATGATTAACAATACTATTCGATTAGCACTTTATTCAAAACGTTTCACCATTAAAACAATGCAGTTAGTAGGCGCAAAATCAGGATTTATTAGGAAACCATTTCTATGGAATTCGATTATACAAGGATTTTTATCTGCAATAATTGGAATGTCATTGCTGATGGCTGTTTTCTTCGCTTTAAAACGTTACATGGAAATCGTGAGCTCAACTTATAACTTTGAAACATTTTTGTTACTTTTCGGAGTTCTAATTTGTTTAGGTGTTCTAATTAGTTTACTTTCAACTTGGTTTGCATTAAATAAATACCTTAGAAAAAGACTAGATAACTTATACTAGAATATATTCATTATGGAAAAAGAAAAAACGAAATTCCTCTTCAATAAATCAAATTATACGCTCCTTATTATTGGTGTGGTATTGAATGTTGTAGGTTTTTTATTGATGATTGGAGGTGCTGCAGAAAATTTAGATGATTTTAATGCAGATGAATTGTTTTCACCTGTAAGATTAACTGTTGCGCCAATATTAATTTTACTGGGTTACATAGTGATCATTTTTAGTATCATGAAAAAGCCGAAAATTACAAAGGACCCAAATTCAACGGAGAATTAAATTCCTTTATATCTGAATGGAGAATACAACTTATCAATTTCGAAAAGGTGAAGTTTTATTGGTCGATAAGCCTTTAGATTGGACCTCTTTTGACGTGGTGAATAAACTACGTTGGAAACTGAGTAAAAAATATGGTATCAAAAGATTTAAAGTCGGTCATGCCGGAACATTAGATCCTTTAGCTTCTGGATTATTGATTATTTGTACTGGGAAAAGCACAAAAATAAGTCAAGATTTAACTTCAGAAGACAAAACCTACACAGGTACTTTTTTATTAGGAAAAACAACACCTAGCTATGATTTAGAAGAGGAGTTCGATCAAGAATTTCCAATTGATCATATAACCGAACAAGCAGTAAAAGAAACTGCGGTTAAATTTACTGGTGAACAAAAACAAACTCCGCCAATTTTTTCAGCCAAAAAAGTTAATGGTAAACGTGCCTATGAATCTGCACGAAAAGGAGAGACTGTCGTTTTAAAAGAGAATGATATCCTTATTCATTCATTTACTATTACAGCAATTCGTTTTCCAGAAGTAGATTTCGAAATCAAATGTTCAAAAGGAACTTATATTCGTTCTATCGCAAATGATTTTGGAAAAGCACTAGATTCAGGTGCTACCCTTGTTGCTTTGAGAAGAACGCAATCAGGAGATTTCCTACTAGAGAACGCTAAGTCTTTTGAAGAATGGGCTGAAATTATTGAGGCAAGCGAGATGGTGGATGAGTTAAACTAAAATAACTATATGGTGACCAATGAAAATATCTTTGTGCTTGCAGATCTTGAAGTATTAGACCAAGAGAGTGAAAAAACCAAAGAGTTTTTAAAGGAGAATTGTCCAAATATTCTAGATTTCAGTTTTTTTGATCTAAAATCTCTTAACGATACTGATCGTGTATTTCTATTCTTAAGCGATGTTCAAATTAAAGAATACCTTCCAAAAGTAGCCGAAACAAATTGTGCGATTGGTTTTCTGCCTCATCCAGACGGGGCTCAAACTCGTTCGGGTTATCAAGTTCCAAAAGATTTTAAAGAAGCATTTAAAGAACTGGTCGAATCAAAGCGCGTTGTGGAAACCGGAATACTAAATTGTAATGGTGAACTGGTTCTTAATTATGTTGTAATAGGCACCATAGTTACATTTCTTACTAAAAAAGCAAAAAGCAGTAACATCTTTTACAGGTTAGGAAGGTTCTTTCGCTACCTAAAACGATTGGTAAATATTCGTTCTTTACCCTTTACAATTCAAACTGAAGAGAGAGAGCCTATAGTGACAGCTGCTTCTGACATCATGATTGTTCAGTATGCTCATAATTCAGTTGTGTCTCGAATTTTTGCGACCAATGAACTTTCTAGTGAGAAACTATTTCATACATTCATTTTTGCGCCAAGAAGCGTTTTGCAATTGGTTAGGGCTTATATCATGAAGCTTTTACTAGGTGATGGTCAAAAAAACAAAGCTTTTACATTTTTAAGTAGGTTGAAAACAGAAGATTTAACCATTTCTTCTACTCAAGAATTCAATTGTCACATTGATGGTAAACACAATTCCGTTAAAGAATTAGTGTTTTCATTTCAGCAAAGTTTTAATCAAATCCCTAGTGATTCCATTACTTATGAAATAGAGTCTAAAGACTCCAAAGGATCAAAAAGTTTTCAAACCAAATATCTTCCAAAAGGGAATTTGATTCAAGAAATGGTACGCAAGAACTTGCCTTTTATTTCACATGCATCTGCTGATGAGTACAAGGAGTTGTTTAAGCAGTTAAGAGAAAATGCTAAGCCGACTCAGAATTATGTTGTGCTTATGATTCTATCTATCATTTTAGCAACACTTGGAGTTTTTGCTAACTCTTCTCCAGTAATTATTGGGGCAATGATTCTGGCTCCGCTAATGGCTCCAATCATCTCTTTTTCGATGGGTGTTTTAAGGCAGGATCGCCAATTGATGAAAAACAGCTTCATTACAATGTTGGTGGGGATAGGAGTAGGGTATTTGTTTGCTATAATTTTTACTCTCATTACCCCTTTAACACAAATCAATGCAGAAATTACATCTCGTATAAAACCCAACATCATTGATTTAGGAATAGCTGTCGTTTCTGGAGCTGCAGGAGCTTATGCGTATTCTAAGGAAGAAATTGCTAAAACACTCGCTGGTGTTGCTATTGCTGTAGCTTTGGTTCCACCATTGGCTGTTTCAGGAATTGGTATCGCTTGGCTTAATTTTGATATCTTTTTTGGAGCCTTTCTTTTACTGATTACCAATCTTACAGGAATGGTTTTGGCAGCGGCCCTAGTGTTTTTACTCACCGGATATAGCCCTTTTCAATTGGCAAGAAAAGGACTGTTGATTTCTTTGTTTGTTGTACTCTCAATAAGTATTCCTTTAGGTTACGGTTTTTTTAAAGTTGTTGAAGAAAACAAAATTATTCGTTCATTGAATGATACCGTGGTTAAAGGTATAACTTTAGAAAAAGTAGTTATGGAATCTAGGAAACCAATGGTTATTTCTTTAGACTTTGTGGTAGATCACACACCAAGTAATGAAGAAATTGATAACGTTAAAAATAAAATTGAAAAAATGCTAGATGAAGAAGTTACCCTCAAAGCTGCCATTAGAGTGAAAAGATAGTGTATTTATCACTCAATTTGTAGCCTTATATTACTATCTTGTACATTTGAAATTAGATTAGCAGAATATCATGGATATAATTGTTACATTTGTAACCCTTTAAAAAAAGAGTACGATTTGAATAAAATGAAACTTTCTGAGTTCGACTTCGAATTGCCCGAAGAGCTCATCGCAAAACACCCTGTTGAAAATAGAGACGAGTCTCGCATGATGGTTATACATCGTGAAACAGGTGAAATTGAACATAAATTATTTAAAGACGTCATCAATTACTTTGGTGAAGGTGACGTTATGGTGCGCAACAACACCAAAGTTTTTCCTGCTCGTTTGTATGGAAACAAAGAAAAAACTGGCGCTAAAATTGAAGTTTTCTTATTGAGAGAACTAAACAGAGAATCACTTCTTTGGGATGTTTTAGTTGATCCAGCTCGAAAAATCCGTATTGGTAACAAGTTGTACTTTGGAGATGATGAATCTCTTGTAGCAGAAGTTATCGACAATACGACTTCTAGAGGACGTACTTTGCGTTTTCTTTATGACGGATCTTACGAAGAATTCAAAAATAAAATTGATGAATTAGGTGAAACACCATTGCCTAAATATATCGATAGAGAAGTTGAACCAGAAGATGCTGAACGTTTCCAAACGATTTATGCTAGTGAAGAAGGAGCTGTTGCGGCACCAACTGCTGGAATGCACTTTTCTAAACAATTATTGAAAAGACTTGAGCTTAAAGGTATCGAGTTTGCAGAAATCACATTACATGTTGGTTTAGGTACATTTAGAGCTGTAGAGGTAGAAGACCTTACAAAGCACAAGATGGATTCTGAACAAGCTGAAGTGACGCAGGAAAATGCCGATATCGTAAATAAAGCTAAAGAGAAGAAAAAACGTGTGTGTGCTGTTGGAACAACTTCAATGCGTACTATCGAAACTTCTGTTTCTACAGATGGAATGTTGAAACCTTACGAAGGATGGACAAATAAATTTATTTTCCCTCCTTATGATTTCAGTATTGCTGATTCAATGATTACTAACTTTCATATGCCTTCTTCAACTTTATTGATGATGGTGTCTGCATTTTTAGGTCATGAATTGATGTTGAGAGCATACCAAGAAGCAATTAAAGAAAAATATAGGTTCTACTCTTACGGAGATGTGATGTTGATCATATAACGCTATCGTAAAAGAACATATTTAAGAAATAATTTAAGTCCCGACGTAACTGTCGGGACTTTTCTTTTATCTTCGTTTTATGAAGCAATCTGTGATTATTACTGCTGGAGGAATTGGGAAACGCATGAAAAGCGATTTACCAAAGCAATACATTTCTGTTCAAGGACTTCCTGTGCTAATGCATACGATCAATAAGTTTTATGCATATGATGCTGAAATGCAAATTGTTATTTCACTGCCTAAGGATTTTATTCAAATGTGGAAAGACTTATGTGAAAAGCATGAATTCAATATTCCGCACGAAATTACAGAAGGAGGAATAGAGCGCTATCATTCCATTAAAAACGCATTGCAAAAGGTAAAGGGTGAAATTGTGATGGTTCATGATGCAGTTAGGCCTTTAGTGAGTATTCAAACCATTTCAAATGTAATTGAAAAAGCTAAAACTAAAGGAGCTGCAATTCCTGTTTTGCCAATAAAAGATACTTTAAGAAAAGGCAATAGCGAAAATAGTCAGCACCAAGACCGATCAGAGTTTTGGATTGTTCAGACTCCACAAGCCTTTAAGTTAGATTTACTTCAGAAAGCTTATCAAATTCCATATTCGTCTGCTGTTACAGATGATGCTAGTCTGCTGGAGGCAATGGGGAAACAAGTTTTTCTAACTGAAGGGAACGAAGAAAATATTAAAATCACAACTCCATTCGATTTAAAGTTGGTGGAATTTCTTTTGGAAAAATAAGTGTATTGATTTTAAATAAAACACCTATATTCTCAAGGCTATTCTTAATTTTGCCTTGCTAAAATTATTTAAATATGAAGGTAATAGATCACATTAATGAAGCTAAGGATACATTGTTTTCGTTTGAGATTCTTCCTCCACTAAAAGGAAAGAGTATTCAATCAATCTATAATGGTATCGATCCGTTAATGGAGTTTAAGCCGAAGTTTATCAATGTAACTTATCACCGTGAAGAATACGTTTATAAGGAACGCGACAAAGGTTTACTAGAAAAAGTTTCCATTCGTAAAAGACCAGGAACTGTTGGGATCTGTGCCGCAATCATGAATAAATATCATGTTGATGCTGTTCCTCATCTTATTTGTGGTGGATTTAGCAAAGAAGATACTGAAAATGCTTTAATCGATTTGCAATTTTTAGGTATCGATAATGTTCTTGCATTAAGAGGTGATCCCATAAAAACAGAGGTAACTTTTAAAGCGGCCAATAAAGGACATAAGTACGCCGTAGAATTGATCGAACAAATTCAAAGCATGAACAGAGGTCAATATACCATGGATGAAATTCAATTAGAACCCACCGATTTTTGTGTTGGAGCTGCTGGATATCCTGAAAAGCACTTCGAAGCTATGAATATGGCAACAGATTTGCAATACCTGAAACAAAAAGTGGATATGGGAGCAGATTATATTGTGACCCAATTGTTTTATGATAACAGTAAGTATTTTGAATTCGTTAAGAAATGTCGAGAAATTGGAATTACGGTTCCAATTATTCCAGGACTAAAACCAATTTCTAACTTGAGACATATTTCATTTCTGCCAAAGTTTTTTAATATAGATTTACCTTTGGAGCTTTCGACTGAATTGTTGAAATGTAAAACCAATGAAGACGTAAAACAAGTAGGAATAGAATGGGGAATTCAGCAATCAAAAGAATTAAAAGCTGCTGGTGTACCATGTATCCATTATTATACAATGACCAATTCTACTGAAGTAAGAAAAATTGCTTCTGAATTATTTTAAAATTATGAAAACCATGAAGAATTTATTTTTGATTACACTATCAGCTATGTTTTTAAGCCTCAATGTGTGGGCGCAAGAAGCTGAGCCTCTAAATCTTAAGAATGTACTAGTTGTCGGACAACAAGATGATTTATCAGACCGATATATTCTTGAAGTAGGGCTTTTGCAATTGTTTAGTGAATATAAAATCAAGACCAAAGCATCTTTGAATGTTGTGAAACAAAGAGGAACGGATGAACTTTTATTGAATGATTCAATCCATCAAAAATTAAAATCTGAAGGAATTGATACTTATTTATTGGTTTCAATTAGAGGGTATAATAAACGTTTCAAACCTTCAGATAATGCAAATCCAATCGAAGAAGAAATAAACGCTGGACATTTGTATCCATTGTACAGAGAAAGTGCATCAACAGTAACATTTTCATTCACTTTTTACCGCGATATGAAGCCTGTTCATTATGAATTAATCAAAACTGGAACAGTTGGTTCTAAAGAAGCCGTGATGAAAAAACTGCTTAAGAAGGTTGAAAAGAGATTAGAGAAGGAGTGGTTGTAAAAATAGGCAGTATGCAATAGGTTTTAGGCTATGTTCTTTATCTTTAATTCAATATAGCTGATTTGTTAAATCTATAGTAATTCATTGGATGTGGGATTTGCGAATTGACACTTCACAAATCTTTTAATTATTTATTGGATTTTGTTTAAATTATTTGAATCTTTGAATAAAAATCATCATTCACAATGGAAATGGACGATTTGCTAATCGTCCCTACCTTGTGTCTTTGATTGATTGTTATCTTTGATTTTTTAATCTTTAAATCCTTGAATCCATTGAGTTTTTCAATTCCTAATTAACCATTCGTAATTGAACTATTCGGCATTCCTTCTAAACATCTTTGCAATGTATTTTCCTAGAATATCAAATTCCAAATTCACTGTATCACCAACTCTCAATGCGTGAAATTGAGTATGCTCATATGTGTACGGAATGATATGCACAGAAAACTGATCGTCTTTTGAATCTACGACAGTCAAACTCGCTCCGTTAACTGTAATCGATCCCTTTTCAACTGTCATATCTTCTGATTTGTATTGAAACGTGAATACCCAGCTGCCGTCCTTTTCTTCGATAGCAATGCATTCGCCTGTTGTGTCAACATGTCCTTGAACGATATGTCCGTCAAAACGACCGCTTGCTGGCATGCAGCGCTCCAAATTAACTTTGTTGCCAATCTTCCAGCTTGAAAGATCCGTTTTATTCAAAGTTTCATCAATTGCAGTAACAGTGTAGTCTTGGTTATCGATTTTAACTACTGTCAGACAAACACCATTATGGGCCAAGCTTTGGTCAATTTTTAATTCACTAACAAACGAACATGTAAGGGTGAAATGAATATTACTTCCTTCTCTTTCAATGTTCTTTATTTCTCCAAGATCTTCGATTATTCCAGTAAACATAAGCGTTTTTTATTTTAATTTTCTATAGAGGAAACCATTTCCATATTGTCAATAAGCCTCACTTCTCCACAAAATGAAGCAATACACGCTGTCGCTCCAGGGACCCAATATTGGTTCAAATCATTTAGGGTTTCAGGGTGAACAATTTGTAAGTATTCCAATTTCAAAGCGCTGTCTTCGAAATAACGTTTCATTTTCTCCAATGTAACTGCTGGCGAATATGTTTTTGCCCAAGACTGACCTTTATTCAGCACTTGTGATATTACAACAGCTTGCTCAAGTTCTTGTTCACTCAATCTTAAATTTCTACTGCTCATTGCTAAACCACTTGGGTTTCTCATGGTATCTACAACCACTATTTTTACCGGTAATTTCAATTGTTTTACCATTTCAATAACAACAGCAACTTGTTGAAAATCCTTTCTTCCAAAATATGCTCTTGAAGGTTGAACCAATCTAAAAAATCTAGAAACAATATTTACAACTCCATCAAAATGTCCAGGTCGGTGTTTTCCCTCCATCGTGTTTTCGATGTGATCAAGATCAACTTTTTCAGCTTTATAATCATTAGGATACATTTCTGATACCGCAGGAAGAAAAACAAAATCGCAGCCGTTTTTCTCCAAAAGTGCAATATCTTCACTTTCAGTCCTAGGGTATTGCTCTAAATCTTTAGGGTTATTAAACTGTGTAGGGTTAACAAAAATACTCACAATTACAAAGTCGCATTCTGCTTTTGCTTGCTTAATTAATGATATGTGTCCCTCGTGCAAAGCGCCCATGGTAGGCACAAAGCCGATTTTACGATTTTTTTCTCTTAACGGTTGAAGATGGCCGTCAAGTTCATTTATGCTGTGTAATTTTACCAATATTTCTCTGACTAGATTAAATCTAAATCAACAAAACTATCTTTTTATGCTGAAATTCCGAATTTTTTTTTATATTTTTGTAAACGTTTTACCAAAATACATTTCATGGAGAAGAAGAAAATCCTTTTTGTTTCGCAAGAGATTAAACCATTTTTACCAAAGTCTGAAGTATCTACTGCAGCCCGTAAACTACCACAAGGAGTTCAAGAGAGTGGCAAAGAAATTAGAGTTTTCATGCCTCGTTTTGGAGTGATTAATGAAAGACGTCACCAATTGCATGAAGTAATTAGGTTGTCTGGAATGAATCTTATTGTTGATGATATGGATCATCCTCTAATTATCAAAGTGGCTTCTATTCCAACAGCTCGTATGCAAGTTTATTTTATAGATAACGAGGAGTACTTTAAGCGTAAGGGTGTTTTCTCTAACGATAAGGGGGAAGAGTTTGAAGATAATGACGAACGTTCGATGTTCTTCTGTAGAGGAGTTCTTGAGACGGTTAAGAAATTAGGCTGGAAACCAGATATCATTCACTGTCACGGTTGGATGACTTCTTTAATGCCTATGTACGTTAAAGATATTTACAAAAATGATCCGCATTTCTCAGATACCAAGGTTATTTACTCATTATACGATAATGAGTTTAACAAAAATTGGGAAGGAAGATTTGATGAAAAACTTAAATTTGAAGGCTTTAGCGATGAGATTATCGATTCGATAAAAGCAGGTGATTATACCAGTTTAAACAAAGCTGCAATTAACCACTCTGATGGAGTAGTTATGGGGAGCGCGTCTGTTAACGATGAGTTGAAAAAAGCTTTTGAGGAAACTGAAGCTTTTAAATTAGAATTTGAATCTGAAGAGATTCAACCTAAGGTGATGAGTGAGTTTTTCGATAAAGTGATAGACGAAGAAGCATTGATTCAATGATGATAAAGAATACAAAGAATACAAAGATTAATAAACTTAAAACGTGGCGAAAAGTAGCAGTACTTTTCGCTGCTTTTTTTTGTTTAAGCATAGTGATGTCCTCTTGCAAGAAGAAAAGGAACCCCGTTGGTTCTAGTGCTCTTTCATCTGAGACACTAATGAATTCCAGTAGTGTAGATACTTTTCAGTTGAAAACATATACCGTTGAAGAAGATTCTATTTATTCAATGGATCCTAGCTTCAACCTTATCGGTAGTTACGTTGATGAGATCTATGGAAGAGTAGAAGCTAATTTCTATACGCAATTGACACTTTCTGGTTTTTCACCAGATTTTGGGAATTTAAGTGAAGTAGCAATTGATTCAGCAGTGATGGCATTTGAATACGGAGGATATTACGGTAATCTAACGGAACAATTATTTGAAGCTTACGAAATTTCAGATGAGTTGACACGTGATTCTAGTTATCTGAGAACTTCAGTTGCGGGTGTTATACCGCAACAATTAGTGCCAACGTTGAATAACGAAGGATTAATTACACCAAATCCATTGAAAGCTTCTGTTGTTGGTTCAGATACCCTTAATCCACAATTAAGAATACCAATGGATACCGTTTTTGCTCGTAACCTTTTGTCACTGGCACAAAATTCAACCAATGATGCAGATTTCTTACAAAGCTTTAAAGGACTTCATTTTAAAGTGAATAATGGAATCCAGTCCGCTGGTGAAGGAACAATTCTTTATCTTTCAACAACAAAGCCCGCTTCGAAAATGACGGTTTATTATACCAAAAACGGAGAAAAGGGGAGTTATGATTTTATCGTGAATGGATCAGCAATTGATTTCAATCATGTTGAAACCGATTATTCTGGAACAAAAGTTGAACAATTGATCAATGATTCAGCATTGGGTGAAACTGAGTTTTATGCACAGTCATTTTCTACAAGAGCAAAAATTGAATTTAGTTCAATAGATTCTCTTCCTAAAAATATTATTATTCATCAAGCAACTTTAGAGTTACCAGTAAACTATTATAAAGGCAGTAATTTTTACCCTAGTTCGGAAATAATTGCAAGTAGTGAGCCTTTTGGTAATGGTATAAAGTATTCAATTTATGAGGGTAAAACTAGTGTGCTCTATAATTCAACAAAGAAATCTTATGTCTTAGATTTAAGGAAACATATTCAAGGAATTATACAGGGAAAAATTCCAAATTCAGGTATATTTATTTCTCCTAAAAATTATAATTCAACAGTTGAACGTATTGTATTTAATGGTGTTAACACCCAAAATAAAAAGAAACCTAAATTAAGCATTGTTTACACGGTGCTTTAGTATTGATTAACTTAATAAAATTTAACTATGTGTGGAATCGTCGCTTATATCGGAAAAGAACAAGCTTTTCCAATCATCCTAAAAGGTCTTAAAAGATTAGAATATAGAGGTTATGATAGTGCTGGAATTGCAGTGCTAAATAATGAGCCAACACTTAATAATTATAAACGTTCTGGTAAAGTTTCTGAATTAGAGGATTTTGCTTCTGATAAAGATACTTCTGGTACAATCGGAATAGGACATACACGTTGGGCAACTCATGGTTTGCCTAACAATACAAATGCTCACCCTCATGTTTCTACTGATGGAGAAATGGCATTAATTCACAATGGTATCATTGAGAATTACGATTCATTGAAAGAAGAATTGATGTCAAGAGGATATGTTTTTCAAAGTGAAACAGATACGGAAGTTCTAATTCACTTAATAGATGACATAAAGAAAAAAGAAAAAGTAAAGACAGCAGAAGCGGTTCGTATAGCACTAAATAGTGTTGTTGGCGCTTATGCAATTGTTGTTTTAAGTAAAGATAATCCAGATCAATTAATAGCTGCCCGTAAGTCAAGTCCTTTGGTTGTTGGAATTGGAAAAGACGGTGATTTCTATTTGGCATCTGATGCAACACCAATAATCGAGTATACAAATGAAGTTGTATATATGGAGGATGAGGAAATTGCAATAGTTGATAGAAATGAAGGGTTAAGAATTTTTAGTATTCAAGATCAAGAAAAAGTTCCATACATCCAGCACTTAGAACTTCAATTAGAAGCAATAGAGAAAGGGGGATACGAGCATTTTATGCTGAAAGAAATCCATGAACAACCTCGTTCTATTAAAGATTGCTTTAGAGGTAGACTTAACGTTGATGAAGGTTGGGTAAAACTTGGAGGAATAAAAGATTATGAGACTAAATTAGCGAACGCTAAGCGTATTATCATGATTGCATGTGGTACTTCATGGCATGCTGCTTTAGTTGGTGAATATCTATTTGAGGATTTAACAAGAATCCCGGTAGAGGTAGAATATGCTTCTGAATTTAGATACAGAAATCCAATCATAAACGAAGACGATATTGTAATTGCAATTTCTCAATCTGGAGAAACAGCAGATACAATGGCAGCTTTGAATTTAGCTAAATCAAAAGGTGCAACAATTTTAGGTATATGTAATGTTGTAGGTTCTTCTATATCAAGAATTACTGACGCAGGATCATATACTCATGCTGGACCAGAAATTGGAGTGGCTTCAACAAAAGCTTTTACGGCTCAAGTTACTGTTCTTACTTTAATGGCTTTAGCGATTGCACGTAAAAAAGGCACATTGGATGATTCACGTTTTAGAAGAATTATTACAGAATTGGAGCTTATTCCAAATAAAGTAGCCAAGATTTTAGAGAAAGCTCCAAAAATTGAAGAAATTGCTGCAGTATATAAAGACGCAACCAACGCATTGTATTTAGGTAGAGGAAACTCTTTCCCAGTTGCTTTGGAAGGTGCGCTTAAGTTGAAAGAAATTTCATATATCCATGCAGAAGGTTATCCAGCTGCGGAAATGAAACATGGTCCAATTGCTTTAATTGACGAGGAAATGCCAGTATTTGTTATTGCAACAAAAGGGCCGTCTTACGAAAAAGTAGTAAGTAATATCCAAGAAGTAAAAGCACGTAAAGGAAAAATAATTGCTGTAATTACAGAGGGCGATACGCAGGTGAAAGCAATAGCTGATCACTATATAGAAATACCGGATACAGATGAAAATTTGACACCGTTATTAACAACTATTCCTTTCCAATTAATCTCGTACTATGTTGCGGTAATGAGAGGTGCAAACGTTGATCAACCAAGAAATTTAGCTAAATCTGTAACTGTAGAATAATAAAATATGAACATTGATTTAACAGGTAAACACGCAGTTGTTTGCGGAAGTACTCAAGGAATAGGAAAAGAATCAGCTTTGGCATTGTCTAAGCAAGGTGCATCAGTTACTTTGGTAGCAAGAAATGAAGCCAAACTAAAAGCTGTTCTTGCTGAATTAGAGCCAAATGCTAAAAACGATTATATCGTTGCAGATTTCTCGAATCCAAAAGATTTAGAAAAAAAAATTAAAGCTTGGGCTTCTAAAAATAAAGCTCACATTTTATTGAATAATACTGGTGGACCAAAAGGAGGACCGATTAGGAAAGCAAAAGTTGAAGAATTTACTGATGCTTTTACAAATCACCTTATTTGTAATCATGTTTTAGTGCAAGCGCTTTATCCTGGAATGAAAGAAGAAGGCTACGGTCGTATTATAAACATTATTTCTACAAGCGTTAAACAACCCTTGGATGGACTAGGTGTTTCTAACACAATACGTGGGGCAGTTGCTAACTGGAGTAAAACTTTGGCTAATGAATTAGGTCAATACAATATTACAGTAAACAATGTATTGCCAGGAGCAACAAATACTGTAAGATTGCAATCTATTGCTGAAAATAAAGCAGCGCAATCATCAGGTTTAAATTACGAAGAGATTCTAGGAAATATGGCTGCACAGTCGCCTATGAAAAGAATAGCTCAACCAGAAGAAATCGCTAATGCAGTTGCGTTTTTGGCAAGTCCAGCAGCAAGTTATATCAACGGAATAAATGTACCAGTCGACGGAGGAAGAACAAAGTCTTTATAGTACAATAAACTAATATTTAAGAAAATGAGTGTGCTTCGGTACGCTCATTTTTTGTTTTAGATACTTGCGATATGGTTTGTTCGTTTTTATTGGTCTCATAAATAGTTGAAAGTATGCACTTTAGTGGATCTAGCTTTAGCTTCTGATATATTTTATATCAACAATAGATGTTAGATAAAATACAAAAAGTCTAGTATCTAAATATTTTGATAACTACAGAATTTTATTCTCATTTTAACTATGATACTTTCAGGTCCTAGTGGTTCAGGTTTGTAGTTTTTTTTAATATAAAATCTAAATCATATTCAGCTAGGTCATTGTGCTTTAACCTAATTCTTTTTAAACTAACTTATTCACCTAACGCCTTACTCAGATATTTTTCAAATTCAGCATAGAATTAACATAATTAGTGTCTGGTCGGAAACTCCTAAATTACTAATAAACAGGTTTATAACTTCATCTTTTTAATTGAATCTATCTAGAAAAATAGCATTATTTTAGTACAAACAACGAGTTTGCTGGTTTTAGAGCTTTTAGATTCGCAACAAATTAGAGAAAATGCGTAGAAGATTTGAGTTATGTCCCGACATAGGAAGCACCCCAATTGAAGAGGTTGTGATTATTTCAAAAAGCAGAGATGAACTACCTCCAGTTTTATTGGCTTTACAAACAATTTTTGTGGATGAAGTTTACCATGAACGACTGTTTTCTATTGTTGAGCCAATAATCAAGAACAATAAAGCGCAGACTGGTCGTGAGGGAATGATTATTTGGAAAGTAATTGTTTTATCTGTTATTCGCTTAACGCTGAATACAAATTATGATCGCATTCATTACATCGCTAATAGTGACCGGTATACCCGTGAAATAATGGGTGTTGAGCCTAATGATTTTGGTTTCTCAGGGCCAGCTAAGAAATACAGTTTGACCGCATTGAAAGAAAATATTGGACTACTGACTATTGAAGCTATTGAAGAAATAAATGCACTAGTTTTAGAGGTAGGTCAAGATTTTCTAAAAAAAAAGACTAAGAAAATATTAGGCTTAAAGCCGATAGTTATGTCGTGAAAACGGATGTTCACTTCCCTACAGACATCAACCTACTTTGGGATGCTGCTCGAAAAAGCATTGAGATTAGCTGTGCTCTATCAGATCAACAAGATTTGCCATGCTCGCGTAAAGCTTCAGAATGGAAGAAAAAAGTTAAAATAGAAGCTAGAGTCCTACAAAAAGTAAAGTCATCTGGAGGTAAAAACAAAGAGGATCGTTTGCGTTACGCAACTATTGAATACTTAAATCTGACTAAGAAAATTGATGGAAAGGTAGCAGAATTTGTAACAATTTTCACTCCATCTACCGCAGGTCAAGCGTTAAAACTTGTTGAATTAAAGTATTTTAAGTCAATGCTATCAAAGCATATTGATTTAATTGAGAGACGATTGTTAAACGGAGAGAAAATACCTCATGATGAAAAAGTATTTTCTTTATTTGAGCCTCATACAAAATGGAACAGTAAAGGAAAAGCGGGTGTCATTTGTGAACTTGGTCAAAAGCATTTGGTAGTTACTGATCAAAATAATTTCATTGTACTTCATAAGCTAATAGCTGACATTCCAGATAAATACTTTACAGTTGAAGTAGCGCAAGTTTTAAAGAAAATGCACAGTGACAGGTTAGCATCTTTGAGTTTTGATAAAGTTTTTAGTTCAAAGGAAATCATTACAGAAATAGAAATAATCATTCCTAATGCAATCATTAAGCAGAAAGGAAAGCCAAGTAAAGCTAGGAAAGAAATCGAGAGAAGTAAAGAGTTTAAAGAGCTGAATAACAAGTACAGTGCAGTGGAATCCAACATCAATCAACTCGGACATAATGGCTTGCACATGTGCAGAGATAAAGGAGAGGAAAACTTCACAAAGTATGATTCTTTAGGCGTACTATCTTACAATCTCCATCGCTTAGGGAGTTTAATAAAGAAAAGTCGAATGAAAGAAAAACCAAAGATCAGAAGTAGAGCAGCTTAAGCAAAAACAACTTAATAAAAGGAAAGTAAAAGGTGAACATATTTTAAGCCTTAATGGAAAAGTACGTCCAAAAAATCAGATTTAGAGCACAAAACCAATAAAAAATAAGAGAAATTAATGAAAATATAAAAACGATAGATAAAATCTATTGACTCAACTTCTATTGAAGTTTTAAAAAAGTCGGAAAGAGAAAATTCTCAAAATTAGGGTCTTTCCGACCAGAGTCTAGATATATAATTTTATTCTCAAATGAACCTATGGCAATTTTAGTCCATAATGGTTCAGTTTGCGTGTTATCTTATATTCCAATTTCATCTTTCCAATACCCCATAGCTTTAGCTTTTTCACTTCCTTATTTCACAGAATAAATTAAACCTGCCGTTAAGTTTTGTAGAACATCGGCGTAAAAAAAACATATTCTTTATGTGTCATTTGAAAGATATTTAGGGATTTGAAGTGGTTCTGTATCGTTCTATGAAATCATTTTCACACTCTTTTTTACTTCTACATAAAAATAGGTTGTGAAACTTTCCTTATGTACAGCTTGTAATAGTTATCCAAAATATGTTACAAAGCGCATTCCGAAATGCCATTTTAATTACCATTCTAAATTGAAGATTAATGGTGATGGAGAGTTTGTAACAACATTTTTTTTAAAGTAAAGCATCATAAATGCATTTAATTCTAATCTTCCAATTATTTCTTGAGATTTATTTTTTGTTGAACCGCTGTATTTTCGGCTTGTCTCTTGATTTTAAGTGAGAAACAGTTTTTATTTTAAGTCATTTGATTTTTTGAACAAAAAATTAATTATGTTTGGAGCTAAAATTATTACTAATTAAAACTAATGAAAATGAATGCTTTATTCTTAAAAGGTATTTTGATTCTAACCGCTTTTTTTTGGGGGATCAACCTAAATGCCCAGTACTGTCTGGTTTCAACGACCTCGTCAGGCGATTATCTATCCGCAGTAAGTTCTGTTGGAGCAACTTCAAATATTAACTATACAGCGTCATCTCAACCTGTTGGTTCTTATGCTGATCAAACAGCTCAGTCGCTTGTTACCTATGGGACTCAAACATTTGATGTTATTACTACCTATGTAGGAGGTAGTAACGGTGTAAACATTTGGGTAGATTGGGGTAACGATTTTACTTTTGATGCTACTGATTTAATAGCGTATCAAGCTAGTTCAGCTGCAACAAAGACCTTTACTATTACTGTTCCAACTGGAATTCCGACGGGTAGTTATAGAGCGAGAGTAAGAGGTCAGTATGGAGCTACTGCAAATCCAGCAGCGTGTGGAAGTGTGAATTTTGGATCTACTGTTGATTTTACAATAACGATTTCTACTCCTCCTTCTTGTCTTACACCAACAAATTTATTGGTGAGCAGTATCGTAGGAACAACCATGAATTTAGGTTGGACAGAAAATAATGCAGCAATTGAGTGGGAACTGGAATATGGTTCACCTGGTTATACTGCAGGTACTGGAACGACAATAAATGTTACTTCCAATCCTTATGCATTTACTTTTACGCTTGGAACTGAATATGACTTTTATGTACGTTCAATTTGTGGACCTGGTGATGTTAGCTTTTGGTCCTCTCCGCTTAAATATTCGTACTGTGGTGTTGCTACAACAAATACAGGTGACCGTTTAAGTGTGGTGAATTCATCTGGTGCTGTATCGAATGTTTCTTATACGGCATCGGTTTTACCTCCAGGTTCTTATGCTAATGAAACAGCACAGTTGTTTGAGTCTTATGAAACACAAACTTTTGATATTAACACCACTTATGTAGGTGGTGGAAACGGTGTGAATATTTGGGTAGACTGGAATAAAAATATGGTTTTTGACGCTGGTGAACTAGTAGCAAGTCAAGTTAGTTCGGCTGCTTCAAAAACTTTATCGGTAACTGTTCCAACTGGAACGGCTCAAGGAGATTATAGAATGAGAGTACGTGGTCAATATGGTTCTGCGGCAAATCCACCAGCTTGTGGGAGCGTAGCTTATGGAACAACTGTTGACTTTAAGTTGACAATTGGAACGCCTCCTTCTTGTTTATCACCTACGGCTTTTGTTGCGTCAAATATCTTTGGAACTTCAGTAGATTTAGATTGGATTGAAAGTGGTACGGCTACCGCTTGGAACATTGAATGGGGTTTATCTGGATATACTCCTGGTTTAGGAACTAATGTTCCTTTAACAGCAAATTCACATACATTGTCTGGATTGTCTACTTCAACTGGTTATGACATATATGTTCAAGCAAATTGTGGGGGTAGTTTAAGTAATTGGACAGGTCCTATTTCTATTACTACTGCATGTGGAACATTTACTGCTCCTTTCTATGAAGGATTTAATGCAGCCATACAACCAAATTGTTGGTTAAATGTTTCTTCAGGTACCGGTACAGGTATTAATAATACTTGGAACTTTAACAAGCAAGGTGAATATGGAGCGTTAGCAAACGGAAGAGCTATAGGGACATTTGTTAGTTCGGATGGTTCTACACCAAATCCAGACAGTATGATGTTAACTACACCTTGGATTGATCTTTCTGCACTTACTGTTCCGGAATTAACTTTTGAATGGTTCAGTAACAATACAGATACGCCAGGAGATAATGTGCCATTGCATATTGACATTAATAATGGAACAGCTTGGACAAATATAGCTACTTACCAAGGAGATGACCCACTGTGGCAAGATGAATCAATTATTCTATCAGCTTATGCTGGAGGTACAATTCAAATTCGTTTTAGAACGGATCAATCTGTTCCAGGTGTTGCATATCACAATGATATCTTATTAGATGAAGTGAGTGTAATTGAGGCTCCAACATGTCCTCAACCTGCTTCATTAATGGCATCAAGTATTACAGCTAATTCAGTAAATTTAAATTGGACGGAAACAGGATCAGCTACATTATGGAATTTAGAGTATGGTCCAGTTGGATATACTCAAGGTTCAGCTGCAGGGACTAACGTGCCTGCCAATTCCAATCCTTTTACTTTAACAGGATTAAACCCTGCAACTGATTATGATGTTTATCTTCAGTCTGAATGTGGAGTTGCTGATTTAAGTACGTGGGAAGGTCCATTTAGCTTTACCACATTGTGTTTAACGCAAATGGCCGGAAGCTATACTGTTGGTACTGGAGGTGATTTTATTGATTTTACAGCAGCGGTATTGGAATTGAATACATGTGGTGTCTCAGGTGCTGTAATAATCACAGCATTGACTGGTTCTGGACCATATAATGAGCAATTAATCATCGAAGAAATTGTAGGTGCAAGTGCTGTTAATACTGTTACTTTAGAGGGTAATGGAGAAACATTAACTTCTGTAACTACAACAGGCGATAAGAGCTTGATTTTACTTGATGGAACTGATTATACGACAATTAATAACTTTAATTTAGTAACGCAGTCTATAACAGATAACTATGTGATTCAATTAATCAATGATGCTGATTTCAATACTATTTCAAACAACAATATAGATCTTACATCTACATTGACAAGTACGAGTACTAGTAATGCAGGTGTTGTTGTTTCGGGTAGTTTGACAAGTGCAACTGGAACAACAGGTACATCAGGTTTTGACAACTCAATTACTGGTAACACGATTATAGGTGGTTATTATGGTATCACTGTGGTTGGTCAGTCTAGTAACCTTACTGAGAATAATATAATTTCAGATAATATACTAGAAGATTTCTATTACTATGGTATTTACTTACCTTATGGAAAGGACAACGTTGTTGCTAATAATGACCTAAGCCGTCCTAATAGAACATCAGTTTCTTCTTTTTACGCACTTTATTTTTCATCTGGTGGAGAAGGACACACAATTTCTGGAAATAATATCCATACTCCTTTCGGAGGAATAACTTCGGCATCAACAAGTGCGGGTTACGGTGTTTATTTTACAGGTATAGATTCTCCATTAGGGAACGAAAGTAAGTTGTATAATAACATCATTAACCTAAGTGGTAACAATGGTACAATGTATGGGATTTATAATAGCAGCAGTGATGGAGTTCATTATTTCCACAATACAATTGTGATGGATGATGCTAGCTCAACCTCTGGAATCACTAGAGGTTTCTATCAAACATCTACTGCAACTGATATTGAATTTAAGAACAATATTATCAATATTACAAGAGCAGGTTCAGGTGCTAAACAATGTATGTATTTTAGTACAGCTGCATCAACAATTGTAAGTGATTATAATGTTTTGTATATGAACTCTGCTGCAGGAGCAAACGATATTGGTTATGTTGGTGGTGCACAAGCTACTTTAGCAGCTTGGCAACTAGCATCAAGTGATGATTTGAACTCTGTTGGAGATGATCCAATTTTAACAAATATACCAGCAGCTAGTTATTTGCCTTCAAACCCAGCAGTAAATAATATTGGTGTGCCTTTGGCGAGTGTTACAACTGACTTTAATGGTAACTTGAGAAGTGTGACTGCGCCTGATCCAGGTGCTCACGAGTTTACACCTCCAGCTTGTCCACAACCTACTAGTTTGACTGCAATTAACATTACTTCTACTTCATTAGACTAAGGATGGATAGAAAATGGTACAGCAACTGGTTGGAATATTCAATGGGGTGCTGCAGGCTTTAACCTAGGTTCTGGTGCCAATTTAACTGCTGGCTCTAATCCATATTTATTATCAGGATTAAGCCCTTCAACTGATTATGATATTTATATTCAAGCAGATTGTGGAGGCGGAGATTTAAGTACATGGTTAGGCCCTGTTACTTTAACTACTGGATGTGTTGTGTATACCGCTCCTTTTTACGAAGGATTCAATACTGCTGTTCAACCACAATGTTGGGAAAATATTTCTTCTGGAACAGGAACTGGTATAAATAACAACTGGAACTTTAATAAACAAGGGGAATATGGAGCATTGACGAATGGAAAAACGATTGGAACTTTTGTGAGTTCAGATGGTTCTGTTCCAAATCCAGACAGTATGATGTTGTTCACTCCTATGATTGATCTTTCAGCATTGACTACACCAGCTTTAACATTTGAATGGTTCAGTAATAACACCAATAATCCTGGAGATAACGTTCCTTTTATTATTGATATCTATAACGGGACAACTTGGACCAATATTGATACCTTGAAAGGGGATAATGCACTTTGGTTAGAAGAGTATTATGATTTAAGTGCTTATGCTGGGAACACAGTTCAGATTCGTTTCATGACGAATCAATCAGTGCCAGTTACTGCTTATTATAATGATATCTTACTGGATGAGGTGAGTATTATTGAAGCTCCTATTTGTACAGATCCTACTGCATTAACAGCAACAAATATTACAGGAACTTCAGCTGATTTAAGTTGGACGGAAAATGGGACTGCATCATCGTGGAAAATCGAGTATGGTGCTACTGGATTTACAGCAGGTACCGGTACTATTGTAGTTGGTGTTTCTACAAATCCTTTCTCGTTAGTTGGTATTAATCCTTGTTCAGACTACGATTATTATGTTCAGGCTGATTGTGGTGCAAGCCAAAGTGCTTGGGTAGGTCCTTTCGCATTCTCAACGCTTTCTACTCCGGTTACAGGAACAGATACACAAGTTGCATGTGAAACATTTACTTGGATTGATGGAATGGTTTATACCGCTTCTAACAATACAGCTATGTTTACAATTGCTGGTGCTGCTGCATTTGGTTGTGATTCTCTTATAACATTAGATTTAACAATCAATACTTCAGTGACAGGAACAGATACCCAAGTTGCTTGTGAAACATTTACATGGATTGATGGAACGGTTTATACTGCTGACAACAATACCGCAACATTTACAATAGTAGGTGGAGCTGCAAATGGTTGTGATTCTATCGTAACGTTAAACTTAACGTTCGATATGGCAAATTCTGCTGGAAATGATGATATGATTGTAGTTTGTATGAATCAACCTGTTGATTTGGGCGCTTTATTGAGTTCGGGAGCTGATGCAGGTGGTGTTTGGTTAGATCCAATTTATGCAACATTGCCTAGTTCTCAAATTACAGCTTCAGCTCAACCAGGTGCTTATGACTATAGTTATGTAGTTCAATCTGGTGCTTGTCCAGCGGATACTGCTGTAATCACGATTAGTGTAGACCCTGGATGTGACTACTTATCAATTGAAGATCAAAAATTGGTTGATATCTCTGTATATCCAAATCCTGCAACAAGTGTGTTGACAATTCTTAATCCATCAAATACTTCATCATTAAAAGTGGAGATGTTAGATATGAACGGAAGAATCGTACTTGTTGAAAATCAAGCGTTGAATAATGCAACGAAAGCTACTTTAGCAATTGAGCACCTTGAAAGAGGAGTTTATACGCTACGTGTTTATAATACTGAAGGACAAAAAACCTTCAAAATTGTAAAAAGGTAAACAAAAAAATAGTTTAAATTTTAAACAAAGCGCTTCTCATTTGAGAGGCGCTTTTGCTTTTACAGGTGTTTTTATTACTCTATTGATAAGTAAGAATGATCTCTATTCATTAATAAAGCAACCCCTTTTCAAATTCTACGTTTGTATTAGTAATTAACTTACACTATTATACAATTATTTATGAAAAATCAATTCTTTAAAGTCGGTTCTTTTTTTATTCTATATTTTCTTTTGATTCAAAATCTTAGTGCGCAGTATTGCACTGGAGGAGGCCCTCAAACTACTGCGAATTCAAACATTGAATCTGTAAATATTACAGGGGAAAACGCCACCAGTATTTCTTATACAGGCTGTCCAGGAGTAATTGGGGTTGAAGACCAAACAACTCAATCAGTCAGGCTAAACGCTGGAGATACATACACACTTGAAGTGAAATTTGGAACATGCGGAAGCAACTTCTCTGGGCGGGGTAAAGCTTGGATTGATTTTAATCAAAATCAAATTTTCGAGTATTATGAATCTATTGGATTTTCTTCAGGGACTCCTGGGACAATTATATGGGTAGGTAGTGCCTCACTTACCTTTACAGTGCCAATTACAGCTTTGGAAGGTCCTACCAGAATGCGCGTTATGCAACAAGAAAATGCTAATTCGTACCCAAATCCATGTGCTTCCTTTAATTCGGGTTCTGTTATCGACTTTACAGCAAATATAGATAACTTGATATGTGCTCCAGAGTTAGCACCATTTTATGAGGGATTCAATAATGGTGTATTGCCAACTTGTTGGGAAAATCTTTCTTCTGAGGTGACTACAGATTTAGATGCGTTTTGGAAATTCAATCATGCTTCAAATTTTGCTGCCGCTGCGAATGGTAAAACTGTAGGAACTTATGCGATGAGTGATGGTGCATTTCCTTATGCAGACAGTGTTATGTTGCTCACTCCTTTTATTGATCTGTCAACTTTAGCCAATCCTGAATTAACTTTTGAATGGTTCAGTAATAACGCAAAATATCCAGGTGATAATGTCCCTTTAATCATAGAAATTAATGATGGCACTTCTTGGAATTACTTGGATACTTTGAGGGGTGACAATACCGCCTGGGTAAACGAATTTTATGACTTAGCCGCCTACGCTGGAGATACAATTCAAGTGCGTTTTATGGTAAATCAAGATTTTCCGCTTGGTCCTGCATTTTATAATGATATCCTTTTAGATGAGATAACTATTGATGAAAAGACTACTTGTTTGCCAGTAACAAATCTAGCAGCCACAAATATTTTAGGAACTACAGCAGATTTGAGTTGGACTGAAATTAATTCAGCAACAACTTGGAATATTGAATTCGGAGCACCCGGATTTATTCAAGGTTCAGGAACAGGTACTACTATCTCATCGGTAACATCGAATCCTTACACAATTAACGTAACTCCTTTAACAGATTATGAATTTTACGTTCAATCAGATTGCGGTGGAGGTGATCTAAGTATATGGACTGGGCCATTTATGTTTTCATCGCAGTGTATCAATGTTGTAGCTCCATGGATAGAAGGCTTTGATAATGGCGGGACAATACCTACTTGCTGGTATCAAGGTGTCTCAAATAATGGAGATTGGAGATTTAATGATTTAAATTCACTACCTCCAAATAATCATGTAGGAAGCAATGGAGTTATAAATGGATCAACAGCGAGCGGTGGTTATTTCGCATGGGTAGACGATTCAAATCTAAATAGCGTAGCAACATCATTGATCAGCCCTCCAATAGATGTATCTGGTTTGACTGCTCCAATGCTGAGATTTTTCCTTCTTAGTGACCGCGAAGTGGCTTCCAATGTTAACTTTTCTGTTGATATTTGGGATGGTGCAGCATGGAATATAGCTATGTTTACAAGCAATTCTAATACATTAAATAATGCTTGGCGAGAGATTGATGTTTATATGAACACACTTACGATTACGGGTGATATTCAAGTGAGATTTGTGGTAGATGAAGGCCTTGGTATTAGTTCGCGGGACGATATTGCAATAGACGATGTTGAGATTAGAGAAGCACCAAGTTGTTTGATGCCAACGAATTTAACTGCACCTAACTACACATTAACTAGCGCTAATTTAGGTTGGACAGAAAACAATTCAGCAACGAGTTGGAATATTGAATTCGGACCGGCTGGTTTTGTTCAAGGATCAGGAGCAGGAACAAGTATATCAGGTGTTGTAACAAATCCTTATACAATTAACACATTAGCTTTTACTGACTATGAATTCTACGTTCAATCCATTTGTTCATCAACTGATGAAAGTGCTTGGGCTGGACCTTTTGCATTCACAACAACTTGTAACGGTGTTTTAGCGCCATGGGTTGAGGACTTTGAGAATGGCGGGGGTAGGCCTGAATGTTGGTATCAAGATTTCTACAATAATAAAGATTGGAATTTTGATAATGTACCTCCTGTATATAGTCATATAGGAAGCAATGGGGTCTTAATTGGAAACACTGCAAGTGGAGGGTATTTTGCATGGGTTGATGATTCAAGCCCTCATAGTTTAGGAACAACTTTGTTTAGCCCTTTTATAGACATATCCTCTTTAACTGTACCAATGTTGCGATTCTTTCTCCTAAGTGACAATGAAGGAGACTCAAATGTTAACTTTTCTGTTGATATCTGGGATGGGGCAGCATGGAACATTGGAATGTTTACAAGTAATTCCAATACATACAACAATGCCTGGCAAGAAATTGATATTTTGTTGACTACGCTAAATATTACTGGTAAAATTAGATTGAGATTTGTGGTAGATGAATTGAATGGTAATGGTTCTTGGGATGATGTTGCAATAGATGATGTTGAGGTTAGAGAAGCACCAACTTGTTTTAAACCAACATATTTAACTGCATCGAATATTGCACTTAATTCAACAGGTCTAGGTTGGACTGAAAATAATTCAGCAACTAATTGGAACATTGAATATGGCCTTGCTGGATTTGTACAAGGATCTGGAGCGGGAACAAGTGCTACAAATGTTGGAACAAGTCCTTATATAATTAGCACATTAGGTTCTACAAATTATGAATTTTATATTCAATCAGATTGTGGTGGTGGAGATTTAAGTGAATGGGCTGGACCTTTTTTATTCACAACCCCATGTGATAGTGAAATAGCACCATGGTCAGAAGATTTTTCGAATAATGGATATATACCAGATTGCTGGGAGCAAGGGGCTTCCAACGGTGAGGACTGGATTTTTGATGATGTTGCCCCTTTTCAAACGCACATCGGAAACTATGGAACAATGAACGGTTCAACAGCAAGTGGAGGATATTTTGCATGGGTTGATGATAATCCGCCACATAATATCGGAACTTCTCTGTTAAGTCCAATGATTGATGTTTCGGGCTTAACAATTCCAATGCTTTCATTTTATTTAATCAGTGATAACCAAGGCTATACAAATGTTGATTTTCGTGTAGATGTTTGGGATGGAGCAAATTGGAATATTGGAGCTTTTGCAAGCAGCAGCAATACTAACGGTGGCTGGGAAAAATTCTATGTTTTATTAAATACATTGAATATTTCTGGAGATATTCGTTTGAGGTTTGTTGTTGATGAAATGAATGGTTCAGGTTTTCGTGATGATATAGCAATAGACGATGTAAGTATAAGTGAAGGTACTTGTAATCCTGCCTCAGCTTTAGGAGCAACAAATATTACAGCAAGTCAGGCCGATTTAAGCTGGACAGAAAACAATCTGGCTACAGTTTGGAATGTTGAATATGGGATAACTGGATTTATACAAGGAAACGGTACAGAGGAAAGTGGAGTTACTAATCCATACACTTTGTCAGGTTTGGATATGAATACTACTTATGATTATTATGTTCAGTCGGATTGTGGAGGAGGCCAAAGTACTTGGACAGGACCATTTACATTTACTACCTTGTGCGTTTCAACCACCGGAACAGATACCCAGTTAGCTTGTGAAAACTTAACTTGGATTGATGGAGTAACTTATACAACTAATAACAACACTTCAACATATACATTAATTGGTGCTACTGCAACTGGCTGTGACTCTATTGTCACATTGGATTTAACAATTGAAGAAGTAAATAATGCAGGTTCAGATAATTCTATTACAATTTGTAAGCATCAACCACTTGATTTAAATACTCTATTAAGTTCGGATGCCGATGTAGGTGGAATATGGCTTAATCCAGCAGGAATTCCAATTTCAGGTTCTACAATTACTTCAAATGTGGCCGATGTTTTCGAGTATAGCTATCAGGTCTCATCTTTGGTTTGTCCAATAAATTTGGCTGTTTTTACAATAATTGTAGATGAAGATTGCGATTATTTATCAGTTGATGATCTAACAATGGTTGAACTCTCTGTTTATCCAAACCCTACATCAAGCGACATAACAATTCTTAATCCGTCAAACGCTCAGTCACTAAAAGTGGAAATTTCAGATATGAACGGACGAATAGTTTTAGCAGATAGAGAAATCTTGAAAAATTCAAAAGAAGCCAATCTAATGATTGAAAACCTAGAAAATGGGGTTTATACACTCCGTGTTTATAATACTGAAATACAAAAATCTTTTAAAATTGTAAAAAAATAATTTAACCCTTTATTCATTTTTCTAAAAGCGTCTTTCTTCGGAGAGACGCTTTTTTATTAGCCTCTTTTTTTAAGTGAAAATAACTCACCATAAAGGCGCCTTGTAGCGCAGTATGACTTGTTTTTTTAGTTCGCAAGGATTTGGTATACAGTGATGTAGTTATTGATTAGAATTGTATTAACACTTGTTTAACAAATATTTAATTTTTACATTGCGACTGATTTAACAATAAAACACCACTTATGAAACGGATTTTTTCACTTTTTTTTATCTTTTTGATTTCCTATTTTGGAAATACGCAATTACTAACAGAAGGCTTTGACACCGGGATACCCGGTACTTGGACTCAAGAATATGTCTCAGGAACCATAAGCTGGGTTTCTGCTTCTCAGAATCAAAACAGTACAATAACCCCAAGAACTGGTTCGGGCATGGCTCATTTCGTTTCTGGAGGCTATGGCGATAAAACGAAATTAGTAACACCACAACTAAATCTTACTGCTTTAGTTACACCACAAATAACCTTTTATTTTGCAAATGTAAACTGGGCGACAGATGTTACCAAGTTGAGTTTGTTTTATAAAACTAGTGCAACAGGCGCATGGACGCAAATTGGAGCGACTTATACTGCTGAACATGCAGCGTGGACAAAAGTTGAACTTTTATTACCTAATCCATCTGCAGATTATTATTTTGCTTTTGAAGGAGAGTCTCAATGGGCTCGTGGCGTCGAAATTGATGATGTAGTAATTGGGGAAGCGCCTGCGTGTTTGCCTCCGTCTGCGTTGACTGCAACTAATATGGCAACAACAACAGCGGATTTAGCATGGACAGAAAACGGTACAGCAACAACTTGGAATATTGAATATGGTGCAGTTGGATTTACGCCAAGCGGAGGAACAACAATTACAGGAACAACAACGAATCCTCATTCATTGACGGGTTTAACTGCAAATACATCATATGACTTTTATGTTCAATCAGATTGTGGTAGTGGAGATTTAAGTGCTTGGGTTGGTCCTTATAGTTTTACAACTCCTCCTGGAGCTCACACTATTCCATTGTCTGAAGACTTCGAAGCTGGTTTTACTAACTTCGATAATGCGAATGGAAACAATGTGGACTGGGCAATAACAACTTCATATTTCAACGGAGGAACACAAAGTATCCATAATGCGCATGGCTCTAATAATAACAATATATTACATGAATCAGGAATTTTAGATTTATCATCTACCACAAATACTTTGTTAGAATTTTGGCACATTGCAAAAACAGAAGGTGGATGGGATAAATGTTATGTTGAAATCTCCACAGATAATGGAGCAACATATACGACTTTACCAAATTCAGCTTATCAAGGTGCAGCAAGTGATTATAGTACCAGCGGATACTTTCATGAAGATTCTTATTCTACATGGGGAACAGGGTCTCAAACGCCAGACAATACAACTTGGTGGAAAAAAGAAACTTTTAGCTTGGCTGCCTATAACGTAGCAAATGTTCGAATTAGATTTAGAAATACAAGTGATGGAAGTGGTAATCGAGCAGGTTGGTATCTAGACGATATTTTAATCTCAGAACCATCTTGTTTAGCGCCGAGTGCATTATCTACAAGTAGCTTAACTGCAACATCAACAGATCTAGCATGGACGGAAAACGGTACAGCAACAACTTGGAATGTTGAATGGGGACCAACAGGATTTACTCCAGGTGGTGGAACAATGGTTACTGGAACAACGACAAACCCACAATCTATATCAGGTTTAAGTGCGACGACAACTTATGACTTTTATGTTCAAGCAGATTGTGGTGGTTCTTTAAGTTCGTGGTCTAGTGTTGCATCATTTACAACGCCATGCGCAAGCTATATACCAGATTATACTACGAACTTCTCTACTTTCTTACCAGCATGTTGGGATGAAGCAGATGCAGGTACTTCTTCAACAGGACCTTCTTCATTAGGTTCTGGATCTTGGAGTAATAGCGGAACTCCCGCTAGAACAAATCTTTATTCTAACAATAAATCAGATTGGTTATTGACTCCATCTTTTGATTTATCTCTTGGAGGATATGAGTTAGTCCTGAATACAAATGCAACCGATTATAGTCCAGCCAGTAACTTTGGCGGAATGGGGTCAGATGACGAGGTTCAGGTGGTTGTCTCTTCAGATGGTGGTACAACATGGACAGTTATTCATACTTGGGATGCTGCAGACCCTATGTTATTAAATCCAAATGATTTGGTGATTGATTTAAGTACTTACACAGGTACGAATGTTCAGTTGGGTATTATAGCTTCAGAAGGGTCTGTTGATGATTCAGAAGATTATTATGTTTACATAAATAATTTTGAAATTAGAACAATACCAAGTTGTCCGGCACCAAGTGCACTATCTACAACTAATCTAACTGCAACATCAGTAGATTTAGTATGGACAGAAAACGGTACAGCAACAACTTGGAATATTGAATATGGTGCAGTTGGATTTACGCCAAGCGGAGGAACAACAATTACAGGAACAACAACGAATCCTCATTCATTGACGGGCTTAACGGCAAATACATCTTATGACTTTTATGTTCAATCAGATTGTGGTGGTTCTCAAAGTATTTGGGTGGGACCCTTTGGTTTTACAACTCTCCCTGGAATTCACACTATTCCATTGTCTGAAGACTTCGAAGCTGGTTTTACTAACTTCGATAATGCGAATGGAAACAATGTGGACTGGGCAATAACAACTTCATATTTCAACGGAGGAACACAAAGTATCCATAACGCGCATGGTTCGAGTAATAACAATATATTACATGAATCAGGAATTTTAGATTTATCATCTACAACAAATACTTTGTTAGAGTTTTGGCACATCGCTAAAACAGAAGGTGGATGGGATAAATGTTATGTTGAAATTTCCACGGATAATGGAGCAACATATACGACTTTACCAAATTCAGCTTATCAAGGTGCAGCAAGTGATTATAGTACCAGCGGATACTTTCATGAAGATTCTTATTCTACATGGGGAACAGGATCTCAAACGCCAGACAATACAACTTGGTGGAAAAAAGAAACTTTTAGCTTGGCTGCCTATAACGTAGCAAATGTTCG
>Ga0314772_1000127_pt1 | contig 41702 bp, 43 predicted proteins | sample MetaGCBIW2018_FD_204520 | JGI IMG/M metagenome (GOLD analysis project Ga0314772, IMG submission 204520) | Cryopeg brine microbial communities from Beaufort Sea near Barrow, Alaska, United States - CBIW 2018 | ecosystem: Environmental > Aquatic > Marine > Coastal | place: USA: Alaska | collected... | reverse complement strand
CCACCGACTTCTTCACGTTCAATTCGTTCGACTTGCCATCGCGCGGTACGGCGGTGTTTGCGTCACTCTTAGCGCTCGCACTCGCTGGATACAGCGCGTGGTGCGTGTCGCAGTCGCGCAAGACCGGGTGGTGGCTCCCGGTGGTGTTCGGCGTCGCCGTGATGTTCTCGCTGCTCTCGTGGGCGGGAGCGGGTCGGGGGGCGACGGACATTCAGATCACCGCACTGCTGACCGGCGCGGTCGTCTTGAGCGTTCCTCTCGTGTTCGGTGCGCTGTCCGGCGTGGTGTGTGAACGTTCCGGCATTATCAACATCGCTATTGAGGGCCAGCTACTGGCGGGTGCATTCCTCGCCGCGGTGGTCGCCTCGGCGACCGGCAACGCTTACATCGGCCTGATCGCTGCGCCTATCGCGGGTGCCCTTGTTGGGGTGTTGCTCGCGGTATTCTCCGTCAAGTACTGGGTCAACCAGATTGTGGTCGGCGTCGTCCTGAACGTGCTTGTCATCGGCGTAACGAACTTCCTATTCGGCACGCTGCTCCGGGACAACACGGCACTTAATCAGAACATCGGTATCTCCGACCTGCCTATTCCGATCCTCTCCAGGATCCCCATTGTCGGGCCCGTGCTCTTCGACCACAACCTGCTGGTTTACCTCATGTACGCTGCGGTGATCGTGCTCAGCATCATGCTGTTCAAGTCCCGCTGGGGATTGCGCGTGCGCGCCGTGGGGGAGCACCCCAAGGCCGCGGACACTGTGGGCATCAAGGTGAACCGCACGCGCGTGCGCAACACGATCCTGGGTGGAGCTATCGCTGGCCTCGGCGGTGCGTTCTATACGGTCGCATCCGGACTCGCCTTCGGCAAGGAGATGACTGCGGGAGCCGGCTATATCGCTCTTGCCGCCATGATTCTAGGCCGCTGGCGCCCCAAGGGTGCGCTCGCCGCCGCCGTGCTATTCGGCTTCGCGATCGCGCTCAAGGACCAGCTTGGCATCATCGGCTCGCCCATCCCGTCGCAATTCCTCGCGATGCTCCCGTACCTCGCCACCATCTTTGCCGTGGCCGGACTTGTGGGACACGCACGTCCCCCCGCGGCAGAGGGCATCCCCTACAAGAAGTGAGCAAATGACGCACATCGATTGGGAGGCTCTTCGTCACGCCGCGCGCGCCGTGACTGCCTCCGCCTATGTTCCCTATTCGCGATACCCGGTGGGCGCTGCGGCGCTCACCGACGACGGCCGTATCATCGCGGGCTGCAACGTGGAGAACGCCTCCTACGGGCTCACATTGTGCGCCGAATGCGCGGTAGTCTCGCAGTTGCATTCGTCGGGGGGTGGGCGGCTTCTGGCGCTTGCGTGTGTTGACGGCAACGGCGAGGTACTGACTCCGTGCGGGCGGTGCCGACAGTTGCTTTTTGAACACGGCGGGCCGACCATGCTGATCGACGCCGCTGACGGTCCCGTGACCGTTGACCACTTGTTACCTGGGGCATTCGGCCCCGACCACCTGGAGGAATTTCATGGCTGAGCGTCACGACGCTGTGTCCGTCATCATCACCAAGCGAGATGGGGGCACACTGAGCGACGATCAGATTGACTGGGTCGTGGACGCCTACACGCGTGGGGTCGTGGCAGACGAGCAGATGAGCTCGCTCACCATGGCGATTCTGCAGCGCGGCATGACGCGTGCAGAGATCTCTCGGTGGACCGCGGCAATGATCGCGTCTGGTGAACGGCTGGACTTCTCTGACTTAGGCCTACCGACGGCTGATAAGCATTCGACTGGGGGCGTGGGGGACAAGATCACGCTTCCGCTCGCGCCGCTGGTCGCCGTGTACGGAGTCGCCGTTCCACAGCTGTCGGGTCGAGGACTGGGACACACAGGCGGCACGCTCGACAAACTTGAGTCCATTCCCGGGTGGCGGGCCGACGTCTCCAACGCCGACATGCGACAGCAACTGATCGATGTGGGCGCGGTGATCTGCGCGGCGGGAACCGAGCTCGCTCCCGCCGACAAGAAACTCTACGCGCTGCGCGACGTGACCGGTACCGTTGAATCCATCCCGATGATCTCCGCTTCCATCATGTCCAAGAAGATCGCCGAGGGCACCGGGGTACTAGTGCTCGACGTCAAGGTGGGCACAGGCGCCTTCATGAAAACACTTGACGATGCGCGTGAACTGGCCCGCACCATGGTGGACCTTGGGGCCGACGCCGGAGTGGTCACTACCGCGCTCCTGACGGACATGTCTACGCCGCTGGGCCGCGGCATCGGCAATGCGCTAGAAGTAACCGAGTCGGTGGAGGTGCTCGCCGGGGGAGGGCCGGCGGACGTGGTCGAACTGACCGTGGAATTGGCACGGGCGATGCTCGCCGGGGCAGGGATCACCGACGTCGATCCTGCCGACGCGCTGCGAGATGGCCGCGCGATGGACAAGTGGCGACAGATGATCGAGGCACAGGGCGGTGACCCCGATGCGCCGATGCCTACGGCGCCGCTGGTCGAGGAGGTCCGTGCCGAGTCCGATGGCTTCATTACCCGGCTCGACGCAATGGGCGCCGGGTTGGCCGCTTGGCGACTGGGTGCGGGGCGGTCTCGCAAGGACGAGGTTTTGGACCTCAGCGCGGGCGTGTACCTGCACAAGACCCTGGGCGAGGAGGTGCGCAAGGGTGACGTCATCATGACCCTGCACGCGGAGTCCGCAGACCGCATGCCGCGCGGACTGGCGGCCCTTGGCGAGGCATGTGAAGGCGCGGGCACCGTCGACATTGGGGACACCCCCGTGGACCGCCACATCATCCTGGACCGCATTGGCGAATCCACTGCGCCACGGTCGGATCGCTAGCCGGACGCGTGGCCCCCAGCAATCCTGCACCGAGCGGGTTGGCGATTGGCCCCGGGCTGATGTTCAGGTCGCTGGCTGCTGCCGTTAGCAAGATAGTTAGGGAATGCGCGTGAGTATGGACGCGGGTACGGGTACGGGCGCGCGGATGCGCAAGGGTTCGGTCGCGGGCTCGGGTTCCGTTGACCCCAGGGGTTCCGTTAACGCTTCCGGTACCGGTGTGGGCGCCGCTATGTCTACGCGGGCCCGAACGGATGTGGGCATGAGTGTGCTGACGCCGTCGCGGGCGCGGTTGGGGCCAAACTAGCCGATGCCCTGGTCACTCACTTCATCTGGCGCGCGTCTTGCAAACTCCATGGGCATACAAGGCCGCTGGCGGTCGCCGTACACGGTCTCCCACGCTGCAGGGGTCGCCCAACGCGGAACGCGCGCGGCGGGTGACACGGTGTTCGCGCGCGTCTACGGAGCCCGGATGGCGGCATCCAGCCCTGCCGACCGAAAGGCACTGGCCGCGTGCCTTGACCAGGTCGTGATTGACGTAGATGTGATCGAGCGCGCAGCTGCATCGGGCGCTCCGTTGCCCGCGATCGCCGCGCTCGCCGAGGGGTGGCACCGTCTACCCGAGGCGACGCGAGGGGCAATCCGCGACCCGCTCGGGCGCTCGACTCCAGGCGTCGTCGATTGGGATGGCACTGTAGCCAAGCAGGTTGATCAGACGACGTGCGGCGCTGCGGTGATCGCGATGCAGCTGATGCTGACGGACCCGTTTGTGACCCTATGGGTGATGACCGGACGCTTCCTGTCTGACTACATTCCGGCCGAGGTCGCGGCAATCGACAAGCTAGGCGGCGGGCTTCGGACCGTCGAGGAGCGGTGGAGCGGAATCCAGCGAGCTATTCATATGGCGAGTACTCGCCGCGCCGTTGCGGGGTTGCCGTGGCCCCGTGCGTTCGGCACGCCGCCCTGGCGGGTCGATAACATTACTCGGGTGGCTGGACTCAGGTTCGGAACCGCCTTACTCGACGACTCAAGCCCGCGCGACGTACGCGCGATGGTCGCCCATGCATCGGCCGCTCTCCGTGAGTCGATTCCGGTGCCGATGTACACGGGCGGCGACTCGCGCATGGGACTGGGAGCGATCGTGCCGCGCCACGTGGTGCTACTGACGTCGGTTGTCGACCAAGTATTCATGGTTTACGAGCCGTCATCGGGTGAGCTCCGCGAGCTGCCCGCCGCAATGTGGCTCGAGGACGGCACCGTGCGGCCTGCGCTTGGCTTCTGGAACCGTATCTGCTGCTTGGTGCTCCCAGTGCCGCGCAAGCGCGGGTAGTGGCCGCGTCGGCTCCTACACTTGAGGCATGACACTCACCTCTGCTGAAATCCTTTCGCTACCCAAGGTTCTTCTACACGACCACCTCGACGGCGGACTGCGCCCTTCCACTCTCATCGAACTGTCCGCTGAGGTCGGGCACGAGTTGCCGTCGACGGACCCCGCCGAGCTTTCTGCGATGTTCGCCACGAACGCCGCATCGGGCGACCTAGTGCGTTACCTGGAGGCGTTCGTCCACAGCGCGGTGGTGATGCAGAGCGAGGCTAACATTCGTCGCATCGCGCGCGAGGCTGTGGCCGACCTGGCCGCGGATGGCGTCATCTACGCCGAGCTTCGGTACGCGCCTGAGCAGCACCTGGAGGGCGGGCTGACACTGCAGGAGGTCGTCGAGGCGGTACAGGCTGGAATCGACGAGGGCGTGGCTGAGGCGAGTGAGGCGGGTCACCCGATCCGTGTGGGCGCACTGCTTGACGCGATGCGCCACCTTGACCGGTCGCTTGAGATCGCAGAGCTCGCGCTCGCGAATCGCGGCCGATGCTGCGTGGGCTTCGACATCGCGGGACCTGAGTTGGGGTTTCCGGTCGAGAACCACCGCGCGGCCTTTGAGCTGCTCCGCGACCACCACATGCCGGTCACTATCCACGCTGGGGAGGCCGACGGTGCTGAGAGCGTTGGCCAGGCGCTGGGCTTGGGCGCCGCACGGCGCATCGGCCATGGTGTGCGCGTGCACGAGGACATCGAGAATGTCGAATCTGATGAGCCCACGCTGGGCGTCATCGCGCAGCACGCGCTTGACCAGCAAATTCCGCTCGAATGCTGCCCCACCTCCAACGTGCAGACTGGTGCCGCCCCGTCCATCGAGAATCACCCGATGCACGCGCTTCGCGACCTGGGGTTTGCCATCACGGTCAACACGGACAACCGCCTGGTGTCGGGGGTATCGATGAGCGGTGAGTTCGAGGAGCTCGTCAAGGTGGGTTGGACCAAGGACGACCTACTCGAAGCCACGCTGATTGCGGCATGGGGAGCGTTCCTGCCCTACGACGAGCGCGGCGAATTGGCGGAACTTGTACTCGAGGGGTTCGGCGTAGATCTCGAGGACCTGTAGCGCAGAAGGCTCATTTGGCCATTGATGGCTAGGCGCAGTCGTAATGCGAAGTGGCGGCCGTGGAACTATGGTTTCGCGGCCGTCACGTTGCATTTGGGTGCTTGAGTCTGGGATGGCGCGGATGGCGCGGATCCCATAGCAGGCGCATCTGACGAAGCAGGCGCGGCAACTGGTCGAGCATGCGCGCTGCCTGTACGCGGATCGGGGGCCGTGCAGGTGAGGCTGAGAAGTCGCACCGTCGGCGCGGGGATCCGTGGGCGCAGGGTTTGGTCGTCGCGGTTGCTACAACTCGACAGGGGACGCTGTCACCAGTCTCGTGTGGACGCGCTCACCGCGCGCGCAGGGGTGTCCGGCGACCGAGGTTGTTAGTGCGCGAGTTTGAGCCCGATCACGCAGCCCACTATCCCCAATAGCAGCAGTAACTTGATGAACGTGAACGCCTCCGCCCCAGTTGCCATCGCGTAGCCGGCGGTGCCGACGGCGCCGATGCCCACCCAGACCGCATAGGCGGTACCGATTGGGAGGTCGCGCATGGCGTAGCCGAGGCCCAGCATTGAGGCGGTCACTGCTAAGAGGAAGACAACAATGGGGATCGGCTTGGAAAATCCAGTGATCTTGCTGAGCGCGGTCGCCCAAACCGCTTCGAGGATGCCGGAAAGTACAAGAATGAGCCAGGACACGAGAACCTTTCAGGCGTCGTCTTGTCGCTAGCCGGGTACGCCGCCGCTCGTCCGGGAGCCGCTATCGGGCTCTGAGAGTATCTTTGCACGCGCCTCGGGGCATGGCTCACTCCACTCGTGCACGGCCCAGTCGCAGGACCGTTGCGCCCACTCGCTGTGAATGCTCGGCCCAGTGCCAGGCCGGTTTCGCCTACTCGTTTTGAATGCTCGGGTTCGTGTGGCGTGGAGGCAAGCGGGCTGGCTGGTGCGTTGGCTGGGTATGGTGCAAGCGGGGCGGACGCAAGTGGGCTGGACTCGGCTGAGTTGATCGCACCGCACGGTTCGTTAATGCTGCAAGGTTCGGTTGCTCCGGCTGTTGCAACGACTGGGGCCGTTTCGCGCGCTGAGGAGGGCAGCCACTCCGAGTGCCTTGGCGGTTCCGACGGTTGCGACGGCTTCGCCCGCTTAGACCACCCGGACGGCCCACGTTGCGTCCGTAACTGGCGACTAACGGTCTGCTTCCGCGTAGGCTAGCGATAGACGCATCGTGCCCCGCCGGGGGCGGACAAGGATGCTATGACTCGGAGGTAATCATGACGCTTACACGCGCGGAACTCGCAAAGTACGTTGACCACACGTTGCTCAAGCCGGAGGCGACCGCTGCTGAGGTTGAGGCGCTCGTCGCCGAGGGCGTAGATCTGGGTGTTTTCTCGGTCTGCGTATCGCCTTCCATGCTGCCCTTGAATGTTGCCACCGGACTCGCCATAGCTACTGTCTGTGGATTCCCGTCGGGCAAGCACCACTCGGACATCAAGGCCGCGGAGGCCGCGCGGTCAATCCAAGACGGTGCGGACGAGATCGACATGGTCATCGATATTGCTGCCGCAAATAGTGGTGATTTCGCTACCGTCGAGGCGGATATCGCGGCTGTGCGAGCAGCTGTTCCGACGGGCAAGCTGCTCAAGGTCATCATTGAGTCGGCGGCCCTAACAGATGACGCGATCACGGGGGCGTGCTTGGCGGCAGAGGCGGCTGGAGCGGACTTCGTGAAGACTTCCACGGGCTTCCATCCCGCGGGCGGTGCCACGAAGCACGCAGTTGAGCTCATGAATCAGGCCGTCGGCGGGCGACTTGGGATTAAGGCCTCGGGCGGAGTTCGTACTACCGAGTCTGCGCTAGAAATGATCAATGCCGGCGCTACCCGTCTCGGCCTGTCTGGAACCCGCGCCGTGCTCGACGGCTTGGATGGTTCGGGTGAGGCCACCGTTGTCAATCCCGGTGCTGCGGGTTACTAGCCAACGGAGATTGGCCACGCGGAAATAGTTGCCTAGGTGGCGTGCAGAGGGGCGAACCAGCGTTCGGCGTCGTGCCCTGGGGTGTACCAGCCAACAGCCATGTGGCCGGCTGGGTCGGGAATCTCTGGGAAACTTCGCCTCCTGGGATGTCAACTCGTGGACAACAGCTCGCTGACTTGAGCTCCGAATGACGGGGTGGTTGCGCGCTCGGGTTTTTCCACCAGCGCGACTCCACCAGTGCGACTTCAGTAGCGCGCTCTGCACGGCGTGTTCTCAACCGTAGATGGGCCACGGCGGCTCACGCCACGACTCCCCGAAGTGGTGGCAATTGAACTGTGATCCGGGTCTAGTACATTGCGAAATTTGAAATTCTCAGAAGAATCACTTGTTGCTTCGGCAGACGTATAGCAACTTCCGCAATATCTTTCTGCTCATATGGCAACCTTGGACACACGGCAACCCTGGAAATACTGCGCGGTAGCCGTCTATGTCGTCGAGCTAGTGAGTTCCAGATGAGCGCGCCCACCTAGCCGACTTTCGCTCGAGCCCGGAGTAGTGAATAGCACTTCACCGTTCACGACTTCCACTTTCCAGCCGTCGCGATGAACCCGGTGGTAGCAGCTTGTGCAGAGCAGGACCCCATTTTTCAGGTCCGTCCGGCCACCGTCGCGCTTCCACCAGCTGATGTGATGCGCTTCGCAGAACGACGGTGGGGCGTGACACCAACTACACCCGCCGTCCCGTTCTACGAGCGCGAGCCGCTGTGCCGGTGTGTACAGGCGCTCGGCGAGGCCGACGTCAAGCGGGAGGGACTTGCCCCCTAGGATGAGAGGAAGGATACCGGCGTCCACTGCCATGGTCCGCAACGTGCCCACCGTGATGGGCCCGCTGATCCGGTCGCACTCGCCCAGAGCGAGGTCGTCCTCAAGGTCACGCACATTGATCCGAATGACCACGGTGGTCTTGATGCCGGATTTCGATGACGTGCATCCGAGCCCATGCTGCGCGAGAGATGTCAGCGCGTCTATACGTATTTGGCCCGCAGACCGTGGGTCGTCGAAACCTTCACCTCCGTCTTGCGCGCTCCGGCGTTGCTGGAATGCCCATCGCGTCTGAGCGTCAATGTAGGCTCTGATCGGCGCAGCGCTCGCGGCATCCATACGAGCGGTCATCACGGTCATGCCCTCGGGGTCTTCGTGGAAGAACAGGGTGCGGCTGTCGCGATGCAGGCGTTCCTTCGCGGCGAGTTCTTTGGGGAAGCGCCATGCGCGCTCGCGCTCGCAGACTCTTCTGAATTCGGAGAGGCCAAGAGATTGAGCCTTTTCCACGAGACGGCGTTCTAAGTCTTTAAACTCCTGGGCGAGGTCCGCGTCTTCCCGCCGTAAAGGGGAGAACCTATCCGCGTCCTCGGCGCCCCTAGCAGACTGGCTCTTCTCTGCGTATGATCTTGCGATCGAGTCGAGAGTGCGGGTCAAGAGCGAAGCAGCGTCCGCGCCGATGCTCGCGCTCCGAATAGCCTGCGCGATGTGGGGATAGCGCGGCGCACGGGGTAGTTCGGATCCGATGGCTGCACCCTTGGAGTCCCGATCGGCTTGAGCTGCGGGCGGGTCTAGCGGAGCAAGTGCCCTGCCCGCGTCGATCAGCTTGCCGGCCTGACCAGGCGTGATCCCGAGCGTGTTCCCAAGGGACTGTTGCGCGTTTAAAAACCCATCGTCTGCCGAACGCCGACACCACTTCCTCAGGGGCGGCCTCACACCGGCTCCAGGTGTTCATCTGGCCGTTCATCAACTGCTAGCGTTCACATGAACGGCAAATGACGTTTGATGAACGAAAAGTGACGCGCCATGACGCTCATCGGCCTCGTCCGGGTCAGCACGGAAAAACAGAACACCCGCCGCCAGCACGACGCTCTTGACCCGATTTGCTGGAAAGTGTTCGAAGAGAAGATCAGCGGCACCCTCGCTACCGAGAATCGACCGGTCCTCCTCGAGGCGTTGTCCCACGTCCGCCCCGGCGACATGCTCACCATCCAAGAAGTCGACCGTCTCGGCCGTAGCCTCCTCGAGGGCCTGATCGTCCTCAACGACCTTTTCCAAAGGGGCATCGCCATCAAGGTCCTCGACGGCGTCGCGGCCGGGGAACACTCCCAGCCATCCCTCATCCTCGACATCGCTTTCGCTCTGTCCGAGGACCGGCACCGCGATATTGCCCGCAAGACCAGGAACGGGTTAGAAGCCGCACGTCGTCGCGGTCAAGTCGGGGGCCAGCGACTAGTCGTCGACGGCGACAAGCGAGCCGCCATCCTCGCCCGCCGCGCACGCGGCGAATCCATCCGCACCATCGCCACCGCCGTGGGAGTCTCGATCGGCGTCGTCCACAAGACCCTCACCCAGCCGACACTCACGCCCGAGTGAGCCCGGTAAGGCTGCAAGAACCCGCCAGCCCAAGCCCGCGAGACACCCAAACGTGACTGACCGTTCCAATGCGGCTCAACCTCCGCATCCGAGCGCGTCGAGTACACGCACGAGGGCATCCGGTTCGCCGACGTTGCCTGGAACGACCACGTACAGGCGCTCCCGGCCATCTATAGCGACGAGCCGCCACACAGAGACTCCCGGGAGGACTTGGCCGAGCACCACGGCTCGGGCGGCACCGAGGGCGAATCGCGCCACATCCGCCGAGGTGATGCCGCCCTTGGAGACGACGAGTTCTATGTCGGGGAGAAGGGCCCGCACTGTGGAGGTGAGGGCCTCCATGACGAGGCGTCCGTGCTCGAGCGTGTTGTGGCTGCTCGATCGTTCGCGCTCCGTAGTCACCAGGGTGAGGCCGCGGTCGAGGAGTTGGGTACGCGCGGTTACCGCTACGGCGACGCCGGTTTCCAAGGGCCGTTCGAGGGCATCCTGGGTTGGAATTACGACCGGCTCGCCGCAGATTGCTGCGGCGGCTATGAGCTGGGCGGTGGCGCCCTCGGTGTGCGAGCCGCATACGAGCAGGGTGGGAATGGGGTGGTCAACGAGGGGCACCGACAGGAGTCCCTCACTTTCCACACCGGCCAGTGCGGCGGCCAGTGGGGACGCGCTTCGCACGACGATGTTCGCACCGCGCCCTCGCGCAGCCTCCACGCCGCGGGCGATGAGGCGAATGTCGTCATTGGTCACGGCATCCGGAACAACCACCGAGCCTGCCGCTGCGGTAAGGAGCGCCCGCGTAATCGCACCGGAACGCACGCCCGCGAGTGGCACCGGCACCGCAGAGCGGCCCGACTTCTCGCGCACGTAATCCACGAGCACAGCGGTGGAGAACGGGAAGACCGGGTCGTTGGCGAATTCGGTCTCGTGGGCGGGCAGGCGCCGGTCGCCGAGCTGCACGAAGTGCACGCCGCGCTCGGTCGTGCGCCCGCCATCGGGAAAGGCCGGCACGAAGAGGAGAACTGAGTTCGCGTCGACGAAGACCTCGGTTTCGGTGAAGACATGGCCGCGCAACGTCGAATCACCGCGCAACACGAACTGGATCTCCTCGCCCAGCCGCGCCGCGGCCTGAGCGACGTCGGCCTTGATCGTACGCATCAGCGCGATGGCGTCGGCCTCGGGGATCGCCCGGCTGTTTGTGAGCAGGTAGACGGAATCGGCATCCGTGAGTGCCTCGGTGATGAGGTCTGGGTTGCTATCCAGGAGCACGACCACATTGCTCGCCGACTGGGTCCCGGTGGGGTCATCATCCAGAACGATCGTTTTCATTGTCTCTCCAGAAGGGTGGTGATGGGCGGGGCAAGGGATGCCCCGGGGCGCGTGCCGGGAACGGGTCGCCCCGTTCGCGGCAGGGGCGGTTGCCTGGCGTTCTTGACGATGGTGTCGACCTCGGTGCGCTGTTTGGCGCCGCCGGTCTCACTCGCAAGGAGCGCCCCGACGAGGCCGAGCGCGCCGTAGGCCGTGTAGACGAGTGCGCCGCCGGTCCAACCGAGCGGGATTAAGATTGCGGAGGCAATCATAGGGATGAATCCCGAGATCGCGGCCGAGAGCTGGTAGCCGAGCGATGTGCCCGAGATGCGTGTTCTCGTGGGAAACAGCTCGGAGAACCAGGCTCCCTGGGCGCCGGCGAGCATGTCGTGGATGACGGTGAGGCCGATCCCGTAGGTGAGCACATTTCGATGAACCAAAACTTGCCGTCGCATCGCACGGTGATGTCATGGGTGGTCATTCGAACGTCAGCCATCGGTTTAGGAGTCGCGCCCCTGATTCTTCGCTTCGGCATCGATCGAACGGGTGAGGCGAGCACCGGCGCAGTCCATGTGGTGCTCCATCGCGTGCCGCGCCTGTTCCGGGTCGCCCGATAACACCGCCTCCATCACCAGGCGGTGCTCCTCGAGAGTGTCGCCCGTGCTTTCCTGACCGGCCGCCGCGCGGGTCACCCAGACGTGCAGAAGCGAGCGGATGCTCGTGAGGATGTCTGAGAGCACCGAGTTCTCGGCCAGTGAGGCGATCTCAAGATGGAAGGCCACATCCACCTCCACAAAGGCCTTGCTGTCTTTCGCCGACGACACCATGTCGGCATAGACGCGTACCAGCCGCTCATGGCCCTCAGCTGAGGAGCGCTGCGCCGCCAATCCAGCGTTCACAATCTCAATGTGGCGACGCGTCTCCACCAGGTCAAGAGTGCGGGGCCGGCCGAGCATCAACCCCCACTCGATCGTTTGCGGTAGGAGATCCGACGCTTCGCCCCTGATATAGCTGCCGGCGCCCTGGCGCGTCTCGATGACCCCCAGCAGATCGAGGGCTGCGATTGCTTCCCGCACGGTGGACCGGCCGACCTTGAGCGCCTCCGCGAGCTGCCTCTCGGAGGGCAGCCGCGAACCCGGTGAGAGCTGTCCGCTGGAGAGCTGACTGAGAATACGGCTCGCCACTTCGGCGACCGGAGTGGAGCGCGCAAGCGGAGCGCCAAAAGCTTCCAACGAACCGACCGAGGGCTTGACTGTCATTTTTTCCCTATCCTGGAGCACTTTGGCCAACCGGCTCACCTGTTGCTGCCGCTATCTTAGGCGTTCATTTCCTCTTCTCGGCCCCCACGAGAGCGAGCACCAGAACGATCAGTGCACCTTTGACGATGTTCTGGGTCGCCACCTCGATGTTTAAGGTGTTGAGTAGGGTGTTGAGCAGAAGCAGGAACATCGCCCCGCCCCAGATACCGAGAAGATTCGAGCGGCCCCCACTGATGAGAGAACCACCCAAGACCACGACGGCAATCGAGTTCAAGAGGTAGGGATCGCCGAGCGCCAGGCTCGGTGAGGAGAACGAGCCGAGAAGGAGGCCTGCCAAGGCGGCGAGCAACGCGCTGATGGCGTAGCTCATGAACATGACGCGACCTCTCGGAACGCCGCTGAAGATGGCTGCACCCTCATTTTGCCCGATGGCCAGAACCCGGCGGCCGAAAACGGTGCGATGCAGAACGAAGCTGAAGACGAGGGCGACCACGATGCAGCAGACGGCGAGCACTGAGACACCGGAAATGCGCAGATGAGTGAGGTCCGAGAGCACCGGGTTCGGGTTGGATGAACCATTGCCGGCGAACACCGTTGTTGCGCTTTGCAAAATGAGACCGGAGGCGAGGGTGGCCACGATTGGTGGCACGTGGAGACCGAGGATGATGGCAAAGTTCAGTATCGCCGCCGCCAGACCGATTCCGAACGCGGCCGCGAAGCCGAGGAGCAAGTTGCCGGAGTTCAAGACCATGACCTGCGTGGTGATGAAGGCCGACAACGAAATGACGTTCGGCACCGACAGATCGATGTTGCCGGGGCCGAGAGTGATCACGAACATCTGCCCGATGCCGACCAGCACCAGGAACGGGGCAAGCGCGAACACGGCGCCGACGACCCCGACATTCAGTCGGCCATTGGAGACGCTGATGCCGAGCCACATGACCACCGCGCCCACGTACACCCAGATCCACGGATGATCGCGAAGCCAATCGCCCACGCTCGCCCGGGAACGCGGCGCACGGGGCCCGGCTGAACGAGCTGTCGCCTCGGCCATCGTCATGGTCGTCTCCTATCTGTGATGACGCGGCCGGCGAGAACTGCGACAAGGATGAGACCCTGCACCCCGGTCTGGTAGTCGGAAGGAACGCCGAGAAGTGCCAGCATCGAACCGGCCACCGAGATGGCCAACGCGCCAATGACAGTGCCGAACGGAACGGCCTTACCCCCATCGAAGCGACCACCACCGAGAATCACTGCGGCGATGGCGAGCAACGTGTAGTTAGCCGAGGCCTGAGGATCGCCTGAAGCGGTCATGCCGCCCACGGACAGGCCCGCCGCAATGCCGAATACGCCGGCGAGCGAGTAAGCGATCATTCGCATTTTCAGCAGTGACCAGCCGGTGCGTTGCACCGATTCCGGGCTTCCGCCTCCCCCGCGCAGAATCGCGCCGTAGGGGAGCCGAATCGTGATGAGGTAGGCCACGAACCCGATAATCGCCGCCACCAGGATGGGATATGGGATGAACGGAGTTTGCATGTTCGTCAATTCGATCAGCCAGTTGGGCACCTGGCCGCCCGGGGTCGGCAGAATCAGCAGACCGATTCCTAGCCAGACGAACGACAGGCCCAGCGTGACGATGAGCGCCGGGATGCGGCGTACCTGTACCAGCGCGCCGGCAAGCGCATAAAACACGACCAGACCGGCCAGAATCAGAACCGCGAGGACCGGATTGGGAACCATCACGACCGCTGCGACCGCGGAAACCAATCCCACGAAGAAGCCGGTACCGAGGTCGATGTCGCCCACCATGATGATGAACATCTGGGAGAGCCCGGCCAGCGCCAGGGGGATGGCGGACGAGAGCACAAGATTCAGCCCGCTCACGCTGAAAACAGCCGGCTCCATGATGCCGCTGACCACGATCAGAAGTATCAGGGCAGCCGGCGCGAGCAGGTCGGTCATATCGACCGCTCTTATCCGGCGGAGCACGACCGATTGCGTGCGCGGAGACGACACCGAGCGTTGCATGAGTTGCATCCGTTATTCCTTCACTACGAACGACGCGGATATGACATTCTCTTCAGTGATCTCTTCGCCGACCAGCTCCCGCACAATCCGCCCCTCCGACATGACGAGGACCCGGTCGCACTCCGACAGCTCGGCATTTTCTGTCGTGAACCAGAGGAACGACCGCCCCTTGTCTGCCTCCTCCCGCATTCGCGTATAGAGCAAGCGTCTGGTGTCGATGTCGACACCGCGGAACGGATCATCGAGAAGCACCACGTTGGCAGACGTCGCCAGAGCACGCGCGATGAGCGCCTTTTGCTGATTTCCGCCGGACAGGTCCACGATCGGGCTGTCGCTTCGGCCCCTGACCGCGAGACGGGTCATCCAGTCCGCCACGGCGGACTGTTCTCGCTTGCGGTCGACGACTCCCGCTCGGGAGTATTCGGCCGCGACCCCGATGCCGATGTTCTCGCCGGTACTCCAGAGCGGGAAGATCCCGGCGCGCTGGCGGTCGCCCGTGACGAAAGAAACCTTGCCCGCCACCTGCACGGCCCGCGTGCCGCGCCGGGCGTGATAGAGGGCTTGGAGCAATTCCTGCTGGCCCTGGCCGTCGAGGCCGGAAATACCGACAATCTCCCCTTCTAAGAGTGAGACGTCGATCTCGTGTAAACGGTTTGCGTGCAGATCTGTGACGGTGAGCAGCGGCCTCGCATCCGGGGCGACGGTGCGACGGTTCGGCTTCTTCACCTCGGCGACGCTTTCAGCGCTCATCACGGCGACGATGGAGTCCGCGTCGAGCTCCCGCGTCGGGCGCTCCTCCACGATGTGGCCGTCTCGCATGATCACGGATCTGGTGGTGTTCTGAAGGATCTCCCCCATCTTGTGGGAGATCAGAATGGTGGAGACGCCCCGGGAGCTCAGTTTGCGGATGTGAGCAAAGAGGTTCTCTGCCTGTTCATGTCCGAGTGCCGATGTCGGCTCGTCGAGGATTAGCAACGACAGTGGGGCCCGGTCGGGGATGGCCGTCTGCGCAATCTCGATCATCTGTCGTCTTGCGAGGGGAAGCGATTCGACGACGTCAGTCGGCTTCACTCCGTGCCCGGGGAAGATCTCGTCGAGCACGTCGATGATGGCGGTTTGCGCCTTCTTACGCCAGCCCCATCCCGCCAAGGCGGGGCGCGCCACCAAGGTGTTCTCAAAGACACGCAGAGTGGGTGCGAGCGAAAGCTCTTGGAAAGCGATCTGAATCCCGAGAGCGCGGGCCTCGGTGAGCGGTGCACCGCTCGGCACCGGATGACCGCCGATGCTCGCATCGCCCGTGTCAGGCACGGTTTGCCCGCAAATCACCCGCATGAGCGTGCTCTTGCCCGCACCATTGTGCCCGACCAGGCCGATGACCTCGCCGGGGCCGATCGCGAGATCGACCCCGGCGAGAGCCTGAGTTTTGCCGTAGTTCTTGCTGACTCCCGAAAGCTGAAGCGTGGGCACGCCCTGGCCGTTTTCACTGTCAGGCAGATTGCTCATACGGGAATCCAACTTTCGATCAGGAAGCAAACCGACTACGGGGCGGAGGTGGGAACCGGCAAAGGCTCGACTGTTCCTTCGTCAAGGTTTGTCGCAATCGCCTCCTCCGTCTGCTCCTGGGTCCAGAGCCATGCCGCGACATTGCCGGTGGGGGTGACATCGATCCAGCCCTGCAGGTTGTCTTCGGCGATCACCACATTGGGCAGGTACATGGTCTTGGGAACCTCTTCGCCGTTGAGCAGCGCAAGAGCGATCCAGACTGCCGCGGATGCCTGGCCCGGGTCTGTGCGGACCGAGCCGGACTGGTAGTCCTCCGTCGCTTGCACCTCTTGCCAGAAGCGGAGCGATTCGCCGCTGTTGTCGAAAGCGACGTGCGGAAGCGGCAGCCCTGCCGACTCGAACGCCTGCACCGCACCATAGGACGAGCCCCCGGAAATGACGCCGTCAATCTGAGGCAGGCTCGGGATGGCGCTTTGCACGGCCTCCTGAGTGACAGAGTCGCTCGCTTCGCCGACGAGTTCCTGGACTATTTCAATGTCGGGGTACTCTTCTAGCGCCTTCAGTTGGCCGTCGTGAATCTGCGTCTCGGGAGCAGAGCCGACGACGCCGCGCACCATGAGCACGTTGCCCGCGCCGCCCATCGCCTCGGCGACGAGCTTGGCTTCGTGGTAGCCGTAGTCTTCGAGCCCATTCACCAGGTCGTATTCGCAGTCGGCGGAGGCCAAGGAGTCAAATACGACGACCGTGATGCCGGCACTGCAGGCCTGCTCGATCACCGAGTTCAGTCCGGTAGGAGAAGCCGAGTTGATGAGAATCGCGCTCGGCTTCGTTAGGATCAGGCTCTTGATCTGGGCGATCTGCTCCGTTGCGGTGTTCTGCGACGTGTTGGTCACGCTGAAGTCGCTGATCAAGCCCTGCTCTTTGGCCTCCCCCGCGGTGGCCTCGAACGCTTTGACCATGGTCTGCCTCCAACTGTTTCCCAGATAGGAGTTGGAGAGAGCGATGGTGTAATCACTGTTTTCGCCGCCCTGCGGCGCGTCACCCTCGGGCGATTCGTTCTGACCGGCACAACTAGCCAGGAGAGTGGTGGCGAGTACGGACGCTGATAGTAGCGCGAGACGCCTTTGTTTCATTCGCAACATCTTTAAGCCCTTCCTTGGACTGGTATACCGTCTGACCACTGAACCATAACTGACGGCCTTGGGTGTGTCAATCATCGCATCGTAGGACAGAATACTCCAGAATCAATTGACCGGTTGACCAATTTAGGTCTCCGGTTGTAGCCTGAAGTCGAAACAGGGGCCGGTACTTCACCGCTGAAGAGAACGAGAAAGACACGGATGAAAACGACAATGTTCCCATCGCAAGCGGCAGAGAGGCGCATCCCATGACCATGAATCTCTTCACCCGCCTCGATCATGTCGCGATCGCCGTGCACGATGCCGATGAAGCAGCATCGTATTTTCGCGATGTTCTCGGCCTGGCGATCATCGGTGATGAGATAGCGGACGCCCCGGGCGTGCGTCTGGTCTACCTCGATGCCGGCAACACCTTTATCCAGCTGGTGGCACCGGTTCGTGACGACGCGCCGGTCGCGCAATGGCTTCGGGAGAACCAGGAAGGCCTGCACCATATTTGTTTCGCCTCCACTGATTTGCGTCACTGCGAGAAATATCTGAATCCCGGCTCGACGTCGGGCATCTTCAAGGCGGGGCAAGGGGCATCGGCGTTCTTCATGACGCGCGAGCCGAACAACGTCAAGATCGAGGTGACCGGGCCGACGGTCGGATGAGCCTTGGTGCAATGACCCGTGGTGCCGACACAACATTCTGGTTCTGGTTCTGGTTCGCCGGCTGCGATCACAGTTTCGAAACGCATCCGCGCACTCCAGAGGAAATGGCTACCAGCCCTTGACGACCCGGTTACTCAACTCGCCCACGCCTGTGGCCTCGATCACGACCGTGTCGCCGTCGCGCAGCCACAACGGCGGCCGACGGAAAGTACCGCAGCCGGCGGGGGTTCCCGTGGTGATGATGTCACCGGTTTCGAGTGTCAGGTGGCGGGAAGCATGCTCGAGCAGAGCCGGAACGTCGTAGAGCCACTCGGCCGTACTCGAGTCTTGCCGAAGTTCACCGTTGACCCAACTGCGCACCCGCACGTTATTAACATTCGCCAGTTCGTCTGGGGTGACGACCCACGGCCCCATTGGGCAGAAGGTGTCGAAGCCCTTGCCGAGATCCATCTGATTCGCTCGAAACTGAACGTCGCGACCGCTGATGTCATTGACCAGCGTGTAGCCGAAGACGTGCTCGTAGGCGTTCTCCCGTCCGATGTTCTTGCCCGGTTTGCCGATGACGATGGCGAGTTCCACCTCATAGTCGACCTCCGATTCCGGTGCCGGCAATACGACGTCGGCATCCGGCCCTGTGACCGAGCTCGGGAACTTCGAGAAGAAGCCGGGTTCGACTGGCATTACCGCATTCGGGTTCTCGTCCTTATGGCTGGTGTAGTTTATGCCGCTGCCGAGGATCTTTCCCGGTCTGGGCACTGGTGCAAGGAGGGTGACCTCGGATGCCGCCAGCCGGGCGGTAGGCTTCGCGGCCGCCAGCGTGCCGGGCGCCTTCACCTCGGCGATCATTGCCTCCGACGCGCTGGGATAGTGCAGGAGAGAGGCTCCGCCCTCCGCGTTGATGATTGCGGCTCTCGTTGCTCCGTCGTAAGAAACAGTGGCGAGTCTCATCGGTCTCTCACCTCGTAGTTGTCTCCGTCGATGACGAGTTGCTGGCCCGGTGTGAGCGCGAGCGGCACCCGCACACCGGTCGAATCATGAATTGGCACGGCCCGCAGGAACTCCTGCACCGCCGGATCTTCCGGACTTTCGTAGTGCGTTCCCACTGCGTAGCGCACCCCGAGGAGTTCAGCAGCGTAGGCCGCCTCGTCGGGGTTCATCTCGCCGGTGACGACGGTTCCGCCCCCGGGAGCGACGAGCGACCACGGCTGGGAGCATCCGAGCAGGCCGACGGTCGGTTGGTGCAGCTTGCCGATCAGACTCATCTCAGAAGTGATCGCGCTGTCGCCGAAGTGGTAAACGCGCACGCCGGGCTCGAACTCGACGACGAACGCCATCGGCACACCGCTGATCACCTGCCCGTCATTCATCTTGGCCTGCGACCAGTGCGCACAGGGAACCGGGCGAACGACGATATCGCCAAAACGAACCCGAATGCCCCAGGTAGTCAGGCGCAATTGCGAGTCTGGAACGCCATCCTGTCGGAGCAGGGCAGCGGTGTCCGTACCGCAAACGACTGTGGCACCGGTGCGCAGCGCGAGCCGGGCCGCGTCGCCCATGTGATCGATGGCCGCGTGCGAAGCGACGATGACGTCGGGCGTCTCGAGATCGTCAGCACCGACCACTGCTGCTGGGTTGCCGTCGAAGAACGGATCGAAAACGACGCGACCGTTGGGTCCGCTCACCTCATACGTTGATATGCCGTGGTAGGTAATGGTCGTGGTCATTTCGTCCAGCTCCTTTCCAGTCCGGCGATCAAGGCGGTCATGAGGCTGTTCAGCGGGGTGGGCGTTCCGGTCGACTCTCCCGCACGCACGACAGCCGCATTGATGACTTCGATTTCGGTTTTGCGTCTGGCATCGGTGTCTTGCAGCATCGACGGTTTGCCCGAGCCAGCACCGGCCAGAGTGGCTCGTATACGCTCAATACGTTCGTCGGGATCGACGTCGAGTCCGAGTGATTGCGCAACAATGGTTGTCTCGCGCGCCAGACCCTCAATTATCGACGCCATCTCTTGCGTTTCGCCGAGGGCACCGGCGTTCAGCCCGGTGAGCGCCGCCGTGGGAAGGGTGGCCGAGTTCAGCACAAGCTTTTTCCAGATCTCGGTGCGCACGATGCTCGTGACGGTCGGTGACCAGCCAGTCGTACGCAACAGCTCCGCCGCGGTTTCGGCGTCAGATTGGTCATCACCTTCATAGGCGCCGACGAATGTCTCGCCGCGGCCGGAATGATTGACAATTCCGAGGTCGATGACGCTGCAGCTGTGGTAGGTGACACCGAAAACCAGTCGGTCGGTGCCGAGCACTTCGGAGAGTGTGTCGGCGTTGCCCCAGCCGTTCTGCAGGGAAAGCACGACGGTGTTTTCTCCGCGCAAGAGCTTGACCGATTCCGCCGCGCTGCGCGTGTGCTGCGCTTTGACGAAGAGCACGGCGACGTCGACCGGGCCGACGGATGCAGCATCCGTCGTCGCCTTCGGACGGCCGATGACCATGGAATCGGCACTTCGGATTTCGAGCCCGTGCTCCGTGACCTGATCGACCAGTGCCTTTGAGACGTCGACGATGTACACGTCGTGCCCGGCGAGAGCCGCTTCTGCGGCCAGCGCGCCGCCCATTGCCCCTGCTCCAATTACTGCCAGTTTCATATTTGCTCTTTCATGTGTACGAGCATCTTCTCGACGCTCTCCGGATGGTTCATCGCGTACTCGATCATTTCGGGCACGTCGTCGAGCGAGACCCGGTGAGTGATCCAGCTACGCAGCTGGCCCTGGTGTCTGCGCACGAGCTCAATTGAGCGCTCGAACAGACCCATGTTGTTGCGCGAGCCATAAACAGTGACCTCTTTTCGAGAGAATTCGATAACGGGAATGGAAACGTCTTGGTCGGAAATACCGACGATGACGATGGCCCCGGAATAGGCGACGAGGTCGAATGCCTGCCGGATGAGTGCGGGAACACCGGTGGCGTCGATGACAATGGCCGCTCCGTCGTTTGCCGTGAAGTCATCGACGGCTTCAGCAAGGTCGGCGCTTGACGTGTCGACGACCCGCTCCGCTCCCATCGTGCGAGCCATCTCAAGACGCGAAGAAATTTGATCTGCCACAAGCACATGCGCACCGAGGTCACTCGCCGCTAAGGCTGCCGCGAGCCCGATCGGGCCGGCACCGAGGATGACAACCGTGTCGCCGGCGGCGACGTTTCCACGCACAACTGTTTGCAAGCCGATGGATACGGGCTCGACGAGCGCAGCGAGCTCGATGTCGAGGTCACCCACGGCGAAAAGTTTGTCGGCGGGTACGACGACCTCCTCCGCCAACGCCCCTGGCAGGTGCGGACCCATTACCTTGAGATGAGCGCAGCAGTTGTAGCGACCTCGACGACACGCAAAACACGTGCCGCAAGCGATGAGAGGTTCAACCACCACAATGTCGCCGACCGCTATCGGCCCGTGATAGAGCTCCCCCAGCTCGAGCACCACACCGGAGAATTCGTGCCCCTGCATCAGAGGGAACTTGGCGTACGGATGCTTGCCGCTGAACAGATGGTAGTCACTGCCGCAGAGACCGACGACAGAGACCCGGATTCGGGCCTGGTCAGACCCCATTACGGGGGGATCGACGTTCTCGATGCGCATGGATAATGGACTTAGCGTCGTTGCTCTTCGCATGACTTCCATGTTATAGACAACGCCCAAATTGGTCAACCGGTCGACGAGATCCGGTGACCGACGGTGAGGGATCGGATGAGACTCGACGGCAAGATCGTCGCGGTGACAGGAGGAGCAGGCGCCCTTGGCGGCGCCATCGCACACGGACTCGTGAATCAGGGCGCAACGGTGATACTCCTCGACCTGGCAGCACCAGCGCTGCAGCAGCAGGCTCGTGAACTGGGGGCCCGTGCCATAGCGTTGGATGTGCGAAGCGAGTTTGACACCCAGGCCGCCTTTGACGGCCTCGAACGCAAGTTTGGGCGCTTGGACGCCATCGTCATTTGCGCCGGGGTGCAAATGCACGGACAGGATGGCCCAGCCGCGGATGTTGGGCTCGACGTGTGGCAGAAGACGATCGACGTTAACCTCACGGGGGCCTTCCTGAGCGCCAAGCATGCGCTGCCCTTGCTGGTGGCGGCGCAGCAGAGTTCGCTCATCTTGATCGGCTCGCCGACCGGACTGACGATGAGCGGCAGCGGCTACACCGCCTATGCCGCTTCGAAAGCTGGAATGATGGCCCTCGGTCGCGTCATTGCCGCCGACTACGCTCATGCGGGAGTTCGAGCGAACGTCGTCGTTCCCGGCACGATGAACACGCCACTGATCGAAGAACTGCTCGCAACACCGGAGGTGCACGATGCGCTCCTCGCCAGCACCCCGATCGGCAGGCTCGGCCGACCGGAAGACCTCGTCGGCGTCACGACCTGGCTCGTATCCGACGAGTCCAGCTTCGCCACGGGCGGAGTCTTTGCGGTCGACGGAGGCTTGACCGCTCGGTGAGGGAGCCTTCGGGGCTCCGACTCCTGGGCTAGAGTGTTCGCTTGAAGGCGACCAAGGAGTCAGCCAGGTGGAAGCGCATCGCTTCGACGGCCGCGACGGCGTCTCGTTGCTGGAGCGCGTTCGCGATATTCCGATGCTGTTCCAGCGCGATCGTGCACCGATGGTATTCGCCGAGGGTTGCTCTTCGCACCTGCATGAGTACTTCACTCATTGAGTCGACCAGCACCAGGAACAGTTCGTTGTCGGTGGCCTCGGCGATTGCCCGGTGGAATTGAACGTCGGCTACCGAGGCTTCTTCAGCGTTGCCCTCGAGACCGAGCATCCGTTCGCAGGCCGCGGATATCTGTTGCAATTGCTCGTCTGTGGCGCGTGCCGCGGCCAGTGCTACAGTCTGCAGCTCCAAGCACTCGCGCACTTCGTTGATCTTCTCCGGGTTCAGCGGCCCGCGCTGCAGCAGGAACAGCTCCAGCGATTCGCTGATGCCCTCATGACCGACGTTCGCCACTCGCACGCCTGAGCCCGATTGTGTTTCCAGCACTCCCTTGGCTGCCAGATGACGGATCGATTCACGCACGACCGTGCGAGACACCCCGAACTGCTCGCCGAGTTCGCGCTCAGAGGGTATTTTCGACCCGGGAGCTAGACCGGCGGCGCGGATAGCGGCCAGCAATTGATCACTGACAGTTTGGTAGAGATTCGGGTTTCGGCCCACGGTGTTCAGGACGAGCGGTTCATCGGTCATTGTTACATCCTCACAGTTGTCGGCATGCGCCGGCGCCGGCGCCGATAGTTCAGGCAATCACTTCAGACGATCAGAACGCCGTAGGGCGGGAGGAGGAGCTGGCGGTCAAGGCCCGCGACTACTACGCTGACGGCAGCTTCCGGGGAATCATGATTCGCCACAATGATATGCACACGTTCCCCCTGCCCACGGAACGCCAGCGCGCTCACGTGCCGAGGTTCGCTCACGTCGACCGCAAGCAGCGCGTGCTCCCGATGCGACACGATTTTCGAGAGGATTTCACCAGCGGGCGTGAGCCCGGCCCTATCTGCGGCGATAACACCACCGGGACCGGATGTCGCGAAGAAGGTGAGAGCATCGGCGCGGCAGAGGCTGGAGACTGCCCCGACCACCCACGCCGCCGCGAACTGCTCCCCGGTTCTCGGGTCGCTTTCGAACTCTGACGAGTACGGCGCGTATTCCTCCGGTGAGCCGGTGTGCAGGCTGAGGCGTTCGCGTAACGTGATCGGCCCGACATGAACCGGCCGACCCTCGGCAATGCGAAGAGCATCATCAAGCGTGTCACGCTGAGCCAGGAGCGTATCGAACACCGAGCGGTCATCAAAATGGTGCACCTCTGCGCTGATGCTGTACTGAAGGTAATCGGCAGCACCGAGAGATTCGCTCGACCGATTGAGCTCAGCGAAGTACCCGCGGGTTCCGCCGCCGACACTGATCGAGGGCGCGCCAAGACTGTCACGCAACCCTTCTCTGAGCCCTTCAATCAAGCGAGCGGATGACACGTGAGTGTCTATGTCCACAACTGTGACGGCGTCGATGATGTCTGACGCTTCGCCGAGCTCCCGTGCCCAGAAGCCCAGTCGATCCTGGCGAAGCGCCAGAAGCACGTGCAGACGGCTGCCGATCTTGCGTGCCTCGGCGACAGCATCCTGAAGCCGTTGCGTTGCAGCCGACCCATCGACGAGCTCAACCTGTACGAAGTGCGGGGCAATGCGGGAGATAAGTGATATTTGTTCGACGCTCAAGGCCATGCCGGCGAAGGCGCTGAGCCCGATACGGGGTATGTGACCGGTCTGTCTGTCGCTGATGGTGATCGTGACCGGCTGAGGTGTTACCTGGATTACCCCAGATGACACCTGCGGCCGGAGCGTGATTGCTTGCCGGGCCGTCTGTGCGGTCGCCCACTGTTGCGGCGCGGGATCGGCGAGGGGCGGTGAGTACGTTTTCCAGCCGGCATCAGTCCAGTTGCGATGATCCTCGGTTTCGAAGACTCCCCCGTCGAAGGCGATTTCCAGGTCGACGCCGTCGGCAATGTTTTGGGTCAAGCCGCGCATGTTTTGGAAGGGTTGGTGGGGTGCAATCCGTTCCGGAAACTTCACCTGCGCCTGCCCGTCATCGGTCGTCACGGTCACTGCATTCCCGCGGAGTTCGATGGGATGAAGGACGCTCAGCCCCACTCTGTTGAACAGCTGATCTCGGCGAGATTCGATGACAACCTCGACCTCGACGGAATCGCGACATCCGGTGACCTTGCCGTTCGTGAGTACGTCGGTCGAAGGCCCGAGATGGCGCAGCCGAAATGTAAATTCGAATCCCGCCTGCGTTTGGACACCTTCGAATTGCTCGATCGAAGAGGCGATGGTTCTCCAGGCCTCGTCTCTCACCGCAAAATAGACCGCGTCGAGAGCTCGATGCCCCCTGACCCGGATATCACGCAACGCGAGGTCGGTGCCGATCACTGCCGAGATCGGACCGGCGACGACCGTGTCGCCGATTGCCAATGCCGTCACGATGCTCCTTCCATGGTCGTATGATGGCATTCCAATGAAGATGCGTCAAGGTACTGGTGCCGTCCCTTCCTATTTTCGTGCGGCAGCCGGGCGGCGGTGGTATACTGTATGACAAACATAGCGATGGATGGAGCGTGCACAATGCAGGTAGCGATTCTTGGGGGCGGCGGAAACATGGGGCGGCGAATCACGCGCGCGCTGCTGGGCAGCGCTGATTACGAGCTTCGCCTCATCGAAAGGAGCCAGCGCGGTAAAGACCTCCTCGCCGAGATCGGAGTCGAATCGGTCGGCCAAGCCGAGGGACTCAGCGGTGCAGACGTCGTGATCTTCGCAGTGCCCGACAAGGTCGTCAGGCACGTGGCGGCCGAAGTCGTGCCATTGCTCGACGCAGGCACAAGCATCCTGTTCCTAGACCCGGCAGCGGTCGCGGCCGAGCGCATCCCGGTACGGGACGACCTCCATTGCTTCGTGACGCACCCCACGCATCCTCCTCTTTACAGCCTTCTTGGTGAGGAGCAGCCCGACGCCCGCCGAGACTACTGGGGCGGCGGTCTTGCGCACCAGTCACTCGTTTTTGCGACAGCCTGGGGCGACGAGGAACATGCTATAGCCGTTGAACAACTCGCCTCAGCGATGTTCGCTCCGATCACCACAGCGCACAGAATCACGGTGCAGCAGATGGCGATGCTGGAGCCGGCTCTCTCCGAAACGCTGGCGAACGGTTGCGTCGCCGTCATCCACGAGGGAATGGAACGGGTCATCGAGGCGGGCGTACCGGCAGACGCGGCGCGAGACTTTCTGATGGGCCATCTGCAAATCGGCATCGCACTCATCTTCAGCGAATTCAGCCAGCTCGACTGGAAGCTCTCTGAAGGCGCGGCACTGGCCCTCGAGAAGTCGCGGGAGCAACTCTTCAAGGACGATTGGCACCGCATCTTCGAGCCGGAGGAGATTCTCGCCAGCCTGCGTGAAATAACCGGCGGAGACTGAGCGGTTGACGATGAGAGTTGCGCTTTCCTCCTTCACCTATACGTGGGAGATCGGTGTCCCGGGCTACCTGCCGGCTCGGCCGTTCGGAGTATTCGACTTGCTTCGTCGCACGAGTTCGCTCGGGGTGAATGTGTTGCAGATCGCCGACAACATCCCGCTCGACGCCATGGGTGCGGGCGAGCTTGCCGACTTTGCTGCGGAGGCGCACGAGCGAGGTGTTGACATTGAAGTCGGCACCCGAGGTATTTCTGAATACCGGCTTCGCAGCTACATCGAGATAGCGAAAGTTCTCGGTTCGCCTCTGCTGCGGGTCGTGGTCGACAGCGAAGGCGACCATCCGACTCCCTCTGATGCATTGGTGCGTTTGAAAGCGTTCGAAGGGGATTTTCGGGAGAACGGCGTGACGTTGGCCGTGGAGAACCACGATCGATACTCGGTGGCGCAACTAGCGAATCTGATTCACGGGCTCGGGGACTGGGCAGGCATCTGCTTGGACACCGTGAACTCCTTCGGGGCGTTGGAGGGCCCCGCGGTCGTCTTGGAAACGCTCGCTCCCTTAGCCGTCAATTTGCATATCAAAGACTTCGTGGTGCGGCGGTCGGACCATGGGATGGGTTTCGCTATCGAAGGACGGCCCGTCGGCGCAGGCCAACTGGACATTCCGGCGGTGTTGACGCTGCTTGAGCGATACGACCGGGTCGATACCGGAGTCATCGAACTGTGGACTCCTCCCGAAGCATTGATTGAAGACACGATCGTCAAGGAAACGCGATGGGCGGCGGAAAGCATCGAGTATCTCCGTGAGAGTGCGGGAATGACCAACTGACGCTGGGCTCTGCGCTGGCGGGTGAGTTGGGCAAGAAGGGCAACGTTTCTCGCCCGCAAGGACCCCGCCGCGTGGTCGACCGTCAGGAGGCCCTTATCCGTCTGTGCGGCCACCGTGGCCACGTCCTCGACGAGTCGCCGGAAGTTCGCCAGGCCAAACGAAGACATTCCCAAGTAGGTGCGAATCTTCCGGCCGTGTTCCTGCCGGGTCTCCTCATGCGCCTCGTAATCTGGCTCTTCACAATTGAGGGTGTAGTAGTGGTCTGAAGCCTCCGGTTTCGAGGAGGGATCGGGTGATGGTATGTCGCCCTCGTGGTTATGTTGACCGGTCTGGTGGCGTCCCTGGTCGTGCGGGGCTGGGCGGCTGATCCGGTCAACATAACCGTGCCTTGGTCATCGGTTCTTGAGGAACGCGATGTGAGCATCCGAGGCCTCGTAGCGAGCCGGTGGCCGGTCATCGATCGCGGGCAGGCGGTCGAGCGTTCGGCGTTTGAGTTCCAGGTCGGCGTGGAGATAGACCTGCGTGGTCTGGATGTTCGCATGGCCGAGCCAGAGCGAGATGCTCGCGGTGTCGATCCCGGCGTGCAGGAGCGTCATCGCGAAGGTGTGCCGATTATGTGGAATTCCACATAAGCGCCACACCACCGCAATGCGCATGCTCGCTGCCAGCATCGACGTCGCCACCATCTCGCTCTGCCTCGGCCACGAGTCCATCGACTCAACCAGCGCCTACCTGCACGCCGACATCAGCATCAAACAACGCGCCCTGGATCGCACCGCGCTACCTGAAACGATCCCCGGCCGCTACATTCCCCCCGATGCGACCCTTGAATTCCTCGAAAACCTCTGAAGGATTATGCCAAGTATTTCAGCTTCCACAACCCGCTGATCAGGGATTTCAGGCAAACATCGGCATAATCCGAACATCAGAATAATTTAGGTTATGCCGATATCGGCATAACCTAAAAAAAGCCCGCGCTTACTTCGCGAGGGAGCAGCGGTAGTGAGCAAGTATGAGTACATCGACTCCCAGAAGAACGACCCGGCCGAGCTGAATCCGGTGACGAAAATGTGTGTGTGGTTGATGGTGTCGACCTCCGGCTATTACCACTGGCTGTCCCGTCCGCAGTCAGCGACTGCGGCCCGCCGTGAGGTGTTGGCAGAGCAGATTCGGCTCTTCTTCGCCGCATCGGACGGCACCTACGGGTATCGGCGAATCCACGCCGATCTCGCCGGCGAGGGCACTGAGTGTTCACCGGAGTTGGTGCGCCAGATCATGCGACAGGAAGCCCTGATTCCGTGCCAGCCGCGCCCGTTCCAGGTCACCACCGAGGCGGACGCCGAAGCTGCCGTGTCCATGCCGGATCTGGTGAAGCGGGACTTCACGGCGGAGCGTCCCGGAATCAAGTTCGTCGGCGACATCTAATGCCGACGTCGGCATTAGATGTCCGCGACCCACCGCTGGTTCGGTGCCGGGGCGGTGAAGTCCCGATCCAGCAGATCCGGTGCACGGATGGCGTTCTTATCTGGCACGGTGGTGCGGATCCCACGGCCACGGATCCGACCGTTGAGCCCCAAATCACGCATCAGCCGGTCAACCTGGCGGGCTGACACGTCGAGCCCGTGACGACGCAGATGGGACGTCATCTTGCGCCGCCCATACATGCCCTCAGCCGTGCCGACGGTGGCCAGCATCGCATCCGCGACGATGGCATCGTCACGGTCGCGAGCCGACGGCGCGCGGTGCTTCATTGCTCGATACGTTCGTGCGGCAATCCGCACGCCCTGCTGACGCAGGACGTTGCAGATCGACTCGACCGCACGACCCTTGGTCCGCTGTTCGTCGATGAACGCGACGATCAGCGGCGACGGGGGTCGAGTTCCCCGGCGAGGAAAACCGCTGCATCCTTGAGGATCGCGTTGGCCTCACGCAGCTCACGGTTCTCTCGTTGGAGCGCGCGGATTCGCTCCAATTCGCTCGAGCTCACACCCTCGCGGTCGCCCGCGTCGACCTGGGCGTGGCGCACCCACCGCCGCAGCGACTCAGCACCGAAGCCGAGCCGACCAGCGACCGTCTGACACGCGACGGTCAGGTATGGGTATTCATCGAGATGGTCAAGAACCAACCGCACAGCACGCTGCTTGGTGTCCTCCGGGATCCTCTTTGGCATGGTGTCTATCTTCCTTCCAGACTCGGAAAGAAGCGGCATCAAACCGGGGACGGTTCATGGGGGTCCGTGCGGTTCGTTGGGTACATGCCAATGAGCCCATGACTGTCGACTCGATAACGATGAGGTCACGGTACGGCCGCGCACTTGTCTGAACTCTGAGTAGAGGGTAGCCTTTCATCAATCGCAAGGACGAGAAGGACGAGGAAGCCCAGTGCACGCGGGTCCGACCGGGCTGGCGCTACCTAGAACCAGGGAGACACACGTCTCCAGCAACAATGACCCGCATCATTGCCGCCGTATCGGAAAGAAGCTCAGTAGGTCTAGCAAACTTTTCACTACTGTTTCGCTAGAGCATCTGCTCGACCGCCATGTCAAAGGAGACCAGCTTGCACCAAATCGAGATAAATGCCGCGACTAAATCGTTCACTTCTCGAGGCCGCGATATCGCCGCCCTAAGCGAGACGAACCTAGACATCTCCAGAAACGAGACAGTATGTCTTGTGGGTCCTAGCGGATGTGGTAAGACGACCCTCCTAAACTTGATCGCTGGATTTGTTTTCCCGACCGAAGGTTCAATAAGCGTCGGGGGATCACCGATCACGGGCCCGGGCAGTGACCGCGCCGTTGTCTTCCAGGAAGATGCTGTATTCCCTTGGATGACGGTTCAGGAGAACATTGCTTTTGGGCCACGTTCGCAGCATCTGCCGAATGCAATTGTTGAGGAACGTGTACAGCGCTTCCTTGAGCTAGTGAATCTCCATGATTTTAGAACGGCACACCCTAAGGAACTTTCGGGTGGCATGCGAAAGCGCGTTGATATTGCTCGGGCATATGCAAGCGAACCCGATGTCCTTCTTCTGGACGAACCGTTTGGTGCGCTCGACCACTTCACAAAAGAGGAAATGTGGATGGCCCTTCGCGAACTGAAAAATATTGAACCAAAGACCATCCTTTTTGTCACCCATGACATAGAGGAAGCCCTCTATATGGGGGACCGGGTTGTCGTCATGACGGCGCGGCCCGCCAGAGTGCACACGATCGTAGAAGTCCCGTTCGGGGGAGAGCGTTCCCTGGATTTACGTGCCAGTACCACGTTTCAAGACCTACGCTTAAGCATCACTAGGTCCCTCATGGAGGTAAACAGTGTTCAGTGACCCGTCTGCTCAGAAGTCAAAAAGAAAACTCATGCGCAGTCGTGCGAAATCGAAAGCGCAAAATGAGACGCCCAGAATAGTTGTTGGAAGTATAGCAATTGCTGTAGTACTGCTACTATGGTGGCTTCTCACGTCGATCACTGGAATCGTTGCGCCACTGTACTTTCCCTCTCCGGAGAGCGCAATAGACGCTTTTGTAGCCCTGAATTGGCAGCTCGGTATAGACGCAATTGCAACGTTCCGTCGGGTACTGCTTTCATGGGCCCTCGGCTCATCGATTGGAGTTCTCGTAGGGCTCGCGATGTCACGTAGCGCTCTGCTCCGCTACGCGCTAGCGCCTTTAATTGAGGCCGTGCGTCCAGTGCCCCCTATTGCGCTTATCCCGTTTATAATCCTGTGGTTTGGGATCGGTGATAGCGGCAAGGTGTTCCTGGGCAGCCTCGCCTGCTTCATGGTTATGGTCATAAACACCCTTGTTGCAGTGACGAATGTACCGCCTGTATATCGGCGTGCGGGCAGATCTCTGGGCGCCTCCGCGAGCCGCATCAATTGGCGGATTGTTCTGCCCGCGATTCTGCCGGAGATTCTTGCAGGATTTAGGATCGGTAGCGCACTCGCGTGGACAGTAATTGTTGCGACGGAATTTCTTGGCGCAGAGGCCGGCATTGGTCGGCTAATTATGCAGGCAAGTCGAACTCTGAATACCCCCGTTGTGCTGGTGGGCACGGTTGCGGTTGCTCTGATGGCAATCGTTCTGGATCAGATTATCGTTCATGTGAGTGCACGACTCACGCGTTGGGCACCAAAGGAGGCGTATTGAGAAAAGGAATTCCCGGCGATAGTGCTTTGATTTGCCAAAACGATCGACTCTATAGCGCAGTTGAGACTTTCACATAAGGTCGCACCACCTCAATTCATCGACACAGATTGGATTAATCATTATGAAACTAAAAGCGACGAAAACCATTGGAATTATCGGCGTGTCATTATTGACCTTGGCGGCGTGCAGCACTAACGGATCTGCAGGAACTGGTTCCGAAAACGGTGGTGACGGTCAGGGAGATAGCGCTGATGAGATGCGCGAAGTATCGATCGCGCTATCACCTTTCCAGGACACCCTGCTGCCGATTGTGGGCGAGGAGATGGGCTGGTTCGAAGAGAAGAATATTGATGTGAGCTTCACTTCTACCGCCTGGAATGCGGTAATGACAACTCTAGCCTCTGGAAGCGTAGACGTCGCTGTCTACTCGACGACCGGGGTTATTGCGGTAGCCAATACGGCCCCAGATATGGTTTACACGTACGGTTGGAACTACTTCACTGAAGGCGCTGCGATGATGGTGCGCCCCGAGGGCGAAATCGATACGATTGAAAATTTAGTAAACGATGGGATGCCCCACGATCAGGCCCGGGAGGAAGTACTCACTGGCTTGGAAGGGATGACCATCGTCACGACGATGGGTACCGACATGGGCAAGTCTGTTTATGATGCGCTCGAATCGGTCGGCCTCGGACTCGAGGACGTCCAAATCGTCGACATGGACCCAGATGCGGGATTGGCTGCCTTTCTCAGTGGCACTGGGGATGCGTACTTGGGAGGCCTCGCACAACGATTTAGGTTGCGAGAAGAAGGAATGCTCGTCGCAGCAAGCGGCGTTGATCTGAGCAGTCCAGTGCTCAACGGATTCGTGACACATGGAGACTTCTACGAGGAGAATCCTGATCTCTTTCTCGACCTAGTCCATATCATGCATCGCATTATTCGGTTTTGCGACGATGACCCAAACAAGTGCGGTGAAATCATTACTGAGCGCCTGAACCAAGAAGGCGCCGCTGGTTTAACAGTGCAAGATTGGGTGGACTTTTGGCAGAATCTTGAAGTTTATCCAGGCAACGCAGCTGAAGCGAAGAGCATGATGCTTGAGGAAGATGGCATTGCGTACTGGGTTAACACTTGGGAAAGTGACAATCAATTCTTGGTTCGTAATGGTGATATTCAAGAGTCGGTGGAACCAGAAGGCCGTTTCCTGATGGAAGACGTCTGGGAAAACTATGTCGACAAATACGGCGCCGACGAAGAAGGATACTAAGAAAGACAAGGGAAGACACTGAGAGGGAGGACACATTATGAGTGTAAAGATTCATCACATTGTCACTGGCGAGCTCCAGAACGCACTGGGAGTAGACCTTCTGAATGAAGCGGTACATCCGGACATTTCGGACGAACAGCGGATGCCTTATGGCTACCGGTACGACATTGAGCGAACCGACGCGGATGGTCGTATTGAAGAAGGTGTGATGGTGCCGGTGCCGGTCTGGTTGCTCGAAGGCACTGAAAAGACGATCATTGTCGATACCGGTCTGGGTGATCCGGAAGAGGTGGCAACGATGCAGAAAAAGTATGGCGTCGATGTCATGACCACGAAGTCGGAAGACCAGGACTTGGTGGCGGGCTTGGCTAGGTATGGAGTCAAGCCGGAGGACGTGGATGTGGTTTTACTTACGCATCTTCACTTCGATCACATCGGTAACAATGAGTTATTCACAAACGCTACGTTTTATGTGCATAAAGATGAGTTGCCTCAGGGGGAAAGCCCACCCGACTTTCGCATGTATTACTACCCCGAGTACAGCGCCAAGATTGAGGCTGTGCGGGACCGGCTAGTTGTCTGGGAAGGCGATGAACTCGAAATTGAGCCGACTGTGCGACTTGTCAAGATCGGAGGCCACACTCCAGGTTGTACGGTCGTTATGGTCAAGACAGATATCGGCAAAGTTTGTCTCGCGAGTGACGTGATGTATTGCTACCGAAATCTGGAATTGAACTGGCCGACTGGGTCGTTTTGGCACTTACAGGAGCTTATGGATGGTTATGACCGTCTCAATCGAGAAGCAGACATCGTGGTGCCCGAGCACGATTGGCAGTTCTTGAAAGAGTTTCCGAGCGGGACAATTGGCTAGCGGCGCAGAGGACAAGCGTGTCAATCCATACGTATTATGCGTAACTGTGACATGGCGTGGCCACAATCACGAATTTCAATAGCGTTTTTAGCTTTTAAAAGCCATAATTCGGAAAATTTAGATACAGGGAGAGTGCAGTGATGACCGAGATCTTTGCATATTACAATCTCAAGAGCGATGTCAATATCGAAGAGTACAAGCAGTGGTCCTACAGCGTCGATCAGCCTACCTGCAAAAGTATGGACGGCTGCGAGTCGTTCGAAGTGTTTTTGGTCAAGCGAGTTGCCAATGGTCAAGTTTTCTATGATGTTACGGAAAAGATTATTGCTACGAGCTGGGAACGCTGGCATGAAATTCTGAAATCTCCTGAGTTTGACCAAGTGAATCGCGAGTGGCCAAACTACGGTGACGCTGAGTCCCTTGTTATCACGGAGTGCGAAAAAGTCTGAGCGGTGCGGTGGTGGGTGGCCGGGAGAAACTCGACTCGGTGTACTTATTCATACGGGCATGTGGTTTGCAGCATCCTTGGCGTCCGCTCTAGCGGTAAGCCTGCAGGGATAATTGCGGACCGAGCACGCCCTACCCATTCGGGGCAACCTAAATCACACCAGCGCGACTCCCATTGGCGCTGAATGCGGTCGGTTTGTCCTAGGCACCCACCACCATACGGGCAGCACGTGAAACGCCTGGTCACGCAGTGGGAGCGAAGGACGGCAATACAGGAAAGCGATACTGGCTGCGCCATCGCCTCCACTAGTGATGACGGTGTGAGGAGAGGTAAGCCCACGGTTCGATTCAACGCTGGAAGTAGGACGGGAGAAACATGAAGAAGATTATTAACAGTCCGGAAGCTTTTGTCGACGAGGTAATCGAAGGACTGATGCACGCTCACAGTGACGAGCTGCGAGCTGTCTCTGCGGACAGCCGAGCGCTGGTCCGGGTCGATGCCGGTACGGACGGCAAGGTGGGCATCGTCACCGGCGGAGGCTCGGGGCACATGCCCTTCTTCCTCGGCTATGTGGGGCGGGGCTTGGCTTCGGGTGTGGCAGTCGGCAACGTTTTTTCGTCACCATCCCCTCAGCAGATTCACGCCGCGACGGCGGCAAGTGACGATGGCGCGGGCGTGCTTTTCCTTTACGGTAACTATGGTGGAGATGTCTACAATTTCGACATTGCCGCAGACCTGTGCGCCGGGGACGGTATCCGTACCACCACCGTGCTCGGTACCGACGACATCCTATCCGCGCCGGTTGACCGAGCCGCGACACGTCGTGGTGTAGCGGGGCTGATATTCGCCTACAAAACCGCCGGAGCCGCTGCTGACCGCGGTGATGACCTGGACGCCGTCACCGCGATTGCGCAACGGACGGTGAACCGCACTAGGACGATGGGCGTTGGACTCTCCCCGACCATCCTGCCGGCGGCCGGTGAGCCGACTTTTCGTCTAAACGACGGGGAGATGGAGATCGGAATCGGTATCCACGGCGAGCCCGGTCAGCACCGCGGTCCACTAGAGACAGCCGACGAAATTACCGACCGATTCCTCGCCGAACTCATCAAGGAGCTAGATCTCACCGAGGGCAGCACGGTGGCTGTACTCGTTAATGGGTTAGGCGCCACACCTCTGGAGGAACTTTATCTCATCTACCGCCGCGCTCACGAGGTGCTGACTGAGCTCGGCGTAACGATCCATCGGCGCTACATCGGGGAGTACGCAACTAGTCTAGAGATGGCCGGTGCCTCGCTGTCGATACTGCAACTCGATGACGAGTTGACTGAACTGATCGATGCGCCGGCCCGCTCGCCCTTTTTTACCCAAGGTGCAGTTGAACCGCCCAAACACGTTCCCAACAAGCAGTCACGAGCCGTTCGTCCCGTGGCTTCCGATAGCGAACAGGTGCAAACGGTTTCGAATCCCGGGTGCTGGCGCGAAATCACTTTGGCCGTTGCCGATAGCATGCCCGGATACGCGGACGAGCTGCGGGAGTTGGACGCAGCGCTAGGGGATGGAGATTTGGGCATCACTGTCAGCGTCGGGGCACGTGCTGTCCACGATGCTGTTGCCGGTCTTCCAGAGAACGCTCACCCAAGCGAAATTCTCAAAACTGCCGGGGCGGCTTTTGCCGCCGCGAATCCTTCCACTTACGCCGCTCTCGTTGGAGGTGGACTGGTGGCCGCGGGTGTGGCTATTCGGGAGGCCAGTTCGTTTACGAGTCGAGAACTCGCCACTGCCATGCAAGCCATGCAGGCCCAGATCATGGACCGCGGCGGTGCTCAGCCCGGGGACAAGACAGTCGTGGACGTCATCGGGCCGGTTGCTCAAGTGCTTGCCGAGCGCAGGACGGAATCTATTGGCCGGTTGGCCAGCACGGCGGTCCGAGTGGCGGAGGCTGCAGTGGGAGACGGAGTTGGCCGTGTCTCCCAGCGAGGAAGAGCCGCCTGGGTGGGTGAGCGCGGCATCGGCCATAAGGATCCCGGCTCTGTTGCCTTTCTCCGGCTGCTTCAAGAGATCGCTAAGGCGATTTAGTTCTGCGTCTTTGAAGTTGTCTTGTCCTTGGGGGAAGGGCTTACGGGACGACGTCGGCACCCCCGGAGTTTCTTTGCAACACGTTGGATCTGGTTGCGAGCGGGCGCAGCGCCACTTGGGGCTCAGTGAGAAGCGGATCTGCGCCTGGCGTAGTCAGGACCGCGTTGACCGAGGCACGGTCCCCGTATTGATCTAGGTAAACAAGGCGGAGCTCACAGTGGGCATAGGTAGGGTCGGCGGAACGGAGGCGGAATTGGCGGGGTATCGGCCGGTCAGCGAGCTGCTAAGGAAGATGGTGCCCCCCCCAAAAGCGTGGCTCGAAGCCATCGGCGTGAAGCTGGTGCAGATCGCGTCACGCACTGGAGGCTCGCCGGCGAGATCGATCCTTCATGTGATCTTCAGCGACGCGATCCGCGAGATCCACATCACCTCGCGCGGGACTTATGGAGTCCGTAGGATCCACGCCCGAGCCAACGCTCGGCCGTGGACTGACCGTCTGGCAGGGGACGGTGTCGATGCGCATGCAGGGAACTGGGCTAAAGGGCATCTGCGGACGGCCGAAGTGGCGTCAGCTGCACCCGGACCTAATCTCCACGGACATGGTCAATCCCCAGTTCACCCGAAGGGCTCCAACTCTGGGTTCCGGACATTACCGAGTACCAGACCCGCGAGGCAGGATCCGCTGCGCCGTCGCCCTCGATGTTTGACTGCGCCGGGTCGTGGGCTGGTCCATCGACTTGTCACCGACCGCAGCCGCGGCCACAAAACGCCTTGGGCTTGCCCTTCTGTTAGCGGCCATGGAAAACTGCCCATAGGCGGCCACAGGACTGCCTGCTGGTGGCCATAAGATCTGCCCACTTCCTGTTCTGAGCCCGACCGCTTAAGCGGCGGGAGCCTCTCCCTGGGGTTTGATTGCGGTGTCTAAGTCGCATCAAAGTCGCCCAGGAAGAGGCTCTGAATGAAGTTTGACGGAGAAATCATGGAAATCCTTGCTGCCTACGATCTGACCGGATCGTTGCGCGCCACAGCCGAACTCACTGGCTGTTCGCATCACACTGTTGCCCGGCATGTTGGCGCCCGCGATGCGGGCCGCCCGCTGGCCGAGCCGGCTTTCCGGGGTCGGGTCACGGATCCGTTCTTGCCCAAGATTGAGGAATGGGTTGAGGTGTCCAAGGGCAAGATCCGCGCCGACAAGGCCCACGACAAGCTCCTCGCGCTGGGCTACGAGGGCTCGGACCGATCGACCCGGCGCGCGCTCGCGCAAGTCCGAGCCGCCTACCGGCTCGGCCACGTTCGCGTGCACCGGCCGTGGGTGACCGAGCCGGGGATGTGGCTTCAATACGATTTCGGTGACGGGCCGGTGATCGAAGGCCGCAAGACGGTGTTGTTCGTGGCGTGGCTGGCCTGGTCGAGGTTCCGGATCGTGATTGCGCTGCGGGATCGGACGGCGCCAACGGCGTTCGCGGCGTTGGATCGCACGCTCCGCATTCTCGGCGGCGCACCGACCTACGTGCTCACGGACAACGAGAAAACGGTCACCGTGTCCCATGTTGCCGGGGTTCCGGTGCGTAACCAGCAGACGGTGGACTTCGCCCGCCACTACGGTGTCACGGTGCTGACCTGCCAACCGGCGGACCCGGCGTCCAAGGGCGGGTCGGAGTCCTCGGTGAAACTCGCGAAGGCCGACATTGTGCTCACAGACACGAACCTGCGCCCCGAGTACGCCTCGTTCGCCGAGGTGGAAGCGGCGTGCGAGACGTTCATGGACCACATCAACAATCGGGAGCACCGCGCCACCCGCAGGAAGCCGGCCGTGATGCTGGAGCAGGAGCAGCCCCGCTTGCACCGGATCCCGGACACGGCTCACACGGTCGTGTTCGGGCTGTCGCGGATGGTCCCTGACAACACCCCGATGGTCACGTTCGACAATGGCCAGTACTCGGTGCCCGCATATCTGCTCGGCGCGCGGGTTTTTGTCCGCTGCCATGGTATTGGCGTGGACGAACAGGTCATTGTCGTCCACGTCGGCTCCGATGGCCCGGTCGAAGTCGCCCGGCATGGTCGGGCCCGGCCGGGGAGCCCCGCGATCGGTGACGCGCACTTCCCCGACCACCGGGAGAAGATCCCGGGCGATTACACGATCAAAGCCAGAAGCGCCGCGGAGACCGAGTTCCTGGGCATCGGTGCTGGTGCCCACGCCTGGCTGCTGGAAGCCGCCGCAGCGGGCACGGCCAGGATGAATGTGAAGATGGCCGAAGCGGTCGCGTTGGCCAAGATCAGCGGCACCGCCTTGGTCGATACGGCGTTGGGTGAGGCGGCGACCTACGGGCGGTTCGCGACCGGCGACCTCGCCTCGATCCTGGCCGCGACCGGCTCCCGCGGCCCCGCCCACCGGGCGGACGAGACTGCGTCACTGGCGCAGGGCACCTCGGGTTGGGCGGCGATCGGGCACACCATCACGCCCGTGTTCGACGCCGCAGCCGCCGACGATCTGGAGCAAAGCGCATGAGCGTCACCCCGGCCGCCGCACCCGCCCTTTCGGCGGACCTGGAGGCGTTGATGCGGCAGCTGAAGATGCCGCATGCCCGCGCGTTGGCCCCGGAACTGATCGCGACCGCGAAGTCTCAACGGTGGGAACCGGCCGAGGTCATCAAGGCCCTGTTCGTCGAGGAAGTCACCGGCCGGGCCCGGTCCATGCTGACCACCAGGCGCAAGGCCGCCGGGTTCCCGACCGGGAAAACGTTCGACACCTGGGACGAGTCCGTCTCCTCGATCCCCATCCCGACGCAGCACGCTCTGCGGACCCTGGAATGGATTGGCCGGAAGGAGAACGTCGTCGTCTGCGGGCCCTCCGGCACCGGGAAGACGTTCTTCCTCGAGGCCCTCGGCCAACAGGTCGTCGAGGCCGGGATGCGGGTTGCCTGGTTCCGCCTCGAGGCCCTCGGCGCCCTGGTCCGCGCCCACCGCTCCGACGACTCCGTCAGCCGAGTCGTGGCCCGCATCCTCCGCGCCTACCTCATCGTGGTCGATGACATCGGCCTCCTCGAAGTCGGCGCCGACGCCGCCGAGGGGCCCTATCACCTCGTCGATGCCGCCTACGAGAAACGCTCCATCGCGGTGTCGTCGAACCTGCACCCCTCCGGCTTCGATGAACTTATGCCCAAGACCCTCGCGACTGCGACCGTTGACCGGCTCCTCCACCACGCCCACGTCTGTCAAACCTCGGGCGACTCCATCCGGCTGACCCAAGCCCTCGCCGGGAAAGGAGTCACCGCGATGAGTTAACCCAACGCAGCCGCTTCATGGCCAACGCCACCAACCCCCTAGTGGGCAGATCTGTTGGCCATGACCGAGCAGTTTTCGTGGCCACCAGTGGGCATTTCTGCTGGCCACCTACGGGCAGTTCCTATCGGCCATTGACACCCTTCGACAGCCGGAGCCCCTTTCCCTAAGAGCAAGTGCATGCACCTTTAGGAGGAAACGTGACCAGCGCTGACCGGCGTATTCGCCGCGATCCGCGGCCGCTTTACCAGCGGGCCGCTGAGGCGATGTTGCAACTAATCGATGATCAAAGATTGGAGGAAGGGAGCCCCTTTCCTAGCGAGGTGGAGTTGTCGCAGATGTTTGGCGTGGGCCGGTCGACGGTGCGAGAGGCGCTCAGCTATTTGGAGAGTGAAGGATTCATCGCCCGCCGAAGGGGAGTGGGTACGACAGTCTTGGCTGGACCCGCCAAAGCGGCTCTCGGCCTAGAGATCCTCGAGCCGTTCGAAGAATTGGCCGAACGACAAGGCTGGCAGTGCGGAACCACTAGTGTGAGTGTGGCGGCGGGCGGGGCAGACAAATTGGAGGCTCACAAACTCGATATTTCCCCCGGTGACCCCATAACACTGATTCGGCGCACTAAGACGCGGGATGGCTCGCCCATTGCCGTAATGGATAGCGTTGTGCCAGCTCAGTTCATGCCATCGGATTTGATTGAGCGGAAGTTTGTAGACTCCATCACGCTACTGCTGTCAGAACGTATGTTTTTGACTCATGCGGTCGCTGAGGTGTCAATCGCAATGTGCACGCCAGTATTCGGAGAGCGACTTGGCCGTGAGGCCGGAAGCCCATTGCTGGCATTGTACGAAGTATTCTGGGCAGGAGACGTGGGACCCGTCTCCTGGAATAGCAGCTATCTTGTTCCGGGTGCGATGCGTCTGGAACTGCTGAGGAGGCGGCCTCGCAGCCGCCCCTTGGGGCGGGGAGGCCTCTAAGCGGTCTCCTCGGGTTTAAGCGTGGTTGGTCCTCCGGGCTCGGATTCCGGGTGCGGCGAGGGGGACTGCTGAGGGTTTTCGTGACTCGCGTGGTTAGGCCGCGAGGGCGACCTGCGGGGCCATGATGGTCTCGTATTCAACGGGCGTCAATCGGCCTAGGACGCGTTGCCTGCGGCGTCGGTGGTAGGTGCGTTCGATCCAGGTGACGATCGCGATGTGTAACTGTCCCAGGTCCGGCTGTTGAGGATGCTCGTCAGCGTGGACTGCGCGTTGGCCACGCGAATGGTGATGTGGCCGGTGGCCGTGGTGATCCGTTTGTCCAGCCGGCGAATCTCGCCCACGAGGTCGGTTGCGATCAGCCGGCGAGTCACGGCCAAACTCCCCGACGGTTGAACCCGACGCAGTAACGCTGCTGCCGTGTCGGCGGTCAGGTTCCGCGGTGCCCCACCGACGACCAGCAAGACCATGATCGCGTGCAACCGATTCACCCTCTGTGTTCGGGTCCGCACCAGGTCGTCCCGCTGCTCGGTGAGGACTTTCAGTTCCGTAGCTGCCGGATCAGTGTGGACGGGCCGCAGCTTCGTGGAGGTAGTAGCAGCAACAGCTACTGATAGGGCATCGTCTTCGTCGGATTTTCGGCCGTGACCGGTACAGAGGACCCGAACCCGGGCGGCGAGCTTCGCAGGAACATCCCACGCGGTGACTCCGTCCCCAGCTAGCAACGCGGACAAGGGGGCACCGAGCCCGTAGGCGCCCTCGATGGCCCAGACCGGCTCCTGGTACTGGTCCGCGAAACGCCGCAACTGCCGATAACCAGCCACAGTGACCGGCGCCCGCACGGATGCGAGTTTCTGTCCGCGGGGATCGACAGCGACTGCTGTCCAACTCTCCTTGTGCGGGTCAATACCAATGATCGTTGCTGCCATTGCATGCCTTTCAGTTCAGCGGATAGGTGAACAGCGGAGGGCAAACCAGCTTTCAGAACGTGTCCAAGCCTCTGTCAGGCCACTCCGCCGAAGAGACCGTCGATGGCCCGCACGCCCTAAGAAAGCCAGACCAACCGGTCCACAAGATCCATAGTGAAGAGCCACTTATGCGTTGCAACCCGCACCTTCGCCAGCGCCCGTGTCCTCGGGTCGCTCTTGGTCAGTGGCGTCCAGCAGTGCGAGAGCGGGCCGGGGTGGTCGCGCAAGTGGTCGCCGTGATGACACCCAGGGATGACGTCGATGACAACGGGTGTGAGGCGGCGGAACTCTGGATGGACGACAGGCTGAGTCGAAAGCCGCCCCTTGATTCGAGCAGCCGACTCCGGCCGTGATCTTGAAGGGGAAAGGGTGACCGGAGCGTGAACCACGGCACGGCTGATGCGGTGTGCGCGCCTACTCTTCGCCGACGTTCGCCAACCCCAAACGGATGCGCAGTTCCTGTGCCGCGGTGCGATCAAACTCCCCACCCGTACCGAACGCGTTCCAGAACGCATCCTGGTCAGTAGCATTCGCAAGGCCCGACTACCACACCATGTCGGAGGTCGATGACGACACCAGCGCGTCGACGTAGGGGGCAATGGACTTTGGCCAGGTAGCAGCAAGGAGCGCATCCGTGAAGGTGCGCTCTGCCGCAAGGTTCGCTGCCGCCAGATCCGACAACGTCTGCCAATCGTCGGCGTTGAAAGCCGCATCCCACGCCTCAGCATTGCCACTAATCGCATCGTTGACGGGCTGGATGATGTCGAGGTACTGCTGGCCCGCCTCCTCGAGGGTCATCTCAGCCACCGGCGACGGTGCGGCACTGACAACCGGGGTCGCAACGGCGGCAACGGTGGAAAGTGCGGTCGTCGCGGACACGGGCGGCTGCGTGTCGCCAACCGATGTGGAACAAGCACTGATGAGCACCGCGGCGATTGCTGCGGCGAGTGCGATGCGTGTCTTCATGGATTCCCCCCTCAGAGTTCGGGACCCATCGTGGATGCGCCGATCTAGGCAGTGTCGCAGAGCCCTCAGGCAACACTGCGGCCCGGACCCCACGAGCACGTCCGGCGGCACGTGTGGCGGAAGTGCTGTGCACGCCAACCGTGGGCAGGCGTGCGGGCGCGATTCAAATGGGGTTGCCTCCCTGTCGTCAATGCACCCGGTAAGAAACTCCTAGACACAGGGACCGAGCGGCAATCGTGCGCGCATCACACAGCCGCGTCGGGGGCGCGCACCACTCGTTGTGTCTGCGTGCCCAATCCGGTGATCGTAAGCGACATGGTCTCGCCACCCACGAGGTA
>Ga0314772_1000126_pt1 | contig 41766 bp, 28 predicted proteins | sample MetaGCBIW2018_FD_204520 | JGI IMG/M metagenome (GOLD analysis project Ga0314772, IMG submission 204520) | Cryopeg brine microbial communities from Beaufort Sea near Barrow, Alaska, United States - CBIW 2018 | ecosystem: Environmental > Aquatic > Marine > Coastal | place: USA: Alaska | collected... | reverse complement strand
AACTATAACAAAACATTAGGTTAATTCCTAATTGAATTTCGCTCATTAGTTTCAACTTTGACCAGGCTAATTTAAATAATTTCAAAACATGAACACAAAATTAAAAGGATTACTGACGCTTTTGTTTTTGTTTGTGCAAATTTCGTTTGCACAAACAAAAACAGTGACCGGAACGGTCACCGATGGAAGTGGGGTTCCCCTTCCCGGGGTGAACATTCTCGTTCAGGGAACCGCATCTGGTACACAATCTGACTTTGATGGTAATTATACCCTTGAAGCGGCACAGGGATCTAAACTTGCCTTTACTTATGTAGGTTTTGCTGAGCAAACAATAACTGTAGGAAATGCTAACACCTACGATATACAAATGGAGGCTGGTGAAGCACTGGATGCTGTGGTGGTGACCGCTCTGGGTATTGAGCGCAAGCCACGGGAGCTATCGTATTCCGTACAAACTATCGACGATGATGCTTTAACAAAAACGCGAAACGTTAATACCGCTTCGTCATTGGTCGGTAAGGTATCCGGTTTACAAATAAACACAACGAACGGAGGGGTAAATCCAAGCACCCGGGTTGTACTTCGGGGGAATCGCTCTTTACTGGGAAACAACGAAGCATTAGTTGTTATCGATGGTTTTCAATCCAGTCGTGGGGCTTTAGACCGAATCAACCCTAATGATCTAGAAAATGTCTCTGTGCTGAAAGGTGCAAATGCTGCAGCGCTTTATGGTTCTGATGCGGCCAACGGTGTTCTTATCATCACCACCAAAAAGGGGAAAGGCAAAATGAATGTTACGTTTACCACTTCCTCAGAATTCTCAAAAGTCGCTTATCTACCTGAAGTACAGGATCAGTTTGGCGTAGGTGGTTTTCCCGATGGCACACTGCGCCCGTTAGAAAATGTAAACTGGGGGCCACGTTTTGATGGTCGTATGGTAAATGCAAGTGAAACCTTGGCAGATGGTACAGCATTGATGGTTCCTTTTTCATCTATAAAACGCCATCAGTACAACTTCTACAATTTGGGTCTTTCTTTAAGGAACAGTGTCCAAATAAGTTCTGGCGACGACAATGGAAGCTACTTATTTTCTTTAGATCAAACTAATACAGAAGGAGTTATCCCTAAAGATGCCTATAACCAAACCAACGTACGTTTAAATTCTACGCGGGAAATTGGAAAATTATCTTTGCGAACAAACTTATCGTTCTTCCGGTCTTACTCAAATGTAGTGGGCACTAACAATCCCAATAGCCAGATAAGACCTTTACAGTGGTTTATTATCAATACTCCTTTGCATGTTCCTTTTTCAGAGGTAAAAAACTATCAAACTGGAAAATATGCCCGTAATGAAGCATCTTACTACCGTTTTTACGAAAATCCTTATTTCGTAGTTGATAACAACCGGAATATGACAAATATCAATGAGTTTAGTTTTATAAATAATTTTAAATATCAATTTTCCGATTATTTAAACGCGACTTTGAATGTGGGTTACACCAACTATAACCGTGGATATAAAGAAAACCATGGTAGATTTAACTATAATTTCCATGTACCTGACCCATATGCCGAAATCAGTGAATATGGAGCACAAACGAGTGATGATGATTATATCTCAAGAAGGTTGAACAGCGATTTTATCATCAGTTTTAATAAAGATATTGCGCAAGATTTTAGTATCAATGCCAACATAGGTCAAAATGTACAGGTACGTGAAGAAAAAAGGGTAAGCGTTGGGGGAAATAATCTAATTATTCCAGATTTCTATCATGTTTCGACCCGTACCGGAAATTTAAATTCTGGGCGATATAGTTCTGCCGAATATTCCTCTAAATACCGTAAATTTAGTTTGTATGGCGATGTAACTTTGGGATATAAAGATTTCATTTATTTAACGGGATCCGGTAGAAATGACTGGACTTCGACATTACCCAAGGCCAATCGCTCATTCTTCTATCCCAGTACAGGTATTTCATTTATTCCTACTTCGGCTTTTCCCGATATGAAAGGCATTTTGAATTACTTGAAAGGAAGTTTTAGTTATGCAAAAGTAGGAAATGATCCAGATTCTTATGTCACCAATGAAACTTTTAGTCCCAATGTGACCAATGAATTTTACGAAGGCTTTCCCTTTGGCTCTACGGCAGGATTATCATTTAGTGGAAGAGCTACCGATCCTAACTTAAAACCAGAATTTACGAAATCTTTGGAAGCTAGTTTAGAATTCGGGTTTTTAAAAGGTGACAGGATATCCGGGAGTGCGACGGTATATAAAACCAATACAACTGATCAATTGACGCCTATCTCAACCTCTTATGCTTCCGGAGCTACCGAATTTTATACAAATGTGGGCGAGATTCAAAGCCGTGGTTTTGAATTTGATCTGAAAGCTGATATCTTCAGGTCAGAAGATTTTAGTTGGAACCTTGGCGTAAATTACTCCCTAATGGGCTCTAAAGTTATATCGCTAGCTGACGGTGTTGATGAACTTGAAATTGGTGGCCCCTATGTTGATAATTCTGGATATGGTGCGGTAATCAAGGCAAAAGTTGGCGAGCCCTATCCACTTTTGAAGACCACTACTTATCAGACCGACGATCAAGGACGCACTATTGTAGGCGCCAACGGTAACCCTCTACCGGCCTCTGATCTAGAATTTCAAGGAAAAACCACCCCTGACTATATTGTAGGTCTGAATACAACCTTTAAATATAAAAATTTCAGCCTTTATGCAGTAGCTGATTATAGGACAGGGCATGTTTTTTATAACAACTTGGCCGATGCCCTTGAATTTACTGGACTTACCAAACATAGTGTAACCTCAAACCGCCAACCCTTTGTGTTCCCAAATTCATCCTACGCTGATGGTAATGGCGGATATACCGCAAATACTTCCCGACCCACAACTGATGGTGGAAATAACTTCTGGAGTACGATATATAACGGGACCAAGTCAAATTATGTGACCGATGCAACCGTACTGAAACTGCGTGAGGTATCCTTAAGTTATACTTTTGATCAAAATCTTCTTGACAAGCTTGGTTTAACTGACATGAGCTTGAATATCTATGGAAGGAATTTGCTGATGCTCCGTCCTTCTGCAAATGTCTATACCGACCCTGAATTCAATTTTGATTCTGGAAACGCTACTGGCTTTGGTACTCAAAACCAGTCGCCTTACTCAAGACAATATGGCCTGGCACTTACAGCAAGATTTTAATCGTTAATTTGAAAAAATAATAATATGAAAAAAATATATAAAATCTGTCTTTTAACCATGGCCTTGGCGACAGTCGTCACAGGTTGCACAGGAGATTTTTTGAACGTCAATGAAAATCCAAATGATCCCACCGTTTCAACGCCAGATTTGACACTTCCCTCAGCGGAACAGACTTTTGCAAGATTGAACGCGACCTCAATGACCGAATTGGGCAATTACATTATGTACAACTGGTCAGTCCCTTCAAATTGGCAGGCACAAGGTGATTTATTTCGTTATAATGTTACTACCACATTTTACTCTACTATCTTCGAAACCTCTTACGGGACAATTTTCAAGAATTTAACGTATGTCAAAAATTATGAGGATCCTACGGGACAAGTTGAATATAGTGCCTATGATGATATAGCTAATATCATTGAAGGGTTTCAATATCAATACTTGGTCGATTTGTATGGCGATGTCCCTTTTACCGAGGCAAATCAGCGTACCGCAAACTTAACCCCAAAGTATGATGATGCAGAAACCATTTACAAAGCAGTAATAGATACGCTTACGAATGCAGCAAGTTCAGCTTTAAATTTACCCGATAATGCGCAAGACCCCGGTAGTCAAGATATAATCTTTGGAGGTAATATGTCGCAGTGGGCACAATTTGCCAATACGATCAAATTGCGTATGCTTGTTCGTTTAAGCAATACCGGTCAAGATAGTTATATCAAAGAACAGATCGCTTCTATAGATGCGAACGGTGCAGGATATATTACAGGTGATGTTGTTGCTAATCCAAATTACTCTAACAATGATGATAAGCAAAATCCTTACTACTCTTACTATGGTTTTCAAACCAGTGGAACGCGCCAAGACCGAAATAACTTCACTGTAGCTACAGATTATACGATCAATTATCTTCAAAACACCAATGACCCTAGGTTGGAACGTCTTTATGCACCTTCCCAAAACGCTGATGAATTCAAGGGAGCGGAGCAAAATATCAATCAACCTGGAGAAGGTTTTACCACTAAAGATCTATCTCAAATTGGTCCTGGGCTTCTCAAAAGTTCCGCTCAAGATCAGCCTATCATGTTGCTTTCCGAAGCACTATTCCTGCAATCTGAAGCTGTACTTCGTGGATATATTTCCGGAGATGCCAAAGACTTATATCAACAAGCGATTGCCGCTTCCTTTCAATATTTAGGTGTAGATGATACTGCAAATCCGGTAGATGAATATTACGCTCAGGATATAAACAATGTCTCCTGGGACGCTTCTAGCAATAAGTACGAAGCTATTATTACGCAAAAATGGATTGCCCTGAACGGGACATCTTCTATTGAAACTTGGATAGAATATACAAGAACCGGTTTTCCTGCAAACTTGCCAACTTCAAAATCAGCTGTTGAAAGCCGCCGTCCCGTGACCTTGCTTTATCCAAGTTCTGAATATTCTCGTAACCAGAATAATGTTCCTGCAAGAACACCCGCTGATGCATTTACAAAAACTCCTTTTTGGAAATAAAAATATAGAATATGAAAACAATTTATAAATTAAGATATATCGCGCTCATTTTACTCACTCTAAATTTGAGCTCATGTAACGAGATATTGGATGACGAGGTCGCCGATTTTGGAACAGGCCCCAACTTAGTTGGATTTGCAAGTAATTCTACATCCTTAGGTGTTGTGGCCTCCGGAGAGGATGTTTCAACCGGAATTCCCGTAAATATTACTGGACCGTCTGTTCCCAGCTTGAGGGGAGATATAATGGTTACAATCGCCGTTGATGCCGAGGCAAATGCCGAGACCGCTAAGGACACTACCAAAATTGTTGCACAAGAAGGTATCAATTATCGTCTGGATTCCAATACATTTACATTATCACCTAATGGCTCAGGCGATCTTTTCACAGGTATAATGCCCGTGACCATCATTACTAAAGGCCTTCAGCCCCCCCTTGATAAATCACCTGTTTTAAATCTCAAGATCACAGAAATATCCTCAAATGATCTTTTCATTAATGATAAGACTAAAAATATTTCTGTAGTTATAAGTTACTCTTGTCCTTTCGACATAAATAATTTTGCAGGTACTTATCTCGCTACAAAAGATGAATTTGGTATTTATCCCAACGGTCCGGTTCCTTTTCAAGTTGTCGTTGGACCTGGAGAAAATCAGATTACCTTAGTTGACGTAGCTGCTCATCCAGAAAAATATGATGTTGTCGTAGATGTTGATCCCGCGACTGGTGATTTGACCGTTCCCAAACAACCAGCACTGAATACCAATAATCTCGGCTATACATATGGTGAAATGCGTTGGGAAGGTAGCGGTACTTCGACAACCTCTCCTGGTAACTGTATAGGTATATTAGACATAACCGCTGATTATTCGGTGGACGCAGGTTCATTTGGCCAATATAACACAGTATTTACAAAACAATAAACAACGCGTATTTTAATATCTTTAAACCATCCGCCAAAACGGATGGTTTTTTGTGAGTTTATGACAAAAATCCCTACTAAGCTGCTGTTTGGCATAATTCTCTTATTCTATGCCATTCTCCGCTTTTATGGATCACCCTTAACTGTGCTACCTGTTGGAAACCGTCCTTGGTTTTACCGTTACCTAGATAGTTTTAGGCACTGCTTGAGAACGTCCCTCTGCGCAGATTAGATGGCTCCTGACCTATGAGCAGGTTTTTTTGAAGTATTCGTGATATTCCATCTCTTCCAGATTCTTGTGGTAGTAATTGATTCCATAGCAGTATCGGTATTTGCTGCACAGGAGGATATTTACGCAGGTATTCTCAATGAGCTTAGAGAATCTGCAGATATTATCAATACTACTGATGTCGTGTTTGTAAGTGGCTCTGTGAGCGATCTTAACCTTAATATTTCGGGAGGGTCAGAAAAAACCCAATTTTTCCTTTCCCTGGGCCATAATAGAACCGAAGGCATCATAAGAGGCAATGATTTGGAACGTTATAATTTCAGGAGCAATGTAGATCATAAAATTTCAGATAAATTTAAGGTTGGATTAACCTCAAGTATCGCCAAAACGCAAATTAACAGGCTTGCCAATGACAATTCATTTGCAACTCCCATACAGGCTATAGCGCAAATTCCTTTTACTCGCCCATACTTAGATGATGGTTTACCCAATCCCAACACGGTTTATTATAATTTCTTGAATCAAGAGGTAAACGCTGAGAATAAAACAAGTATCTGGCGAACTATTGCCAATGTATTTGCGGAATATCAATTACTCCCAAGTCTAAGTTTTCGCTCAGAACTGGGATATGACCTCAACGTACAAACTGCAGAAACTTTTGCGGGCCGATTGACTGAATCACAATCTGTAGGAGGCTTTGCCGAAGCGAATAGCGTTCAAAATGAAAAATATGTACTTAATAATTATTTCAATTACAACATCGCAATAAGCGAAAGCATAGGCATAGAAGCAACAGCAGGAATGTCTTTTGAAGATGATCGGCGAAAAGCACAGTTTGTTCAAGGACAAGGTTTTCCTTCAGATGACCTTAGAACTGTTGACAGCGCAGCTGAAATTGTAGGCGGTGGCTCAAGCCGCACCGCGTTTACATTTCTATCTTATTTTGCCCGGGCAAACCTAGATATTTTAGGTAAATATCTTATTAAAGGTAGTGTACGCTATGACGGCAGTTCCAGATTTGGTGTTGATGAACAATATGGGGTTTTTCCAGCTTTTTCAGGTGCCTGGATTATCTCTGATGAAGATTTTTTAAGTGAAAGCAACTCGCTTTCCCTGCTTAAACTACGCGGCAGCTGGGGAATTACTGGAAACGCAGATATTGGTAATTTTGCCTCAAGAAGTCTCTTTGGCGGTTCTGGCTATCGCGGGCAACCCGCATTGACACCCACCCAACTGGGAGATCCTGGGCTTAAGTGGGAAAACACCGTGCAATATGATTTTGGACTGGATTTTGGTTTTTGGAACAATCGTATTTCGGGAAATATTGACTATTACGACAAAACCACCTCTGATCTTCTTTTAAGTGAACCCATCCCTTCAACCAATGGTTTTACAAGTATAACGCGAAACGTGGGCGAGATCAAAAACACTGGAGTGGAATTTGTCCTCGATACTAAAAACATTGTTAGTGAAAATTTTAACTGGACCTCATCTTTCAATATTTCCTATAATAAAAACGAAGTGACCAAGCTTCCCGGGGGGGATATCATATCAAACCAGAATATTGTGAGGGAAAATAAGGTATTGGGTTCTTTATTTATGGTTGAATTTGCTGGCGCAGACCCAGAAAATGGTGATGCCCTATTTGTGAACAATACCTTACTTGATGACGGCACTAGAGACCGAAGCTTGACCAATAATTTTAATGATGCCTCCCGCGTTGTTCTTGCCAGTCCTTTTCCTGATGTTCTAGCTGGGTTTAGCAATACACTGTATTATAAAAATATTGATTTCTCGTTTACTTTTCAAGGGCAATGGGGTGCTTCGATATACAACGATGGGGGCAGGTTTCAATCAGCCAGTGCAGATTATTACGACAATCAGTCATTAGATCAATTGAACAGATGGCAGCAGCCGGGGGATATTACAAATGTTCCGCAAGCACGTTTTCTAGGTGCCAACGGGACACAATCTTCTTCTAGATACCTGCAAGGTGCAGATTTTGTACGTCTGCGTAATCTTAGCCTAGGCTACACACTTCCAGAAAGTCTTACCAGTAAGCTGAGTATAGATCGTCTCCGTATTTACTTAACTGCCGTTAACTTTTACAGATTATACTGGCTACGATCCAGAATCTACTTATGATGTTCAGGCCAATAGTAACATAAACGTGGGCACCGCTTTCTATTCAGCACCACCGGCCAAAACCTTCACTTTAGGAGTAAATCTTGAATTTTAAACAATCCTTATGAAAATCTATAAAACACATACGATAATCTTCCTTATTTGCGGCTTCTTTATCATAGCCTGTGATGATAATTTAGATATAGAACCTGAACAAAATTTAACTCCGGAAGCAGCCCTGGGTTCCGCAGTAAACATTCAGAACATTCTGGTAGGCGCCTACGATCTTTTAGGTCAGGAGGAAATCTATTCGGGTGATTATAATCTGGCTTCAGAATTAATCGCAAATACGGGTGAACTTGCTTGGAAAGGCACTTTTCAGGGACCAGCAGAATTTGATAGAAAAGCAATCACCAGTAGTAATGGGTTTGTGACAGATTATTGGATTTATTCTTATTATGTATCTAATCAAGTCAACTTAGTCCTTGAAAATATAGATAAATTTGAAGACCTTCAGGAGCGGAGTATTGTAGAGGGAGAGGCCAAATTCTTAAGAGCTATCGTCTATTTTGATCTCGCTCGTTTTTACGCCTTGCCCTATGAGGCAGGCAACTCTAATGATCAGTTGGCCGTGCCCATTGTAACCATGGGGGTCAGTGATGCTCCACAAATAGATTATCCTGCGCGCAATACAGTTGAAGAAGTATATGCCTTTATTATACAGGACTTAGATGATGCCATAGATTTATTACCCGCAAAAAATCCAAAAGAAACTTTCTATGCAAACAGTCTTGCAGCACAAGCATTACTTGCAAGGGTTTATTTACAACAAGCCAATTATACCGGAGCACGCAATGCAGCAAACGCGGTAATCGCAAGTGAAGCTTACTCATTAACTGAAGAGTATTCCAGCGCTTTTAACAATGCTGAAAACTCGACCGAAGATATTTTTGCTTTACAGATCACTGCTCAAGATGGTATAAATGATATGAATACATTTTGGGCTATTAGAGAATTCGGTGGTAGATCTTTAACTGGCGATGTTACCGTAGAACAGCCTTATTTTGACCTATTTGATGATGAAAATGACGCTCGAGCAATATTTTTTTACGCAGGAAACGAAACTCTTTTGTCAACAAAATGGCAAAATCAGTTTGCCAATGTTCCTTTCTTAAGACTTGCAGAAATGTATTTGATTAGAGCAGAATCTAATTTTAGAATGGGTACAGAGGAAGGCGCTACTCCGCTTGAAGATATTAATATACTCCGGGCACGTGCTGGCGCGAAGGCGATAGATAATTTAGATCTGGGATCTATACTCTTAGAACGTAAAAAAGAATTGGGTTTTGAGGGTTTTGCACTTCACGATATTAAACGATTAAAAAAATCAATAGGCAATTTAGCCTACGACGCAAATACGCTGGTATTGCCCATACCCCAAAGGGAAATTGATGCAAATCCGGAATTGAAACAAAATCCTGGATATACAAACTAATACTGCCTCTATACGCAACTAAATTAAAAAAGCCACTCAAAAAATTGAGTGGCTTTTTTATGTTCTAAAGTTTAAGGATATAAGTGATGACCATTATTCTACCCCATCCCGATAATCTAAGGCTGGTGCTCTATCTCCCAATAGGGGTATATATTCAAAATCATCTCCCCTTGCTTTCTCAAATTCCTTTTGGGCAGCTGTTATAATGCTGGGATCATTTATAAGATCAATACCTGTAGCAGCAATCGTTTTTGCAGCTACCATCATTCCCTTTTCCCCTATGCTCATACCGCCTGCGGCAACTGCTTGCCAACTATGTGCAGATGTCCCCGGCACCCAAGTCGCCGCAGACATCCCTACTGTGGGAATTGTAAAACTTACATCACCCACATCTGTAGATCCGCCCGGTTTTGCATTAGGATCGTATTCCTCTACTCCTTCTACATTGGCAACATCAAGGGGCTTATCCAATGTTTTCGAAATTTCTTCAGCAAAGGCTTTTTCTTCTGCTGTATAGGTATATCCTCCCACAGCTTTAAGATTATTATACATCAATTTCTGAAGAGTGATATTTGGCAGCAACTCGTGCGTACCTCCTATCATTTCGTATTTCATTGTGGTCCCTGTCCCCATGGCAGCACCTTTAGCAGCCTCAACCATACGATCAAATATATCGATGACTACATCACGCTGCGGGTGGCGGGCATAATAATACACTTCGGCAAAATCTGGCACCACATTGGGCGCTTTTCCGCCATCGGTGATCACATAATGTATTCTCGATTCCATGGGTACATGCTCGCGCATCATGTTCACCATATAATCCATGGCTTCCACAGCATCAAGCGCAGACCTTCCCTTTTCTGGAGCGGCAGCGGCATGAGAAGACACACCATAAAATCTGAATTTAGCCGATTTATTGGCCAATGCCGCTCCGGGATTAGCTGCATTCTTATTTCCGGGATGCCAGTTTAAGGCAACATCAACCCCATTAAACATACCCTCCCGGGTTAAATAAACTTTACCCGATCCACCTTCTTCGGCTGGGCAGCCATAGAACTTTATTGTTCCAGATTTACCAGTCTTTTGTAAGTAATTTTTCATTGCTATGGCTGCCGCGGTAGAAGCAGTACCAAAAAGGTGGTGCCCACAGGCATGACCGGCCACCGCTCCCAGTGATTCTTTATGAGCTACTGCTTTTTGGGATAAACCTGGTAACGCATCATATTCACCTAGTACAGCAATCACAGGTGCACCTTGACCATATGTTGCGATAAAGGCAGTTGGCATTCCGGCGATTCCCCTTTCTACTGAAAATCCTTCGCCTTTTAATGTCTTTTGAAGTAAATCTGCGCTTTTTTCTTCCTTATACCCCATTTCTGCATAGGACCAGATCGTATGGGCTATTTCACCATATTGCCTAGAATTGGCATCTATCTCTGTGAGCATATCATTTTTAGTGACAGTCTGTGCAAATCCTACGGAGCCATAAAGTAATAGAATGGTAAAAAAAGTTGTTTTCATAAAGGTATATTTAGTGTTATTGTCATTTTATATTTAATCGCGTATGACGATTTATTCTAACTATTTTTTAAACATACGGATTAGTTAAATATATTTTCGCCTAAATTAACGTGAAATATTCAATATCCCTAAAAACATAATTAAGTTTCAAATTTCCCATAAACTGCTAGAATTTTAAAAAAAACACCTGCAACTACAGACGAAAACGTTTGAAAATTCACATATTTTCAACCGAACGCTGCTTTAGCTATTTATAGGTAAACTACCTCGGGGCAAGCCCACGAGGCATTTAGCGGAAAAAATTTTTCACTTCTCGAGGCAAGCCTCGGGGAATTAAACCCAATAGAGATTAAAATTAAATATTTTTTACATTTTATTCATTTTATGCCAATGATATTAAATTAAAGCTAAATTATAGTGAAATTATTATGGGAATAGCATTGCCTTATTAACATCTTTTTACCATTTTTGAGGCTGCTAATTCAATTTAACAATAAAGTATGAAACCAAACTACAAATTATTACTGACGCTCTTTATGGCCTTAGTAGTGCAACTGGTATTTGCACAAACAAAAACAATAACCGGTACTGTTATAGACGAACAGGGAATTCCATTACCAGGGGTAAACATTCTGGTCAAGGGCTCTTCGTCAGGTACCCAAACCGACTTTGATGGAAATTACAGTATTCAGGCCTCTTCTGGTGATATTCTTGTCTATAGCTATGTAGGCTTTACACCACAAGAAGAAATCGTGGGCCCTACCGAAGTGATCGATATTACATTAACCGCCGGCGAAGCTCTAGAAGAAGTGATCGTGACGGCACAGGGCATCACTCGCGAAAGGAAAGCGCTGGGCTATGCAGTCGCCGAAGTTGACAGCGAGCAACTCGAATCAAGGGCCGAAGGTGATATAGGCCGTGTTCTAAGCGGTAAGGCTTCTGGCGTGAATATCACTGCTCAGAGTGGTCTTTCAGGATCAGGAACTAATATTACAATTAGAGGACTAAGTTCTTTTAGCGGCAGTAACCAGCCTTTATTTATTGTTGATGGTGTTCCTTTTAGTAGTGACACGAATGCACAGGGTGATTTCGTTGAAGGAAATTCCGGCGGTAGCCGCTTTTTTGACCTTGACCCGAATAACATTGCAAATGTAAATGTTCTCAAAGGTCTTGCCGCCGCCACTCTTTATGGTACCGCTGGTAGAAATGGTGTGATATTGATCACTACTAAAAACGGAAGCTCTAAAGGTGGAAGAAAAAAGAATGAAGTCACCATTAATACCTCTGTTTTCTTTAATGAAATAGGATCTGTTCCTGATTACACCGATAAATTCGGAAATGGTTTTGATCAGTCCTTTGGTTGGTTTTTCAGTAACTGGGGACCAAGCTTTTCTGAGGATGGTGTGGCAGGCTGGGGCAATGATGCTGCTATAGATGCCAACGGCACTATTGAACACCCCTATTCAACCGCTAGTTCAGGAACTGGTATTCCACAGGCCTTTCCTGAATTTCAAGGAGTACGTTATGCGTGGAAACCCTATAACAGCGTAGAAGATTTCTTTAGAACAGGTACCGTAACTAATACGACAGTTAGTGCGTCAGGTGCTTCTGATGATGGTACGGTTACTTATAATGTTAGCGGTGGGCATCTGGAAGATGAAGGTTTTGTTCCAGAAAATAAAGTAATACGAAATACTTTGGGTATAGGTGGAAGAGCAAAGTTGACCAATAATTTTACTGTTTCTGCAACAATGAATTTTACCAGGACCGATTTAAAATCGCCTCCGGTTTCAGCTGGTGACGGTAATTCGGTCTTTGCAGGCGGTGGATCTTCTGTGTTCTCAAACGTATTTTTTACGCCTAGAAGTGTTGATTTAAGTGGGCTGCCATATCAGAATCCTTTAGATGGTTCAAGCGTGTATTACCGCCAGTCAAACAATATCCAAAACCCAAATTGGACGCTATACAACACAAGTTCTCAACAGATAACGAATAGGGTTTTTGGTAACACCGCAGTTACTTATGACTTTACCGAAAACCTGAATTTAACGTACCGCTTGGGTATTGATGTTTATAGTGAAAACAACGTAAATTACCAGAATAAAGGAGGTGTAACAGATAATACCAGAGTACGAAGTGGTTTTTATGACACCTATAATAATACAAATTACATTTGGGATCATAACGTAACATTAAATGGAGACTATGACCTCTCCGATAAACTTGGGTTATCCTTTAACCTAGGGGCCACGACACGAAGAACAGTATTTGATCAAAATGGAGTTTCCAGTTCGGGTCAACAGGTGTATAACGTATTGCGTCACTTTAACTTTCAATTACAAGATGAGATTCAGTTTTATTCGGAACAAAATATTGCCGGCGTATATGGGCAGGCTGAACTGGATTATGACTCCTATCTATACTTAACACTGGCAGCACGTAACGACTGGGTTTCTAATCTTTCTCAGGATAACCGTTCTATAGGCTATCCTAGTGCGAGTGTTTCCTTTCTCCCTACCGCAGCCTTTGAGGGAATGCGCGGCAGTAAAGTCTTGAACTTTTTGAAACTTCGGGCTGGCTATGGAACATCGGCCAACTTTCCATCGGGATATCCAGTGGCAACAAGGACTTTATTGGATACACAGGCTTTTATTGATGATGGTGGGAGTTTTGTAACCACAAACACTACAGATGATAATCGAGGTAATCCTGATCTTAAGCCAGAAACCTTGACCGAATTGGAATTTGGTATAGAATCGCGCTGGTGGAATAACAGGATTAACTTAAGTGCTTCTTATTTTTCTCGGGTAACCAAAGATCTTATCGTAAATCGCGATCTAGATGCATCTTCGGCCTTTACCAGTACCAGCACAAATATCGGAGAGATTAACGTAAAGGGTCTTGAAATTGATATGGGCGTTGATGTCTTTGATAATAGGGAAGGTTTCAGCTGGAACCTTAATGCAAACTTCAGTACAATAGATCCTGTCGTAAAAGACTTGGGCGCTGACACAGATATAATCGTTTATTCTGGTTTTACAAACCTCGGTAATGCCGCGATACCAGGTAGGCCACTAGGAACTATTGTAGGGTCGAGAATATTAAGAAATGACAATGGAGATCTTGTAACCAATAGTCAAGGAGATTATGTGGTTGAAACTGGACAGTTTGAAATAGGTAATCCTAATCCAGACTATACGCTTAACGTAGGAAGCAGCATGACCTATAAAAATATAAGTTTCAACTTTTTATTGAGCCATGTTTCAGGAGGTGACATCTACAGTCAGACTATAGCTACCCTTTTAGGAAGAGGTTTAACTACAGATACTGAAGACCGCTTGAACTCTTTTATTCTTCCAGGTGTTAATCAAGATACCGGCAATCCCAATACAGTTCAGATCAATAACTCACAGTATTATTTTGACAACATTCTTTTTGGGCCAAATGAGCTTCAGGTTTATGATGGTTCGGTCGTAAGACTTCAGGAAGTATCTTTAGGATATTCATTACCTGCATCCATCTTAGATAAAACTCCATTCGGTTCCTTAAAAATAAGTGTATCTGGCTACAACCTCTGGTTTGACGCCTACAATACTCCAGATGGAATAAATTTTGATCCAAATGTTGCCGCCCTTGGGGTGGGGAATGGTCAAGGCTTCGATTTCATGAGCGGGCCAAGTTCTAAACGATATGGTCTCAGCGTTCAAGCCTCATTCTAAATACTAAAAAACCAATTATGAAAAGAATATATATATACTTAATAGCGATACTTGCAACAGGAGCGGTTTTCCATTCCTGCGAGACGACAGAATTGGATTTAACCAGCAATCCTAATGCGCTGGACACCACTCAGACCGACGTAGATTTCTTTAACAATGCCATTCAATTAAGGTACGGAACGCTCATGGATAGTTTGGGCAATGATAATGCTCAACTTGTACGTATAGAATACCTAGGTAGTCGGAACTATTTAAATGCCTTTGCCCCTACCGATTCTGACTATGTGTGGGATGATGCATATCGCCAAATACTTGCAGATGTAAAAGCGATGACCCCTTTGGCTCTGGCCAATGAGCAATATAAGCATCTTGCCATTGCACAAGTTTTATCTGCAGATGTGCTGGTCACCCTTGTGGATAATTTTGGTGATATTCCTTATTCCGAAGCGTTGCAGGGAGCAGAAGATATTTTAAACCCCAGTGTGGATTCTGGAGCAGCGGTTTATGCTGAAGCGGAAGGTATGCTGAATGAGGCAATAGCGAACTTCAATAGAGAGGATTCTCAGCCAGGCCCTGATACGGATCTATATTACCAAAATGACTATTCCAAATGGATAAAATTGGCCAATACCCTTAAAATGAAAATTTATTTGCAGACCCGTCTTGTAGATGATGCAGCCTTGAGCAAATTTAACGCGATCGTTGCTACTGGAAATTATATAACCGATAGTAGCGAAGATTTTCAGTTTCAATGGGGAACCAATGAAAACCAACCTGATACCCGTGCGCCGAAATATGCCTTCAATTATACGCCGACCGGTGCGGGAGACTATCTATCAAATTGGCTTATGGGCACCATGCTAGAAAAAAATGACCCCCGCATCAGGTATTACTTTTACAGACAGGTAAGTGCGGTTCCTGGTGAAGAGGTTCCTCCTAACGAGCAAACATTAACCTGTTCTTTAGAAAGCGCTCCTCAACATTATATAGATGGCGGATTCACTTTTTGTTCATTGCCAAATGGCTATTGGGGTCGCGATCATGGAGATAATGATGGTACTCCCGGCGACGGATTTCTAAGATCGACCTATGGCATCTATCCAGCCGGTGGAAGTTTTGATGACAGTAGATTTGAACCCGTCGAACAGGGTGGTGGAGCAGCAGGAGCTGGTATTACGCCACTTATGCTTGCTTCGTGGGTTGATTTTATGAAAGCGGAAATGGCATACCTGGAAGATCCTGCCAGCGCCGAGCAGTTCATACTATCAGGAACTCAAAAATCTATTGCTAAAGTCACTTCTTTCGGCAGTTTGGATGCTGATGCAGACCTAAGCGTAGCGCCTACAGACAGTGATATTAGCAATTACCTAGATACTGTGGGATCAACATATGAAAATGCTTCGCCTACTGAAAAATGGAACGTAATGGCTGAACAATTCTGGATTGCCTCCTTTGGTAATGGAATACTTAATTACAATTTCTACAGAAGAACTGGCTATCCTACTACATTACAGACAAACAGGGAGTTAAACCCTGGAGGATTTATACGCTCGTTTAGATATCCCGCCAACTTTGTAAACAACAACTCTTCCGTAGATCAAAAGCAGCAGGTTACCGCTCAAGTATTTTGGGATACCAATCCTGCTTCACCAGAATTTCCAATCTCTAATTAAAAACAACTTAATATGAAAAATATAAAAATAATACTTGCCTTCTCACTTCTGGCATTCGTCTGGGGTTGCAGCGATGGGGACAGGATTATAGATGAAGTTCTTGATACGACGACCTCTGGGGGCATCTTGAGAACTTTGAGCACAAATACAGGTACATTTGATTTTAACGACCCTTCAATGGCCTGGTCTATTACTGTAGAAGCACAGGATGAAGAAAATGGCAACTTGCTGGAATCTGTAAACGTTTATGCAGGTCTGTATCGTGATGCTGCGTTAATTGGAACAGAGGAACTTGTGAAAAACATACCTTCATCAGCCTTTACCCTGGGAAAAAATGATCTTCCCGTAGGTGATATCACCGCCACTTTAACCGAAGTAGCAAGCAGTCTTGGCTTGAGTGCGAATGATTATAGCAGTACAGATGAATTCAGAATCAGGTTAGAATACGTAATGACCAATGGGCTCACTTGGAGCACAACAGATGCTGGAGGGACTGTACTTACGAGCTCCTATTTTAAATCACCATATTTATATACAGTTCCGTTTTCGTCCAACTAAGGCTTTCCCCAGAAAAAAGAAGCTAATCTGGAACCAACCTTAAAAACAAACTAAATTAATTAGCCAATTTAGTTTCGAGGGGGCCGTGTAATAAGCGGCCCTTTCTTATTTAGGGCAATCTAAGGTATTTACACATCTATTTTTAAAACCTTAAAACTTAATGCTAACTTTGTGAAATGAGCAAAGAAACTAATATTTATGGCACTCGTGCCATTATTGAAGCCATTAAGGCTAATAAAGATATAGGTAAAATATATCTACAAAAAGGACTTGCAAATCCGCTGAGCAAGCAATTGGAGCGGTTAATTAAAGAAGAAGGCATCTCCGTTTCTTATGTGCCGGAAGAAAAACTCCATAAACTTTCCTCACAGAATCATCAAGGTGCAGTTGCTACTATTTCCCCTATCCGCTTTGCCGATTTTGGCCAGGTGGCCGAAACTATTTTGGCTGCAGAAAAACCGGGACTTTTTTTATTACTTGATCAGGTATCAGATGTGCGCAACTTTGGCGCGATTATCCGAACGGCGGAATGCACAGGCGTTGACGCCATAATCATCCCAAAATCTGGTGGAGCACCAGTGACCGAGGATACCATAAAAACGTCAGCTGGGGCAATATTTAACATTCCAATTTGTAAGGTAGATCATATCAAGGACGCTATTTTCTACTTACAGGGTTCTGCCGTTCAAATAGTGGCTGCCACAGAAAAAACAGATAATTTAATCTATAACATTGATTTTAAAAATCCTACTGCGATCATCATGGGAAGTGAAGGTAAAGGGGTAACACCCGGAGTGCTCAAATTAGTTGACCACAAGGCCAAATTGCCAATGAGCGGAAAAATAAGTTCCCTAAATGTCTCTGTAGCCTGTGGCGCCTTTTTATATGAAGTTGTAAGGCAGCGTTTGCTTTAATCATTTCTCGATCTAAATTCGGAAGACTTGCGATTTGGTTTTATAAAAAATACTTTAATTGTCAGAAAAAAGATTTCTTCCTGTTTGGTGATTGCTGTATCCTCCTTATAAATTTCTGCATATTTTATTTGATTTAATGGAATAGTCACATTTACCCGAAGAAAATTCTCATTCTGATATTTCCCAGACCACAATTCAATAAAAATATATGGTTATGCAAATAGCCAAAGTTTATTAAGCATGTATGACACTATACAAATTAAATAACATCAAACGTTTTAGTAAAAATATTTGAAAATAATAGTCACTTTGCTCATTATTGATGCATATTTAATTGTTTATTAACATTTTTTAACTCATTTTTGATTTAATTAATTTTTTAAAAAATTTTATATGAAATCAAAGTACAAAGTATTACTTACGCTCTTCATGGCTTTCGTAGTGCAACTCGGGTTTGCACAAACAAATACAATTACAGGTACGGTCACTGATGATGGCGGAGTGCCACTACCGGGTGTAAACATTGTCGTCAAAGGAACTTCTTCGGGCACTCAAACTGATTTTGACGGAAATTATAGCATCGCTGCATCAGGGAATAGCATCCTTGTTTTCAGTTACGTCGGTTTTAAGGAAGAAGAGGTTGCAGTGGGCACCTCTACCGTTATAGACATGGAGCTCATAGGTGGTGAAATGCTCGAGGAAGTTATTATTAACGCCCTGGGAATAGAGGTAAATCGGGCAACGCAGGCATCATCCGTTTCAGATGTTGCAGCATCGGCCGTCCAGTCTTCCGGAGAAACAAGTATTGCCAAAGGTCTTTCCGGTAAAGCTTCAGGAGTACAGATCATTAGTTCTTCCGGTGATGCAGGTTCTAGTGCATTTATACAAATTAGGGGTCAAAGTACGATTACCAGAAGCCTTCAGCCTTTAATAGTAGTTGATGGTATTCCCATAAGCAACGACGAAGTAGGTGCCGGCGTAGGCGGTGTGACCCAGCAGTCCCGTCTAGGAGATTTAAACCCGAACGACATTGCAGACGTTAAAATTCTAAAGGGAGCCTCTGCCGCGGCCCTTTGGGGAGCACGTGCAGGAAATGGCGTTATTGTTATAACGACTAAAAAAGGAAAAGGTCTTGGTAAAGGTGATTTACAGGTTTCTATATCCTCAACAATAAGTTTTGATCAGACCAATGATGAATTGGATACCCAGAACATTTTCGGTCAAGGAAGTAACGGTGCTTACGTAGGGCTAACACAAGCTAACTCTTGGGGTGACAAAATCAGTCTTCGGTCAGGAGGTCCAGATGAGGTGGACACAAGTTCATTAGATTACTTCGTTTCCCGTGACGGAACCACGTATTATCCTATTATCTCTAAGAACAGTACGGAAGACTTCAACAATAGCAACTATGATGCAGTTATTAATCAAGGTCTTTATTTAGAGAATAATGTGAGCTTAAGTGGAGCCACAGAGTCTGGTAACTATTTTATGAGTGTAAGCGATCTAAAACAAGATGGGATCATTGATGAAAATGATTACAATAGAGTTTCTCTGCGTTTAAATGGAGAATTTAAACTTAATGATAAAATAAAATTTACCGGTACATCGACGTATTCGCAGATAAATTCTAATCGTATTCAGCAAGGTTCAAATACTTCTGGACTTCTTTTAGGATTATACAGAACACCAGCAGATTTTGATATGAGGAATTATTTAGGTACCCGTTACGCAGATGGCGTGGTAAGCACAACTAACAGCCAGCGATCATACAGACGTGGCCTAGGGACTTTAGATGGTGAATCGCCTATTTACAACAACCCATTATGGACAACAAATGTGCAATCAAACCCCAACACGGTAGAGCGTTATATAATGGGTGGCCAGTTCAATTATAAGGCAACAGACTGGATGACACTTATCGCACGGGCCGGGCTCGACCATTACACGGATGAGCGCAAAAACTTTTTTCCGAAGAATTCGTCAGAGGCCAATGGTAGTGGAAGCGCAACAGAACGTCTCTACACCAGTACGCAGACCAATATAGATTTTATCGCCCAGGGAGATTTACTTATTTCAGACCGCTTTAATTTTGGTTATCTGGCTGGTCTTAACTACAACAGAAGGCTAAGTGAAACACGTGGAGGAGGCTATACCAATTTCATATTGGATAGTTACAAATTTTTCTATACCAATGCTACAATTGCAAACAGATCTACGGTAATAGGTGAAAGTGAAGTCAGGATCACTGCAGGTTACGCGCAGGCTAACCTAAGTTTTGATGACTTACTTTTCCTAAACTTAACGGGCAGGGCTGAAACGGCTTCTACTTATGGAGATGCAAAAACGTTCTTCTATCCTTCAGCTGAAGTAGGATTCCAGTTCGATAAATTATTGGGTGATCAAACCACACTTTCCAATGGAAAGCTACGTCTTACGTATGGTCAGGTAGGTATTGAACCCGCTGCATACGCCACAAATACGTATTTTGTAAATGCCCAAGGTTCTGAAGGCTACGGCCCAGCTTATGATGCTGGAGCGTATGATGGTTCTTTTGTAAGAAGTTCCGTGCAGGGCAATGCAAATCTCGAGCCCGAAAAAAAGACAGAATATGAGGTAGGTATTGATTTGGGCTTTTTTAATAACCGCGCAACCCTTAGTGGCACATATTATTACAACGAAACCACTGATGCATTATTTACCGTAGCCATACCTGGTTCTACAGGCTTTTCTGGACGTTATGCAAACGCCGCCTCATTGGAGAACAAGGGTTTTGAGCTTGATTTAAGTGTGGATGTCATAAAATCAGAAGATTTTGTTTGGAATGTATATGGCAATTTCTCCACCAATCAAAATGAGGTTACATCCTTAACTGGAACGGAATCTCTTTTTCTTAATGGTTTTACTGGAGTATCTTCAAGAGCTGTAGCAGGTGAACCTGTAGGCGTCCTTTGGGGCGGCCGTTATGCCAGAAACGATGACAATTCTTTGGCTCTTGATGACCTAGGATTTCCCACGGTTGCTTTAACAGAGGGAGTATTAGGGGATCCCAATCCAGACTGGAGAGCTGGTGTGGGCACATCCATCAGTTATAAAGGTTTTACCCTAAGTACACTTTTCGACGCCTCTGTAGGTGGTGATGTTTGGGATGGTACAAATGGGGCGCTGAACAACTTTGGTAGGACACCAGAAACTGCTAATGAAGTAACCGTTAGCGCTGCAGATGCACAGACGATTATCGCGGCTAATGGTGCCACCTTGGCATCCAGACCTCAAGCTGTTATCAATGCAGATGGTACTTATACTATACGAGGTAATATCCGTGATTTTGGAGCCGGCCCCAGACTTTTGGATCAGGCCTATTATACTGGTATAGGTGGAGGTTTTGGGCCTGTGGGAGAACAGTTTATATATGATGGTTCTTGGGTAAAATGGAGGCAGCTTACCCTAAGCTATAATTTCACAAATGACAAATTAAAGGAGACTTTAGGGCTTAAAAATATAGAGCTTTCTTTAACAGGAAGAAACTTGTTGTACTGGTCTAAACATGATTTTGGCCAAGATCCTGAATCTAACCTTACCGGAGCATCTAATGGTCGTGGTCTTCAGTATTTTAACAACCCGAACACAAGATCCTATTTAGGAACCATTAGCATTAATTTCTAAAAATAAAGAAAATGAAAAATTTATATATACTCACATTTTTAAGCATCTTTATCGCAACGTCTTGCTCAAACTATGTGGAAGATTTAAATGATGACCCAAACCAGCCAGTAGATGCGGGGCTGGAAAATATTGTGCAGGGTGTGCAATTATCAAATCAATTTTGGCAAACTGGAGAATCTAATAGGACCGCGATGCTATGGCTCAATCAGGCAACAGGTTCTGATAGGCAGTATTTGGCTTTAAATGATTGGAATACTGCCCAATCCACGATATTTGATGGCATTTGGAACGAGGCCATGGTTGGAACAATAAGTCAGGCACAAGTGCTCGAAAATAAGGCTAACATGCTGGGCAATACTTCAACATTGGGTATGGCACAGGTAATTGAGGCCAATGCTTTTGGAACCTTAACTTCTTTGTTTGGCGATATTCCCTTTGAGCAAGTAAATAAATATGAAGAATTTCCAAATCCGGTTTATCAACCGCAACAAGAAGTTTATGCAGGTATACAGGAACTTTTGAACACTGGTATTGCAAACTTGACCGATGGTGCTGGAGACATTCCTAATGACCTCGTATATACTGGAAGTAATGAAGCATGGATAACTGCTGCATATACGTTGAAAGCCCGTTATTTTTTACACGTAAAAGACTATGCAGCTGCACTTTCAAATGCGCAACAGGGAATTTCTTCAGCAGATGGAGATTATAAGGCCTATTACGACACCACTTATGGAGCTGATTTTAATCCTTTTTACAGCTTTTTAGTTTATGATAGACCGGGCTACATGTCGGCTGCAGATGCCTATGCACCAAAATTATTGGATCCATCGACCACTTTGTACAGGGGCAACCCAAAAACAGATGAATCTGCAAGGTTTGCTTTTAGCTACATTAATGGAGCTAATTTGTATAATAGCGGTTATGAATTGAATTTTTATTCTCAATTCGACTGGGAAGAACCAGATGGTAAATTTGGCACAAACACCGATATGCCCCTTATTACCTACGGTGAGAGCCTTTTGATCATTGCAGAATGTCAGGCTAGACTAAACGGTTTTGATTCTGGTTTACAGGCTTACAATACCTATAGAGCTTTACTTGACACCGGCTATTCTATAGGGGTTGACAATGCTGGCTATAATGATCTGACCTTTAATTATGATGCGTACACCGCTGCAGATTTTGCTGCCAACGGTATCGAAAATGCTGATGGAATTTCACAGCTAGACGCACTGTTGCGTGAAATTTATGAAGAGCGTTATGTCTATTTTAATGGCCATTATGAATCCTTTGTAGACATGAACCGCACAAATAATATTGCCGAAATACAATTAAAAGCAGGTTTTTCAGGTAATGCAGAACGCTTTGTTTATCCGCAGGTGGAAGTAAATGGAAATACAAGTATTCCAACACCACTTCCAGGAGTTCAAGATCCTACCCCAGTGAACCAATAACATCAATAGGAAATAGATTTTAGCTTGCTAAAGCTAATTTAATTAGCCAGTTTAGTTTAAAAGAGGATGCAATCGCATCCTCTTTTTTTATGAATATATATCAATTCCCTTTTCTATTATTTTGGTGTTATTATCTTCCATATATTGCAAGGAGAAAAAGATATAAAATGAACAGAACTTCTAAAAAGGCATCTAAACATCCCACTTTTAGACATTAATGAACAATAAATTTCTTATTTAATCCTTCTACAAATGCAGCATTTAATAGCTAATATTATATTTTAAAAAATAATAATTTGCAAGAAAAAATAAGTCATATAACTCATTTTCGCTTAAACCAATTTAAGTTTTGTTTGTTCGTATTTTATCCTATTGTTTTCTTGAGCATTGTTTCGCCGATTCAGGCACAAGAGAACTTGTCTTTATCAGATCCTTCCCAGTTTCTTGATGCGCATTTAGGTAAAGAAAACCTCGCCGTATTTAATGGTATACGCTTTTATGACCTGTTTAAAAGCGACACAGAAAATTTCCGCTATTTTAAAAGTTACAAACCTTTTAAAACTTCTATCACTTACAATGGCGAAGTTTACGACAGCATCTTAACTCGTTATGATCTGCTCAACGACCACTTAATTATTTATTCGGAAGGAAAGTTATCCTTTTTTCAAGTGCAGTTGGCAAATGAAAAAGTAAATGCTTTTCAAATAGATGGACTATCTTTTGAACGACTGGACATTAGCGGTACGCATAACGTAGATAAAAATGCTTTTTATGAAGTTGCTTATGCGGGAGTGGATCTACATTTATATATCGCATGGTCAAAGGCCGAAAAGCTCAGAACACGCGCAGGAAAATCATTTTATACGTTTAAAATAGATAAAGAATACTACCTAAAAAAGGAAGCTGAATATTTGACCATAGGCAGCATGAAAGATATAGTACGAATATTCCCAAAGCGAAAAGATGAAATTAAGGAATTTTATAAATCCTATCGCAAAATCAATAAAGAAGACTCAAAACAATTCATGAAAAAATTAGCATTTTATCTGGATCAGGGCAAAAAAAACTAAAGTAGTAATTATGATCTTTTTACGAAAAAGTAAATATTTTGGCTTTTTGTTCCTATTTATGGGTTGTTTTATAAATAGTATCTCTGCGCAGCAGAAAATTAATATCACAGCAGATTTTCAGAATACCCCTTTAAGTAATGCACTTTCTTCTATTGAAGGACAAACCGATTATCTCTTTTACTACAAACAGGACTGGATCAGCCCATATAGCGTAACGGCCAATTTTAAGGACACGCCCTTGGCAACTGCTTTAACCACAATTTTTAAGGAAACTGAACTCAATTACATCATTCGAGAAAAACGCATCATTCTCACTAAAAATACTGTAGTCTATCAAAATCTCCCCGAAAATTATTTTGACCAGGACAGTTTAACATCCACTCCATCAAGACAAAATGCCATTTTAAAAACCCAAAACCGCAATGCAGATCATGTCATTGCCATTGGTAAACAGCAAAAAGGGAATGCGAAGACCTACATACTTTCCGGTACGGCACGCGATCTTAAAACCGGAAAACCTCTGACCGCACTAGCGATTACAACTGCAGACAGGTCGCACTACACTACTACGGGTGCAGATGGCTCCTACAGCTTAGAACTTCCCTCAGGCTACAATTCATTAGAAACCAGCCTGCTTGGGTATCAGCAAAAATCATACACACTGCTGCTCTACGGCGATGGCAATTTAAATATACAAATTGAAGAAAATACCGAAATGCTGGGCGAGGTACTTATAGATGCTGAAAAAGATAAAAACATTAGTGAGGCAATAATGGGTATAACTTCCATAAATATTGAAAACCTTAAAAATATTCCGCTTGTACTTGGCGAGCGTGATATATTGAAAGCCGCGCTTACTTTGCCCGGTATAAGTACTGCCGGCGAGGGTGCAAATGGGTACAATGTGCGTGGTGGCAGAAGCGATCAAAACCTCATCCTTCTGGATGATGCGGTACTATATGCGCCCAACCATTTTTTAGGCTTCTTTTCCGCTGTAAATCCATTTACCACCGCAAAGGCTGATATTTATAAAGCCAGCATTCCGGCAGAATTTGGTGGTCGTCTTTCTTCTGTGATTGATATTGAGACCAAGGACGGCAATATGAATGATTTTTCCGGAGAAGGTTCCATTGGCCCCGTAACTGGAAATCTCATGTTGGAAATTCCCGTGGTGAAAGAAAAAGCATCCATCATCGCTGGATTTCGCGCCACCTACGCAAACTGGATTTTAAATTCGCTGGATGAAGAATCTTTAAAGAATAGCGAAGCTTCATTTTACGACGGAATCGTGAAATATCACCATAAAATCGGGAAAAACAATAGTATTTCTGCCACTGGATATTACAGTAGGGACCGTTTTAGCATAACAACAGATTCGCTTTATGACTATGAAAATATTTTAGCTTCGCTAAAATGGGAAACACGCTTTAACGATAAAACCACCGCAGATTTTCATCTAAACACGACCCATTATGGCTACGATATTCTATTTAATGGTGATACAAATGCAGATTTTGATTATGGCTATGCAGTTAACGAAACCCAGTTTAAAGCTAACATTAACCATAATCTGAACGAAAAACATAAACTGCAATTTGGCTTTTCCACAAAATTGTATGGAATAAAACCTGGCGAGATTAATCCTGGTGATGAAAATTCTGATGTGCAGCCCCTGCGCATACCGTATGAACGTGGACTAGAATCTGCCCTTTATTTTTCAGATTCTTATAAATTCAACCAAAAATGGCTTTTTGATCTTGGTTTTCGGCTTTCTATGTTCAACGCAATGGGCAGTTCCACACAAAATTTTTACGCCGAGGGTGAACCGAAAAACGATGCGTCTATAATAGGAACAGAAACCTATGGTGATTTTCAAGTATATAAAACCTATTTTACTCCAGAGTTCAGATTTTCAGGCCGCTATTTTCTAACCGAAAGCGCTTCTATAAAAGCTAGTTTCAACAGTTCGGCGCAGTATATTCATCAGTTAACGAGTAATACGACGGTCTCCCCTACCGATATCTGGAAGCTTTCTAACAGTAATATTGAGCCACAACGTGGAAATCAATATGCACTTGGACTTTACAAAAATGTAGATTCAAAAGATCTTGAAATCAGTCTGGAGGGCTATTATAAAACCATGAATAATATTCTGGATTATAAAGTGGGTGCAGATCTCACTTTAAATGAAAACTTAGAACAGGAACTGCTGCAAGGAACGGGACGGGCGTATGGTATTGAATTTTTGATTAAAAAGGAAAAAGGTGATTTTAATGGCTATTTTGGCTATACCTATTCCCGGTCAGAATTAAAACTCGACAGTGCAATCCCAGAAGAAAACGTCAATAACGGAGCGTATTTTCCCGCCAATTATGACAAACCCCATGATTTCTCATTGGTTTCCAATTACCGGTTGACCAAGCGCTTTAGCTTCTCCATGAACTTCACCTACCAGACCGGAAGGCCAGTTACATATCCCACCGGAAAATTCATTTATGCCGGGCAGGAACAGGTTGTTTATAGCGCACGGAACCAGTTTAGAATTCCTGATTACTACCGCCTCGATCTAGGGATTAATATTGAAGGGAACCATAAGAAAAACAAGTTGGTACACAGTTTTGTAAATATATCAGTATATAATGTGCTCGGTCGCAATAATCCATACTCCGTGTTTTTTGTAACCAAAGACAATGAAATTAAAGCCTTTCAAACTTCCATTTTTTCGATACCAATCCCTACAATAACCTATAATTTTAAATTTTGATAGGATGAAAAAGATAGCGCGCTTCGTATTTGTACTGGTATCCATCCTTATAATTTCAAGTTGCAGGGATGAAATCCCATTGGATACTTTTGATTATGAAAATTACCTTGTAGTCGAGGCAACCCTTTCCAATGCGTTTAAACAACAGGAAATCAAATTATCACGCACCACGCAATTGGATACGTCATTTGCCAATATAGAAAACAATGCGGAGGTCTATGTAATCGCCGATGAAACGACACGCTACGATTTTGACCAGACCAAGAAAGAAGGCGTCTATCTTTCAAATCAAAGTTTTAGTGCGGAAGCCAGCAGTGATTATCAGCTTTTTATAAATACCGAAAATGGCCGATCTTATACATCAACAGTCGTACGCCCCAGTAATGCAGCTACAATCACAAATTTCTATGCAGAGCGAACTATAAATGCTGATAGTATACCAGGCATCCAAGTCTTAATGGATATCGAGGGAGGGGACACCCGGTTTTTTAGGTTTGAATATGAAGAAACGTATAAAATCGTTTCACCTTTTCCGTCACCGGTAGATTTTACTATAATTAATTACCAAGAAGATCGTGATGAGGGTATTTCTTTTGATGTGGATACAATACAGAATCCAAGATTAGAAGAAGAACGCATATGTTATTCCACAAACTATTCAACTGGTTTTAATCTGGGCACTTCCGGAGTCTTAAATCAAAACAGGCTGCTACGCCAGCCCATCATTTTTATACCAGCTAATGATCCTAAAATACAAGAAAGGTACAGTGTTTTGGGCAAAGTCTACACGCAAAATATAAGCAGCTATACCTTCTATCAAAACCTAGATGAGTTAAGTACTAATGATGATCTTCTTTCTCAGAAACAACCTGGTTTTATAGCGGGTAATATGTCATCAATAAATGGTAATAGTGAAAATGTATTGGGCTTTTTTGATGTGGCTATTGAAACGGAACAGCGCATTTATTTCAATTATTCTGATTTTGATTTTCAAGAACCGCCTTATTTCTATGATTGTAACACCATAAAACTAGATTATCTTGACAACACCGTTTTAGACCGCAACCCAAACCAACGAGAAGAAATCTATTCATTGCTCATTTCTGGTAAATATAACATTTACCGCAGGTTCAACTTTGGCCCTCAGGAGAACACCTATATTTTAATAAGTGATTTATGTAGCGATTGCACCACTTTTTCATCTAACGAAAAACCGGCATTTTGGAAAGATTAAAACTATTACTCATTGGTATTTTAGCGTTAAATCCGTTGCTTTTCGTTAACGGTCAGACAAGTACTACCCATAAAAATACGCAGGAACAGGTGCGTTTAGAAACCAATTCAACGATCGTTTTCAGCGGTCAGGATCTATTGTATCGCGTAGTTATACAATCTGTAAATCAAAAACGTAGTCAAATCGCATACGTGAGCCTTAACGATGAAAAAGGAAAAATGTGGTTTCTTCACAAAGTAGCCATCAATAAACAAGGTATAGGATCAGGCAGTTTCACCATACCTACAGATGCTTTTACAGGAAATTATAAACTGTTATCCTACACCTCATGGTCAAAAAACAACCCAAATTCAGCGTATTATAGTCAGGATCTAGTGGTTATTAACCCATTTATCCCCCTCAAGCAGAAAACTCCCGCAGATGCTGAAACTTATACAATCATACTGAAGGAAGAGCCAAACGAATTCCCGGACAGCACTAGCCCTTTAAATCTAGAAATGGATGCCCAGACATACGCAACAAGGGAAGAGGTAGCGCTTAATATCACAGCACAAAACGTAGCATTGGAAGGGAATTACGGCCTTTCCATACGCCAGGTATCAAAAGCGCAACCAGATCAAAACCTTCCAGGAAATTTTCTAAAGCAGAATGAGGAAAATGAATTTTACCTTCCTGAAATTAAAGGTGAATTAATATGCGGATCAATAACGTCTGATATAGCTTCAGCATCTGTTTCAAACCAGCTAATATCCTTGTCGATACCTGGTAAAAATTCTATTTTCAAGCTCATTGAGACCGATGAAACCGGTCATTTTGTCTTTCTAATTGATCAGCCGTACGACACTTCAAAAGCTATTATACAAGTGCTGGCAAAATCACCCCATTATACTATCAACATTAATAAAGACACTCAAGAAACAGCAGAAAAATTAAGCTTTAAGAAAGTAATAGTTGATCCCTCACTGACCCAATGGATTACCGAGCAAAGTATTGATCTGCAACTAGAAAATGCCTATAAAGAAGCTATTATTGACACCTTAGATAGTCTCCAAAATCAAAGCTTTTACGATCCGTTCGCTATCCGCTATAACTTAGATGACTATACGCGGTTTCCCAGTATGCATGAGACTTTTACGGAAGTGATTGAACTTGCGGCTATGCGCCTAGATGCAGATCAAGTGCGTGTTCTGATTTACAATACAAACCCAATAATCAAAAGTGAACTTGATAAACTTGCTCCACTGGTATTAATTGACGGGGTTCAAATTCAGGATTTTTCACGCTTGGCAAATTTAAATCCGGCGCGTGTAGATTTCATTGATATCGTGCCTCAGCAATACCGTTATGGCCCAAAGATTTTTGGGGGGATAGTTGCCGTTTCCACGAAAGAAAATGACTTCAAATTACCTGAAAACAGCTCAAATATCCTGAATTTTGAGCTCTTAACATCCATAAAAAATGCTGAATTTGAGACTAAAGATTATCAGACAACGACAGATTTAAGCAGAATACCGGATTATAGATCGCAATTGTATTGGGATCCCCAGGTTGCTATCACGCAACAGCCAAGGCAAATCACATTTTTTACTTCAGATAAACAAGGGATATTTGAGATTGCGCTGACCGGCTATAGCACTTCTGGAGAAAAAATAGAGGTGAAAAAAACTTTCCGTGTTACAACGGAACAATAATTTTTTTTATTTTCCTAAGGTGGTATTCCCATTCTCAATATTTGAAGTTTCCTCTTCGATTTCATTTTCAACTTCTTCATCCTCTGGCAGAAATTCTATAAAGTTCCCATTCTCGTCAAAATGGCGTAAAAAAGGGTCATTTTCGGCACTAAAATCGGGTTTTTCCCAGTCATATTTGATAGGTTTTGGGATCTTTTGCTTGATGAAAAATGCCAATAACAATCCGCTCAAAAAACCACAAAGATGCCCTTCCCAGCTCATACCGGGATCTAGCGGCATTGTGCCCCAGACAAGGCTTCCGTAGAGAAAAATTACAATTAGCGAGAACGCGATGAGCCGGTAATGCCCAGACCAGATCCCCTTAAAAAACAAAAAAGCCGCCAGGCCATAAACGATTCCGCTTGCGCCTATGTGATACGCTTCGCGGCCTATGAGCCACGTCCCCAGTCCTGAAAACAAAATCAAAAGCAAAAAAACCTTCCACGCCACCGCCCGGTAGAAATAAAAAAGACCTCCCGTAAGTACAATAAAAGGGATGCTATTGTTATATAAATGTTGCAAGGTAGCGTGTATAAAGGGCGAAAACAGAATACCCTGCAACCCGGAAAAAGTTCTGGGCAAAATACCATGCGCGGTAAAATCCTGATGAAAACGCAACTCAAACCAGAATACGAGCAACATCGTAAAAACCAAAAGCAACGGGTAAAGGATCACACCAGTGCTAAATTTAAAATGTTCGGGCTTTCTAGAAGTTTTCATGCAATTGCCTATGTAAATAAGTTACCAAAAAAAGAAATATCGTAAGATTGTCATGGGCTAATTTAATTTAAATAATTTTGAGCCATGAATGCACCACTCGCAGAACGTTTACGTCCTAAAACCCTTGATGAATATCTAAGCCAGGAACATCTGGTAGGTAGTAAGGGCGCTCTCACTACTTCCATTAAAAAGGGGATTATTCCGTCTATAATTTTATGGGGGCCTCCGGGCGTGGGTAAAACCACTTTGGCCTCTATTATTGCAGAAGAATCGAAGCGTCCTTTTTATACGCTGAGCGCCATTAGTAGCGGCGTAAAGGATGTACGCGAAGTGATAGAAAAAGCAAAATCATCGGGCGGATTATTTACTCAGAAAAATCCATTGCTTTTTATTGATGAGATTCATCGCTTTAGCAAATCACAGCAAGATTCCCTTCTGGGCGCTGTTGAAAAAGGCTGGGTAACGCTCATAGGTGCCACTACAGAAAACCCCAGTTTTGAAGTGATCCCTGCGCTGCTCTCCAGATGTCAGGTTTATGTGCTCAAACCTTTTTCGGTAGAGGATCTCGAAAACCTATTGCAACGGGCCATGAAACAGGACTCTATACTTTCAAAAAAAGATATAGAGCTCAAGGAAACACAGGCATTGTTGCGCCTAAGTGGTGGCGATGCCAGAAAATTGCTGAATATGTTTGAGCTTATAATCACCAGCGAAACTTCAGAAAAAGTAGTGGTGACTAACGAAATGGTGCTCAATAAAGTGCAGCAGAACACGGTGCTCTATGACAAAACCGGCGAGCAGCATTATGACATCATTTCAGCCTTTATAAAATCCATACGTGGGAGCGATCCCAATGCAGCGGTGTATTACCTCGCACGAATGATTGAAGGTGGCGAAGATGTAAAATTTATAGCCAGACGCCTCATCATTTTAGCTGCCGAAGATATAGGTAATGCCAATCCCACCGCTCTTGTCATCGCAAACAATTCGTTTGCCGCGGTGAATATCATAGGCTATCCAGAGGCGCGTATCATACTTAGTCAGTGCGTCACCTATTTGGCCACTTCAGCCAAGAGTAATGCGGCCTATATGGCCATTAGTAAGGCGCAACAACTTGTCAAGCAAACCGGTGATCTTCCCATACCACTAGCTCTGCGCAACGCACCAACCAAATTAATGAAAGATCTGGGTTATGGTGATGAATACAAATATTCCCACGACGGCAGTGGTAACTTTGTCGCGCAGGAGTTTATGCCAGATGAGGTAAAAGGAAAAGCCCTTTACAACCCGGGAGATAACCCACGGGAAGAAGGACTTCGGAAATTTTTAAAATCTCGATGGAAGGATAAGTACGGTTATTGATCACCGGCTTTAAATTCCATTTTAATCAGGCCCTGTACACCCTTTATTTCCCGTTCAACGGTAAAAATGTCACCCTGTAAACTGCCTACACCTATAAATTCACTGGTATTTACAAGATAAGAACCGGCAGATGTTCTGCGTGCTTCACCTATTTTAGAATCGCCTTCATAAAAATCAAAGCCTGAGGCAGTACGTTTAAGCATGTAGCTTCCATCGGTACTGCTATAAACGTCATATTCTTTTGTATTTAGACCATTTTTGACAGTTGTAGCCGGTTTTGGGGCTTCTTTAGCACTTTCGCCCTGCATATTTGTATTTTGCTGTGGAGAAGTATCAGACTGGGCTGTCGTGGTTGTTTTTGGATTTTGTGCTGTACGGGGAACGGCACTTACAACAACCGTCTTTTTTGTCGTTTGTTGAGACTCCATTGGCAAATTACTTTCAGTAGTATTTCCTGTGGTTATCTCTTCACCCTCGTTGGTGTTTTTTACATGAATAATCTCATCAGAATAAGTGTAACCCAATTCCTCAAGACCGGCCATTGCCTCACGCATTACCTCATTATAGGCACCTTCATACTCTTTTATCTTGCTTTTTCCCTCTGGTGAGGTATAAACCACTTCTCCTCTGCAATTCGCTAAGGTATAGGTGAGATTTGTTCCCAAAAAACCACCGGCTTCAGCTTCCATACTAAGGGTATTACAACCATTTGCATTAGCATCAGAAGGAAGCATTTCACCAGCGAGGTAGGCATCAAACCCGTATTTTTTAAACAAGAACTTGGTCAGGTTGTTTACTTTATATTGATTGGGTTCCTTTTGAAAACTGAACTGCTGCGGTATAATAATGTACTTATACGCGCTTAAATCTTGTGCTTGTATATGTAAGGTGAGGAGTACTGCACCCAAAAAAGTAATTACATTTTTCATTTTATTTTTTGGAATTAATTATAAACTGCATGCCCAGCTGTAAGGCAATGGTATTGCTTTTGGCCAGGTTTTCATAACCCAGCACATTATCTGCTGAAATATAAAGATTAAATTTCGCAATTTGTGCGGAAACCAGAAAACCTATATTAGTGGCTGTGTAGGGATCTACGGTATAGGTAAGTTTGGTGTGCAAAAAATTGAGCAACCGCGCGTCCAGATAACCGGTAAGCGATGCCTGCGGAAAACGCGGCCTGTTAACCGCAAAAAATGTAAGTCCCGTACGAAAACGGTAGGTATCTGCCTCTGGATCGAGACAATTGCATACAAGTGGCTCGCCAAACCTGTACTCTAAAGATGAATAAAACTTGGTAGGCCGTGTAGTGGCATAAGACACACCAGTCTCATTATTGTAGGCCACATTCGCCTTAAAATCATTGACAAGTTGGGCATAATACGGGGGTTCATCGTTTGTCTCGCTAACGGTGGGATATATAAAACCGATCCCATCAAATTCATAATTGCCACTGGCCGAAATTTCTCTTGTATTCTTTGTATGGTAAATAAAACCCAGATCTACCAGACTTGCAGTAACCCTCCATTGCCGATCCCATTTATAACTGAAGCCAACGTCTATCCCCATCCCATAATTACCTCCAAATAAGGAACTGGAAATCACATCTGCCGCCGCAAGATCCCTAAAATCGTCAACGCCAGACATTTTAAAACTAGCGTCGAGCCCCCTAAGGCTGTGTCTATAAAAATTATTGCCATCTGGGGTACGTGTGGTAGAAAACCGACCTTTATTACCAGTATTGGTCGCATTAAACATACTGGAATATAATTTCACCCTTCCCCCTACGCTCAAATCCCGTGATACTTTTTTATTGATCCCAAAATGCAACACGGAAACAATTTCCCCACGTGCCGAAAGATCCCCTAGATTGAAAGATTTTCCCAGATTTCCTGCATTGCCTTCATAAGCCAAAATTGCCGGATCTTTGGGAAAATAAACGATAACATCAGTCTCCTGATACCATCCAGCGGAGATGTAATCCCCTTTTCTATTGCGCCAGCCGGCACTTAAAATCTCCAATTGCTCGTTAAGCGTGAAGTAATCTTTCCGCGAAAGCGAAAAAATTGCCTGTTCTATACGGTCATTTATAGTGGTTGCCGCATCATCCCGAAAAATATCATTTACCGTTAATTCAGTCGAACCGAACTTGGCGTGTATCCCGGACAATAAAGGAATACCAAAGTGCTTGTCATAATCCACATCTACCCCCGGATTCATCATAAGAGACTGCGGAAGATAATCTGCATCATACAATTGAATATTCTGCCCCCAGCCCGAAAAACCGGCCAAAACCCCCAATAAACTGCAAAAAAGCTTAGTTAAATTCAAAATACAGACGTGCTTTTGATTTAAAATCCAGTGTTCCCATAATAGGATCTCCACTCAGAATTATGGAGGAACTCACTTGAAGGCGTACCGCGTTTTTAAAACGTTGTAGATCATCTCCCATGATAGATTCTATGTACGTACTGTTAGCCGCTTCATCTGTAGTGCTGCCGGGAACAAAAAACGAAAATTCATAGGTGACCTGTCCCGCCTCATCAAGAAAAGTCACCACGGTATTAAAAGATTGCTTAAAAGAATTTGCCGTATCAAAGGTGAAGTCTATACGATTTAGATCATTCTGTATAAAACCATCCCTTATAAAATCTAGGTTAGTGGTCTGGCTTACAAAACTTACCTTAGCCTCACCGCTGCTGTTTACAAAATTATCTTGGGTAAGTTGCAAATAGACTAGATCAGTTTCAATCTCTGGCATGAGCACAATCTCATTAGCCTGATCAAAATCCTGATCTTTTACACAACCTGTAGCGAGAAGCACAAAGCTACAGATAAAGAGTGTTCTTAAGGTTTTATAAAAATCCATTATAGGCATAAAGTTGGTCAAAGAAAAACGTAAAAAACCGGCGCATATTGTTAGATATGCTCTAGTATTTCCAGCAGGCGCATAACCACTCTATCGCCCTCTTGCGGTTCTTCATTATGGTAATTAAAAAGAATCGTCTGCATGCCCAGCGCACGTGCGCCAAGAATATCGGCTTCATAGGTATCGCCTATCATAATACTATCTGTCACCTCTGCCCCGGCCCGAGAAAGCGCAAGCTGAAATATACGGGGATCGGGTTTCTTGGCGTCTGCAGCCTCACTGGTGGTCATGGTTTTAAAAAAGTGGCCTATCTGAGACCGCTCAAGCTTTAAGGCCTGCACTTCTTCAAAACCATTGGTAATAATATGCAGGCTGTACAGTGGTGCCAGCGCTTGGAGCAGATCAAGTGTTCCTTCAAAAAGGTGGTTGTTATCTGGCAGATGTGTAATATAATCATCAGCCAATCTATTGATCATACGATCGTCAATACTATAACCCAGACTGGAAAAACTGTTGCTCAGTCTGCCATAGCGTAATTTTTCTTTGGTAATCCTTGCCTCACGGTAGTATTTCCAGTATCTAAAATTAATGGGTTTATAAACTTCCAGAAACGTATCTAAAGGAACTGTGATCTTATTCTTTTCAAAAATATGTTTAAACGCAAGTTCAGAATTTTTATCAAAATCCCATAAGGTATGGTCAAGATCAAAAAAAATATGCTTGAGGTTTGTTATCTTATTCATGTACCAGTTCTCTAAAAAAATGTTTCCACTGCCCTTCGTCTTCGCCGTTTCCGGTAAACGATTTGTTCTTAAAGCTAAAAATAAAGTTGCCGTTTACCTGTTTTGTGTAATCCTGCATTCTAAAAAAAGTATCCAAATCAGTATTGAGTTCTTTTTCCTGCAGGTTATGCTGTTCAAAAACTCCAGATTGCGCACAAATGGGATGAATTAGCAAAGGAGTGGGACTTTCATAATCCAGGTCATAATATAGGAAAGGTGTGCAGGTACCTGCTCTAAACCCTAACATATCGGGATACCCCATAGAGTAATCATTTTCAGCTTCCTGCTGTATCATTTCTCGGTAATTGTCGGTTAATGTGCCCATATGGCTTGTACAGCGCACTGCATTGAGCGGTTTATTTGTAATGCCCGCTATACGGTTTTTTTCCTTTTTCATCTGCTCGCCACTGTCAAGCGCTTCGCGCGAAAAAAGAACACCTATCTGCGCATAATCGCCCATCATTTTTATAAGCTCCCTAAACTCCCTTTTATTATATCTCACATTGCGCGTAAAGGTGGAATAGTCTCCCACCTGAAAAAAATAAATAAAAGGATGAATAGCATTTTTCTGCACATTGATAAGCCAGCTAAAGGTATCATAGGGATCTTTCCGAAAACCTAAATTCACCTGCAGGCGCAACAGCAATCTTTTAAATTTCAGCTGAAAAAGATCCCTAAAAACCCCTCCCAACTCACGCATGATCCCTATTTGATATAGCTCATAGGCTTGCTCCACGTCTATGATGGGCTCTAGGGTAAAAGCGCGCTCTTTCCATGAATAATTTGGAAAGGCATCTGCTAGAATCTTTTTAAATTTGAAAGCCCAGAGATCAATAACAGGTTGGTCTAAAAAACCGTATTGATACCCTAAGCTTTCACTTGCAGGAAAACGCCCTTCAGAATCCTTGACATATGGTAAAAATTCCTCGTATCTGCTCAAAAGCACAAAGGCTGCCGCAAAAATATCAAAGGGTAAAATACCAGAACTGCCCGTGGCAAAAAAACACATGGTATCGTCCCAAGGTTTAACCTTTATTTCCATATCGGTAATGCCCTGCTCAAAAAGCACTTCCGCACTTTTGATGTGCAATTCATTACCCAGAGGCTTCTTGGCATAGGAAAGCTTTAACTTATCATGTACAATAAATTCATCTACGGCCGTAGTGAATTTTACGGGCAATTGAAGTATGCGCGTACAAATATGTTTAAAAACATAGGTCAGTCTGGGCGTAATCTTGGTGGTATAAACTAAAAGCATTGTATTCTCAGATTATAAGCGCAAAAAAGCGAGGCGGTTTAAAGCTCGTTTAAAGTTAATTCAAACTGATTTTTTCTCGATAGCTATCGGGCTTATGATCTGGCCAAGTATAAAAATCGTTCAATATAAGGATAATTAACAATTTATAGAAAACGACACGGTTCACAAAACACTGTAAATCAGCCATAAATCTGTTTAAACAAGCTCTTAGAGCAGACCTTCATCGGCAAAGCTAAAATAGGATTTTTCGGTTACAATAAGATGATCAAGTACCTTTATGTCTAGTGCAGAAGATGCAGTGGTCAACTTGGTTGTCAGGTTTTTATCGGCTTGGCTAGGCTTAAGTTTTCCTGAAGGATGATTGTGCGCTAAAACTAGGGCCACCGCGCCCACTTCAAGCGCCCGCCGCAACATAAGACGTACATCTACCAGCGTACCGGTAATACCTCCCTTGCTCAGTTGGTTCATCTGGATGACCTTATGGTTGTTATTGAGATATATAATCCAGAATTCTTCATGTGGCAACTCCCCCAGCACCGGTTGCAAAATAGTAAATGCAGAGGCGCTTCCGGAGATTTTTTTTCGTTCCAGCGTATCTTCGGCGCGGCGTCTCCTGCCCACTTCAAGCGCGGCAGAGATTGTAATGGCCTTGGCCTCACCTATGCCTTTAAACTTCATTAACTGGGAGATTGGCGCTTTTCCCAGTTCATTAAGGTTGTTTTCAAAGGAAGATAGCATCCGTTGACTCAAACCTACCGCGCTCTCTTCACGGTTTCCAGAACCAATGAGAATCGCGATCAATTCTGCATTGCTAAGGCTGTTTTTACCCTTATGCAGCAGTTTCTCTCGTGGCCTATCATTAAGAGACCAGTTCTTAATGGAAAAATTTTCTGGTGTTTCCTTCATTTCGTTCTTTGGTTAAATATAGGACACTTCGTGCGAAATGGAAGATAAGGAACAAACTGTCAATCAATTATTCGGTCAAAACCTCTTAATAATGGTCAAAAACCGCTCTTTTATAGCTATTTTTAGCCTTAAAAGGCGGAAATTAGATCAACCTTGCCAAACTTAAAAACAGTTTTCCGCGTAGCGCAAATGAGGGGAGCGGCCATTAAATCCAGTTTTTGGTTGATGTATCCCAGAACAACCGAGCAAAAGGCAGTTTAAACATCTGGATTATCACTTTCGGCAATTCATGGTTTGAGTTCATCTTTGAAACTACAGGGGAATTTTCTCAGAACGAAACCTCACAGGTTTTCAAAACCTGTGAGGTTTTTCGACAAACAATATACTTTTTATTGAATACAGAATACTTTATACAAAATACTGTATACTATTTATAGAATCTCCTGTACTTTGTCAAAATCAAGCCCTCCATAAGTACCGCTGCTCATCAATAAAAGGGCGGTATTACTGAATTTTTGCTCAAAAAGATAGGATTTAAATTCCTCGGGTTCTGTGTATATAATCAAATCCTCTCGTTCAAAGGCCTTTGCAATCTGTTCTTTACTGATACTATCCAATTTTTTTATGTTCACCGCTTCTGGCGAATAGAATACCACGGCCTCCTCGGCGGCATCCAGCGTCCCTTTATACTGTTTTAAGAATTCAGCATTGAGGCTGCTATAGGTATGTAGCTCAAGACAGGCCACCAATTTTCGCTCGGGGAATTGAGATTTTACCGCCTCTGTGGTTGCTTTTACCTTACTGGGAGAATGGGCAAAATCTTTGAATGCCACATTTTCGGCGGTTTCTCCTATTTTTTCAAGGCGTTTTGATGCACCTTCAAAGCTACTGATCGCTTCATAAAAATCATCCTCATCAATACCCATGTGCTGACAGATCCATTTGGCACCGGCCAGATTATTTAAATTGTGTTTTCCAAAAACGGAGATTGGCATGGGCCCTTCCGGCGTTTCTAAAAGGGTTTTACCACTATCTATGGTATATTCTGGAGTGTGATAGGGATGTTTCCGTGTAGGTGCCTGGGCTGCTTCCGCGATTCTTTTCACCTCGGGATCTTCTTCGTTATAAACCAGTATTCCGCCGTGGGCGATAGATTCAGCAAAAATCTCAAACTGCTCTACATAGTTGGCGTACGTAGGAAAAACATTGATGTGATCCCATGCAATTCCGCTGAGTAGCGCAATATTCGGTTTATAAAGATGGAATTTTGGCCTGGGGTCAATGGGCGATGATAGATACTCATCACCTTCAAGAAGAATAAAATCATTTTCTTTGGTCAGGTGAACCATATTATCAAAACCCTGCAATTGCGCTCCAATCAGAAAATCTACCTCTCGATCATGGTAATGCAGCACGTGCAAAATCATGGAAGTAATTGTGGTCTTGCCATGAGAACCGCCAATAACTACACGGGTTTTGTCTTTAGCATGCTCGTAAATAAACTCTGGATACGAATAAATTTTTACGCCTAGATCTTGTGCGTGCATCAACTCTGGGTTGTCTGCCTTAGCGTGCATCCCCAGAATAACCGCATCCAGATTTTTGTCGATTTTAGCAGGAAACCAGCCCATTTCTTCAGGTAGGAGTCCGTTTTTTGCTAGTCTTGATTTAGATGGTTCATAAATGGAATCGTCGCTACCGGTCACTACTTCGCCCTTATTGTGAAGTGCAATGGCCAAGTTGTGCATGGCGCTTCCGCCTATCGCTATAAAATGTATGCGCATGAATATTTTTTGGATGGTTAATTTTGAATCGTTGAATCGTTGAATCGTTGAATCGTTGAATCGTTGAATAAATGTAAAATTTTTCTTTTCTGTATTCTCTCTATTCTTTTTTTACTTTTTACAGCTGAAACCTACAAGGAAGCCTTCGTGCCTCAGGCAATACCTTGCAGGTTGACTCCCTATTTTCATTTTTCAATTGTAGGAATGAAAGCGGATACGCATTTTTTTCTTTTCTCTTTGTTCTCTATTCTTTTCTCACTTTTCACTTCTTACTTTCCACTTCTCACTTTTCACTTCTTACTTTCCACTTCTCACTTTTCACTTCTCACTTTTCACTTTTCACTTTAAAGATTGCGTATATCTGCCCTAATGGCAATCGCCTCTTCAAAATTTGGACTACTGGCAATGGCTTTATCTATACATTCCAATGCCTGTTTTTTATCACCCAAGTTTCTGTAAATCTGAGCTAGACGGTAATAGGCCCAGTGCGTGGGCACGCCGTCTTTGTAACTGTGGTTTTGAATATAATTCCTCAAACAGGTGATACCTAGTTGCGGCTCCATATCATACTCTGCCGCGATCTTACCTATCTGATAATTGACCTGATTGCGCTCATGCTTTGCCAATGATTTTTCGGCGGTTTTAATCGCCGCTTCGGGCTGGTTGCTTTTCTCGTAGATATTGGTCAATTTATCGTATGTATTCGGAGATCCGCCTACCTCAATAGCCTGTTTATAATATTTTTCGGCTTCCTTGTCATTGTTATTGTACTCTTCAATATACCCTTTGGAAAGGTAACCATCTACAGCTGAAATTTGCTGCAACTCATCGGCGTATTTTTCCGCTTTGGAAGTGCTTCCGCCAAGAATACCTGGCAATTGCAAATAAAGTTCAATGAGCGCCCAGCGCGTTTCTATATGTTCAGGATCAAGTGCTGCGGCGGTGGTAAACTGCTCTTTAATATCGCCAATATAAGTAAGCGCACGAATGCGGCTTATTGCCAGAGCTTTCATGCCCAGCGCACCGCCATATTTAAAGTGATAGTCAGCATTTTTTTGATCTTCCGCACTCAGTTTTTCATAAAAATCGATTGCGGTATCCCAGTCTTTATTATAGGAAGCGATATCGCCCAGATATTCACGCGTTTTCTTGTCATCTGGATTGGCGTTTAAATACGCTTGAAAAAGTGGTTGTGCTTGATCGAATTTTTTTTGGTTAAAATAAGTCTCTGCTGTTTTGAAAGACGCCGTCTGGGCAAAAGCACAAAGCGGAAGTATAAGTAGGATAAGTATTTTCTTCATAATTAATTGGGGAAGGGTTGCGCCAAAGCTAAACAAAAAATAAGCCAGTATTTCATTGATTATTAAGGCCTGATAAAAATCGCATTATTTTTTAGGTGGAAACTTCTTAAAGACTTTCTCCATCAGCTTTTTGAAGTAAGCCTGGCGTTGCTGCGGGTCTGTATTTAATTTAATATTGCTATCGCTCACGGCTTGCCATATTAAAGCATCCTTTTGCGCATCTACGAGGTTTATGGTAATGGTCTGGTGCAGTTCGCGACCACCTAGAGGGATGCCGCCGCCTACACCCACGCCTACGTTTCCGCCGCCGCTGCCAACACCTATACCAAGCGTATTGCGGGAAGCCTGCTCATACTGATCGCTACTCACATCAATGAGCAATCCCGGATTTTTGCTCAGTGTATACCCGCGGCTCTGCAAAATACTATCTGTAGCTTTCATCAAACGGTTAAGATCAAGCTGGTTTAAACCCGACTGCATTTCTGCTATATAATTGTAGGTTTTGAAGACATCAAAATTGGCTTGAGCATCATAATCATATTCCACATTCATACTTCCACAGGAAGTCATGATCAGGACAATCAGAAGTAAAAAACTATTTTTCATTGCTCTTTTTTAAGTAAGGTAACGAAAAAATGAGGGATTTAGTTTTAAATGTATGTTTTAAAAGAGAAATATAAGCACATAAAACGATCAATAATTCAGCTTAAAAGCGAAAAAATAGGCCTTTTGAGCCAAAAATCGGTCAAATCAACTTCCTCGGGGCAAGCCCGTGAGATATGATTTGGAAATGAATTCTAAATTTCAACCCAGAAGATCGGGGTATAAAACCACCTGTGCGATTTAAATGTCTTTTGAGTCTTCTCTATTCAGCATCTGCCAAAGTTTATCCTTTAATTCTGTAAGTCCCTTTTGCGCCACCGAAGAAATAAAAAGATAAGGAATGGGTAAACTCTCATCGAGCTCT
>Ga0314772_1000125_pt1 | contig 41828 bp, 36 predicted proteins | sample MetaGCBIW2018_FD_204520 | JGI IMG/M metagenome (GOLD analysis project Ga0314772, IMG submission 204520) | Cryopeg brine microbial communities from Beaufort Sea near Barrow, Alaska, United States - CBIW 2018 | ecosystem: Environmental > Aquatic > Marine > Coastal | place: USA: Alaska | collected... | reverse complement strand
ATTTGTGACGGTTCCCTTCAAGTGGATCCGGCGGGGAAGGCAAAAAATACTCAAACTATTCACGGAAAAACCGTACCATCTCCTGGTTTAGAAATTTGAAACACCGGTAAATTGCAGCCTTATGGGATAGGTACGCTCAATTGTCGCCTGGAATCACCCTAAAACCGTTATTCGTTGCCATTTCAATCCAAGGAACTAAAATGTTGCCCAGGAAAAACTAAAACAAGGAAGTGATAAAACAAAAACAGGAAAATCAACGAAAATACAACCAGAATAGTCTTCAAAAACGTTAAGTTTACCCTACAAAATAGATTTTAAAACAACAAATTAACGACTTGCGGATTTAAGGTAATACATTATCAGAACCACTCATTAAGCGTTTTGAACGCTATGGGGTGAAGCCGATAAAATTAGAAATTAATAAAATGAAATTCCGCTGGGGATCTTGTTCAACATCAGGAAGGATATTGCTAAATCCGGAATTAATTAAAGCACCCAAAGCATGTATTGAATATGTGATTATACACGAGCTATGTCATTTAGTTCATCGTGATCATACTAAGGCATTTTTTAATCTACAAACTAGAGAGATGCCTGACTGGGAAAAGTGGAAAGAAAAATTAGAACTATTATTGGCATAATATAAATTAAATGAAATCAGGAAAAGGGGAAACAAAAGCGGCGAGTGGTTATTTAAGTAAAAGTTTTTCACAGCGTCAACGCAAGGGCATATGCGGTTAACGTTGTAAATCAAATAGACAGCCTAATTAAAAACGGAATTAAGCCTCAAAAAATAACGATTGTTGGCACTTCAAAAGGTGGATATATCGCTCAGTATGTTTCGACTTTAGCAAATAATCCTGACCTAAACTTTGTATTTGTTGCAAGTTTCAGGAATAGTGACATTGAGAATATACCGGAAATTAATTATTGCGGAAACATTTTAACGATTTACGAAAAATCTGATTCCTTTGGGGTTTCGGCAATTGAGCGGAAAGAAACTTCAACCTGCGAAATCAGACACTTCAAAGAAATTGAGCTGAATACGGGACATGGATTCTTGTTCAAACCTTTGAAAGAATGGATTGTGCCTACCATGCAATGGGCAAGCAGAAATTATAATTGAAAACACCCACAAATGAAAATCACCCTAGCCGACTATATCAAAAAAAGGAATGGCGTGTCTATGGGTAGCCCTAAGTCTTTAAGGAATAACCTGTACCGTTCTTTGGGCGCTAAAAATTTCACCACTTTCTGGAAGTATTGGAATCCGATTTTCGGCTATTATCTGGGCAAGTACATCTTCAAACCATTAAAGAAATTCTTGCCAGTGGGCATTGCATTGCTGTTCACCTTTATATTTTGCGGGTTGGTTCACGATACGGTAACCACGCTTTATCGCGGTCAACTATCACTGTTTTTTTCTGTTTGGTTTTTATTTATGGGGCTTGCGGTATTAATGACTAAAGCTCTTAGACATAATTTTTCCCAGCAGACTTGGCTGGCGCGGGCAGGAGTTAATGTGGGGATTATAAGTATTTGCTGCGTTATGACTATTTATACTGTTGAATATTTCACGTTGCTATTTTAAAAATAGTGGACTAAACGCAGAAAAACAGACTAAATAAGCCCAAAAAAAGAGGAATGAATGGAAGTATATCTTCATTTACCTAAAAAGTATTTTCATAATTCACTCACATCCGAAATCGGCAGTACAAAAACTGAATCATCTCTGTTATAATTGCCCAGCAATCGCTATTCTTTCGCTTGAAGCACTAAAGTCCCCACCGCACCAGATTGCAAGTCTACCTGCACCGATTTTCCTTCAGCATGAACGTTTATTTTTTTCTGTTCTTCAAAGGTATTCTGAAAAATAAGAACCAGGTTATTATCTGGCGTTTTAAAGGCCACATTTGGAATTCCTTCAACCTCATTTGAGGCGATGCGTACCGATCCCGGCGGCACAAAGCGGGAAGCTTGGCCTATGATGTAATACGCCGGTTCGCGGGTGACCTTATCGCCGGTTATGGTCACCGCGCCCAGACAGCGGTCGCAGCCGCCACGGTCTGTGTGCGGTTCTTGGTTTTCATCTGCGGCGAGGTTCCATTCAAGTACCGTTTTGCACCAGTTTCGCGTTGCTCCTATGATGAGGTTTTCGGTATGCCATGTCATTTCCTGCCCAAAATTGCCCGGCGCACCCACCCATTGTTCAGTAAAATAGAGATTTTTATTAGGAAAGGCGTCGTGCACTTCACGCAGCGCATCAATATCGCCGGCATACAGATGAAATGCTGAACCATCTATATACTTAGCGGCAGCGCTGTCTTTTAAAATTGTCATGGGATAATCTGGACGGTCGGCGTTGTGATCATAAATTATGATCTTGGTTTGAATGTTATTTTCCCGAAAAACCGGGCCCAAAGCAGTTTTTATAAAATCGCGCTGCGCCTCAGCTTTCATAAGTAAACTGGGATTGTTGCCAGGGTGTAAGGGTTCATTTTGCACGGTAATCGCGTCTATGGTGATGCCGTTTTGCTGCATCGCCTCAATGTATTTTACAAAATACCGGGCGTAGGCATTATAATATTTTTCTTGCAGACTGCCACCTTGGGTATCGCCATTATCTTTCATCCATACTGGCGGCGACCATGGCGAACTCAGTATTTTCAAATCTGGCGAAATCTCCAAAATTTCCTCTAAAATGGGAATTAAATGCAGCGTATCTTGGCTTAAATTGAAATGCTCAAGCGCTTCATCGGTTTCGCCTTTGGGCAGGTCGTCGTAAGAAAAAGGTGCCGCGTCCAGATCTGAAGCGCCCAGGCTGAGGCGCAAATAACTAACGCCCAATTCATTTTCCTCGCGCCCAAAAAGCTCTTGTAGCAAAGCACCCCGTGCAGAATCGCTCATTTGGTGAATATGCAGCGCGCTGCCACCAGTCAACGTGTATCCAAAACCATCCATCTCTTGATAGGTTTCAGCTGGATTTAAGGTGATTTTTAGGGCGTTTGAGTCGATTTGTACCCTGTTGACGGGAATTTCTATTTTTGTCAGCAAAGCGGATTTATCCAGTGTGGTGAGATAAAATTGCGCTGTTTTCTGTTTTTGTTGCTGTTCCGCGCAAGCGGAAAAAAGTAAGCTTGAAAGTGCTATAATTAGAAATAGATAGTGCTTCATTGTTCGTTCTTGTATTCAAATGGAAAAGATTCAATAGTAAAACCACCTTGATTTATGCTGAATTTAAGCTTATTTTCGCCCTTTTTAAGTGGAATTTCTCCAAAATTGACTATTTTCCAGTCATTTGAAGTTGCTGGGATCTCGAAGGCTTTTACTTTGTCGTCATTGATTGTAATGGTTAAAAGTGGTGTTTTTATGGAATAAACCAGTTAACATTGGCCTAATACAGATTTCACAGATTTTAAACCTTCTCAACCTTACGACCTTATGAAAAACGTATTTGCTGCATTGATCTTTCTTTTTATAATGACCGGCACACAGGCACAAGAAGTGACCACGATGACCTACAACATCCGGATGAATACCGATGCTGACGGTGAAAACGCCTGGCCATTGCGCAAAGAATATCTGGCATCGCAGATCAAATTCTACAATCCTGATTTTTTTGGCGTGCAGGAAGCCCTACCGGAACAAATGGGTTTTCTAAGGGAACAGTTTTCTGCCTATACCGCGCTGGGCGAAGGTCGTGAAGGTAAAAACAAAGGTGAATTTTCTGCACTGTTTTACAATACCGGAAAATTTAATCTGGAAGAAAACGGCATGTTCTGGCTTTCTAAAACGCCCGAAAAAGTCTCTACTGGCTGGGATGCAGCGCTGCCGCGGGTTTGCACTTATGGTCTGTTCCGTTTAAAAGAAGGGGGTAAGAAAATCTGGGTGTTCAACACGCATTTTGATCATATAGGCCAAAAAGCACGCGTAAACAGCGCCCAACTCATACTGGATAAAATCAAGGATCTAAACACCGAAAATTATCCTGTGGTGGTTATGGGCGATCTTAACGTGGAACCTGATAATGAGGTGATCACAACCTTTAAAAAAGAAATGAGCGATGCCCACGAAATTTCGCAGGAACCTGCTTTTGGACCGAAAGGCACCTTTAATGGTTTTCATTTTGACGAGCCGGTAACCCGACGCATAGATTATATTTTTGTATCAAAAAACGGACTTGAGGTTATGAAATACGCTATTCTCAGCGATTCTAAAGACCTCAAATACCCGTCAGATCATCTGCCCGTTTATACACTTTTGAAATTAAAATAAGTCTACTGAAAATCAGCATATTTGGACTAGAAACGGCTTAATTTCAGCAGTTTTTGATCACTTTATTATTTGTCCGGAATTGTTCCTAAAGATGGTTTTGTCATGCAGAATTTGTTTCAGCATCAAATTTGCCGCGCTGCTAATGTAAGCAAATACAGACTTAAAACACTTTAGACTTTTGTGTGACCGTGAAATAATCCCGATGATTAGTGGGACAAGCTGACGTTTGGTCGGAAACTAAACGGATAAACAAAATCACTTTTAGTCAATTTCTATTGAATATCCCGTAATTTCAGTTGGAGAGAGACATTTCCATTCCATTCATTAATGTCTAAGGAGTAACAGGCACTAAATGGTTTTTGGTCCGTGATCAAATCGCATTTTTCACCCAGATTAAAGCCTATGGCACCTATTGAAATTCCGTTGTGCTCACCGGGAAGACCGTGTTGGGTGATGGTACATTTGATGTGTTTGTCCTCACCACCCACGCATTTTCCGTAGCCAGTGTCCTTGAGGTCGCGGCTCATAAAAATAGGGGTCATGTTTTTTGGCCCAAAGGGCGCAAATTGCTTTAAAATCCGGTAGAATTTCGGTGTTATATCGGCAAGCTCTATTTCTGCATCTACACTTATTTCAGGCACTAAAAGGCGCTCATCAATACTTTCTGTGACTATCTGTTCAAATTTCTGCTTAAAGTTTTTATAATCGGCTTCGTATAAAGTAAGTCCGGCGGCATATTTATGACCACCAAACTGTTCTATATGCTCTGCGCATCCTTCCAGCGCTTCATAAACATCAAAACCTTTTATGGAGCGTGCGCTAGCGGCCAGTTTTTCGCCACTTTTTGTAAATACCAGGGTAGGGCGGTAATATGTTTCGGTGAGGCGGGAGGCCACGATGCCTATCACGCCTTTGTGCCAATCTTCATGAAAAACCACGGTGGTTTTGCGCTTTTCCTCCTGATTGTCCAGAATCTGACTCAATGCCTGTTCCGTTATTTCTCGGTCGAGCTCTTTGCGTTCTGTATTGAAAGTTTCGATTTCAGCAGCCATTTTCTGAGCGATCTTAGGATCTGTTTCCTGAAGTAAATGCACCGCATGCAGACCGTGTTTTATGCGCCCTGCCGCATTAATGCGCGGGGCGATGATAAAGACGACATCGGTAATGGTGAGTGTCTTTTTTTGTATATACTGCATAAGGGCTTTTATGCCCACGCGCGGCGCGGTATTGATTACATGCAGCCCAAAATAGGCCAATACTCGGTTTTCGCCTGTAATGGGCACAATATCTGCGCCAATCGCGGTAGCAACCAGATCAAGATAGATACAAAGATCTTCCGCCGTTTGCCCTTGTCTGGAAGCGAGTGCCTGTACCAATTTAAAACCTACGCCACAGCCACAGAGCTCGTCGTAGGGATAATTGCAATCGGGGCGTTTTGGGTCGAGCACGGCTACCGCTTCAGGAATAATGTCACCGGGGCGGTGGTGATCGCAAATGATAAAATCAATGCCTTTCTCTTTTGCATAGCGCACTTTATCAATTGCTTTTATGCCACAATCCAATGCAATAATCAGCGGGATACCGTTGTCATGGGCAAAATCAATGCCCTGAAAAGAAATACCGTAGCCTTCACCATAACGGTCTGGAATATAGGTCGCCACATTCGGATAACGGTTCTGCAGATAACTGGCCATCAAGGCCACGCTGGTCGTGCCGTCTACATCATAATCGCCGTAAACGAGTATGTTTTCGCCATTTTTGATCGCTTTTTCAATGCGCTCTACGGCAAGATCCATGTCTTTCATTAAAAAGGGATCGTGCAGATCATCTAGCGAGGGCCGGAAAAATTTTTTTGCCTTCTCAAATGTATCCACGTCGCGCTGTACAAGCAACTGCGCTATGATTTTGGGAACTGCCAGTTCGCCGGCAAGAGCTTCGATTGTTTGTTTTTCAGGAATGGGTTTTAGGCTCCAGCGCATAGGTTTTTAAAAATACGAAGATACGAATTATGGCAAGGGGCTTTTTAGAAAAGAGCGAGAAACCACAAGTGAACTAAAAACATTGCTTCATTATCCCAAGAAGAAAGAAAACAATCTTATTTAGCGCGTGCTAAATAAGAATGGGATAACAAGAGGGATAAAGATTGGAACAGGAGTAATCTATACTTTTGAATCCTTCCAGAGTGTTTTATTCCCGGACTTTCTATGTCGAAATTCAAAAAATATTTCTGAATCATAGCTCGTGGAATTGCCCCGAGGTGGTTGATTAAAGACAATATTTTAAATTATTTTAAACGGCCATTTAAATACCCTTTTTCCCAATTATATTGCCAAATCTCCTCATTTTTCTTTAATTGATTAGAAAAATAAAGTAGTGCATTTGTTTTGTGTTTTATTGCTTTATATACTGATTTTGAAGATATAATTATTTTCTCTATCAAAGAATATGGCGCATTTCTTTCTAATTTTTCTTGCATTCCAAATCCAAGGCCGTGCTTGTAAGCACGCGAGAACCAAAATTTAGGCTTAACTTGATGATCTCTTATAATGTGCATTACATTAGATTCAGCATTAAAAAAAGCTTTATGGCCATCTAATTCAGCGCGCTTACAAAATTCAGTTTCACTTCCCATAGGATAATTTTTAATTGATCCGTTTGGACCGATGTCTTCATTAAACAGGATACCTTTATCAAAAACAGATTTTCTAACAGCCATGTTAGGACCAAAAATTTCTCTGGCTTCAATTGGCCTTGACGTCAAATCTCTTGCCGCATGTATTTCCTCCCAATGAAATTTATTTTCATGCATCCAACTGGGCTGTTGATTATTTTTAGGAAAGAGGGGTGTAATATTACCACCGAAGAGGTCATAATATTTTTGCTCATTTTTAATCTTAATCCAGTTTAGAAGAAAATCTTTCTCTGGTATTGCATCATCATCAGTGATAATGATGAAATCGCTTTTTATATGTTTAATTGCAGAGTTGAGAGCTTTGTTTTTCCCTGGCACATTATACTCTAGTAGTACAAGTGGTAATTTTTTTTTGAAACTCTCTAGAATTGATGGAGTAGAATCGTTGCTGGCATTATCAATAATTATTATTTGCCATGCCTTATTGTCTATAGCTTGTTTTAAATAGCCGTCTAAAGTTTTTTGTAAAACTTTTTCACCATTATGCGTTGAAAAAAGAACTGTCACTTCGTATTTATAAGGTTCATTCATTTTTCTTTGTATAGGTAAGTTTCGAATCACTGTTGTACGATAAAATCCGAATTTAATAAAATCCCTCTTGTAAATTTTTATAAATAGGATCTTATTTTTCAAGCTTAAAAAGTACGCCCCATTGAATTCAGCTGTTAGAATAATCTTTCATGATCGCTAGAATTTGTCTTTTTGTGATTTTTCGTATTCTATTAGTGCGCAAAGGGTGCTTTTGACTAAGGTAATGAAAAAAAAATAAGAAGTTTTAAGCGGTGCAACGGTTATGGTATGCAAAGATTCTATGAGCGCCATTCTTGCTTTTGGGATTTCAAATACCAGTGGTTTATGATCCTTTTATTATCGCGGAATAGTATCATTTTAGGACTTGTGCGCCATAATTTTTTTTTCAATCAAAGGTATGGTTCCATTTTTTATTATGAAACGGCTTCCCTTCCTATGAAGAAAAAAACGAAAATGCAGTTGCCGGAGAAAACATTCAAAATGATAGTATTGTAATTATTAAATTCAATAACGGTTTGTAATGAATCACTGTATAAATACTAAAATCGCTTGCGCTTAAGTCTAAGGAAGTAAATCTGAAAAAATCTAGTTTTCACCAGAAGTATTGAAGTCAATTAAAGAATTGTTTAGAAAGTTGTTTATCTTTTCTTATTGAAAAAGCGGATTTTGTATGGTTAAACTATTTAATTTTCTGCTTGTTGCGGGCGCAATACAGGGCTTTATATTCAACATTTTCACTTTTTTATCTCGTAAAAAGATAGAAAAACCAGTGCTTTTTCTCAATTTATTGATCCTATTTCTTTCCCTCAACAATCTGCAATCTTGGTTGATGGATACTTTTTTTACCGAGTTTAGCGCTTTTTATATTAAATATTGCGTGATGCCTTGGTACGTGCTTATTGTGCCTATGTTCTATGCATTTTTGGTTTATTATCTAGGCATAGAAAAAAAACGCTGGCCGTTTTTGGTAGTTTCCGTCGTCGTATTTATGGTCGAAATTTTTGCACGCACTACTGTTTTGGTTTTGGCCTTTAAAGGAAATTTAAATGAAGTCGATCTTGCCCTTTATCATACCTTAGAAGATGCGGTTACCTTAATTTATTCCCTTTTCCTGTTCTTTAAATCCGTACGATTACTTTATAGTTATGAAGCCGAATACAGCGAAATATTGACCTACGATAATTTAAAATGGATCAAAGACTTTGTAAAGGTGGGTGGTCTGGTAATTTGTCTCTGGATAATTGCGGTGGGCCTTAATCTTTTTTCTGAAACCATACGCGCGCCATACAGTTATTACCCGCTGCGGCTGGGTTCTTCAATATTCCTGTATTGGATAGGTTATCAGGGTTTTTTCAGGTATTTAATTTTAAAAGATAGAATTATGATACGCCGTGATCTTCAAGCCACACTTTACGATTATAAGCCTAAAAAAACAGAAAGTACACCGAATCCTGTAAAAATGGAGCAGGAGGAACAACTTTATAATAGCATAAACGTACGTATTATTGAAGAAGGTTTGTTTATGAATCTTGGTCTTAGTGCACTCGCCGAAAGTTTAGGCGTTAAAGCGACAAAGGTTTCACATTTGATCAATACATACAGCGACTATAATTTCTCTGATCATGTTAACCATTTTCGGGTGGCTGAGGCCAAAAAACTACTTATTCATCCCGATTTTTCAAATTATACCATAATTTCTATAGGTCTGGAATGTGGTTTTAACTCAAAATCTACTTTTTATACCGCTTTTAAAAAGTTTGCAGGGATGACTCCTTCCGCTTGGCGGAAAAATGCACCTTCTTAAAATAAAATAGTATCCGGATTTCTTTAAAAATAAGGATATTGGACAATGTGTTTTACGTGTTTCTATAGTTTTGGTAGTTATCTAAAAACACATAACCATGAAAATAATTTGTTATGCTCTTGTACTATGCATGCTTACAAGCAGTTGTTATAGCTATAAAAGAGCGATAATCGATCCTGATTTAATGCTGATTGGAAAGCACTATAAGCTCACTTTTGAAGATGGGACTGTTAAACGTTTCAAATTTAAAGCAGAGAAAGATAGTCTTAAAATGCCTTCACTTTTTTTTGGAAAGATTGAAAAAATAGCAATAACAGATGCCATTGAAATCAAAGAGGGGAAATTCTCTATTGTTAAAACAACGCTAGTTTCTAGTGTAGCTGTGTTGATTATGGGATTAGTTGTTGCAGTGTTGAACTATTCTATAGGTATAGGTGATAATTTTCAATTGCAATGATATAGAAAGCCAGCAAATCTAAGTGATCACATTTACATACTATTGATCCAGTCTGCCGGGTTTAGGCGCTCACTATCTTTATAGATCACAAATTTAAGTATCGTTTTTCCGGTAAAACTGTCTTTGGCCACTGCACCTATGGCCTGTTTTATCGCGATTTCCTGGTTTACGCTTACTTGAAGGTCAATGAGATTTTGATAAACGGTTATGTAGTTCCCGTGGCGCAAATAAACGGCGAAATTAGCTCCAGGAAGGCTTTGTATCTTAAAGACAACACCTTTAAATGCTGCACGGGCAAGACTTCCAGGCTCAGTTTCTATTTCTACACCACTGTTGTAGGTCGTAATGTTAGGTAGGGTAGGGTGTCGGGAAGTACCAAATTTTTTATAAACCCTGCCAGACGCTACCGGCCATGGAAGTTTACCTTGATTAGAAGCAAAATCATTGGCCAGGGCGCGTGCTTCTGGCGTAAGGGCAAAAGTCGTACTGCTTCCCGAATTTGTACTGGGAATGCCCGCCTTCTTATTAGATGCGGCGATAGCTTCCCGTATAATACGGTCAATTTCTTTGTCAATACGGTCTGCTGCGCGCTGTTTATTATTGATCTGGGTAGCATAGGTACTTTCTTTTTTCTTGATGGTCGCCATTAGGCCGTCCTGCTGCTTTTTCTCTTCTTTAAGCTGCGCCTGTTCTTTTTGATTTTCGGCAATAAGTTGTACTTTTTCGGCTTTCTGATCGGTTAATTGGCTATTGGTTTTCTGCAAGAGCGCGGCGCGTTCCTGTATCAGTTCCCCTTGTTTGCGGCGGTAGTTATTGTACTGTTTAAGGTACTGCACCCTTTTATATGCCTGCGTAAAGCTTTCCGAAGAAAGCAGGAACATAATACGGCTCTGGCTGCTTTTACTTTTATAGGATTTGCGAATGAGTTCGGCATATTCATTTTTAAGCTGCTCCAACTCATCTCGCAGCGCTGAGATTTTCTTGAGGTTTTTGTTGATCTCGCCCGTAAGTAAATTGGCCTGTCTGTTAGTAACCCGTATGAGGTCTTCACGCGCCTTAATTTTCTGGGCCAGATCTTCTACCTGATTGAGCACATTGATCTCTTTGCGCTTATTCGTCTGCCTGAGTTCATTGATTTGTGAGATCTGATGGAGCAGCTCCTGGCGTTCTCGCTCCAACTGCTTTTGTTTTTCGGTCTGCGCCGAAAGGATTTGCATTCCGAAAAGTAGGAATGTGAGTAAAAAAATGGATTTTGACATGCAAAAAAGTCGGTTCAAAGCTCAATTTCTTTATAACCGCTAGGAATTTCAAAAGGGAAACTAACTTCTTTATTTACCTCAACGTTGCGGTATTCCAGATCTATTTCTGTGATTTTATCGCCTTCTTTGGCACGTACCAAAACCTGTTCGGGCAATATTCCTACTTCCTGAGCCTTATAATCGCTGTAAGACACCGTAAGTTCCCTGTCCATATCTTTTTGCTCCAGGCGCTGTTGCTGCATTGTTAAACGCTGCGCATCGAGGTAGAAAAACAAGTTGAACAGCGCGCGCTGTTTTTTTGGCACGATAAGGTAATTCTGTTGCCCAGCGATAGCACTATAACCGCCTTTGGTCAGGTCAAAAATCGGCTGCCCCAGCAATAGTGCCTGTACTTGTTTAAAATCTAACTTTGTGCCCAGCAAATCACTGAGCAGTTTAAAATCACCGTCAAAGTAAGTGCCATTTATCTTCTCATAATATTGCACATGATCTGGTGTGATTTTGGCCTTGGCCAGTGAAATCCCTAAAATGGAAGCGCTCATCCAGATCGTTTTGTCTTTTTCCATGCGCAGGCTAACGCTTACTCCTTGCGAGGTGTGTTCATCTTTATAACGCACCTTGAGTCTAGCTGCAAGCGTTTCAAAATCAAAGTGGGTAGCGTAATGCGATTCTATTATTTTTGCCGAAGCCAGATCTTCAGGTGTGGCTGCGGTACGGGAAGATTTGCAGCCAGTTAGCAATAATACAAGGCAAAAAAGAGTGGAAAAGGTATATTTCATAAAATTCATTGCAACAATTGGGTGGCGCGTTTTTTATATTCCGCCGCTTTGGAGGGATTTCCAGATTTTTCATAGGCGACGCCCAACTGCGTATAAAAATCGCTTTTCATGGTGGGATCTTCTATTACATAATCTATGCCCATTTCCAGATCTTGAATGGCTGCGGGATAATATTCTAAATTATTATTGGCCACGCCAGAAATAAGGTAAAAAATCGGCTGACTGGGATAAAGATCTTGACCTTCCTGAGCCAGTTTTAAAGTCTCCTGAAATTTTTGTGCCTCAAGTTGTAAGATCATCAGGTTTTTGATCACGCTAAAATCTTCGGGCTCGTTTTTATATGCATTCAAGTAATAACTGAGTGCTTTTTCTTTATCGTCGTTTTTTAGGTAATAGCCGGCCAGTTCCTGATTAACGTCTATTTTTTCTTTTTCGCTGAAAAGGGCGATAGCCTTTTCAAGTTGGCTTTCAAATTCGGGATGTTTTTCCACAAAGAGCAGAAAATCATTGAGCACGCTGTGCTTTGCTTTTACTTCAATAGAGGTGCTTCTGAGTACCTTATCCATAGAACGCACGGCCTCTTTTATATTGCCCTTTTCTAGGTTGAATTTATAAAGTGCAAGATGGGCCGCGTCAGATTTGGGATTGATTTCTAGCAGTTTTTGTGCCGTTTCATACGCTTTTTGCGTCTCTCCCTGCTCGCTGAATACATAGATGAGGTTCAGGTAATTCTGTTCCGCATCCGGATTTGCCTTAATGCGCTCTGCAATGGCCTGCTCTTCAAGATCGCCACCGCTCAGTGCGTAAGCCTGCCGCCGCATCTGGTCGCGATAGGTGTCCTTGCCCAGTTCAAGATCAAGGTCATCAAGAAGCGCCAGCGCCTTGTCAAATTCTTTGATGCGGATGTAGATTCGCGCCAGATCTTCCTTGTACTGTACGTCAAAAGATATGAGCTGCTTCACCAGATCTATGGCTTTATCAAAGTCCTGCTTGGCATAATATACCTCGTAGAGGCTCTCCATGATATCGCGCTGTTTTGGCCTTAGCTGCAGCGCTTTTAGATAATTGGCCTCAGCGCCTTCGGTATCTCCCGAAAGTGCCATATTCTTTCCTTTTTCAAAATAGAGGATGGCTTCCTTTGGCTGTAATGAGATACAAATATTTAACGCATCAATGGCACGGTCATAATTTTCAATGGCTTTTTGCTTGAGCGCCTCAAAAAATGACTCCTGAAATTTATCGGTAACATTCCCCAGGTCGTCTACATTTACGTCATTTAGGACAGTATCATCCTGAGCTTGAACCGGTAGGGCAAACCAAAGGAAACTAAGTATGAGAAATATGTTGCGCATAACTCTTTTCCGCAAGGCGGAAATTATTCATTCAAAACACCGTTTTTAAGTCTAAAAGGTCATTATTCTAACACGGAATAATCACCGATACTTATTTCGGTAAAATCTCCGTCAAATTTAGCATAATTGCCTATCATGGCGTTTTTTAAATTGGCGTTTTTCACCACGCTGAAATTCTGGATCAGGCTCTCCGTGATCGTGCTGTCTTCAATAACGGTACCCATACCTATGGAAACGTTCGGTCCTATCGTTGCATTTTTGAGCACTACATCATCACCAATATAACACGGCGGTATGATCTCACTATTTTCTATTTTTGCACTTGCAGCGACCAATTTTTCACCTTCCTGATTCAAAAAGTTAAGCATTCGGCCATTGGTTTCCACGGTAACGGCTTTATTGCCACAATCCATCCACTCCTCAATCTGTCCCGGTTTAAACGTATATCCTTTGGCCTGCATTTGCTTAATGCCGTCATTGATCTGATATTCGCCGCCGTGCATCAAGTTTTTATCTAGCACTTCTTGAAGCTCCTGTTTGAGTACCGCGCCATCTTTGAAATAGTAAATACCGATCACGGCAAGGTCAGAAACGAATTCTTCCGGTTTTTCTACCAGCCCGGTAATTTCATTGTTATCATTGAGAGAAACCACACCATACGCCTGTGGGTTTGCAACTTGCTTTACCCAGATCACGCCGTCAGCCTCTTTGTCTAACGTGAAGTCTGCCCTAAAAAGTGTGTCTGCATAAGCGATTACGCAAGGACCACTAAGTGATTCCTTGGCGCACATGATCGCATGACCGGTTCCCAAAGGTTTATCTTGGTAATAAATAGTGCCTTTAGCACCCAGTTCTCTGGCAATATCTTTTAGACTGGCCTCCACTTTCTCGCCAAAATCTGCACCTATAACAAAGGCGATCTCGTCCACAGGTTCTTCCAGAACACCGGCAATATCTTGCACGAGCCGGTGCACGATAGGTTTACCTGCAATGGGAATAAGGGGTTTTGGAACGGTAAGTGTATGTGGGCGTAAGCGGGAGCCGCGACCGGCCATGGGAACGATTATTTTCATACTATTTTTTTTATTTCCGCCCTTCGACAAGTTTAGGATAAACTTTGGCGGTAATCTTACTTAGTTTTATTTTAACTAGGGGTTTTTTATATGTTAATTTAGAATCTGTATTAGACCTACAAGGAGGCCTCGTGCCTCGGCAACACCTTGCAGGTCACTGCCACTGCCAACTGCGACTGAAAACTCCCTTACCGCGACCCGGTACTTCCAAAGCCTCCTGCACCGCGTTGCGTTTCTTCAAGCACATCAACCGGTTCCCACTGCGCCTGTTCATGTTTTGCAATGACCAGCTGAGCGATACGTTCTCCCGGCTCAATCATAAAGGGACTATCAGAAAGGTTTACTAAAATAACACCTATCTCCCCGCGATAATCTGCATCTATCGTACCCGGCGAATTAAGAACGGTAATGCCTTTTTTTGCCGCAAGTCCGCTGCGTGGGCGTACCTGTGCCTCGTGGCCTACAGGAAGTGCTATAAAAAGCCCAGTGGGAACAATGGCGCGGCCTAAAGGTTTCAGTTCTATGGGTTCGGCGTTATTTGCCCGTAAATCCATACCTGCGGAAGCCGATGTGCTATAGGCAGGCAGCTTGTGAGCGGATTTGTTTACTATGTTTACTTTCATATATACAGCTGGTTATTTTTTTATTAAAATGCGTTTAAGCTCTTTGTTTTCAACCTTTAAAACCAAAGCGCCAAAAACCGCGAGCAAGATAAGACTTACCACATAATTTTCCCTAAAAACGTAAAAGCTTAACCCAGAAAAAGCGATCGCCAAGGCCAAGTATCCTCCTATTCTTGTCAAATTATAAGGGATTTTGTAGTGTTTTTGACCTATAAAATAGGAAATAATCATCATGCTTCCGTAAGCAATCAGTGTTGCATAGGCGGCAGCCATAAAACCCGCAATGGGAATAAAAATGAGATTTATGACCACGGTGAGCCCGGCGCCAACGATAGAAAAATACATCCCATAGCGGGTTTTATCGGTGAGCTTGTACCAGATGGAGAGGTTGTGGTAAATCCCCAGGAATAAATTGGCCAGCAGCACAATGGGCACAATACCTATCGCGATATAATAAGAATCGTCCCGAATGAGGAGCACTTTAAAAAGATCAATAAAACCTATGATAATGAGCAGTCCAGTGGCACCCACCACCACAAAATATTTCAAAATTGTAGCGTAGGTTTCGGTGGCGTTTTTCGCGGAAGCGTGATTAAAGAAAAACGGTTCAGCTCCCAGGCGGAATGCCTGTATAAAAATCGTCATAAACACGGCCAACTTATAGCAGCCTGCATAAGCGCCCATAATATCTTTGTTGAGCAGATCCCCCAGTAAGAGCTTATCAAGGTTTTCATTTACCACAAAGGCAAGTCCTGCCACGAGAACGGGCCAGCCGTAGCGCCACAGCTCATTAAAAATCTTAGTGTCGAAGATCAGCTTAGTTCTTAAAAAATCTGGAATGATTATTAAAAGGGTAACGGCGCTCGCGGCGAGGTTCGCAATAAAAATATACTGCACCAGGTCTTCTGGATCAAACCAAGAAAACTCCATATTATAGGTAGGAATCGCCCAGAGGAAGAAAAAATTGAGCGCTACGTAAACCACCAAGTTTACTATTTTAATACCCGCAAACCGTAATGCTTTTCCCTGCGCACGGAGATAGGCGAAAGGAGCTACAACTAGCGCATCCAGAATCGTGGTGCCCAGCAAATAGTTGTAATACTGCGGCGGTAATAATAGCGCATTGGTAATGGGTGTTTTTAAGAGCCAGAGCACCGCAAACGCTACTATGGAAACTAAGGTTATCGCGATAAGCACAGTTGTGTAGACACGTTGTTTGTTCTCACTTTTCGAAAAAAAGCGAAAAAAAGCAGTTTCCATACCAAAACTGAGTAGGACGTTGAGAAATGCGGCACCCACATAAAACGAAGTATTATCAGCATAACTGCGGTTGCTCAGCACATCAGTATGCAGCCCGATGAGAATAATGCTCATAACCCGAGGCAGCACCGTGGCTAGGCCGTAAACGGCGGTATCTTGAACAAATCGCTTAAGTACGCTCAAAAATGGGTGTTTTAGGGGCTAAAATTAACTATTTAAATCCCGCTAGCAGGTTTTATTTCCCGATCCTTTGAGTCGAAATTTAAAAATTGTTTCTGAATATTAGCTTTGGAGATTTCCCCTTTAGAAGTTGATAGCGAGACGCAACCTTAGTTGTTTTTATTGAAAGGTGCTTCTGCCGGATATTTTGTACCCTTGTCCTTTAGGTTTTTCAGCTTATAATACCGCTCTTTTCCGTCTTGAAGATAGATCAGCAAAGCATCATCGGGACGCAGTTCTACGGGAGGCTGTTTGTAAAGTTGTGGTTTGGGATTGTTGACTTCCTTCCTAATATCGCTAGAAATGGTATAATCTGGGTTTTCTTTAGCCGAAATAAAATGAGTGCTGTAGATCGTTTCTTTTTCTTCGCGCAAAACGGCCAATTGACCCTTAAAATAGACCGATTTTAGGGTGATATCGTCCGTTTTATTGGGTATAGTGAGCGATAAATCTATACCAGAGGTGTTTTTGGGTTGCTGTGCAATCCAAGACGTATAATACGCATTGGTTATAGTAAATGGAAGTTGTTCCACAAGTTGGCGGTTTTGAGCGCAGCTCGCAAAAATATTCAATGCTATAGCCACGAGAAATAAAGCGAATAGTTTTTTCATGATTTTACGTTTTGTAAGATACTTCAAAAACACAGCCAAAAATGTTCAAGGGTCTAATATCTGAATATGAACCTTCGGAATATCTGCTTAGAGCTTGTTTAAAGTCAATTCAAATTGATTTTTAAGGGTTTGTGGTTCTGGCTAAGTATCAAAATTGATGAATATCACGATATTCAGCAATTTTTAGACGACGCCACGGTTCATAAGACATTATAAATCAGAAAGGAGTCAGTTTAAACAAGCTCTTAAATTATGTAAAAGCAATAAGTTCTTTCAAAATCTTTTGCTCCTTTCTTATTTGAATTATAAAAAAAACAATGCCTACAATGCACAGTACAATAAAAGAAAGAACGATATACATATAAAAACCGTATGAAAGGTATTCTTTAAAGAATGGCAGAAGCATGGCAAATCCTACAATATAGAAGGCCAAGGTTGCTGGCGTTACTAAATAGTGCACATAATTCCTCCTTTTATAATAAACAATGACCTCATTTTTGTACTGGTCAACATTCTGGCCAGGGTTTATTTTATTGAGTTTTTGCTTACACCAGAACTCTGCACCTATCCTCATAAAAAGGGCGGCGACCATCATGGAAAAAGCAGTGGTAACGGTTGTATTTTGATATCCACTTATGTAAAAATAAAATAGAATCACAACCAGTACTGTTATTATCAATATTAAATAAGTAATCCTATATCCCTTTTGAATGTCGCTTATTTTTTTAATCAAGGATTGCGCACTTATTTCATCAGTTTTTTCGATAGACTGACTTTCCCAGGCATGCTGTAGTTTTTCAAATTCATCCATTTTGAGTACATTTTATCAGTTTCTTTTTAATACGGTAGACTTGTATGCGTATAGCTTCGTGCGAGACACCCATGACATCAGCAATCTCTTTTTGTTGAAGTCCTTCCAGAGTCATAAGTATTACGGCTTTATCTTTTTTCTCAAGCTTTGCAATACAGTGGTACATTTTATCCAAGAAGATTTTTCGGTCAGGTAAGCCCTTAATTTCCAAAACCGGAATGTCGAAGTCTAGGGGCAGTTTTTTAATCTCTATTGGGTTTAATTCCCCGAGGCTTGCCTCGAGAAGTGAAAAATTTTTTCCGCTAAATGCCTCGTGGGCTTGCCCCGAGGTAGTTTACTACAATTATCCTGAAATGTTACAGATATATTTTAAGACTACATAAAAAAACCCGCGTTTGGCGGGTTTTTAGAGAAAATTATCGATATGTTTTTAGCTTAAATTCAGCTATGGCCTATTAGTATTTTCCTAATTTTGCTAGGAGTAGAGAAGCTCGGCTATTAATTTTTCAGCGCTTCTGCACCACCTACGATTTCCAGAATTTCATTTGTAATAGAAGCCTGACGGGCTTTGTTGTATTTTAATTTAAGATCATCACGGAGTTCGGTCGCGTTGTCTGTTGCCTTATGCATGGCAGTCATTCGCGCGCCGTGCTCACTTGCCACAGAATCCCGGATTCCTTTAAAAAACTGAGTTTTTAAAGCTTTTGGGATCAGCTGCTTTATAATTTCCTCTTTAGAGGGTTCAAAAATATAATCTACCTCTGCAGTATTTGTTTTTTCTTTCACTTGTTCTTTTAAAGGAACAATGGGTAAAAACTGTTCACGCAAAACAACTTGTGTAGCGGCGTTTTTAAAGGAATTGTAAACAAGTTCTATACGGTCATAATCTCCTTTTGTGAACAGTTCCATAACATGGGTAGCGATCGTTTCCACATTTTCATAGGAAAGATCATCAAAGATCGCATTGTTATTTTCAATAACGGTGTATCCCTTTTTTAGCACATCGTTTGCTTTTTTCCCTAGGGTAAGAAAGTGAACTTCTTTAGTGGGATAGACATTTTCAGCAATGTTCTTAGACTCTTTAATGATATTTGCATTAAAGGCGCCTGCCAGGCCACGATTAGACGATATGGCGACCACAAGCACTTTATTAATGGGGCGCTGATCTGCAAAACGGCTTCCACTGTCTCCTTCCATAGAGGCACCTAGGTTTTGCAAAAGTTCTGTCAACTTATCAGAATAGGGGCGCATGGCTGTAATGGCATCCTGCGCTTTTTTTAATTTTGCGGCAGACACCATTTTCATGGCACTGGTGATCTGCATCGTTGATGAAACCGATGAAATCCTGTTTCTTATTTCCTTTAAATTGGCCATATGTTCAAGTTATGGGTTTTGAGTTCAGAGTTAGGAGTTATTGAGACTGCTCTATTTAGTGTTTTTTATAATGGCAACTAATATTCTTATGAGTTCATCGCAATTGGCACTCAAATTTTCAGGGGTTTTTTCAATCGTTGCGTCAATTAATTCCAACCAATAAAGAGTCTCGTCAGCTTCCTTAAGCGCTATTCCCAATTTATTTTTGAAATCCTTCCTACTTACACCCCTTTGAGCTTCCCTGACATTTGCACCTATGCTTGTTCCGCTTTTTAGAAGTTGTGAGGCGATTTCATATTCCTTTTTGTTTTTTAAGGTTTTCGTATATAGCACTATATCGCAGGCAAACTGAAAACTTTTTAAACGAATAGGGCTATTGGAAACTGAACTCATAACTCTGCACTCTGAATTTAGATTAATACTTCGCCGCCATATCCTTGGCTACTGTCGTAAGTGTGTCTATTACCTCGTCAGTTAGCTTACCGGCCTTAAGGGTGTCCAATACGTCCCTGTGCTGAGCATTTAGGAATTCTAGGTAATTCTTTTCAAATTCTTTGACTTTATTCACTGGTACGTTGCGCAATAAATTCTTAGAACCGGCGTAGATGATCGCGATTTGATCTTCTACTGGGTAAGGATCGTTTTGAGCCTGCTTTAGGATTTCAACGTTGCGTTGTCCTTTGGCGATCACGTTCATCGTGGCCGCATCAAGGTCTGAACCAAATTTTGAGAAAGCTTCTAGTTCGCGGTAAGCCGCTTGATCCAATTTAAGCGTACCGGCCACTTTTTTCATAGATTTTATCTGCGCGTTACCACCTACACGCGATACCGAAATACCTACGTTAATAGCTGGTCGCACACCAGAGTTAAACAAATCTGACTCTAAGAAAATCTGACCATCGGTGATTGAGATCACGTTAGTCGGGATATATGCTGAAACGTCTCCCGCTTGAGTTTCAATAATGGGCAAGGCGGTTAAAGAACCACCACCTTTAATCAGTGGTTTTAAACTGTCTGGCAGGTCGTTCATTTTTGTTGCAATCTCATCATTATTGATGACTTTGGCAGCGCGCTCGAGTAAACGAGAGTGTAAGAAGAACACATCACCAGGATAGGCTTCACGTCCCGGTGGGCGACGTAATAAAAGTGACACTTCACGGTAAGCGACCGCTTGTTTAGAAAGGTCATCATAAATAATAAGAGCGGGACGACCTGTATCCCTAAAATATTCTCCTATCGCAGCACCTGCAAATGGCGCGTAAACCTGCATAGGAGCAGGATCTGATGCGTTTGCCGCTACGATGGTGGTGTAAGCTAGGGCGCCTTTTGCTTCAAGGGTATTGGCGATACCGGCAACGGTAGACGCTTTCTGACCAATGGCTACATAAATGCAATATACAGGCTCCCCGGCGTCGTAAAATTCCTTTTGGTTAAGAATGGTATCAATACAAACCGTGGTTTTACCGGTCTGGCGGTCACCAATAACAAGTTCCCGCTGCCCACGTCCCACTGGGATCATGGCATCGATAGATTTAATACCGGTCTGTAAAGGCTCAGTTACCGGCTGGCGGAAGATTACACCCGGTGCTTTGCGTTCTAGAGGCATTTCATAGGTTTCGCCTTCAATACCGCCTTTACCGTCTATGGGATTCCCCAATGTATCTACCACACGGCCCACGATACCTTCACCTACATTGATGGAAGCAATGCGCTTTGTACGTTTTACGGTAGAACCTTCTTTTATTAATTTGGAAGGGCCTAACAATACAACCCCTACATTATCTTCTTCCAGGTTAAGGACGATCCCTTCAAGATCTCCGTCAAACTCTACAAGTTCGCCATATTGTACGTTTGATAAGCCATAAACGCTGGCAATACCGTCACCCACGGTAAGTACCGTTCCCACCTCATCTAGCGAGGCTGACGCTTCAAAGCCTGAAAGTTGCTTCTTTAAAATTGCTGAAACTTCTGATGGTTTAACTGCTGCCATTATTGTAATTTATATTTTGAAAGCCCCGCTGAGCGTAGGCTCAGTTGTACTTATAAACGTTTGCTGAATTCTTTGTGGACGCGTTGTAATTGATGGGAAACACTGGCATCATATTGCATATCGCCCACGCGCAATATAAAGCCGCCCAAAATTTCCGTATCTATCTTATGCTTTAAAATAATCTGTTCGCTGCCAGTGATCTCTTTTATTTTGGCCAAAACCTTTTGATTTAAAGTGTCATCAAGGTCAACCGCAGTGGTAACATGAGCCAACACAATACCGTGCTCTTCGTAATAAAGCTGAATGTACGACTCTGCCACTTTTTCCAGTAGACTGGCGCGGCCATTGTCTATAAGAATATCTATAAGGCTTGTCGTAATTTCTGAAACGTCTTTGAAAATTGCGTGTAACGAAGCGCGTTTGTCCTCATTTTTAATCTGCGGACTTTCAAGAACATGTTGTAGTTCTTTGCTATCATCAATCGTTTGTGCAATGGATTTCATGTTGCCATATACAAGTTCTTCGGTATCTAATTCCTTAGATCCTGCATAAACTGCCTTTGCATAACGTGAAGCTGCTCTGATGGACATAATTCTTAATTTAAGGTTGCGTTTTGCAACATTTTATCTACAAGTTGCATCTGCTTATTTTTATCAGAAAGCTCTGCTCTGACCACTTTTTCGGCGATTTCGAGTGATAATTCGGCGACTTGATTTTTCAATTCGGCAATTGCCGCACGCTTTTCTGCCGCGATTGCATCCTGTGCTTGCGCGATCATCTCAGAAGTACGCTCTTTGGTATCTTCTTCGGCCTCGGCCATCATTTTTTTGCGAATCTCGCGTGCCTCCTTGATCATGGACTCGCGCTCATTGCGCGTCTCTTGCAATAACTTTTCGTTATCTGCTTTAAGGTTCTGCATCTCCTTTCTGGCGCTTTCCGCGGAAGAGAGCGCATCCTTGATCCCTTCCTCACGACTGCTGAGCGCGGTTAGGATAGGTTTCCAAGCGTAGATACGCAAGAGAATAATAAGGGCGATAAAAATAAGGGACTGCCAAAAGAACAGGCCAAATGAAAAATCGTTGACTAACTTTTCCATTGTTAATATATTATTTTAAGCGTTTAATTTAAAACACTGCTGTTTAAGGATTTTAATAGGACAGATCCCGCAACCAACCGTTGCGGGTATGCTGTCTCATTGTTGCTTGTTAGGCTGCAAAAAGTGCAGCAAAAGCAAGACCTTCAAGAAGAGCCGCGATAATGATCATCGCAGTCTGGATCTTGTTGGTCGCTTCGGGCTGGCGCGCGATGGCCTCCATGGCCTTTCCACCTATCATCCCAAGACCGATACCGGCACCAATGATGATTAGACCTGCTCCGACCATGTTTAAATCTAAACTTTCCATAAACTGATTATTTGAAATTAAAATTACTTACTTGATAAAATTTTAGTGTGTGACAGAAACCTCGTCGCTCAGATCAAAGCCGTCATCATGATGATGTTCCTCCACGGCGCTACCGATGTAAAGGGCGCTCAATAACGTGAAAATATAGGCTTGTAAAAAGGCGACCAGAAGTTCGATTACAGAGATAAATATGGTAAATCCAAAAAACGCCGGCCCCGCGATCCAGTTTTTAAAGACAAAAATCATTCCTAGCAAGCTCATAATCACAACGTGGCCTGCGGTGATATTGGCATAAAGACGTATCATAAGAGCGAACGGCTTGATGAACATGCCCAGCACTTCAATGGGGATCAGAGCAATTTTCATGATCACCGGTACGCCCGGCATCCAGAAAATGTGCATCCAGTGGTTTTTGTTTGCAGTAAACTGCACGATAAAAAAGGTGATAACCGCTAGGCAGAGCGTAACAGAAATACTATTGGTTACATTGACGCCTAATGGAGTAAGGCCCATCAGGTTGACGATCCAGATAAAGAAAAATACCGTAAGCAAGAAGCCCATGTATTTTCTATGTTTTTTCTTGCCGATGTTTGGAATTGCAATCTCGTCGCGCACATAGATCACCAAAGGTTCCAGCAAACGATTAAAACCTGTGGGAACTTGTTTTTTAGTATATGAAAGTGCCATACTGCGAAACATCAGGAACATGATCAAAGCGATCACAAAGATGAAAAATACATTTTTGGTGATTGAAAAATCAAGCGGACGTTTGTTTACGGGATGCCCGTCTTCTGCTAATGTGATGCTACCAGCAGCGTCTGTCTTGTATATTTTGTTGTGGTAGATCTTATAGTAGTTGCCACCGGATTTGGCGACCGCTTCGCCGTGATGAAACTTTGTAGAGGAAAAAACTTGTATCCCATCGTCAAAAATAATAATAGGCAAGGGAAAACTCGTATGAGTGCCTGCCTCGGCGTCAGACCAGAGTATAAAATCGTGCGAATCCAGCAGGTGATGGTCAATGTAGTTTTTGATCTCTGTTTTGGTATCCACAGGATCTCCAGTCTTAAAACCGTCTTTTTCTTCGGGATGCTCTTGTGCGCCAAGGCCAAATGGGAGTACAAATAGAAGGCTAAATACTAAAAACTTAGCGGTTTTTGATGCTGACATTCGTTTATGTTTTCGGTCTTTGAATTTGGGTACAAATGTAAACTATTTTGTGTAAAAACCCAATACCGAAATTCGTATTAAAATGTTCGGTTAAAAACGTTTGCAACGATTTAATTTTCAGTGCGTTTGGTCATTTTTTAAAATTTTTAAAAGCATAAAAATTTCAACAAAAAGACATGCGGAATACGGAACGAAGAAGACTAAAGCGGTAGATTGATCTATTTTAAACCCTTTAAAATAACCCATGGCCATAAAAAGAACTAATTTAACCGCGCTGCCAGCAAGGAAAACAAATCCTATCTGATCCTTAAAGTGTTTGCTAAAAAAGATAATAGTTGTAGTGAAGAGCAGGGTGATTCCAAAGTTAAATTGGTAGGAAAAAAGCAGAAATTTCGAAATTGATAGCTTGAAAAAATCTGACATCAGACTAGCATGAATACCAAAAGTTAGAATAAATGCAAGGAACAGTAAGCCTAGAAATAGACTAAAAAATGATTTCATGGTAAAATAAATTGAATAAGGCAGTTTGCTGGTAAATTTAGGCGATTTCAACGGTAGTAACGAAAAATCGCGAGTGAGCTTATTGGATTATTTAGGTCACGCTCCTCACCCAATCATCAACGACCGAATTACTCTTAATCATTATAGCGCTTCAACTGCTGTAAAACAATGTAAAGAGAACCGGCCACTCCAAAAATTACGAAACCCAGCGTAAACCAGTTGGTTCCGTTGGGATCACCGTAAATAGTATCGAGTTTCTTACCTATCCAAGCGCAGCCAAAGATTGTGCCGCCCATCTCAAGTGCGATCCCCGTAAAAATCGCCCAGTTTTTAAGCCGGCTTGCCTGATTCTTGTCGCTTTTCGGCTTTTTCTCTTCCATCAAGGGTTTTTATAGAGCGGTTTGCATTGGAGTTCATGTCGCAGGTGGCGTTAAAGGTCGCGCCTGGCTCTACGGCGAGTTTTGAAGTGGTTACTTCACCATCTACGCGCGCTGTGGAGCGCAGGGATAAAAGATCGCTCACCGTAAGCTTGCCTTTCATCTTTCCCTCAATCTCTACCTCGGCACTTACAAGGGTTCCTCTTACTAGACCCGACTCACCTATTACCACTTTGCCCGAACTCTGTATGGTGCCCTCAAACTCGCCATCAATCCTAAAATTCCCTGTGGCCGTTATATCACCCACAATCTTGGTGCCCTGGCTTATTCTGTTTTCAGTAGTATTTGGGTTTGTGCCCGAAGTATTTGATCTATTCATGGTTTTTCTTTTTACATCTTGCGATGCTTCGGTTGGTGTCTCATCAATAATGCCGTCAACTGGCAGTTGGTCTTCTTCTGTTGCCGGACTGAAATAGCGGTTTAAAGCTTTATCCCATTTCATAATTCAAAACTTATTTAGAATCACGAGAAAGATACGAATTCAGATTTTTATGTAATTGAATTGTCCTGTAATTTTTTGAGCTTATGGCTGTTGCGGGTGTATCCCAATTGTAATCACTGTCGTTTTCCAGTTTGTAGGCAAAACGCTCTGCAGCGTCTTTGCTGTTAAAACCGTGAATCACCAGCAATCGCTCATCATTTGTGTAGACATCTGCGGAAATATAATACTGCGTATAGAAATACACATTGAGCGCATGCTGAAGTTCCTCCTGTTTTTTGGTAAAGTTTTGCTCATCATTGGTAGGAAAGGAATAGGCAAGTTTCCAACTTTCTGCGGCGTTATCTGGCGCAAAAGCGCTGTCCTGGATCTGCGGGATAACCTCACTTAAGGTCTGCTCTGCTTTTTTGCCCTCTTCCACATTGGGATAATTGAGCGCAACATAATTTAAGGCTTCCTTATAGGCTTCAAAACCACGAAGCCTTCCAATGGCAGTTGCTTTCAATAATTCAAATTTTGGCACAAAAGGATCGCCCACAAACTGGTCTATATATGCGTCTGCCTGGTCGATAACAAAGCTATACTCCTGTTGTTCAAATCTGCGGAATAGCCCATTGTACAGCATTTCTGGACTATCTGCGTCTTTATCAAGCGTTTTTTCTGGATTTTTTATAAAAGCAGCGTAGCGGGAATCTGCATGATTCGAGAGAATATCATCTCGGTATTGCTGCTGTTTGGCCAAATTTCCGGCTTCGCCGAAAATTTGATAGAGATGGTATTTTGCGGGGATGATCAGGCGTTCTTCGGGTTTTTGATCCAGTAGGGTTTCCAGACGGTCTGCCGCAAGCCCATATTCCTTGAATTTCTCTTTATAGATAAGCCCCAGTTGATAATAGGCAAAATTACGATCGCGCGCCAAGGTATCTATTTTTCCTTGTGCGGTGGGAATGGTGGCCAGGTATTGATCAATATCATAACGAGTGTCTTTTGTGGTAGAAGTCGTATCGGACTGTGTAATGGCACTTCTCGTTGTGCTAGAATTCATTTTACTTGAAAGGCGCCAGTTATCTGCCAATTCACGCTTGCCCCAGCGGCGTTCAAAATTTAATTTGCCCTGCGCCACGGTAGCGGTATTGTAAAAATAAAATTCATCGGTACTCGGAGCAGAAATTCCTGGGGCAGCATTAAAGAACTCGTTGTTGCGTATGCCGGCCGTTGCTGATGCCGCGATGGAATCTTTTGCGGCCTGTTCCTTAAGTTTCGCTATGTATTCCTCAAAGTAGGTATGGCGTTCCTCATCGCTCATGGCAACCAGTGTAAGGATACTGTCATTTTTACGGGTTACGCGCTCAAAACGGATCACGTCGGTTAGGTTTTCCCGTTTTTTATTTATGTCGCGGTATTCTCTTGTGCGTTCATTAAGATTAGTGAGCGTACTATCATAATATGCGCCGGCATGCTCATACTCATTATGGTCAAAGGCGATATTGCCAAGGATAAGATAATCGCGGGAAGTGAGGTATTTATCACCGCCCTGCGCCCGTAGAGAGCGGTTGTAATAGGCAATAGCGGTATCAGTTTCTTTTGTGTTGCGGTAAAATTCGCCTAACTGATAGTAAATTCGGTCTAAAAAGGGCCGATTTTCACGGTCTTCGGCCAGTTCATCAAGCATTTCCAGAAAGGCAAATTGGTTTTCGGTCTCGTAATCAAAGTTGCGCGCCCTGGCAATGTAGGCATTGATCATATAGCGCCGCGGACTTTGCCTGTTCAGGTCAATCACCTTGGTATAGATTTCATTGGCAAGGCCGTGCTCGCCGATGGCGTCGTACAGTTGACCTTCAATGAACAAATACCTGCCGCGTTCCTCATTCTTCCGCGTTAGCGTAATTGCTTTATCGATATAGACCAGTGCGCTGTCTTTTCTATTGATATTAAGATAGCCCTGGGCCAGCATCGCAGAAGCATCTGCGTAATCCTGGCTTTTTAGTTTTTCCTCCTGATTAAGTAATTTGTGCAGGCTTTCTATTGCAATCACGTCATTATTCAGCCGAATATTGGTCTTGGCCTTCCAGATTTTGGCCTGGGCAATGTTATTACTGGCGGGATAGGAGGCAAGGATATAATTGAAGGATTCTAGTGCACGTACAAAACGCTGGTCATAATAACGGGCTTTGCCAAGGAGCATAAAAGCTTCGTCAATTTGTGGGTTGTGCTCCTCACCGTTAATCTCCATACCCTGTTTTTGAATGGCTTTTCTGGCTTTTTCCTCAGCGCGTTCAAAGTTGGCGTTTTTAGACTCACCGGGTAAGGTCACCTCATCAAACTGCTCCATTCTTTCTATGGGCAGAATTTCCCAAAAATTGTCCCTATAGGTATCTATAAGCGCATCGCGGCCCTCTATAAAAGCGACATCGCCGTTGTAGAGCGTATTGTATTTTGCGCTCACGGCGTGATAGTTACGGCTCAGGAAACTGTCGTTTTTACGCGAGCAGCCCAGACATAAAAACACAAGTGCGAGCAGCGGAAGTAGTTTGTTGTAAGCGGTTTGCAAATGGATAAAGATTATGATCTAAAAACGCAAAATAGCCGTTTTAGTATGAAAACTGGTAAAAATACGCTGTTTTTTAGGAAGTATAACAAATTGTGCCTTAGGAAGATTTCTGTTCAAGATCTTCCTCTTCTTGTTCTGTAACACGCACAGCTTCCCCACTGAAATAATTTTCCAGCTCTTTTAGGGTGGCTTCTGAAGTCATGATATCCTTGACGAGCTTTCCTTTTTCCAATACCACAATACGCTGACAGACTTCGGTGACATGCTGCAGGTCATGGCTAGAAACGAGAACGGTGACTCCAGTATCTGCCGCAAGTTTTTTAATGATGCCTTTTAAGCGGATCTGCGTTGTGGGATCCAGATTTGCAAAAGGCTCATCAAGAATGATCATATCAGGATTACCGATGAGCGTGGCAACGATGCCCACTTTTTTCTGGTTTCCCTTGGAAAGATCGCGCAAATATTTCTGCTTGCTGAGGATTTCATCATTGAAAAAATCAGCAAAATCGGCCAGTAATCGATCTACATCGGCCTTATTTTGATTCCGAAGTTCACCGATAAAATAGAAATATTCCTCTGGCGTGAGATATCCTATGAGAAAGGTTTCATCTATAAAAGATGAAGTGTGTGACTTCCAGGCCTCGCTCTCATTTACTTTAACGCCATTATTTTCAATATAACCCGTGGTTGGCTGTATGAGATCAAGGAGCGCGCTGAATAAAGTGGTTTTTCCCGCCCCATTATTGCCCACGAGTCCAAACGCTTGTCCTTTTGGTACTTCAAGCGCCTCAATGTCCAAAACGGTAACGCCTTTATAGGTTTTTGAAAGATTTGTAATGTTTATCATAATAAGTAGTATGTCTATATTTTAAACTAGTATGAAGACCTGCAAGGTGTTACCGACGGTAGGAGGCCTTCTTGTAGGTCTGCTTCTTCTTTATCAGCACTAAGGTTAGACCTGTCAGGTTTTAAAAACCTGACAGGTTTCGCACTGGATTGAAATTCCTTCGATTGTAAATGGAATCATTTTATTCAATATCTAAAAAAATTCAGCAGTTTATTATTTATTTTAACCTGCAACACTTTAATTCTAACGAAATTGAGGTTAAGACCTACAAGGAGGCCTTCGTACCTTAGGCAACACCTTGCAGGACAGCAACCTTACCCGTAAGTAGCTAGTTCCCCCTTCGGGGGTTAGGAGGATTGCTTATACGCTGCAATGGTTTTATATTTTTCGGCTTTATAAATAGCTTCTATTTTTTTGAACATCCAGTCTCTAAAGGCAAAACCGGCAAAACCCGCCAGCGCCACTAAGGCATAGCCAAAAATGGGCCCTAACGTATAATGGCCAATCGCATAGAGTATAATGGGGAGCAACAATTTAGGCACAGAGATCAAGATGGATTTTATATTAAATGCCGAAGAATCGCCAAAGGCTTTTTTTCCGCTGGTCAAATCTATGGGACTTTTGTTAAAAGCGCCGCCCAGTAAAACTACATGTGCATTGACACCCATATTAAAAATACCACCTACAACAACCGCTGCATAGGCCTGCCAGCCAAAATATAAGTACGCCGCGCCCAAAATGGTGGAAATGGCTGTAGCAATCACCACCAGATACCATTTTGAAGTCAAATATTCCTTATAACTGATATTTTGCGTCATCATAAGTGGATAATACGAACTGTCCCAACTGGGTACAAATTGACCAAAACTAAACAGAAATCCACTAGAGACAAAAATCCCCGCAAAAATCTTCATGAACGGGTTGTTGTAGCTTTCTATGCCACCTGTAAAAAATAGCAGCCCATAAAATAAGAAGACAACGCTCATAATAACCGTGGTCTTGCTGCGCTTGTTCCGTTTTATGAGTTTTATATCATTTTTGAGAAAAGTGGAAATGCGTCCAAAACGGTTGAGCCAGTCTAGATTTTCGGTAGAGGCGGTTGTTGCTTTCGCCGCCAGGCCAGCATCCATATATAGCCGCGCACTAAAATAACGGTGGGAGATCACGATCATCGCAATTAATACCGCAAGCGGAAGTAAAAACAACCAATAAACGCTATACAACTGTTGAAAAAAGGGCAAGGTATAATCGGTAATATTGAAATAACCGTAATACTGCGCGCCGCCCAGCAGCGCGACCAATGCCGCGACGATCACCACTAGGCTGAGTGTGTCATTAAGGAAAATATTAATAAAATTGTTCACATAAAGTAAAAAGATCATGCCCAGCAGCCAGCAGGTCACGCCTAGGGGATCATACCCGTTAATAAGAAGAACGACCGTAAAAGGGATGAAGAAAAATGCGTGTACGAGGTTAAAGTAAGAAACCGCGGTTTTGCCAAGCGCGTAGTTCACGATCTTCTTTTTGTCAAAAGGCAGTAAAAGCAGCGGTTTTATATTGATTATTGGCATTTTTTGAAAGAAATACCTAAAAACCAGATCTCCTACCAAATAATAGGTCATAAAACGGTTTAGGGTCTGCAGCGGTTCGTAACCATTTTTCTGAAGACCATAAAAAAGGCCAATACCAGCAAAGGTGAACATGGCAATGAGGTAAAGTGCGCCAAGTGCGGTAAATATCTTAAAAATAAGGTTAGCCTTCAGTGATGCAGAACGAAAAAATCCTTTCCACTGTAGGGTGATGAAATGTTTTAACATGTCCGTGTTTTTTTGATGGTCTTGAGGTTATCCTTTATAAGTGTGAAAAATAATAAAATGTTACCGTAGAACCTCGCGTGCTTTGTATTTTTGCCAGTAAAATACGACATATGGCAGATTTTAATCCGCTGACGATAGATAAGATTACTCGGGAGACCGCGCAAGCAGTAAGCCTCACCTTTAGCGTTCCTAAAGAATTGCAAGAAGAATACACCTTTAAGGCGGGGCAATATATTACCCTGAAATCAGAAATTAATGGAGAGGAAGTCCGCCGTTCCTACTCGCTGTGCTCTACGCCAAAAAGCGGACTGCTGAAAGTGACCGTAAAAGAAGTGGAGGGCGGTACGTTTTCGGTAATGGCCAATACTACATTTACCGTCGGCCAAACCCTTATGGTGCACCCGCCAGAAGGCCGTTTTGTCTTTGAGCCAGTTCCTTCGGCAAAAAATGATTATGCAGCTTTTGCTGCTGGCAGCGGGATCACGCCCGTAATGGCAATTATAAAAACCATTCTTGAAGAGGAGCCTAAAAGCCGTTTTGTGCTCGTTTATGGCAATAAATCAAGAGAAGATACTATTTATCACAAAGAGCTGATTGAACTACAGCTCAATTATGGCGCCCGTCTGGACATTGAATTTGTCTACAGCCGCACACAAGAACCCGAAAGCCATTTTGGCCGTATAGAGCGTTCAACCGTAAACTATGTGGTGAAAAATAAATTCAAAGCTTACGATTTTGACCGTTTTTACCTTTGTGGCCCAGAGCAGATGATTAATATGGTCTCTGAAGTGCTTACCGAAAACGGCATGACCAAAGACAATATTTTATTTGAGCTTTTTTCCAGCGATGATAAAGGTGATGTAAATGCGGACCTTGACGGAAAATCAAAGATCAAAATCATTGTTGATGATGAGGAATTTGATTTTGAAATGGCCCAGGATGATGTCATTCTTGACGCTGCGCTGAGTCAAGGCATTGATGCACCACATTCCTGCCAGGGCGGGATCTGTGCCAGTTGTATCGCGCGTATTACAAGCGGAAGCGCGACCATGCGCAAAAATCAAATTTTAACCGATGATGAAGTTGCCGAAGGACTTGTACTTACCTGCCAGGCGCATCCCACCAGTGCAAGCATTACGGTAGATTATGATGAGCTTTAAAATCCCCAATCCCCACCCAACCTCCCCGGAGGGGAGGAGTAAAAAACAGTCGTTTTCATCAGTAAATAGACAATTTTCGATGATTATAGGTCATTTTCAAGGCTTTTTGGCCGTTTTCTAGATTAAAATTTCGCCCTTGACGGAAGGATTCACGCTCACTTTTCGATATTAGATCTACATCCGAGTAAAAGCTCCCCTCCTTCGGAGGGGTTGGGGGAGGAATATTTTCCCTACATTTAAATGGTAAATGCCCCTGAAAAATGATTTTTACCAACCGATTTATATATAGTTTCTGTTTTTTCCTGTTGTGTAGCTTTTTAGCGGCCGCACAGCAGCTGCTTCCGCCGGTAACCAATTATTCCGCGAAAGCGTACAAGGGCGCAAGCCAGAATTGGGATGTAAGCAGTGATGAAAACGGGGTAATATATGTGGCAAATAACGATGGCTTATTGCGCTATGATGGGCAGCGCTGGGAATTGTACAGATTGCCCAATAAAACGACGATACGTTCTGTTTTTTGCCGGGACAAGCGTATTTATACGGGTTCGTATGAAGAATTTGGCTATTGGCAAGAAGATGTTTATGGTACGTTGATCTATACTTCGCTAAGCCATCTGCTCCAACCGGGAAGTTATGATAATGAAGAATTCTGGCAGATTGAAGCCTATGGAGCAGGCGTTGCTTTTCGCTCTTTTGGTCAATTGTATTTGTATGATAATACGTTCGTAACTGCGATAAAGCCTCATTTTCTTATAACTGCTATTTGCGAAGTGAAAGGGGATCTTATTTTGGCATCACAGCGCGGTGGTCTTTTTAAACTGTTAGGCACAAGATTAGATTCCTTAAGCACAAACACCACCGCGGGAGGCGTTAACATTACTGACCTTGCGTATTTTAATAAAGAACTGATCATAGGTACTAGAACCTCTGGACTTTTTAAGCTGGAAGGGCAACAGATCATTCCGTGGGGAAATGATGAGGTGAACACATTTCTGGTTACCAACGAACTTAACAAAATCTATGCTTATGGGACTTCGCATATTGCCTTTGGCACCATAAAGGGCGGCGTGCTCATTCTTGACACCCAGAATCAAACCACAGCCAGTTATTACCGCGGTAACGGATTAGAAAATAATACCGTCCTGGCACTTCATGAGAGTTACGATAAATTATGGGTAGGGCTAGATAATGGTCTTGATCAAATCAACCTCCAGAGCGGGATTTCGTATTATAGAGAAAAAACCGGTGAACTCGGGGCGGTCTACGATATTGAGCAGGTGGGTGATGCAATTTATCTGGGCAGCAATACGGGAATTCACGTTATACGGGATGGTCACAGAGAATTTATAGCCGGTTCACAGGGTCAGGTGTGGTCATTTACTATGGTGAACAATACGCTCATTGCTAACCATAACAGGGGACTTTTTGCCGTAAATGGAAACAAAATACAGGAGCTGTCACAGCAAACGGGAAGTTATAATATTACGGCTTCTCCAAGAGATAAGGAGCTGTTTGCGAATGCAACGTATAATGGATTGCGCTTTTTAAAAAGTGTGGGCGGTAATCTGAAAATCATTGGAGATATTGACTCTACGCTCAATGTGCCTTTGAATAATGCGGTTTTTCAAGATCCCACTATTTTATGGGCGAGCCATCCTTATAAGGGTTTTTATAAAATCAAACTGAATGAAACTGGAGATGCTATTTCATCGGTTAAGGCCTTTGGAACAGATTCAATATTTTCGGCTTTTAAAACCAGCGTACACAAGATGAAAAACCAGATCGCGCTGTATAACGGTGGTCGCTGGTATGTTTACAATTCCATAGAAGATACCATTCTTGATTTTAAGGCGTTGCGGGCTTACCGGGACTATGATCTGGTGGCCAATGAAAACGATTGGTTTTGGTTTAAAAACAGAAATGGCGCTGGTCTGATTTATACGGATTTTGACAAAGACAGTATTTTTATTTCGGAACCGGTGCTAGAAGATAATTTTATAAAGGGTTATGAGCATATAGAGCGCATTAACGACAGCATTTATTACATCACCCTCAATGACGGCTATGCCGCTTTAAATTTAAACCGGTACCGCATGGCGGATAGAAATCATGAAATCCCCACACCACAATTAGACTTTTTTAGGACGGCTGGTTCAGACTTAAAAACGCGTGGAACGGTTAAAGAATTGTCTTACCAGAATACACGGTTGCTCAAATTGGGCTTTTCAGCTCCATCCCTTAGCGATCCAAACTTTAAATATAAACTGGGGGAAACGAGCGGTATTTTAGAAAATGGATTATTGGAATTTCAGAATCTTCCGTGGGGTTCCTATACGTTAAACATTTGGGCGCTTGAAAACGGCTTGAGTAGCGCAAATGCTTTACAAGTTTCATTTACCATTTTGCCACCTTGGTATTTGAGCACTTTTGCAAAGGTCACATACTTTATACTTTTTATTCTAATAATCGTGGTCATTTACATAACTAACAAGCATAAGCTAAACAAACACCGCCGCGAACTGGAAGTACGCATTGAGAAGGAACACGAGCGCAAGATTGAGATTAACGAGCGTAATACACTGCTTCAAGAAATTAATACTAAACGAAAAGAATTGACTAATTCCACATTTCAAGCTGCCCAGCGCAATAAGCTGCTCATAGAAGTAAAAAATGAACTCGCGGAAGTCAAAGACAAGTTTGACAATCAATCCAACTATAAAACCATTGAACAAAAGATCAATACCGCGGTAGAAGGGAAGAATGATTGGAAGGTTTTTGAAGCTAATTTCAAAGAGGTAAATCAAGATTTTTTTCAGAATTTACTAGCCCACTATCCAGAGTTAAGTACCAAAGATCTCAAACTGTGTGCCTATTTAAAAATGAACTTAAGCACTAAGGAAATAGCGCCATTAATGGCCATTTCTGTGCGTGGTGTAGAAATTCACCGCTATAGACTACGAAAAAAAATGTCGCTGAAGACAAATAAGAATCTTTCAAAATATCTTATTAAAAATTTCTGATATAATTTTTAAAGCGGTTTCATTTTCAACATATAAAAATCAAAGATTTTTATATGTTGAAAAACTATGCCAAACCTATTAAAATACTTGTATTATAGAGTACTTCAAAAGCGTTTTAAGGTATAAAAACTACATCAATAGTACTTCAAAATGCCAAAAAATATCTTTATATATTTCAATTAATAAGGTTTAAAGTATTGTAAATAAGTTATTTATATTCAATTAACACTTTGATGTATTTGATATGTACCCAGTCGCTACAACGTTTGCGGTATATTTATCTCCTCAAATACGCATAACCAAACTTTAAACAAATAGGTTGTATGAAAACAAAGTTACAATTCATCTTATTATTGATGACGGTCACTTCACTCTCGTGGGCGCAAGGTGGCAAGACAATTACTGGTACGGTGACAGATGATGTGGGTGGACCACTTCCTGGTGTGAGTATTCTAGTTCAAGGTACTACCACCGGAACTCAAACAGATTTTGACGGGCATTATTCCATTGAAGCTACAGCAGAAAATACCTTGGAATTTTCATATTTGGGTTTTAAAACACAGGATATCGTCGTTGCAGATCAAATGGAAATTAATGTAAATATGATAACTTCTGCCAATGATCTCGATGAGGTCGTTGTTGTAGGATATGGTAACCAGAAAAGAAGCGACATTACTGGGGCCGTTGTTTCCGTAGATGCCGAAGAAATCACAAAGCAGCCTGCAACGAGTGCTTTACAATCCGTACAAGGTAAAGTGGCTGGAGTAAATATCATTGCTAATGATTCACCGGGATCTGCTCCTACGGTAATTATGCGTGGTTTGGGTACTTCTCAAGGTGGTAGGGATCCATTTTATGTGGTAGATGGCCAGCCCGTTTCTGATATACGCAGTATAAGCCCTAATGATATTGAGAGCATTGATTTCCTTAAGGGAGCATCATATGCTAATATTTATGGTATCCGCGCTGCTAACGGTGTGATTCTTATTACAACTAAGAAAGGAAAGAAAGGTGCCCCTGTTTTTAGAATGGAATCTTACTATGGCGTTCGTAGTATCTTGAACCAAGTAGATCTTGCCAATGGAGCGCAGTATCGCCAGTATTTCAATGAAGAAAGTGCTGCTTCCGGTGGTTTTCAATTAGCGCCGAATCAAGCCAACGATACAGACTGGTATGATGAATTGTTGCAATTGGGTAATATCAACAACAACAGTTTTTCGGTATCCGGTGCCAGTGATAACATAGATTACTTTTTAAGTTACAACATGTATCAGGAAGAAGGTATTCTCAAAAATGCTACCTTTAGAAGAGGGACAATTAGAAATAATAATACCTTCCATCTGTTTGAGGATAAGTTTAGGATAATTTCTAACCTTAACATCACTTACACTAAAGAAAGACCGAAGCCGTTTGACGCATTCAGTAACGCGTATAGGCAATCCCCTTTAGTTCCCGTTAATTATGATAATGGACTTTATGGGCAATCCTACGTAAATCAAACTACGGGCGTAGTAGGTTATCGGTCTGCCCCTGGGGAAACGGTAGGCCGCTTAAATTCTTATGGAAACCCGGTTTCTGACGTGTTTTTTGCTGATGAGGATATTAATAGTACAACATTACAAGGCCAACTTACGGCAGAGCTTGACCTAACCGATGATCTTATGTGGTCTACCCGTTTTGGTGCGACAAAGGTTTATTTGACCAATCATAACTTTAGTGATATTAGGGCGCAGTGGCTCAATGCAGATCCACGTAGAACACAAGAATTCTTTAACGAGCAAAGAACAGATCCTGATGGGGATGGGGTAATCTCTACGGAATATGCAAATAATTCGTACACGCTACGTTCTGAAGAATCTTTTAGATGGAACCTTGAGAGTTTTTTAACCTACAGCAAAAGTTTTGAAAATCATAACCTAACCGCTACGGTAGGCTTGAGCCGAGAAAACTATGGTGGCAATGAGTTTCATTCCTCTCAGGCCTATGATGTATTTCCTCAAAGGCGTCTAAGAAATTTTAACAGGCGTACAGATCAGATTTTTAATGACACGGCTGATGGTAATACAGATCAATCTATCAATCTGCAATCTTATTTTGGTAGGGTCGAGTACAATTATGATTCGCGTTATTATGTGCGTGCAGTATTACGTCGCGATGGTACCAGTGATTTTGTGACTGGTGATAGCAATTATTTTGATGATTTCCCTGCGGTAAGTTTAGGATGGACTTTATCTAATGAATCCTTTTTAGAAGACAGCGAATTTGTTTCCAATTTAAAGATTTTTGCTGGTTGGGGTAAATTGGGTAATGCCAATGTTCCCTTTAATGTACAATCCATAACTACAAGCGCAGGGAGTGATAATACTAATTATGTATTTGGGCCCAATCAAGGATTGGTTTTAGGTGCTGCACTGGGCACACCCGCATTACCTATTTCTTGGGAAGTGACCGAAGAATGGGAATTTGGTTTCGATTTTGGTTTCTTCAACAGCAAATTGAGCGGTACTATAGATTATTATAACCGTCTTAATACGAACGCCATTTTACCGGTTAGGCCAATACTAAATTCAGAGTTTGCGGTAAATTTCTTTGATGAAGCTGCTGAAATTTCCAATACAGGTTTTGAATTCTTGGTTAATTGGAGAGATCAGATAGGTCAGGATTTTAGCTATAACGTAGGTTTCAATCTCTCCACTAACAAAAACCAAATTCAGAATGTAAAACCCGCATATGATGGTGCTGTAGGTGGAAGCTTAAGTAATGGCCAGATTACTAAAAGATTACAAGGCGGCCAGCCTATTTATTCCTGGTGGCTGCTGGAGGCAGACGGGGTATGGCAATCACAACAAGAGATTGATAACAATGCCTCATTGGGTAATGCGCAACCAGGGCATTTACGTTACGTTGATCAGAACAACGACGGTACTATAGATGATCGCGACAAGAAATTTTATGGCAACTATATTCCTACTTTTAACTATGGTATTAATATTGGCTTTAACTACAAGAATATTGATCTTAGCCTGGACGGTTTTGGTGTAGGTGGCAATAAAATTTACAATGCCCTTGCCAATAACCGTTTAGGAGGTGAAAATATTCCTGTAGATCTATTTAATGGCCGCTGGACGCCAGAAAATACAACTGGAACTAAACCAGGAGCAAATAGAGATGCCCTGGCTTCAACATATTGGTTAGAAAACGGGGATTACTTTAGGCTGAACAACGTAACAGTAGGATACACGCTCAATGATTTTTCGGTGATCAGTAAAGCACGTTTTTATGTAACGCTTCAGAATCCTTTCATTATTACCAAATATTCTGGCTTTACGCCGGAACTAAATCAGGATGGTAATCCGGCTGCAACAACGGGTATCGAACTTTCAGCATATCCTACGACAAGAACATTCCTTTTTGGAGCCAACTTTCAGTTATAATATTTAAAAATAAAACGATGAACAATACAATTAAATTAGGTTTTTACAGCCTGTTTTTGGGCATGTTTTTTGTCTCTTGCGATGAATTTGTCGAAGAGGTGGAAGTCGTAGATCCCGTGGCTTCAGAAAGTGGCCAGAATTTTACGCCCCAAGATTTTGTTACCGGTGTTTATGGGATGCATACGACCTTTGATTATGGTTTTGCTTATTTGGGCATTACCGAAATCATATCTGATAATGCAGATAAAGGAAGCGCACCTACAGACACGGGTACAGATAAAAATCTGCTAGATGGCCTTACCTATACTACTTCCTCTCCATCCATCCGGGATATGTGGACACAGTGGTACAAGACCATTGGCCGCGCATCTCAAGCCATTGAATTCACGGAAAATTTTGAAAATATAAATGAAGATTTAAGAGCAAGGCTTATTGGAGAAGCTAAATTTTTACGGGCGCTCAATTATTTTTGGTTGGTGCGCTCTTTTGGTGATGTTCCCATCCAGAGTATAGATCTTATTGCGCGTGTACCCGCGACAGAAGTTTATGCATATATTGAACAAGATCTACAGGATGCAGCGGCAATTTTACCGCTTAAAAGTGAATACAGTTCTCAAGATCTAGGCCGCGCTACAAAAGGCGCAGCACAAGGCCTTCTTGCTAAGGTATATCTTTATCAAAAAAAATGGCAGGAAGCCGCAGATATGGCCAACACTGTAATTTCTACCGGTCAATACGGTTTGGAGCCTGATTATGCTATAATTTGGAGAGTAGAAGGAGAAAACGGCCCAGAATCACTTTTTGAAATTCAAGCCCGTGGCGAAATTGTATCTCATGGTGTTCAACAATATTCTGTTACGCAAGGCGCCCGAGGTCCCAGTGGCTGGGGTTGGGGTTTTAATACACCTTCAGAAGATTTAGAAAACGCCTTTAACAATGCTGGTGACTCCATTAGAAGAGATGCCACCATTATATTTGCCGGTGAAACATTATTTGACGGGCGTGAGGTGAGTGCTGGTGTGGAAAATCCCAGATATAATAAGAAAGCCTATTCCTCAGCGTACACAGAACAGGAGGATACAGATAAAAACATACGGGTGCTACGCTACGCGGAAATCTTGCTCATCCGTGCAGAGGCACTTAATGAACTGGGACAGTCTGCAGATGCATTGGGGCCATTAAATCAAGTGCGGGAACGTGTAAATCTAGAGGACATTACCACGACAGATCAAACGGCGCTGAGAAATGCCATTTATCTGGAAAGAAGGCTGGAGCTTGCCATGGAGCATGACCGCTGGTTTGATTTGATACGAACCGGAAGGGCACAAGAGGTAATGACTGCTTTGGGCTTACCTTTTGAAGCAAAAAACAATTTGTTTCCCATTCCCAACGAGCAGTTGATACAAACTCCAGATATGACTCAAAATCCAGGTTGGTAATCTATACAAAAATGACGATGTACAAGGCCTTTATACTTACAGTGCTGCTCTGCATGAGTGTGAGCTGTAAGGAGAAGCAATTATCCAGTAGGGAAGCCGCAGATTCAATTAAAAACAAGTCGGCGGATTCACTTTCCATGGAAAAACTGCTCGATACGGTACAAAAACAGACTATTAATTATTTCTGGGAAGGGGCAAATCCAGATTCTGGCCTGGCGCCAGAGCGTATCCATATGGATGGCATTTATCCCAGCAACGATAAAAATGTGGTCACCATTGGCGGAACCGGTTTTGGGCTGATGGCAATTTTAGTTGGTATAGAACGCGGTTTTATTCCGAAAAAGGAAGGTTTTCAGCGTTTTCAGAAAATGGTCGATTTTTTAGCGAAAGCAGACCGTTTTCATGGTGCTTGGCCACATTGGCTGGATGGCACCACCGGAAAAGGGAAACCTTTCAGCACCAAAGATGACGGTGGCGACCTCGTGGAAACCGCCTTTTTAGTGCAAGGGCTGCTTGCTGTAAAAGAATATTATCAAGACGGTAGTGAAGCCGAACAACAACTGGCTGCAAAGATCAATACGCTTTGGGAAGAAGTAGAGTGGGACTGGTACACGCAAGGTCAGAATGTATTGTACTGGCACTGGTCGCCCAATTATGCCTGGGATATGAACTTTGCTGTGAGCGGTTATAACGAGGCGCTCATTATGTATGTTCTGGCCGCTTCATCGCCCACACATTCTATCACTAAAGAAGTTTATGACGAAGGCTGGGCGCGAGGTGGAAACATTACTAAGGACACCACTTTCTACGGTTTAAAAACGGTGCTTGATCACTATCCCCAAGGCAACGATCCCGTAGGGCCTTTATTCTGGGCGCACTATTCTTATTTAGGATTGGATCCAAAAGGTTTGAAAGACCAGTACGCCGATTATTGGAAATTGAATACCAATCACGCAATGATTCACTATAAATATGCAATAGATAATCCAAAAAATTTCAAAGGCTACGGAAAGGATCTGTGGGGCATGACCTCAAGTTATTCTATTGAGGGATATTCTGGGCACCAACCCAGTAATGATCTTGGTATAATTTCGCCAACGGCAGCACTTTCTAGCATGCCCTACACGCCAAAAGAAAGCAAGGGTTTTCTTCGTTTTATGTATACAAAAGAGGATAGCTTGATAGGTAAATACGGTCCGTATGACGCTTTCAGTCTTGAATATAACTGGTATGTACCCCGTTATTTGGCCATAGATGAAGGGCCTATTCCAGTGATGATTGAAAATTATCGAAGTGGTCTTTTATGGAAGCTGTTCATGAAAAACGAAGATGTACAGCGGGGCTTAAAAAAACTCGGCTTTACAAGTCCATATTTAAAGTAGATGAATTATTTTAAATACCTATTTTTCGTTTGTTTGATCGCGCTAGGTGGCTGTGCTTCAGTTAGTTTTATAAAAAATATGTGGAGTAAACCGAACGAAGACCTGACAGGTTTTTAAAACCTGTCAGGTCTAAATTCACGATAATTTAATTTAGAAAAACATGCAATCAAATTTTCCCAAAATAGCGGTCATTTTCCTTTTATCCGCCGTTCCTACTTTTGCCCAGACCACCAGTGATATTCCCGTCGTACAGGCGCTTCTCGATAAAATGACCATTGAAGAAAAAATTGGCCAACTCAATCTAGTAACCCCTGGCGGTGGCGTGGCCACGGGATCTGTGGTTAGCAGTAATGTGGAGTCAAAGATAAAAGCCGGTGAAGTAGGAGGATTATTTGGAATTGCTGGACCCGAAAGGATAAGAAAAGCGCAAGATCTCGCCATAAATGAAACGCGGTTGAAGATCCCGTTGATCTTCGGCTCAGATGTAATTCATGGATATAAAACTACTTTTCCTATACCGTTGGGCATGTCGGCTAGTTGGGATATGGCTTTGATCAAGCACAGTGCAGAAATCGCCGCGATGGAGTCCACTGCAGACGGCATTAACTGGAATTTCTCCCCGATGGTAGATGTATCTCGCGACCCACGTTGGGGGCGTATTTCAGAAGGCTCTGGTGAAGATGCGTTTTTGGGCTCCGCCATTGCAAAAGCCATGGTAGAAGGCTATCAGGGAACTGATTTGACCCAACCGCAGACCATGATCGCAACTGTAAAGCATTTTGCGCTTTATGGCGCTGTGGAAGCAGGTCGCGATTATAATACCGTAGATATGAGCCATATTAAAATGTTCAACCAGTATCTGCCGCCATACAAGGCTGCGATAGATGCCGGTGTGGGCAGTGTAATGAGTTCGTTCAATGATGTGGACGGTGTTCCCGCAAGTGGAAATAAGTGGTTGCTCACAGATCTGCTGCGTGACCGCTGGGGCTTCAATGGTTTTGTGGTTTCAGATTATACCTCAGTAAATGAGATGACCGCGCACGGTCTTGGCGATCTGCAGGCGGTTTCCGCGTTAGCGCTAAATGCTGGGCTTGATATGGATATGGTAGGCGAGGGTT